>Ga0209368_1000263_pt1 | contig 65306 bp, 51 predicted proteins | sample EBPBio242008_DNA_FD_185862 | JGI IMG/M metagenome (GOLD analysis project Ga0209368, IMG submission 185862) | Wastewater treatment Type I Accumulibacter community from EBPR Bioreactor in Madison, WI, USA - Reactor 1_4/24/2008_ DNA (SPAdes)... | ecosystem: Engineered > Bioreactor > EBPR >...
GCGAAAAGGGTGAGGGACGAGCGCATACGGAGGATCGAGGGGAAACCTTCAAACGCCGCAACGTACGCACCCGGCAGCCTCGTGTGCCCGCTGCCGTACCTTTCGTCTGTCGCGGATGCGCCTTCGGGGGCGGTGCGCGTTACATCTTGGTATGCGCCTCGTCTTTGCCCTGCTCGCCGCCGTCCTGCTCGTGCCCGCTACGGCGCGGGGCCAGTCGGCGGTGTTGCAAATCGACCGAGACAGCCTACGCGTGGGCGAGGCGTTCGACCTTGTGCTCGTCGTTGACGCCAGCGGTGAGGTGCTGCCCCCCGACAGCACCGCGTTCGGCCCGGAGATTTCGGTGGCCATGCCGCCCGATCAATCCACCAACCTCAACGAGCAAGGCCGGGAGACGACGCGGCTGACGTACCGCGCCCAAGCGTTTGCGCTCGACTCGCTCGTTGTCCGCCCCGTGGCGGTTCGCGTCGTGAACCGCGTAGACACGCTCGTGCTCAGCACCACGACGGCCGCAGTGCGGATGCGGAGGCTCGTCCCCAACGACTCGACGGCGGCGCTCAAACCTGCCCGCCCTCCCCTGCCTTTTGGGCCTCCTCTTTGGCTCCTGTTTGCCCTCGCACTGGCCTCTTTCGCCGCGTTGGCCTTCTGGACGTGGAAGCGGCGCGGGGCACCGCCGCCGCCGGTGGTGGCCGAGCCGGAGCGCGTGCTCACCCCCTTGGAGACGCTGCTGCGCGACCTCGACGCGCTCGACCGCGTGCCGCAGCCCGACGGCCGCGACGTCCGCCCGTTTTTCGATTCCCTCACCGATGCGTTCCGCACCTATCTCGAAGCGCGGCTGAACATCCCCGCCCACGAGCAGACAAGCCGCGAACTGGTGGAGCACCTCGGCCGGATGGAACGCGCCGGAACGCTCCAATCCGGCGCGACCGCCCTCGCCCGTGACCTGTTCCGCGTGGCCGACCTCGCCCGCTTCGCCGACGTGCGCCCCGACGCACAGGTCGCTCGCGTCGCCGTCGATCAAACCCGGACGCTCGGCCGCTACATCGAGGCCAGCCGAGAGGTTCGCGTCGTCCGCGAGGGCGTCCCCAAATCCACCACCCGCCCGCCGACCGCCCATGCCTGATGTCCCCATCGACCTTGGCAGCGCCCTCGACATCGTCGTCGAGCGCTTGGCCGCCGCGCAGCACGTCGTGGTGCTCACCGGCGCGGGCGTGAGCGCCGAGAGCGGGTTGCCGACCTTCCGCGATGCGCTCACCGGACACTGGGCGCACCGTCGCCCAGAAGAGCTGGCAACCGCGACGGGCTTCGCCGACGATCCGGAATACGTGCAGGCGTGGTACCGCAGCCGCCTTCGCGAATCCCGCCACCACACCCCCAACGCCGGGCACGTCGCACTGGCTGAGTTGCAGCGGTGTGTGCCGCGCCTCACGCTCGTCACCCAAAACGTCGACGGCTTCCACCAGAAAGCCGGTTCGACAGACGTGCTCGAACTCCACGGCAACCTCGAATCCGGCTGGTGTTTCAACTGCGGCGCAGCGAAGCCGTTGGACGACGGTGACGCGCCGGTGTGCTGCGACGTGTGCGGCGGCTACATCCGCCCCGGCGTCGTTTGGTTTGGCGAGGCCCTTCCGGAGGACGCCCTTTTTGCCGCCCTCGCCGCCGCCGAGGCGTGCGACGTGCTGCTGGCCGTCGGAACGAGCGGGGTCGTGTACCCTGCCGCGTCGCTGCCGGGGCGGGCACGGCAGGCCGGAGCGTTTGTCGCGGAAATCAACCCCGTGCCGTCGGCGCTGTCGGACGAAATGGATGCGCTGCTTACCGGGCCGGGCGGCACCGTTCTGCCCGAACTCGTCCGTCGACTCAACCGTCTCCAAACCGCAGTTTAGATGGACCTGTTCGGCATCGATTGGTCGCATGTGCGGTTTGCCGCGCCGCTTTGGCTGCTGGGCCTGCCGCTGCTGGCGGTGTTCTGGTGGATGCGGCGGCGGCAGACGGAGCGGCCCTACGGCGTCCGGGTCGCGTCGGCGACAGACGCGTCGCGGCTGCCCCTGACGGCAGCGGTGCGGTGGCGTGGCCTTCCCGGTGCGCTGCGCTACGCGGCCGTGGCGCTGGTGCTCGTCGCGTTGGCCCGCCCCCAGGAGCAGTCGGCCGTGCAGACACGCAGTACCGAAGGCGTGGATATCATGATGGTGCTCGACACGTCCACGTCAATGGGCACCACCGACCTGTTCCCGTCGCGGTTCGAAGCGGCACAGAGCGTAGCGTCGGACTTTATCCGGGGGCGCACGTCCGACCGTATCGGGTTGATTGTGTTTGCCGGGAAGGCGTTCACCCAAGCGCCCCTCACGCTGGATTATCCGTTCCTGCAGCGAATGCTGGCGATGACGCAGACCGGGATGCTGGAGGACGGCACGGCGATTGGCTCCGCGCTGGCGACGGCGGTGGCGCGGCTGCGCGACGCCACGGCGAAGAGCAAGGTCGCGATATTGCTCACCGACGGGCAGAACAACCGTGGCGAAGTCGATCCGGAGACGGCGGCAGCCGTGGCGGAAGCCGAGGGCGTCCGCGTGTATACCGTCGGCGTGGGCGACCCGTCGAAACGCGACGTCGACCAGAGGCTGCAGATCGACGAGGCGACGCTCCGCCGTGTGGCCGAACGGACGGGCGGGCGCTACTACCTCGCCACCAGCCGAGACGCGCTCGCGGGCATCTACGACGAAATCAGCCGCCTCGAAACCTCCCGCCTCGATCAGCGCGTCTACACCGACGTGGCCGAGCGCTTCGCTGGTTTCCTGGCGCTGGCGTCGGTGCTGCTGCTTGCCGAACGCCTTCTCGCCGCTACCCGGCTCCGAACGTTCCCGTAACCGAATCGCCCGTCTCGCTCGCGTTTGGAGACACCCCAAGGGGCATCTCTACAACCATCCGAACATTCCTCCCGTGTCCTTCCTCTACCCGCACCTCGCTTGGCTGCTCGTAGTCGCCCCGCTCGCGGTGGTGGCACTGGCGGCGTACGCCAATCGGCAGCGGTCGGCAACGGCGCGGCGCATCGGCGAGCTGCTCGGCGGGCTGACCGTGGGCGCAAGTGCCAGGCGACGGTGGACAAAGACAGCACTGGTGGCAACGGCGGCGTTTTTCATGGCGCTGGCGCTGATGCGCCCGCGTTACGGCATGACACCCCGAGACGGGCATGCTGAGGGGCTTGACCTTGTGGTCGCGCTCGACGTGTCGAAGTCTATGCTGGCCGAAGATGTGTCGCCGTCGCGGCTCGAACGGGCCAAGGCAGAATTGAGCCGACTGCTCGACGACCTGGACGGCGACCGCGTCGCGTTGGTGCTGTTCGCAGGAGACGCATTCCTGCAAACTCCGCTCACATCGGATGCCGGGGCGTTGCGGATGTTTCTGGACAACGCCAGTCCGGACGACCTGCCGACGCCCGGCACCGATTTCGGTGTAGCGATAGACGTGGCACTGGACGCCTTCGGCACAAAATCTCCGGAAGGCGTCCGCACCCCGTCGCGGGTGGTACTGTTCGTCTCCGATGGCGAGAACCACGTCGCCAACCTCGCCGAGATCAAGGCCCGCGCCGAAGAGCAGGGCGTAACGCTGCTGGCCGCCGGCATGGGCGAGCGCGACGGCGCGCCGATCCCCGATGGGCAGGGCGGCGTAAAAACCGATTCTCACGGACAGCCCGTCTCCACCCGCCTTGAAGACGCCGCGCTGCGCGACCTTGCCTCCGGCAACTATGTGCACGTCGGCCGCACCGGAACGCTAGCCGGGCCGGTGGAAGCGATGCTTGACCGCTTGGAACGTACCGCCCTCGAAGCCGACCCGTTCGTCGACTACGCCGAGCAGTTCATGTGGCCGCTGGCGTTGGCACTCGCCTTGCTGCTGATCGATCTCGGACTGGACGAACGTCCGCCCTCCCCCACCCTCACGGACGTGCCAACGCCGGTGGTGGCCTCCTCACCGAAGGTCGCGGCGGCTCCCACGACGCTCGCCGTTGTTGCGTTGTTCGTGTTCGCAGGCTGCGGCGCACGTCGCGACGGACTCGCGGGCAACCGTGCCGTCCTGTTCAACGACTACGACGCCGCGGTGACCCGTTACACCGCGGGACTTGACCGACAACAAGCCGACGGCGATACCCTCTCCGGAAGCGTCCGGATGCGCCTGTTCCACAACCTCGGCGTGGCGCTGCTAATGACCCGAAACGCGGCACTCAGCGATGGAGCGGCGCAGAGACCGCTCGACTCGTTGGCCCGCACGGCGCTGCGGGCATTCGACCGGGCGTTCGACGCCAGCCCGTCTGACCGGCTGCGTCACACCGCGATCTACAACGGCGGATTGGCCGCGGTGGCCACCGGCGACGCACCGGGGGCACTCTTCCGCTTCCGCACCGCCCTGCGCTTCGACCCATCCGACGAAGACGCGGCGTACAACTGGGAATACGTCGCCCGAAACCGACGCGACCGTTCCGGCGGCGACGGCAATAACGGGCAAAATCCGCCAGAATCTCCAAACGGCGACGGGAAGCAGCAAACCGAACGTGATGCGGGCGAGCCGAAGCCCGGCGACCCGTCGTCCCCGCAACCGGATCCAAACGGTGACGAACAACACGGCCAGCAACAAGCCGAAGACGGCCAGCCGCAAGCGCCCAGTCGCCTGTCGCCTGAAGAAGCGGCTCGCATCCTCGACGCCATCGGGCAGGAAGAAGGGCAGGTGCGCCGCCAACTTCGCAGACGTCCCGAAGCACCGGTTCGGGTAGAAAAAGACTGGTAGGCGCGTTCGTACGTTCTGCCCTGCTCCCCACTGCCACGCCGTGTCCGCCCTCCTCCGCCTTGTTCTCGTCCTCGCCGCCGTGCTGGCAGGTGCGCGCGTGCACGCGCAGCAAGTGGTCGTGCGCGCGGAGGTCGAATCCCGCACGGTACGCCCCGACGGCATCGTCAACTACGCGGTGACCGTGGCGGGAGAAGGGACGGCTCTCGTGCCTACGCCCGACGCGCCGCCAACGGTGGGCCTCGCGCTGGTAGATCCGTACCCAACGACCCAGTCCGACCTGACCATCATCAACGGTGAGGCACGGCAAAGTGTGGTGTTTAGGTGGGCGTTTCGACCGATGCGAAGCGGCCGAGCTGTAATTGGGCCGACGCGGGTGCGGGCGGGCAACCGTACCGTACGGACAGAATCCATCGACGTGACCGTGGAGCCAGGGCTGTCCGCGCAACCCATGCCCGGCAATCAGCCTCGCGCTTCGCCACCCGGCTCAACACCCAACACCACGGCCAGCGAAGATGTGTTCGTGCGGGCCACGCCCAGCCAGACGAGCGCGTGGCAGGGCGAGCAAGTGGTCGTCGAATACCGTCTGTATTACAACCCCAATCTTGGTCTTTCCCCAGACCTTACACAGGTTGGAGCTTGGGACACCGAAGGCTTCTGGCGCGAAGAACTGGTGCACAATACCGATCGGCACCCGTCGCTCGTCACCCTTGGCGGGCGGCGTTACATGAGTCTCGTTATCAAGCGCGTCGCGCTCTATGCCACACGCAGCGGCGTGCTCAGCGTGTCGCCTTTTGAGATCGCTGGGCGGGCATTCGCCCCCGCCGGTGCCGTGGCGGGCGGGATCGTGCGGCTGCGCGACCGGGTGATGGAGGTCAAGACCTCAGCGCCTGCATTCGACCTCACCATCCGCCCGTTGCCCGGCGGCGCGCCCGCATCGTTTGGCGGCGCGGTGGGATCGTTCCGGATGGACGTTTCGACAGGCCAAACGGCGCTGGAGACGGGCGAGACGACGACGGTGGACGTAACCGTGTCGGGCGACGGCAACCTGGCCACGCTGGCTGCGCCATCGTTCGATGCGCCTTCGGGCGTGGAGGTCTTTCCACCTCGCGTCGAAACCGATGTGGTCCGTACCGGGCCCCGTGCCGCCGGGCGCAAGACGTTCGCGTACCGGGCGATGCCACTTGCGCCCGGTGACCACGCGCTGCCAGCGGTGGCGTTTACCTACTTCAATCCCGAAACCGGCCGCTACGCTACGCTGCACGGCGGCGGAGCGACGCTCCGGGCAACAGGCGCTCCGGTGGCACGGGCGGCCGCGGCAGCAGCCGATTCCCTTCCGAATCCCGTAGCCAACCCCGACCTGCGCGTGCGCCAACCAGCCGTCCCGCTACACCGGAAGACGTGGCCGTACGTTTTGCTCGGGGTGCCTATGCTGGCGCTGCTGCTGCTGGCAGGACTGCGCCACGCGCCCGTGCGCCGTCCCTCCGTCCGACGCCGCGAAGAGGCCGTGGACGCCCTCGCCGACGCCCGCATGCTCGCGAACGGCAGCGACGTACCCGCCTTCTACCATGCCCTCGCGCACGCACTTGAACGCGCCGCCGAGGCGTCGGTGGGGCGCAGCGTGCGCGGCCTCACCCGCGACGAACTCGCCGACGCCTTGGCCGAGAAGCCCTCCTCTGTACGCGACCGCCTGCTCAACGTGCTTCACCGTGCCGACCTCGCCCGGTTCGCTGGGCTGCTCCCCAATGCCGCCCAGCGCCGCGACGACCTCGCCGCTGCCGACCGGCTTCTCGCCGACCTCGCCCCGCCGCCGGACAAACGCGCTGCCGTCGCCCTCGTGCTCGTGCCGCTCCTGCTTGCGCTGCTCGGCAGCCCAGCCGCTACCGCCCAACCGTCCGACAGCCTCGCCCGCGTGTACCGCGCCGCCGTCGAAACCCGCAACCCCGACGCGCTCCGCGCCGTGGTCGTCGCCACCGACGCGCCCGACGCGCTCGCTGCGCTCGGCCTCGTGGCGGCGCACCGCAGCGATGCCGCCACCGCCGTGTGGGCACTCGAACGTGCCCAACACCTCGTTCCGACCGACACGCTCGCGCCGCGAGCCTTGACCATCGTGCGCCGTCGAACCGGCCTCGACAGCCTTGCCCTTCCTCTCCCCTCGCCGACGACGCAGATGTGGACGGCGTTCATCCGGCGCATCCCGGCCATTGGGACGTTCGGCCTCGGGGCGGCGTTGTGCTGGATCGCCGCCGCTGCCGCGGCGCTGCACCTGCGCCGCCGCCTCACCGCCGAGCGCACCCGGCTCGCCGTGCTCGCGACGCTGCCCGCCGGGGTGGTGCTCGTACTGCTCGCCTTCGCGGCATCTGCCGGTCTTGGCGTGCCCCACGCCGGCGTGGTGCGCATCCCGCAGTCGGTGCGCGAGCAGCCTTCGGACGGTGCCCCCGCCGTGGCGACGCTCCCGCCGGGGGCGCTGGTCGAGCCGGTGGAAGGCGGGACGACTTCGTGGGCGCGCGTGCGCACCGGCGACCGGCGCGAAGGGTTCATTCCCGCCTCTGCGCTCGTGCCGGTTGACCGTCCCTACGGCGAGGCATGGCACGAAACGCCGCCCGGCGCGTTCGATCCCCCATGATCCGTCTCCTGCCGTTCCTGCTGCTCGGGGCCACCGCCGTGCGGGCGCAGCCGCTGCCCGTCGTGCCCCCGTCGTCCGAAGTGGCCGCGCCCTTTGCCATCCCTACGCTCCGCGGCGACACCGTCCGCCTCGCCGATTTCGCCGGGAAGGTGGTCGTGGTGAACCTGTGGGCGACGTGGTGCGGGCCGTGCCTGAACGAACTGCCCGACCTTGGGCGGCTGCACCGCGACTTCGAGGCCGAGGGGCTGGCGGTGGTTGGCGTGGCGCACGCGATGAGCGACACCACGCTGTTCGACGACTACGCCGAACGCCTCGACGTGGATTTCCCCCTGCTCTTCTCTACCGACCGGCTGCCGCCCACCTACGGCCCGCGCATCGTCTGGCCGACCACGCTGCTGATCGACCGCGCCGGGCATGTCCGGCTGTTCGTGCAGGGCGCGACGACCTACGACGCGCTTGAGCCGCTTGTGCGCAGCCTCCTCGCCGAAGCACCGCCTTCACCCGTTGTTGGAGGGCAATAACGGTGCTCAGGAACGACGGTGTGGACAACTCGCCGCCCGGCCAGCCCTGCTCCCGTTCTATCTTTCCGGTTACCGGCCTCTGACCTTCCGCCCCCGATGGAACCGTTCGTCCTCAACCACGCGCCCGGCACCGGCTGGATCGAAGTCGTTTGCGGCTCGATGTTCTCCGGCAAAACCGAGGAGTTGATCCGGCGGCTCAAGCGCGCCCGCATCGCCCGGCAACGCGTCGAAATCTTCAAGCCCGCCGTCGATACCCGCTACGCCGAGGCCGACGTCGTCTCCCACGACGAATCGTCCATTCCCTGCACGCCCCTCGACACGCCGCATCAAATTCTCTTGCACGCCGCCAGCGCCGACGTGATCGGCATCGACGAGGCGCAGTTCTTCTCGTCGGACCTCGTGGTCGTGTGTACCGAGTTGGCCCGCAGCGGCAAACGGGTGATCGTGGCGGGCCTCGACCAAGACTTCCTCGGCCAGCCGTTCGAGCCGATTCCCGGCCTGATGGCCGTGGCCGAGTTCGTCACCAAGCTACACGCCATCTGCGTCGTCTGCGGCGCGCCCGCCAACCATTCGCAGCGCGTCGTGGCGGGCGGCGACCGGCTGCTGCTCGGCTCTGGTGACGCCTACGAGCCGCGCTGCCGGGCCCACTTCCACCCGCACGCCCAACTTCCCGCGCACCACGCCGAACGCCAAACGTCGGACGTCAAATAACGCCGCCCTTCGGCTCTTGGACTCCGCTCATCGGACTTCTCCATGTCCCGTTACCTCGTTTCCGCCCGCAAGTACCGTCCGCAAACCTTTGGCGAGGTGGTGGGGCAGGAGCATGTGGCCGAGACGCTGCGCAACGCCCTCCGCCTCGACCGGCTCGCACATGCCTACCTGTTCTCCGGCCCGCGCGGCGTCGGCAAAACCACGGCGGCGCGGATTTTGGCGAAGGCCATCAACTGCGAGACGCCGCTTGCCGACCGCCCCGATGCCGAGCCGTGCCGCACCTGCGCCTCGTGCCGCGACTTCGAGGAGGGCCGAAGCCTCAACATCATCGAAATCGATGCGGCGTCGAACAACAAGGTCGACGATATTCGCGAGTTGCGCGACACCGTCCGCGTGCCCCCGCAGGGCGCGCGTCGCAAGGTCTACATCGTGGACGAGGTGCACATGCTCTCGACCAGCGCCTTCAACGCCCTCTTGAAGACGCTCGAAGAGCCGCCGCCGTATGTCCTCTTCATCTTCGCCACCACCGAGCCGCACAAAGTCCTCCCCACCATCCTCTCGCGCTGCCAGCGGTTCGACTTCCGCCGGATCGCGCTCGACGACGCCGTCGAACACCTTCGGCACATCTGCGCCGAAGAGGGCTTCACCGCCGACGATGCCAGCCTGATGCTCATCGCCAAAAAGGGCGACGGCGCGCTCCGCGATACGCTCTCGGCGTTCGACCAAGCGGTGGCACTCATCGGGCAAGACCTGCGCTACGACGCGCTTGCCGAAGCCCTCGGCGTGGTGGGCGTGGACTTGTTCTTCGAGACGACCGATGCCGTGCAGCAGCGCAGCGGCGCGGCGCTGCTGGCGCTCGTGGATCGGATCGTCCGGCGCGGCCACGACCTCACCGAGTATCTCGTCGGGTTGCAGGAGCACCTGCGCAATCTTTTGGTAGCCCGTACGCTTCCCGATGCTCGACTCGTGGAGGCCGACGATACCACCCGCGCCCGGTACCGCGATGCGGCGCAGGCGTTCTCCGAACCCGATTTGCTGCGGCTGCTCGCACTGGTAGCCGAGGCCGAAGAGGCGCTCAAAATCGCCGCCCAGCCGCGCCTTCGCCTCGAACTGACGCTTCTGAAGGCCGTGGCGTTGGCATCGGTGCGCGACCTCAACGCGGCGATGAACGCCGTGGCGCGGCTGGAAAAGATGGCGCGCGACGGGACGATCCCGACGCTGCCGACGGTTCCCGAACCGCCTGCCGCCATGCCAACGTCCGTTTCGAATCGGACGACGCCGGACGAACGAACTCCCGTAGAGACGCCCCATGGGGGCGACTCTACGACGACGAATGCGGAACCGCCCACCCCGAAATCCGCACCGTCGCCGCCGCCGCCGGTTTCCCGCCGCGACGACCGCGCCGACGATACCCCGCCCGAGCCGCCAACCGCGCCCCCGCGCCAACCCATTCCTCCCGCCCCGACGAGCGCTCCTGCCCGACCCGACGAGCCGGAGTTGTCGCTCGGAAGCCTGTTCACCGGACCGACGATCAAGCGCCGCGCCGACCGCAACCGACCGGCCCCCCAAGACTTGTCGGCCCGCGCCGCCGAGCCGACCTCGGACTACGCCGCCGCGCCCGAAATGCCGCTGCCGTCGAACGCCCTCGGAGCCATTGGGGCGGCGTGGAGCTCCGCCGTGCAGTCGCTCGGCAGTCCTCGGCTCACCGCCGCCCTCGCCGACGCCGTGCCCGAAGCGCTCGACGGCAGCGGCGCACTGACCGTGCGCCTGGACAACGTGCTCGCCGCCGACGCCCTGCGCGACGCCGCCGACGCGCTGATCGTTCGGCTGCGCGAGACCGCACCGGTGCGCACCGTACGCCCGCGTGTGGAAGCGGCGGCAACCTCCGGCGATGGGCGCAGCACCGCCGAACCCAGCGACCCATACGCGCTTGTGCGCCGCCTCCGCGACGAGAACGCCGTCGCCGCCGCCCTCCTCGACGCCCTCGGAGGCGAGGTTGCGTGAACCATGGCCCTGGCGAGCGGGAGCGAATCGCGAGCGGAAGCGTTGACACGGTGGTTTCCATCCCACCTCCTCCACCGATGTCCGATTTCAATATGGCCGACATGTTCGGTGCTGTCCAGCGCATGCAGGACGAGATGAAGCGCCAGCAAGAGGCGCTCGCGCAGCAGACCACCACCGCAGAAGCCGGCGGCGGCATGGTAACGGTGACGGCCACCGGCCAGCAGCGCATCACCAGCATCCAGATCGACCGCTCGGTGCTTGCCGAGGACCCGGATCTGGTGGAAGATCTGATCGTGGCAGGCGTCAACAAGGCGCTCGAACAGGCCGCCGCCCTCGCCCAAACGCAGATGCAGCAAGGCATCGGCTCGATGCTGCCGCCCGGCTTCGACCCGTCGCAACTGGGCCTCTAACCTGCGGCAAAGCACGATCCCCGAGCGCCGAGACTCTTATGTGCTCGACGTTCGCCTCTCGGCACTCGAACCTCCCATGGCCTTCTCCTCGGAAACCGTCGAAGCACTCGTCGAGCAGTTCACCAAGCTGCCGACCATCGGGCGAAAGACGGCGCAGCGGCTGGCGGCGTATGTGCTCAAGATGCCACGCGAAGACGTGGTCGAGATCGCCCGCGCGCTTGTGGCGGTGAAGGACAAGGTGAAGCACTGCGCCGTATGCGGCAACGTGACGGACACCGACCTCTGCGCCGTATGTACCAGCACTCGTCGCGACCCGGCGGTTGTGTGCGTGGTGGAAGAACCCAACGACGCGATGGCGTTCGAACGTACCGGCGAATACAGCGGCGTGTACCATGTGCTCGGCGGGGCAATTTCGCCACTCGACGGCATTGGGCCGGACGACCTGAAAATCCGAGAACTCGTCGCCCGTGCCGCCGGGCAACTTACGCTGCCACCCGACCTTGCAGCCCTGGCCCACGGCTTTGGCGACGACGGGGAGGCCCCGGCCATTGCCGAGGTCATCTTGGCGATGAACCCCAACGTGGAAGGCGACACGACGGCCTACTACCTCACCACACTGCTCAAACCGTTCGGCCTGCGCGTCACCCGGCTGGCGCGGGGCTTGCCTATCGGCGGCGACCTCGAATACGCCGACGAGGCCACCCTCGCCCGCGCCCTCGAAGGCCGCTCCGGCGTATGACTGTATCTCTCGCCCGATGATTGTTACCGTGATCGGGGCCGGCCCCATTGGCTCGGCCATTGTCCGCGAACTCGTCGCCCAGCCCGACGTGACGGTGGTGCAGGTGCTCGACCTGCGCGCCCGCGCCCTCCAAGCGCTCACCGAAACGCTCGACCGCAAGCGCGTCCGTTCGTTCCAGCTCGACGCCCGTGACCTCGCCCCGTTGCGCCACATCCTCGCGCCCAGCACGGTCGTGGTGGGCTGCGGTGCAAGCGCCCAAAACCCCTCGCTTGCAGCGCTATGCGTCGAGTTGGGCGTTGCGTTCATCGACCTTGGCGGTCCGGACGAGGCGGTCGAGCAAACGCTGGCGCTCGACGCGGCAGCCCGCGAGCGGGGCGTGTGGGTGGTACCCAACACCGGCATCGCGCCGGGGCTGGTGAACGTCCTCGCCATGCTCGGCACCCAGCGCTTCGCCGACCTCGACGCCGTGCACATTCGCGTGGGAGACATCCCGCAGACGCCCGCGCCGCCGTTCAACTTCGCCGCCGCATGGTCGGTGGACAAGGTGCTCGAGGACTATACCGAGCCTGCCGAGATCCTCGACGACGGGCAGCTGCGGTGCGTCGAACCACTAACCGGGCTGGAAGACATTCGCTTCCCTGAGCCGTACGGTACGCTGGAAGCCTTCTACACGCAAGGCGGCTTGCGGTGGATGGCGCGGGCGCTCGACGGGCAGGTGAAGCAGATTGACCACAAAACCATCCGCTGGCCCGGCCACGCCGCGCAGATGCAGTTCGTCTTGGGCCTCGGCCTGGCCGATCGCACCAGCATCGACGTGCGCACCCACCTGACCTACCGCGACGTGCTGCTGCGCCGGATGCGCCAACGCCTGAGCGCCCGCCAACGCGACGTGCTGCTCGCCCGCGTGCTCGTGCGTGGCACCACCTCCAATGGCGAACGCCAAACGCTTGTCTACGAACTGGCCGAGCCGTTCAACGAACACTCCGACACGACGGCCATGCACCGTTGTACCGCCGTGCCTGCTACGGTCTTGGCGTTGATGCTGGCCCGCGGCGAGGTGCCCGGGGGAGGTGCGTCGACGCCGGAATTGCTTCCGGTGCTGCCTGCCTATGTGAACGCCATCGCCGACCACGGCCTTCCCGTGGAAACGTCCGTCTACGACGGCTACCGCGACGTGCTCGACCCCACCATCCTCCTCGCCGAACCTGCCGCGTGAGCCACGATCCCAACGACCTCCCGCCCCGCCCGGCCTCGGCCTCGCGGTGCGAAACCACCGAGATCGTGCTGCCCGGCATGACCAACGGCCTCGGCAACCTGATGGGCGGGCACCTGCTGCACATGATGGACGTGTGTGCCGCCATCTCAGCCCAGCGCCACAGCGGACAGGTCTGCGTGACGGCCAGCGTCGACTCCGTCGATTTCCGCGCCCCGATCCGGCTGGGCGATGTCGTGGTGATGGCGTCGTTCGTCAACCGCGCCTTCCGCACCTCGATGGAGGTGGAGCTGGAAGTGTGGGCCGAAAACCCGCGCACCGGCCACCGCACCAAAAGCAACCGCGCCTACTACACGTTCGTCGCCGTAGGCCCCGACGGCCCGCTGCCCGTGCCGCCGGTGCTTCCCGAGACGCCCGACGAAACCGAGCGCTACAACGGCGCGGCGCGGCGGCGCGAACTCCGCCTCGTGCTTGCCGGCCGCATGCAACTCGACGACGCCACCAACCTGATGGCGCTGCTTCGCGACCGCCGCCCCACCCCCGAATCCTGACCCGTTCGTGCGCCTTGTTCGGCTGATCGCACTTCTTTTCGTCCACGCGGCCACAGCGCACGCCCAGCCACTGCCGCCCCCTCGCGTGGCGCTGGGCTTCACGGCAGGCACCACCGCCGGCATGTCGCTGCGCCTTCCCGCACGCGGCCTCACGTCGGCGGTTGCCATGCTGGGTGTCGACGGGAATGACACCCCGGTGCTGCGCCTCCGTGCACAGCGCGAAATCCCGATGTCCGGCTCGCCGCTGCACGGCCTTCTGGCCGGCGGCGCATACGCGGGAGGCCCCGTGCCGCCGGATCCTCGCGGATGGACGGGCGGCCTCAGCTTCGCAGCGGGGGTGGGCTTCTACCGAAGCCGTTTCGACATAGCCCTCGAAGCCCTACCAACGGTGCGCCTTGTAGGCGGGCGCGAAGCGTGGCTCGACGCCGCGTTCACGCTTCGCGTGGCGCTGTTCTGAATCTCAAACTTGACGTCGCACCAGATCTTTAGTAGCAGTCGAATATGCCACTCGTTCCAATCGCGGAAGGATTGATGATGGAGCGTGTCTCAAGTTCTCCTCAATAATTTTATCCTTAATATTACCTGAATAGACCTGTTTGATGATATCAAAGAACCACACCCATCTTCCTGCGGAAGCTGCATCACCCGCCAGGTCTCGCCACTTGGGGTCGCGCTGATCAGAGGTCGAAATGCGCTTGATCATATCAAAACGCTGTTGGATAGTGAGAGGAGAAGACATATACGCAGAAGTAAAATGGAGCAAAAACTAAGGTAACACCTTCACCGACCGAACACGAGCAAATGCTGCTGCGGCAGTCCATCGTAGGCCTCCACCTGACGAAGGCCCAACGCCGCCATTTCCTTGCGCATCTGCTCGGCGCTCATCCGGTGGATCGGCTCGACGGCGAGCGTCGGATCTTCGGCGCGGTACTCGACGAGCACGAGCCGCCCGCCGGGGCGCAGTGCCCGCACGAGCGCCCGGCCCATCGCCTCCGGTTCGGAAAACTCGTGGTAGCTGTCCACGACAAGCGCCACGTCCACGCTCGCCGAATCGAGGCCGGGATCGGACACGGTTCCGCGCACGACCGTCACATTCGTCACCCCGAGACTGTCGCGGCGGCGGGAAAGATCGGCGATGCTCGCCGAGTCAATATCAACGGCGTAGACCTGCCCGTGCGGCAATCGCGGCGCAAGGCGGAAGGTGAAGTAGCCGGTACCTGCACCCACATCGGCCACGCGCATCGTGTCGGTTAGGCGCAGCGCATCGAGGACGCGATCTGGAAACTCGGTGGTTTCCCGGCTGGGCCGGTCGAACCACGACGCTTGGGCGTGGCCGAGCGGCGGCGCGATCGGGCGGCCGAGGTACGTCGAGGCCGAATCGGCGGGCGCGTCTGAAACCGCTTCCGATGAATTTACAGGCCCGTCACGACAGGCTGCGATCCAAAACAACGGGACAACCCGCACGAGGAGGCGAAAAACACGACGCATCGGCTCGTTCGAACAAAGGGCAACGCATTTTACACAACCTGAACGTGGGTATTGTCCCGGAGAGCGTACTATTTTATTCGACTTCCGCCACCTGTTCTCCGTGCGTCCCCTGGTTTTCCGCGCCCCCCTCGCCCTTGTCCTCGCCCTCGCGGCTGCTGCTCCGGCGGCAGCGCAGATACCGTACGAAGAGGCGGTCATGGATGTGGGAAACATCGGCGTGACCTACACCAACGCGGGGTTTCTGGGCCGTGCCAACGTACGCAACAACCCTGCCGGGCCTCCGTCGTTCGAATACCCGCTCAACAGCGGCGTTGAACACCTCTTCGAGGCCGGCCTGTGGGTGGGCGCGTTCCGCTCCGACGGCGTGCTGACGGTGCGCACCGGCTCGATCACGTCGTCGTCGGGGTACCGGGCGGGTGCGGCGGGCTACGAATTTGCGCAGACGGCCACCTTTACGCGCCGCTCGACGCTGCCGGAGTCGCCGTACTATTTCCCCGGCGCGACGAGCCACCTCGACCTGCTCACCGCGTACACCGACACCGCGCAGTTCGTGCCGGGCACGTTTACGCCCTACCCAGCCTACGCCGAGCGCCTCGGCATCAACGTAGAGCAGCAGGCCTACGGCTACAACTTCCCGTTCGCCGAGTACTTCACCATCGTCACGTTCGACCTCGTCAACACGAGCAGCCAGCCGTGGGACTCGGTGTACGTCGGGATGTACCACGACCTCGTGGTGCGCAACGTGAACACGACCACCGATGCGGGCACCCCGTTCTTCAACAAGGGCGGCTACGGGGCCATCGACACGCTCCAAACGTCCTACGCCTTCAACGCGGGCGGCACCGAAGAGGGCGTCAACACCTACGGGGCCGTCACCTTCCTCGGTGCGGAATGGCGCGACGTGCGCACTGGGCAGACGCGCTTCGTCCACCCCAACACGGCGGCGCAAATCGCGGCGGCGGGCTATCCAAAGCCGTTCTACAACCCGCGCTGGTGGCTCTTCACCAGCACCGACCCCGACCTCGCGCGTCCGCAAAACGACGCGCAGAACTACGAGAAGATGGCGCTGCCGTACCCGCAGCGCAGCCGCTTTGCCAGCGACGCCGACTACAACACGGCGGTGACGGCCTTCCGCTCGCGCCTACGCACGGACGGGCAGTCGCAGCAAGGCAACTGGATTGGGATGAGCAGCATCGGCCCGTTTGCCGGTGTACGCCCCGGCGATACGCTCAAGGTATCGTTCGCCCTTGTGGCCGCCCGCAAGCCGGAGGCGTTCCAAGGCCTCACCGGCCGACCGGTGGATACCGACGAGAGCCGCGCCATCCTTGCCTCGAACGTTGGCTGGGCGCGGCGCACCTATGCGGGCGAGGACGTGAACCTCAACGGCGTGCTCGACCCCGGTGAAGACCGCAACGGCAACAGCGTGCTCGACCGCTTCCTCATTCCGGAGCCGCCGCGTACGCCCAAGATGCACGTCGAGCTCGACGCCGGGCAGGTGACGCTCTACTGGGACGCCAACGCCGAGAGCAGCATCGATCCCGTAACGGGCAAAGCCGACTTTGAGGGCTACCGCATCTACCGCACCGACGTCGGCGACGACCGCTCGGGCGACCTTGCCTCGCAACTGGGACTGATCGCCCAGTACGACAAGCCCGGCGACGCCACCGGCTTCAACAACGGCTTTGGCGACATACGCCTCGCTACTCCCGTGACCTTCGACGGCGACACCACGCGGTACCGCTACCGCCTCGCGGTGCCGGGCTTGCTGTCCGGCTGGCAGTACGGCTTTGCCGTGACAGCCTTCGACGAAGGCGACCAGACCGCTGGACTGCCGCCGTTTGAGTCCAGCCGCGTCGCGAATGCGGTGCGCGTCTTCCCCGGTACCGCCGCGACCTCTGCCGACAGCGCGAAGGTGGGCGTTTACCCCAACCCGTACCGCGTCAACGCGGCGTGGGACGGCTCCACCAACCGGACGCGCAAGCTCTACTTCACCAACCTACCCGCCCGCTGCGAGATCACCGTCTACACGCCCGCAGGCGAGATCGTAGACCGCTTTGAGCATGACGCGGCGACGTACACCGGCGACGGCCGGTGGTACGACCAGTTTGCGGGTTCCGGCACCCGCGTGGCCGCCGGCGGCGAACACGCCTGGGATCTGCTCAGCCAAGCCAACCTTAACCTTTCCACCGGCCTCTACCTGTTTGCCGTGCGCGACCTCGACAGCGGACGCACGCAGACCGGCCGGTTCGTGCTCATCAAGTGAGCCGCTGCGGGACGCTCCCGCGCGGGACGGAACCCGCCTCGTTAGTTTCACCATAGCCCTGACGTTCGATGAACCGCATCGCTACCATCCTTGCTCTCGCGGGCCTTGTCCCGGCCGCCGCAAGCGCCCAAACCATTTTCGAGCGCTCCGTCAAGGAGTTGTTCGCCGTCCCGGCGGCCAACCTCCAGCAAGCGGCCAGCCTTGCCGCTGCGGGCACGCTCACCAACCCGCAGTACGAAGCACTCACGCGCAGTGCCTACACCGACCGCGTTGCGCCGGTGGATACCTTGGTGCGTTTTACGGCGGTGCTCCTTTCCGACCCGTACAACTCCGGCCTTGCCTCGTCGACGAGCGGGCGGCCCAACCGCGTCCACGTGTTCGTGCGTGACGTCGCCGCCGCCACCGACCCCAACGGCATGCGCGGCTATGTCGCCCAGCTCGTGGACGGCGCATACGACTCCGACGGTCTGCTCAACGTCGGCCCCGGCGCAGTCGTGACGATCACGGGGTCGATCGCCTACTTCTCCGGCACGCCGCAAATCTCGCCCATCAGCCTCACCGTTGTCTCTCCCGACTACTCCGCATCGGGGCTTCCGGCTTCCATCGTCGAGCCGATCGCGCTCTCGATTGAAGACCTGAACACGCCCAACGGCGTGGACGCCAACGGGGCCAAGCAGGCGACGCTGAACTACGCCAACTTCAACCCCAACGCCAACGAGTACGTCCGCCTGCAATCGGCGACGGTGGCCTTCACGGCGTCGTTCGCCAGCGGCACGCGCTACAACGTGGTGTTTGCCAACCCGGCAGGCGAAGCGTTCATCGCGCTCAACGACATCTCGCTGCGCTACCGCTCCGACCGGCCGAGCACCTACGGCACGGGCTTTAACGTGCGTACGAGCAACTTCGTCCCGCCTGCCGTCGGCTCGACGGTGCGCGTGCAGGGCTTCATCACGCCCACGACGAACGACTTCGTCAACTACTTCACGCCCAACCCGAACGTCTCCATCGTCCCGATGGAAGACACGGACCTTGTGCTCGACGCCAACGCCGCGCCGAGCGTCGCCAACCTGACGCGCCCGTCGGGCCTCGTCACCGGCACAACGGCGGTCACGGTCACGGCGGACGTGCTCACCGGCTCGGCCCGGTCGCTCTCGTCGGTCGTTCTTCGGTACACGACCGAAGGCGGCACGGAGCAATCCGTCCCCATGTCGCTCGTTTCGGGCACGCAGTGGACGGCAACGATCCCGACGACCGCGCTCCAAGATGGCAAGTTTGTGACGTACTACGTCTTTGCCACCGACGACGCTGCCGGTACGGGCCAGAGCACGTCGCAGAACTTCCGCGTGTTGGCCAACGGCGTCACGTCGATTGAAAACATCCAGCGCACGGCCAGCGGCTCCACCGGCGACAGCCCTCTCGCGGGCGTCACCCTCAGCGGGGCGGGCCAGATCCAGCTCAACGCGGTCGTGCAGTCGAACTACTCGACCAACCAGTTCGCCGTCATCATCCAAGACGACGCGGCGCTCAACCCGTGGAGCGGCATCCAGCTCTTCACCGGCACCACGACGGACTACGACGCCCTCAAGGCGCTCGTCCCCGGCGACCGCATCTCGATCACGGCGGCGAAGGTGTTTGAGTCCAACGGCGTGACGATGCTCGACCTTGTAACGTTCAGCAAGACCGGCACCGGCTCGTCGTACACCGACAAGGTGATGCTCACCACCGACCTGTCGCAATCCGCCACGGCGGAGCAGCACGAGTCGATGCGCGTGCGCCTCAACAGCGTGACCGTGACCAACGCCAACCCGGACGCGCCGAGCAACTTCGGCGAGTATGCGGTACGGAGCGTCGGCGGCACGGGCAGCGTCCGCGTGGACGATTTCTCGGGCGCGATTGCCGACTACACCGCCACGAACCCGCAGCCGGCCGTCGGCTCGTCGATTGACTACATCGCGGGCATCTGGACGTATTCGTTCAACAACTTCAAGCTCGAACCCGAAATCACGGGCGATATCGGCACGATCAGCGCTACCGAGGAAGACGTGCGGGCCACGGGCTTCGGCGTCCTCGGCGCGTACCCGACGCCGGCGCGTGGCACTACGGCGGTGCGCTTCCTGACCACCGGCACCGAAACCGCCCGCCTCGCCGTCTACGACGTGCTGGGCCGCCGCGTCGTTGAACTGGCCGCGTCCGCCATTACGGGCGAGCAGTCGGTGACGCTCGATGCCTCTTCGCTCGCCCCTGGCGTGTATGTGCTGCACCTCTCGCAGGGCAGCCGCACCGACGCCAAGACGTTTGTCGTGGCCCGCTGACCGCTTCGGAGGAGGTCGCCCTGCGCCGTGCGGGACGGCCTCCTCCGCTTGCTTTTGAACGCTCCCCTTGGCAGCCCTCCGGCTGCGACGTAACGGAGCATCGAACCGACCAGCCGCCCCGCGGCTGGTTTGCTCGGTTTTTCTTCCCCAAGAACACGGCTTCTTGATCCCCTTCCACCCGGTGGAACGACTTTTCTCTCGCTTCTTCGTCCTCGCGGCGCTGGTTCTCGCCCTCGGCCTTGCGGCCGGGTGCGACACTGGCTTTTCGGGATCTCCCGATGCCGACCGCCTGCCCGATACCGACCTGAGCGTCCGCTCGCAATCGCTGGTCGGTCAGGTAGACGATGCCGACCGCTTCACCTCGAACATCACGCTGGCGTGGAGCGGCACCGACCCCGACGGCTTCGTCGTGGCCTACGAGCTGCGCTACTTCGCGGAAGGCCAAACGCCGGCCGCCGAAACCGGCTGGACGCGCACGACACGGCGCGACACGACGCTGTTGCTGCCGATTGAACGCGGCCAGAAAACGGCCAATGTGGTCGTGGAAGTACGTTCCATCGACAACGAGGGCAACAAAGACGCCACGCCTGCCCGGACGGTCTTCCCCATCCGCAACAGCCCGCCCAACCTCGCCTTCGACCGCAGCGAGTTGCCGGCCGACACGACGTGGACGGTTGCGTCGTTTGCGTTTTCTCCCACCGATCCGGAGGGCGAATCCAACCTTGCGCGACTGGACGTGGCGCTCAACGACTCGACCACGTTCGTTTCGCTGCCCGCCGAAACGCGCTTCGTGACGCTCGTCGCCGAGACCAGCCGTTCGAACACCGCCACCACGGTGAGCGCCCGCGTGTACCTCGGACGCACGTTCCAGCGCACCGACATTCTGGTGCCGGGCATGCGAATGAACGCCCGAAATGTCCTCTACGCCCGCGTGGCCGATCAGACGGATACGACGAGCGCCGTGGTGCGCTATCCTGCCGCGGGTGCAACCAAGCCGTGGTTCGTCAAGAAGCCCAAGAGCCGCGTGCTCGTCGTCAACGACTACCGCCGCATTACCAATGGGCCGGTGTTGGCCTTCCACAAGGCCCTCGTTCAGCAGTATACGGGCGCAGCTCCGGACGTGTGGAACATCGAGACGCCGTATGTGACCGGCTCGACAGGCACGTCGCTGCGCTCGCCGCTGCTGGGCGCGTCGCAGGAGCCGTTCCTGCGCGAGACGTTTGCGCTGTGGGAACGGATTTATTGGGTGGCGACGGCCACGACCAACTCTGGCCTGCGCAACAACCTGCCGTACGCCGCCCCGACGATGACCAAGTTCTTCGATGCGGGCGGACGAATGATGGTGCAAAGTCCCGTGACCGTGCCTGGATCGTCGGCGGAACTGGAAGAAAACCTCGATAACCCGGCGCTCTTCCTGCTTCCGATTTCCAGCCTCGTGACCGTCCCGGACAGCGTCCGTTCGATCACGATGGCCACCGGAAGCGCCGTGACGCCGTCCGGCACGCTCCCCGGCGCGGGCACGACGCCGCCCGCGCTGCGCGCCAACCAGTTCGTCATCACCACGTTGCCCTACCAAGCCAACGACAGCCGTACCATCCCGGTCTACACGGGCGCGTTCCAATACCAAACCCGCGTGGGCAACCGGCGTGGGCCGTGGCCGGGGCCAAGCGTGGTGGCAAGCCTCCGCCTCGACGCCACCGGCGCACCCACCGTTGGGGTGTTCTCTCTGCCGCTCGTCGACGACACCGGCACGCCCGTGCTTGTAGGTGCCGACGGGACGACCGAGGCCCCCCGCGAGGCCGTGCGGCAGATGCTGCGAGCACTCGGTTTTTGATTCTTCGACTGCGGGGCGTGCGAGCACGTCTCTGCGATTTTCCTCTACTTCGACCTCTCTACGATGCGGCGCTTCTACGCCCTCGGAACCCTGCTCGCCCTCGCCCCGGCGGCGATGGCCCAAACGATCACCGGCACGGTCATCGACAAAGACGACGAGCCGCTCATCGGCGTGAACGTCGTCGTGGTGGGCACGCAGCGCGGGGCCGTAACCGACCTCGACGGCAAGTACACGATCACCGGCTTGAGCGCCGGGTCGTACAACGTCCAATTCTCGATCCTCGGCTACCAGTCGAAGCTGTTCACCGGCATCCGCGTCACGGCCAACGCGCCGACGACGCTCGACGTGACGCTTCAAGAAGAAGACCTCGAAGCCGCGGGCGAAACCGTCGTTATCGGCGACCGCCCGCTCGTGGACGTGGAAAGCGGCACGTCCACCGGGTCGATGAACCGCGAGCAGATTGAGGCCGCGCCGGTGCGCACGGTGCAAGGCGTGGTGGCGCAACAAGCAGGCGTTACAGCCGACCCGACCGGCCTCTACATCCGTGGCGGACGCGCCAACGAGACGGGCTTCATCGTGGACGGCGTGTCGGCCAAAGACCCGCTGGCCGGTACAGGCTTCGGCCTTGATCTTGGCTCCAACGCCTTTTCGGAAGTGGAAGTGACCACCGGCGGCGTCGGCGCGGACGTCGGCGACGTCACGTCGGGCGTGGTATCGGTGCGGACGCAGGAGGGCACCGACGAGTTTCACGGCTCGTTTGCCCATAAGCGCGACAACTTCGGCCTCAACGACGACTGGCAGAGCAACTTCAACCAGCAACTCTACGAGCTGTCGCTCGGTGGGCCGATTATCAAGGGCAAGTTGCGCTTCTTCCTGTCGGGCCAAGCCCAGCTTGAAGACGGTTTCACCCGGTTTACGTCCAACCCCGACAGCCTCCGCTCGTCCATCGTCGGCAGCGCCTTCTGGACGCCCAACGCCGCCAACCGCTGGAGCGGGCTGGCGAAGGTGTCGTACGATATTCGTCCCGGCTTGAAGCTGCAAGCGTCGTACCAGCGCTCCCTCGGCGTCAACCAAAACACCCGAAGCCTGCAAGTCACCGGCGACGATGCGGTGGTGGCACCGGGCTTCCAGTACGCGTTCGTGCGGCAGCCCGACAACGCCAACACGTTCGCGCACGACACCAACATCGGGTATTTGCGTCTCACGCAAGTGGTCTCGCCGCGCTTCCTCTACGATCTTCAGCTCTCGCGCCTGTTCACGCGGCTTCGCGCCGACGCCAACGGACGCCCGTGGCGGCCCGACCAGATTACGACCGAGCTTGATCCTGAGAGCTTGCCCGACTACCCGGCCACGATCTACACGGGGGCCAACGGGCAGATTCCGAACCCCAACGCGCTGTTCATCCTCCCCGGCTCGGGCTTCTACAACAACGGCGGCATCGCCACACGCTGGCACGACCACTTCGCCGAGGAGTGGACGCTCAAGTTCAACGGCACCTACTACTTCGGCACCTCCCGCAACGCCCGCTTCGACGGTGGCTTCGAGGCCAAGCGCAACGACTACCAGTGGATCGACGTGGTCCGCCCATGGGTCGGCGCGCCAATTGTGACCGCCACCGGCGACACGACGTCCTCGAACCGTCTCGGTGCGTCGTCCGACATCTGGCGCGTACAGCCGCAGCGCGGCGCGCTCTTCGGCACCGGACAGGTGCGCTACCGCGGCCTCATTGCCAACGTCGGCCTGCGCTTCGAATACTGGGCACCGGGTAAGTATGTGGACGACCTCGTAGAGAACCCGAACGCACCGATCCTCGACGAAGTGCGCGAAGGCTACCGCAACTCGACGGTGGAGCTGTTCGGGCTGCGCTACAAGTTCCGGCTGCTGCCCAAGCTGCGCGTGTCGTTCCCGGTGGCCGACAACCAGGTGCTCTACTTCAACTACGGGCAGTCCACCCGCTTGCCGCACCCGACGTTCGTCTACACCGGCCTCGACCCGTACTACCAAGACCGCTCGTTCTTCGCCGACCTCGGCAACCCCAACCTCAATCCGGAAGTCGACATTTCCTACGAGTTGGGTCTCAAGAGCCAGATCACGAGCAACGACGCGCTCACCGTGACCGGCTTCTGGCGCGACAAGTTCGACTTCATCACCATCGAAGACGTGGTGGTGCGCGACGCCACGGGACGCGAAACCGTCCGCGCCTTCCGCGTCAACGGCGACTTTGCGCGCATCCGGGGCCTCGAACTGGGCTACCAGAAGCGCATCGGCCGGTGGTTTACCGGCAACGTGAGCGCCGCCTTCTCCAAGGCCACCGGCCTCTCGTCGACCGCCAACGACGCGCTTGCGCAGTACCTGCAAAACGGCAACCTCGACAACACCGTCGAGACGCCATTGGCGTGGGACCGGCCTTTGGACCTCAAGGCGTCCGTCACGTTCTCGCGGGGCAACCAAGCGCCGCTCTGGGGCATTCCCGGCCTCAACAACTACCGCGCCTACCTCTCCACCACGTTCCGCAGCGGGCAGCGGTACACGCCCGTCGAGTTCGTCGGCTACACCGCCAACCCCGTGACCGGGGCCAACGACTGGCGGCCCATCTACCGCACGGTACAAGACCCCGAACAGCGCTATTCCAAGGTGGGCGCACCGTGGTGGTGGTTCGACCTCAACATCCAGCGCACCTTCCGCGTATTCGGTAACCAACTGGCAGCCACGCTGGAGATCACCAACCTCTTCAACCAAGACAACGGCGTGATCATCAACCCCGTGACCGGAAAGGCCTACCCGAGGGTTGACGAGGCCAATGCGGACTGGGTGGCGCTGCGCGGCAACTCGAACTACGATGTGGTGGAAGGCGTGCGCGACCCACGCTTTGAGGATCCGTCCACGACCGGCCTGCCGCCCTACAACCCTGCCCGTTACTTGCCACAGCGGCATGTGCTCTTTGGCCTCTCCTACCGCTTCTGACGTTTTTGTGCGGGACACCGCCTCGCGCTGCCCCCGCCCCTCCACTCCTATGCGCCCGACCGCGCTTCTTCTCGCCGCCCTTCTTGCCGTGCCTGCCTCGGCGCAGGTGCTGCCATCGTTCGGCTCCGACCGCGCCGGGACGGTCGGCTTTCAGTTCCTCAAGATTCCGGTGGACGCCCGAAGCATCGGCCTCGGCAACAGCGGCGTCACGTCGGCCAACGACGCGAGTGCGCTCTTCTGGAACCCGGCGCTTGCCGCCGAAGCCGGCACCCGGCAGGCGATGCTCGCCCGCGCCAACTGGTTCGAAGGCCCTCTGTTCACCACCAACTACGCCGCGGTGACGTATCCGGTGGGCAAGTTCGTCGTCGGGGCCAGCCTCCAAACGATGGACTCGGGCGAAATGGACGTAACGACCGAGTTCCAGCCCGAAGGCACCGGCCAGACGTTCCGTCTGCTCGATCTCGCCGTCGGCGCGACGCTCGGCCAGCGCCTCACCGATCAGTTTGCCTACGGCGTGACGTTCAAGGCCGTGCGCGAAAGCGTCGCCGATCTTTCAACGACGACAGCGGCGGCAGACGTCGGCATTCACTACAAAGTCGGCGACACGGGCGCGCGGATGGCCGTGGCGATCCGCAACTTCGGCCTTGACGCCAGCCCCTCGGGCACGCTCACCCGCATCGATCCCAACGCCACCGACGGCACGGCGGTGGTCGACTCGTTCGCTGCCATCACCGTGCCGACGTCGTTTCTCCTCGGCCTGGCCTACGACGTCACGCGCTTCGGCCCCGACCACGCGCTCACCGTCTCCAGCCAGCTCTACCGCCCCGCCGACAACGCCGAGACGCTCGGCCTCGCCGCCGAGTACACCTTCCGCCGCCTGCTGAGCCTGCGCACGGGCTACCGCTTTGGCGGCGGGCAAGAATCGTCGCTGGCGGCAGGCGTGGGCGTGGACGTGCCCGTCGCCTCCGCACGCGCCCGGTTCGACTACGGCTTCTCGCGTACCAGCCGCCTCGGCAACGTCCACGCGCTCGGCCTCAACCTCGCTTTCTGACCGTCTGGGGACGCCTTCTTTCGTACGGGACCGTGTTGACTGTCCCCTACCCACTTCGACTCGATGACCGCATCTTTCCGCCGCTCGGCCCTTCCGCTGCTTGCCGTTGCCGCCCTCGCGTCCGGGTGCGACCTGTTCGGCAGCAAGCAGGACAGCACCACCGACGACATCTTCCGCCAAGGCCGGATCGACCCCAATGCCGTGGCCGACGTGGGCTATGTGCCCGTGCAGCCGTTTTACACGCAGTCGTCGGCGGGTACGTTCAACGCGCCTACCGACGTGTATGTGGGCTTTGACGGGTTCGTGTATGTGACCGACGCCAACGGGCTGCATGTGCTCAACCGCGCCGGGCAGCCGGAAGCGACCCTGGCCAGCCTGAACGGTCAACCGATTCGTGAGGCCGGATGCGTCACGCAAGACCGTCGCTTGCAGCTCTACGTTTGCGCCCTGCGCGACACAACGGTAGAGGGCACGAGCTGGCGGCTTCCGGTCGTCTACCGCATCTCCGGAATGGCTACGGGCGCGCCAAAGGTAGAGGACATCCTCTGGCAGCCGTTTGACGACAACAACCGCGCTGTCATCCAGCGCAACCCCATTGCCACCGACACACAGGTGCGCTTCACCGGCGTGGGCATCCGGCCCGACAACAGCATCTATGTGTCGCGGCGCGGCCCGCTCGCGGCCAACGTCCCGCAGCCCTACAACGCGATTCTGGGCTACGACGCCAACGGCACCAACACCGGCCAAATCATTCAGGTGTCGGGCCGGCGCGCCAGCCTGCTGTCGTCCTACAACCCGACGGACGTGATCACGACCGTCCAGCCGCCGCAGCGCCAAACCTTCCCCAACTCGGCGGACTTTTTCGTTGCCCAAAGCCCGCTCGAATCGGGGAATGCCCGCCCGCCGACCACGCCGCTCGCCAACGCGGTGCTCTCGATCAAGGTGACGGAAACGACCGACGGCATCACCTACGGCCCCGACGTGTCGCGCCTCGGCGCAGCCCAAACGGCGACGGGGCTTTACACGATCAACCGCTTCCTCAACCCTTCCGACCTCGCCTTTGCCGCCGACGGCACCAACTACCTGTTCGTGCTCGATAGCGGAAAGGACAGTCTGTTCGTGTTCAACAACGCTGGCATCGAGGGAGTGGCCCCGCCGCCTGGAGCACGCAACCCCGCGCCGGTGAAGGTCAGCTTCGGCGGCGCTGGAAACGGCCTGCTCACGTTCAACCGCCCGCAAGGCGTCGCATACTACGACAAAACCGTATATGTGGCCGATACCGGCAACAACCGCATCGCCCGATTCCGCCTCAACACGGACTTGGAGTGAGTGCGAAGGCGGATGGAGAGACGATCCCTCGCTCCTTGCCGCTTCGACCTCGGTCTTTCTTCCGTCGGTTGCCAAATCCTCGTCCTCTCCCCCAAAGACGTGTTCAGAGAGCGCATCGGGAGCCGTATACTTGATCCGGGCCATCTGACCCCCTGAATGTCTACCTCGCTGGAGGTTGCGCTACTCCTCCTCCTGATCCTCGCCAACGGACTCTTTGCGATGTCCGAAATGGCGCTCGTCTCGTCCCGCAAGGCGAGGCTTCAACAGCGTGCTGCCGACGGCAAGGCCGGGGCACAGCAGGCGCTCAATCTGATCGAGGACCCGACGCGGTTCCTCTCGACCGTGCAGGTGGGCATCACGTTGATCGCCATTCTCACCGGTCTATTTGGTGGTCAGACGCTCGGCGCGAAGGCAACCGACGCCCTTCTTGAGTGGGGCGTAGATCCTGCCTACGCCGGACCACTCGGTACCGGCCTGACGGTGCTGATGGTGACGTACCTGTCGCTCGTGTTCGGAGAGCTGCTGCCCAAGCGTATAGCGCTCTCCAACCCCGAACGCATTGCCATGGCGATGGCCGGGCCCATGACGGTGCTCTCGCGCATCGCCAGTCCGTTCGTGGTGCTGCTGGAAAAGTCCACCAACCTCTTTTCCCGCCTACTGGGCAACCGCGCATCCGAAGAACCCGTCGTGACGGATGAGGAAATCACGCACCTGCTTCAGCAAGGAGCCGACGCTGGCGTGTTCGACGACGCCGAGCGCGAGATCGTGGAAAATGTGCTGTGGCTCGGCGACCAGCGCGTGCGCGGCCTGATGACGCCTCGCCGCGACGTCGTCTGGCTTGATCTCGAAGACCCGCCGGAAATCAACCGAGAGAAGATCATCTCGTCCAACTTCTCGCGCTTCCCCGTCGCTCGCGGTGACCTCGACGATTTCGTAGGGGTTGTGCGAGCCAAAGACCTGCTCAGCCAAGCGTACGCGGGCGAAGCATTCGACCTCGAAGCCGTTGTGCGCGATCCGATGGTCGTGCCCGCGAGCCTGTCGGCCCTTCGCCTGCTCGAAACGCTACGTCGCAACCAGCGGCACATCGCCCTCGTCGTCGATGAGCACGGCAGCGTGCAGGGCCTCGTCACCCACAACGAGGTGCTCGACGGCATCGCCGAGTTGGAAGACGATCCCGAAGATCCGGACGACCCGGACATCGTGCGCCGCGACGACGGCTCGTACCTGCTCGACGGCGGCTTGGACACCGACGAGCTTAAGGACGTACTCGATCTGCGCGAGCTGCCCGACGAAAACGACGCGCAGTTTCACACGCTCGCGGGCTTTATCCTCTCGTTCCTTGGGCACGTCCCACACACCGGAGAGGCGTTCGACTTCGGCGGCTACCGCTTCGAAGTCGTCGATCTTGACCACCACCGCGTAGACCGCGTGCTGGTGAGCCGCCTGCCGGAGGAGGACGAGACCTAACGAGGCAGCATACACTTGGACAGTCGATCCTGCCGGGGCATTGGAACCCGGCAGGATTTTTTTTTGGATTATCCGAATTTTTTGCGAGATTACTCCTTAATCGTCAAGGTACAATCTCCACGCAGCTATGCGCCGCTTTCATACTGTCTGCCTGGTCCTCGCGGCATTGCCTGCCCCCGCCGTTCACGCCCAATCCGTGCGCGACAGCGTCAAGATGACCCGCGTGCCCTACCACTGGGAGTCCAGCTCCGCGATGGCGCAAGACAGTCGCGGGCGCGACTACTACTACTTCAATTGCGGCGCGGGCATCGTCGCACTCTGGCCCGACGTGCTGGCCCAGAACGGGCTGCCCGGTGGGTACGGCCAGTACAGCCGGGTGGCGACCGGGGGCACGCGTGCCGAAGGCTACTACGTGCCGTCGGGATATGGGCAGGCCACCACCAATGCGGCGAACGGCATCGTCGTGCCGCAGGGCTTCCTGGGCCACAACCCGCAGCTGGGCGGGAGCTCGTCTTCGCCCATCTATCCGCCCGCAGTGCCAAACCGCGCCTCCTGCGCCCAGCGCGCGGCCAACGCGGGCGTGACGGCGGCGGGCGGGACGTCCGGGGTGCTCAATGCAGCCCCTTTCCGCATCGAGGACTGGTACGCCGTCTACTCCATTCCCAACGGCACCCCCGTCGCCCTGTTTGAATGGGAGGAAACCGAGCCGCTCTCGGTCGCCTTCGACGCCAGCTTCGAAAGCAAGCAGTCGCGCGAAGCAGACGCCACGGCTCCCGGCGGCAAGGTCCCGGTGGCCAGCTACCGGTGGGCCTTTGGCGACGGCACCCTCGGCACGGGGGCCACGCCTACGCACGTCTACGCCGACTCCGGCCTCTACTTCGTCACGCTTGAAGTGACCGACGACGACGGGCAGACGAGCACGCTGAGCCGGTACGTGAAGGTCGAGCGTCCCGGCCTCGTTGTCTGGGCTGAGGCGCTCGACGCCGACCCGAGCATCCGCCGAAACGAGCTGATCTATCTCGTCACCCACATCGAAAACCGCTCCGGTGCCGAGGTGCGCAACGTGCGGGTGCCCTACGACCTCGCCATCGGCACCACCTTCCCCGACAGCGTACGAGCAGCGACCTACAAGGCCGCCCCGTCGTATGCGCGCGAGACCAACATCGGCCGCAACGACACCACGATTGCGTACATCAGCCCCGGCGAGGCGGTGCACATCCTCCAGTATTACAACGCTGCCGCCTACGGCACGTATCGCCCCCGCACCACGTGGGTGGCAGTGCCGGTTAGGAACCACGCGATTCTGCAAGGCGTCACGGCCACCGACGAACAGGGCAACGCCGTGGCGGTGCGCCAGAAGTGCGGCATCGACCCGTGCGGCAAGACGTGGCGCCTCGCTCCAAACTGGCAGATGACCGCCGAGCTGCGCACCGACGACCTCCTCACGTTTGAGGCGCGCAGCGGGGTGGACTACAACGTGGCCCTCGACGCGCCCGACATTGCGCCCTTCAACTTCCCGCCGGTTCAGCCCTTCACCTACAAATTTGTGGACGGAACGCTCACGCGGTTCTGCCACAGCGCGTGCGTGGACGTGCAGATGACCGTTACGGACGCCGAGCGCGGCGCTCCCATCGCCAACGCCACGGTGATCGTTACCGCTCCCACGCTTGGCGCAGGCGTCGACGTGACGCCAGACCAAGGAGGCGGGCATTTGTGCGTGCGAAAAACCGCGAGCTACACATGTGACAAGACCGCTACCGTCACGACCGATGAACAGGGCCGCACCCCGCCGATGTACTACGCCTTCCCCGGCGTGATTGCCCCTACCGAGGTCCAACTGGCCGTTCTGGTGCGCGATGGATCGGTCAACATCGCCGAGCAGACCGTCCCGCTTCGGATCCTCCCCACCGAACGGACGGACTTCCAGCGGACCATCACGATCTCGCAAGCCGAAGCGGAGTGGATCAACGGGCTGCTGGCCACCGTCACGCTGGGCACGCTCGGCAACGTCGCGGGCGAATTATGCGAAGGCGCGCTCAAGTGGGTGCTCGGCGGCGGCGCGAGCACCGGCTACATCATCCGCCCCGGCACCTCGTCGCTCTTGCACCGCGGGCAGTACCTGCTGGCCGAGTGGGCGTGCACGCTCAATCCCTTCTCGATCTGGGGGGAGGAGACCGCAGGCAACAGCAAGAAAGCCGCCGAGACCGCCCTCATCGCGTGGTTCGGGGCCCGCTTCCAGCCGCCCGACGCGGCTCTGGGCATCCTCAACGGCCCTTACCCGCCGCCGTTTGTCTTCTACTGGGATGGCGACTACTACGGGGCGGTGCTGGACGCGATCAAGGCCGCCGCCCCCAACCTTGCACCGGGGGCCACAATGACGCTTCGCCTCTATGAAGTGTCGTGGCTCCCCAAGGAAAGCGTGCTCAACGGCGCTCCGATGGTGGGCAACGTCTACTTCTCGCTCGAAACCACGCGGTACGGCACGACCGAGCACACCGCGCTGATCGAACTGGGCTACGACGCGGTGCGCTGGCAATCGCCTCCCTCGAGCGAGCGTCTGGCCGCGATCTTAGAGGCTAACGCCGAGCGGCTGCGCCTGCAAGAGAGCTTGGATCGGCTGCGCCGGGGCGATTTCGTAACGATCGGGGCGGGCACCCCGACGGAAGAGACGGTGCAGGTGACAGGGGTTTCCGACGCCGGGCGCACCGAGCGAGACGGCGAGGCACGCATGGACTTGGGCGCGGCGCGCCTGCGGAGCGGGCCGTACGAAGTGACGCTCTCGCGCCCCCTGCGCTTCTCCCACAGCTCCGACGAGACGCTGGCGGTCCTCCGCGACACGATGGGGGTGTTTCCTCCCAGCCCTCCGCTCCGCCGCTCGCTCGACTCGGTCTCAACGGCGCGTCCGGCCGTGCTTTCGTGGCGCATTGGCGCACTGGAAACCCCCGCAACGGTAGACGTGCAGGTGGCCAGAGACTCGCTGTTCACCACACTGGTCTTGGACGCGCCCGCTCTCCAAGCCGACACCACTCACCTTGAAGTCGGCCAACTCGCCGACGGGGAGCGACTGTACTGGCGCATCCGTGCGACGAACCTCGTAGGAGAGGGGGCATGGTCGCGCCCTGCACTCATTATCGGCTCCGACGCCGTGCCGACGGCCTCCGACGACGCAGCAGCCCCTGCAGCAACGATCACGCTGGCCTCGGTCAGCCCCAACCCAACACGCGGCGCGATCCGCATCCGCTACAGCCTGCCGCATCCTGCCACCGTGCAGGTGCTGGTGTTCGACCTGCTTGGCCGCGAAGTGGCCCGCTTGCACTCGGACTCCGACGCCGCAGGCTGGCACACCGTAGACTGGGACGGAGTCGCATCCAGCGGCGTGTACGTTGTGCGCCTAAATGCCACGTCGGGCACGGAAACCGTGACCCGGACGCAGCGACTCGTCGTTCTGCATTAACGGAGCAACACGCCGAACGTTGAGGAGACGGTGAAGCGCTCGCCAGAGCTTGAACCGGGCGGGTGCTTCGCCGTATTATGGTCGTCCACACCGGAAACGGTGGCGGCCATGCGGAACTAGCTCAGTTGGTAGAGCGCCACCTTGCCAAGGTGGAGGCCGCGGGTTCGAGTCCCGTGTTCCGCTCCACGAAAAAGCCCCTGCGGTAACGAACCGCAGGGGCTTTTTTGCGTCGTGCAGGATCAAGCCGAGGTTGCCACAGCAGCCGCGATGAGCGCCGCAAACGACGACGCGTCGAGACTGGCCCCGCCGACGAGGCCACCGTCCACGTCTGGCTGCGCCAGCAGCTCGGCAGCGTTGCTCGGCTTCATCGACCCGCCGTACAAAAGGGGCACGGCATCGGCGGCTCCGGTACCCAGCGCTTCGGCGAGACGGTAGCGGAGGAACGCATGGACGGCTTGCGCCTGCTCCGGCGTCGCCGTCTCGCCCGTCCCGATGGCCCATACCGGTTCGTAGGCGATCACCGCCCGCGCAAGGTCGTCGCCCAGACGCCGTGCCGCCGCGTCCAGCTGCCGCCCAACAACAGCCTCCACCTGCTCGGCACGGCGCTCGTCCAGCGTCTCGCCCACGCAGACAATGGGCGTCAGGCCGTTGGCCAGTGCCGCCGCGGCCTTGTCCGCCACGAGCGTATCGGACTCGCCGTGGTACTGCCGCCGTTCCGAGTGCCCGACGATGGCGTATGTGCAGCCCACCGACACGAGCATCGCCGCCGAAGTTTCGCCCGTGTACGCGCCTTCGGCGTGCGCCGACACGTCCTGTGCGCCCACCGTCACCCCGGAACCGGCCACCGCTTGCGCCACCGCGTGGAGGAAGGGGAACGGTGCGCAGAGGGCCACCGCTACCCCGGCTTCGTGCGCATGGAGCGGAGCAACCGCATCGGCCACCGCCGCTGCCAGCTCCGTGGCTGCGTCAAGCGTGAGGTGCATCTTCCAGTTTCCAGCAATCAGCATAACAGGCGAGGTTCAAGGGTGCAAACGCAGAGACGCTCCAACGGGGTGTCTCCAGACCAGCGAAGGTGCCGAAAGCAGATCGGCGAACGTGGAACCAAGCCGCCGCAACCTGTTCCCCTGCAACCGAGAAGCGCCAGCCTCCTTGTGGAAACCGGCGCTTCGAGTGCCCCTGAGTGGTTTCATATCGAACCGCTTCGTAGAGGAAATGAGGCAACTGGCCGCTCTGGCCCCATTGGTGCCTGTGACCTTGCTGGACCCCATTTCCGCGCGTGCCTTGCCACTTCGGGCATAAATGGCCGTCTGGGTAGCACCTCCCTGCAAGGCATCCAACTACCTACTACCTCTGTCCCTAAGCGCACCGCTGCCCTCGTGTGGATCACATAGATATGGATCACTACCGTTCTACGTTGCCGCGCCCGACGAGGACTTACCGGATGTTGGCCACATAGGTATTGGTCATTACCTGCGTCCCCACGCTCGCACTCGCTCCTATGCAACCCGAATCAACCCCACGCAACGCGCAAGGCCTTACACCTCAGCAGGAGCAGGCTGCTGAGTCCATCACAGCCGGTCTAAGCGTTCAGGAGGTCGCAGATCGGCTCGGCGTTCATCGTACAACCCTGTGGCACTGGCGCAACCTTGAGACCTTCCAAGCCTACCTGAACGCGCTGCGGGCCGATGCGCAATCCCACCGCGTCTTGGCCATCGGCGCTCTTCAAGAGAAGGCTATCCAGACCGTTCAGCAGTTACTTGAATCCAAAAGCGAGGGCGTAGCCCTCCGAGCAGCAGCGCTGGTGCCGAGTAGCGCGAAGGCATACGAACCGGGCACGACCGATCCACGCAAACTGATTCGCGCTCGAATGGCTGCAGCATCAGAACAACTCCTGTTTGATTCTTTTTCCTCCCCTTTCGACAGCGACGCTACGAACGACGATGCAAGGAGCTTGGCATCGAGCCGTAAGGCACAAACAGAAGGTGCCGAGCAGTATTTTCATTGCACCCGCTCGTCTCCTCCTCCGCCGCAGCCCTCATGCCCCCTGCCTCACTCCCGAGCCTTGAGTCCGTAGAGGCGTTCATCGAGCGCTGGCAGCCCGCACAGGCCGCCGAACTGGCCAACGCACAATCCTTCCTGAAAGAACTCTGCCGCGACGTTCTCGGCGTCCCGGAGCCTGAGCCGTCCGTCAAAGACCCGGAGCGGGACGGGTACGTGTTCGAGCGGCCCGTCATATTCGACGATCAAGCCGAGCAAGCGGCCGGGCGCATCGACCTCTACCGCCGGGGATGCTTCGTGGCCGAGACGAAACAAGGCATTGACGAGGAGCAGCAGAAGCGAGGTAAGACCAAGAGCAGCGGACACGGCCGCCGCGACTCGCCCGCGTGGGAGCGTACGATGCGGGCCGCGAAGGAGCAGGCCGCCCGCTACGCCCGCAACCTCGACGTGGGAAACTGGCGGGAGCCGCTGCCCCCGCTGCTGCTCGTGATTGACGTGGGCTACTGCCTCGACCTCTACACCAACTTCGGCCACCCGCAGCGCTACGTCCCCTTCCCCGACCAACGCAATTACCGGATTGCCCTTGGCGACCTCCGTGACGAGCGTGTACGGACACGGCTGCGGCTGGCGTGGACGGACCCGGAAGCCCTCGACCCCAGCAAGCGGCAGGCCGAGGTGACACGCCAACTGGCGGCAACGCTGGCCGAACTGGCTACCTCGCTGGAAGCCAACGGGCACGCCCCGGCCGAGGTGTTCGGGTTCCTCACCCGGTCCCTGTTCACGATGTTCGCGGAAGATACCGGCCTGCTTCCCGAACAGGCTTTCACCGGCCTGCTGGACAGTTACCGCGACCAACTCGACGTGCTGCCTGACGGCCTCTCGGCGCTCTGGTGCACAATGGACGCGGGCGGATTCTCCCCCGACCTCCGCGCCCGTGTACGCCGGTTCAACGGGCACCTGTTCTCGGACACGCTGGCCCTTCCGCTCAACCGTACCCAACTCGACCTCCTCATCCGAGCTGCACGGGCCGACTGGACCGCCGTAGAACCGGCCATCTTCGGAACGCTGCTGGAGCGGGCGCTGGACCCCCGCGAACGGCACAAACTCGGCGCACACTACACCCCCCGCGCCTACGTCGAGCGGCTGGTGGTGCCCGCCGTCATCGAGCCGCTTCGGCAGGAGTGGGAGGCCGTGCAGGTGGCCGTGGCCCGGCTGGAGGAAGAACATGAACAAAGTGCCTACGCTTCCGAACGCGACCGCACGGCCGGGGCGCAGCGCACCCGCCGGGCCGTCACGGACCTGCTCCACGGCTTCCGCCGTCGCCTCACCACCGTCCGCATTCTCGATCCCGCGTGCGGCTCCGGCAACTTCCTCTACGTCACCCTCGAACACCTCAAGCGGCTCGAAGGCGAGGTGCAGCAGACGCAGCAGCAGTACGGCGTGGCCGCCCTCGAAATGGAAGGCGCGGCCGTGACGCCGGAGCAGTTCTTGGGCATCGAAGTGAACCCCCGCGCGGCGGCCGTCGCGGATCTTGTGCTGTGGATCGGATACCTGCAATGGCACCTCCGCACCTACGGCGGCCCGCAGGCCATCACCGAGCCGGTGCTGCGGGCCTTCGGCAACATTGCCTGCCGAGATGCCGTGCTGGACTTCGACGAACGGCAGCTCCGCCTCGGCAGCAGCGGCGAAGCCCTCACCGTCTGGGACGGGCGCACCACCCGCCCCCACCCGGCCACCGGCCAGCCCGTGCCCGACCCGGAAGCGCGTATTCCAGTGTTCGACTACGCGAACCCCAAACCGGCCGCGTGGCCACCGGCCCAGTTCATCGTCGGCAACCCGCCGTTCGTCGGAAGCCAGATGATGCGGGACGCGCTCGGCGACGGCTACACCGAGGCCCTGCGCTCGGCCTATCCCGACGTGCCCGGCTCGGCAGACTTCGTGATGTACTGGTGGGACAAGGCCGCCGAGGCCGTCCGCACCGGGCGGGCCGAACGCTTCGGCTTCATCACGACCAACTCGATCACGCAGACCAACAACCGCCGCGTGATCGAGCGGCACCGCAACGCCAATCCGCCCCTTGCCCTCGCCTACGCCGTCCCCGATCACCCGTGGGTAGACGGCACGCTCGGCGCGGCCGTGCGCGTGGCGATGACCGTGGGGGTGCCCGGCCCCGCCGACGGTGTACTGGCTACGGTCGTACGGGAGGAGCGGACAAAGGCGGAGGAGGCGCGGCGGCTGGAAATGGCATACCGGACCGGCGAAATCTTCCCCGACCTCAGCGTGGGCGTGGACGTGACCGCCGCCGCGCCGCTCCAGTCCAACCAAGACCTGAGTTTCATGGGCGTGAAGTTGGTGGGCGATTTCGTCGTGACCGAGGAAGAAGCCCGCGCGCTCGGCCTCGACACCGACCCGGTAGCCGCCCGGCACCTGCCCCCCTTCCGCAACGGCAGCGACGTGGTGCAAACGAGCCGCAACGTACGCGTGATCGACCTCTACGGACTCACCGCCGAGGAAGCGCGGGAGCGCGTGCCGAGCCTATACCAGCGCGTGCTCGACCGCGTCAAGCCGTCACGGGATCAGAACAAGGATAGGTGGAGACGGGAGAACTGGTGGCTGCACGGGCGAACCATCGAAAACTTCCGGTTCGCAGTTGCCGGACTGTCCCGGTTCATTGCCACTTCAGAGGTGTCCAAGCACCGCATCTTCGCGTTCCTCGGCGGGGACGTGCTGCCAGACGGAGCGCTCATCGCCATTGCCACAGACGACGCCTACCACCTCGGCATCCTCTCAAGCCGGGCGCACGTCGTTTGGTCCCTGTCGTCTGGTGGCACGTTGGAGGATCGGCCACGCTACACCAGCACCAAGACGTTCCAGCCGTTCCCCTTCCCGGCCGCGGCACCGGAGCAGGAGGCCGCAATCCGGGCCATCGGGGAGCGCCTGCACGCCCACCGGGAGCGTGTGCAGGCCGAACACCCGGCCCTCACCCTGACGGCCCTGTACAACACGCTGGAGGCCGTGCGGGCGGGCCAGCCGCTGACCGACCGGGAGCGCGACACCTACGAACGCGGCCGCGTCGGCATCCTCAAAGAACTCCACGACGAACTCGACGCGGCCGTGTTCGACGCCTACGGCTGGCCGCTCACGCTCACAGACGAGGATTTGCTGCGCCGCATCGTCGCGCTCAACGCCGCCCGTAAGCAGGAGGAAGCCGCCGGAACGGTGCGCTATCTCCGTCCGGCCTACCAGAACCCGGAGTCCAGCGACCAGCTCGGCCTCGGCGTGACCGTGGAGGCATCCGACGCTGAGACGGTCGCAACCGCGCCCCTTGCGTGGCCGGAGACGCTGCCCGGCCGCGCCCTCGCCCTTCGGCAAGCCCTCGCCACAGCGCCGGGGCCGCTCTCGGTCGAGCAACTTGCTCGGCAGTTCGCTCGTGCCCGCCGCGCCGACGTGGAGGCCCTGCTGGACACGCTCGTGAGCCTCGGCCAAGCCCGGCAGGCATCGGGCCGCTACTCGGCCTGAAAGATTTCGCTTGCGTAAGGTTTGGACGGCTATTATATTAGCGCCAGAACCTTACGCATACGGAAACTTTAATGAGCGACGCCAGCGACTTCGAGCAGTGGAACCGCCGACTCCGCGAGGGGAAGATGGTCCTTCGAGGCGATAGTTTCTATTCCCACATCGGGGAGCTTCTACTAATGCCTCTGTTTCCCTCCGTATTGGAGGGACTGCGCAAGAAGCGGTTCACGCTTGGACGAACCGACGCGACCTCGCGCGTGGTCAACCTCTGGGAATCGGAGGGCGTGGTGGAAGACCCGCGCAACGAAGGTCAAGGCTGGCGACGCTACAGCCTGATAGATCTCGTGTGGCTCGCTTCCATCCATGAACTCCGCACCTTTGGCGTGCCCATCGAGACGCTGCGCAAAGCGAAGGATAACCTCTTGGGAAAGGAATACCCCATGGCAGAGGAATACCTCAAGGAAGACCCCAACGCCCCCCAGCCAGCCGTGCCTAACCTGTTCGAGTATTACGTGCTTCAGGCTATTCAACGGACACCTGTCTACCTGCTCGTGTTTGCGGACGGAGACGTAGAGGTAGCGACCGAACACGAATACAATACGGCTCCGCTTATCTCACCGCTCGCCAACCACCTCCGCTTGAGCGTCAACGCCCTCGTGGGGAAGGCCGCCCCGGCGCTGAAGCATCCGCCGAAGTACAGTCCGGGAGTCAATCCAAGCGCGCAAGAACTTTCGATCCTCGTTGCCGCGCGTAATCCGGAAGTCCGCCGCCTCACTGTGCGCTTCAAGAACGGCGAGCCGGACCTGCTGGAAACCGAGCGCGACGCCCTAGGAAAGACCGTCCAGCAGCTTATGAAGGAGGTGCAGCACGGCGAGTTGACCGTCAAGCAGCAGGACGGCGAGACCGTTCACCTCTCGCAACTCCTCAAGCAGAAGCTCTGACCCATTGGGCTGACCGGATACCCCGGAGGCCCCACGTCACCCAAACCGGCCCGCTGACCGGAGGCCCCGGAGGTAGGTCCCGCGCTATGGACAGATGCTCTCCATCGAGGCGTGCCGCTCCATCTTGGAGCAGGGCAGCGTCACCTATACCCGCGCCGAAATTGAGGCGCTGCGGTCCTTCCTCCACCGTCTTGCCCTGATCGAGTATGAGCAGCACATCAGCCAGCAAACGGCTGCAACGGGCCATCCTCTACACGCGCGTCTCGACGGACGATCAGGCCGAGCGCGGGTACAGCCTCCGTGATCAGGAGGCGAGGCTTAGGGAGCATTGCCGCAGGCACGGGATCGAGGTGGTGGCGCACTTCCAAGACGACCATTCCGCCAAGACGTTCGAGCGGCCGCAGTTCAAGCGGCTGCTGGAGTACGCCAAGGCGAACAAAGGGCTGGCAAACGTACTTCTTGTGTTGAGGTGGGACCGTTTCTCCCGCAGTCTCAAGGGAGGATTGGTGATGAAGGGGGACCTGATGAAACTCGGTCTCCGTGTGAACGCCATAGAGCAGGCAGTAGGTGACGATCCCGAAAGCCTGATTCTTGAGGCCATCTATCTGGCCGTCCCGGAGGTGGACAACGCCCGGCGGGCGCAGGCCACACGGGACGGGATGCGCCGGGCCAAACTGGAGGGCCGCTACGTCACGAAGCCGCCGCTTGGATACACGAAGGGCCGGGACGAACGGGACCGGCCGCTGATGCGCCTCAGTCCGCACGCTCCTGCCATTCGGGAGGCGTTGGAGATGGTCGCAACGGGCCTCTATCTCCCGATGGAGGCGCTGCTGTTCGTCCGTAAGCGGGGCGTTCGATGCGGCAAGAGCCAGTTCTACAACCTTCTGCGCAACCCGGCCTATGCGGGCCTCATCCGCGTCGAGGCCTTCCGCGATGACCCCGAACGGCTGGTCACCGCCCTACACGAACCGCTGATCTCCAAGGAGACGTACTGGCTAGTGCAGGAGGCATTGGACGGCAAGAAGAAGCGCCCCGGCGCTCCACGGCCAAAGCGACGCACGGAGTACCCTCTCCGTGGCCATCTAACCTGCCAGCGCTGCGGCGGCCCCCTGACAGCCAGCGCCGCGAAGGGCGGCAAGTACCACTACTACCACTGCCAGCATCCCTGCAAGGAGCGTTTTTCGGTGGAGAACGCCCACGATGCCTTCCACCTTCTGCTTGGCGGAATCCGCGTGGCTCCAGAGGTGGCACGTCTCTACCTTGCCGTGCTTCAAGACGTGCAGCAAGAACACGAAGGGAGCCGCGAAGCCGCCCGCGCTCAGGTGGAGGCGTCCATTGCCGCGCTCGACGAAAAGCTGACGGACGCTGCCGAGAAACTGGTAGAGGGCCGCATTCCGCAGGAGGCCTATGACCGGCTCGTAACCCGGTACGAGCAGCAGAAGCGGGACTTGCAAGACAAACAGAGCGCGTTGAGCGAGAACGGCAGCGACCTGTTGCATAACGCCCGGTACGGGCTGTCGCTGCTATCCGACCTGCCCCGCTACTACCAATGTGCCGAGGTCGAGGCAAAGGATCGAATCATCGGTTCGATCTTCCCCCGAAATCTCGTTTTCGAGAACGGCGCGTATCGAACTCCTGAACTGGCCGAGGCCGTGCGCCTACTTCGCGGAAAACAGCCTGATTGGGCCTATAGCAGTAGGGGACTGACTGCACCAGTCGGCAGTCAGTCCCCTAAGGTGCCCGAGACTGGAATCGAACCAGCACGACCTTACGGCCACTACATCCTGAATGTAGCGCGTCTACCAATTCCGCCACCCGGGCAAGGGTGAGCGCATCGAGGCGCGGATGGGTAGGATACGGCAACGAGCGGGCCGGGTGCAAGCGGGCCGCATCGCTTCACCGTTTCTCACCTTACGCGTCTGCCTGCAGCGAACGTTGAAAGGCGTGTAAAGCCATTGCGCCGCTCCCCTGCTCCGCCGTATACTGGGTTTCCCCACGGAATGCCGTGACGGCGATTCCTCGGTAGCTCAGCGGTAGAGCCCTCGACTGTTAATCGAGTTGTCGTAGGTTCGAATCCTACCCGGGGAGCCTTACAGGACGCCCGCCTTCTTCGGAAGCCGGGCGTCCTTCGTTTTCAGCCCTTTTGCCCCTAAAAAGGGCGGTTACGAGAGGAGGCGGGGGTGATTCATGGCCCCCGACCTCCAACGTACAGGATCCGCATGCAAAACGACCCGTCGCCTGGGTGGGCGACGGGTCGTTTTGCGTGCGGTGCGCGATCAGTACGACTGCTGCGCAGGAAGTTCGCCGCCCTTCTTGAAGATCGTCGCGCCGAGAAGGCCGCCGAGCACCGGTGCAACGAGCGACACCACCGTCCCGCCGACAAGCATAGCGACGAGGATGCCTGGGTTGGAGAACATGGTCTCCATCGCCTCCAACTGCTCCGGCGGCATGTCCGGCTGGCTGCGCTGCGCCTGCTCGATCATGTAATCGGCCATGCTCGGCATCCCGGCAAAGAGCCACATCACCAGCATCAGCGCCGTCGAGACCACCATAACGATCAGGCCCACCTGAAAGCCCATCTTCGCGCCTTCCCCCGCAGGAAGCGTCGAACGAGTGGCCGATGTGTACTGCTGCACGGCCACCGTGCCGCTACCGATCAGTGCAAGGCACACCACGCACCCCACAATCATTCCAATCACTTGGTTGCTGCCCGCTACGAAGCGCAGCAGGTTGGGAACGAGGGCGACGGCCGCCCCGATCAGGAGGGCGCGGTTGCGGGCAGAGGAGGTGTCTGACATGGCAGAGGAAGGTGGCTTAATAGGGTGAAATCGGCACTTCCTGTGCCCGGTCGGGGGTCACAGGCGGCTGCCGACGGTACATCGACGCGGCCATAATACCACCGATAGCCGAGAAAAAAGGCAACATCACCAGCCCGTAGGCCAACCGCTCGCCCAACGTTACGCCTGGCTGCTGCACATAGAACCCACCGGAGACGAGGTTGCGGAAGCCCGCCACGAACCGCTCCAGAAACGCGGTGAACACGGGCGGGATGGGATCGAGAATGGAAACCGGAGGACTATCCACGCCTCCTGTTGGCACAGACACACCACCCTGCACGATCAAGTTGATCGCAAACACGACCAGTGCCACAAGCACGCCCACCCACAAACCGATGCGCAACCCTTGGACGGACTCGATCTGCCCGCCTCGCCCCCCAGCAATACGCACGGCCACATAGCCGCCAGCAAGCAGCCCGACGCAGAAGAAGAGGTTGATGTGATAAATCGGATAGATGGACGTGACGACGCCAATCAGCACGCCTATAGCGATGCCAGCGAAAGAACCCATGGGATCAGGGCGATGAAAGTGCGGAAGGAGCAGCCAGTTCGACGAAGCCGCGCGTGAGAAACACGCCCGCGACAAGGCCAAACAGCAAGCCGGTGAGGCTACGAGAAAGCGGCGTGTTGGCCCAAAGCCCAAACACCGTTAGCGACCAGTCGACGGCCATCGGCACGGCGGCGGCGGCCAGCACCCACGGAGCGCGGTGGGCAATGCGCAGGTCGAGAGGGCGAACGAGCGGGTAGAGAAGCGCGCCAGCCAACATCCCGACGAAGATGCCCGTATCTCGCTGACACACGCCCAAAGCGACGTCGTGAAGATGAAAGGAGCGGTCAGGCATCCGGTGGCAAACGAGCGAAAAGGCGTGTTCAAGCGGAAGCCGCAACCCGTCGGGCAGAAACGGCGGAGCGAACACAAGCGCGAGCAGCCCGCCGAGCACGAGCACGGCCCAGCGCCCGCCGCGCACGACCTCCGGTGCGACCGCATGGGGGCGCGGCTCAGCGGCAGAAGTCGGGGCGGGGGCAAATCTCATCGTGAACCGAGAGGTGGACCAGAAACGAGGTATGGAACAGTACACGAAATCCGTGCCGAGAACTTAAACGAAGACCGTGCGAAGATAACAAGAAGCTCCCCGCCCTGCGAACAGACGGCATCAGCCCCCTGCCCTTCACGGCCTCTCCCCGAAACCCGCAACCGCGACCGATCGTTTGGCACTCCATCTACGAGAGTGCTAAAACATAGCGCCCGTTCGACATCCACCCAACCCCGAATCATCGCAATGGCGAAGATCACCCCGATTGGCGACCGCGTGGTCGTCAAGGCTGAAGCCGCCGAGGAGAAGACCTCGTCGGGCCTGTTCATTCCCGACACGGCCAAAGAAAAGCCGCAGCGCGGCACGGTCGTGGCCGTCGGCCCCGGTCGTTACGAGAACGGCACCAAGATCGAGATGACCGTCAAGGAAGGCGACACCGTGCTCTACGGCAAGTACGCCGGATCGGAAATCCAGATCGACGGCGAAGACCTGATGATGATGCGCGAGTCTGACATCTTCGGCATCCTCAACTAATCATCTGTGTGTATGGTGTATTGTGCATAGCGAAACGTTCTCTTTGCCAAACATCATAAACGATACACATCTACTACGCATTATGGCCAAGAACATTACGTTCAACCAAGACGCCCGCGCCAGCCTCAAGCGCGGCGTCGACGCCCTCGCCAACGCCGTCAAAGTGACGCTTGGCCCGAAGGGCCGCAACGTCATCCTCGAGAAGAAATTCGGCGCTCCGACCATCACCAAGGACGGTGTGTCGGTGGCGAAGGAGATCGAACTTGAAGACAAGCTCGAAAACGTGGGCGCACAGCTCGTCAAGGAAGTCGCCTCGAAGACCTCCGACGTGGCCGGCGACGGCACCACCACGGCCACCGTGCTCGCGCAGGCGATCATGACGGCGGGCCTCAAGAACGTCACCGCCGGGGCCAACCCGATGGATCTCAAGCGCGGCATCGACAAGGCTGTCGAGGCCATCGTCGCCGAGCTTCGCGAGATGAGCCGCGAGGTCGAGGGCAAGAAGGAGATTGCGCAGGTCGCCACCATCTCCGCCAACAACGACAAGGCCATCGGCGACCTCATCGCCGAGGCGTTCGACAAGGTCGGCAAGGACGGCGTCATCACGGTCGAAGAAGCCCGTGGCACGGAAACCGTCCTCGACGTCGTCGAGGGTATGCAGTTTGACCGCGGCTACCTCAGCCCCTACTTCGTGACCAACCCGGACACGATGGAGGCGGTGCTCGAAGATGCGCTCATCCTCATCCACGACAAGAAGATCGCGACGATGAAGGACCTGCTCCCGGTACTGGAGAAGGTTGTGCAGGTCGGCAAGCCGCTGCTCATCATCGCCGAAGACATCGAAGGCGAAGCGCTCGCCACGCTCGTGGTGAACCGTCTGCGCGGCACGCTGCGCGTGGCCGCCGTGAAGGCCCCTGGCTTCGGCGACCGCCGCAAGGCCATGCTCGAAGACATCGCCGTGCTCACCGGCGGCACCGTCGTGAGCGAGGAGCAAGGCCACAAGCTCGAAAACGCCACCCTCGACTCGCTCGGCAAGGCCAAGCGCATCGTGATCGACAAGGACAACACGACGATCGTGGACGGCGCGGGCGAGTCGGACAGCATCAAGGCGCGTACGGGCCAGATCAAGAGCCAGATCGAATCGACCACCTCCGACTACGACCGCGAGAAGCTCCAAGAGCGTCTTGCCAAGCTGTCGGGCGGCGTCGCCGTCCTCAAGATCGGCGCGGCCACCGAGCCGGAGATGAAGGAGAAGAAGGCCCGCGTGGAAGACGCGCTGCACGCCACCCGTGCCGCCGTCGAAGAGGGCATCATCCCCGGCGGCGGCGTGGCCTACCTGCGCGCGCTCGGCGGTCTCGACGCGGTCAAGACCGACAACGAAGACCAGGTGACCGGCGTGGCCATCATCCGCCGCGCCGTCGAAGAGCCGCTGCGCACGATTGCGGCCAACGCTGGCCTCGAAGGATCGATCATCGTCCAGAAGGTCAAGGAAGGCAAGGGCGACTACGGCTACAACGCCCTCACCAACGAGTACGGCAACCTGCTTGCGCAGGGCGTGATCGACCCGACCAAGGTGAGCCGTTCGGCGCTGGAGAACGCGGCGTCGGTGAGCGGTCTGCTGCTCACGACCGAGGCCGTGATCTCCGACAAGCCCGAACCCAAGTCGGCGGCGCCTGCGGGCGGCCCGGACATGGGCGGGATGGGCGGCATGGACTTCTGATCCATCTTGGCAACCTGACAGGTTCTCTGAACCTGTCAGGTTGGACTTGCACGGCGGGGCCGTCTTCCATCGGGGAGGCGGCCCCGCGTGCGTTGCGCCCGTCCGATTAGGCGGCACACAATTCTTGTTGGAACAACGGGCTATAGTCCCGGCGAGAGTATATCTTCGAGGTGTCTCAAAAAGCGTCATCTTCAATCGGCACGAGACGCAGAGTAGTCGGTTTTGCTTCAGCAGTTTGGAGAAGAAGGCCGGTGTGCACGCACTCGTCTCACGTTCCATACCTGCTATGCTACTCCGATACGGCCTCCCTGCGATGGCATTGGTGAGCGCGCTTGCGGCTCCCGCTGCGCTGGCCTCTCCCGCTACCGACCTTGGACGTTTCTCCTGCACCGCGCGCGTCTCCTTGGGAACGCTCGTCTGCCAGCCGCTTCTTCCGACCACCGGCTCGTCGCTCGAACTGGCGGCAGTCGCGCCTGCCGCGCTCGACCGAACGGGCTGGGCGGCCCCGATGACGCTCCGCAACCCGCAGGCGCGCTGGCTCGGCACCGCCGACGGTCGCACCGCCGACGCCGAGGGCGTAGCCGTTCGGGTGCTTGGCGCTCCGGTCGTGATCGACGGACGCGGCACGGTGCGGGTGCGCACCGACGCCTCGCAGGCACTGGCGCGCTACATGGGCGTGCTCGCGCCCGGCGGCACGTCGGCGGCGCAGCCGTGGACGTTCGACGTGGCCGAGGGCGTAGAAGCGTTCACCGTGCAGGTGGCCGTGGCGGGCGTGGCCACGATCCCGGCGGTGTACGCCTCCAACGCCGCGCCTGCGGCGCGGGGACTGAACGGCACCAACGAGACCATCGCCGCCGCCGTGCGCACCGCGACAGGGCTTCGGCTGCCGTCGAACGTCTACACCTGGAGCACGTCCGATGCGGGCGTGGCCACGGTGTCGGCCTCTGGCGAAGTGGCGCGGACGGGCGTGGGCAACGCCACGGTGACGCTCTCGGCCAACGGCGTCCCGGCGGCGCAGTACCCGGTGCAGGTGTGCCCCAACTTGGCCGTGGGCGAGGTTCACCACTTCACCGCCGGGCAAGCGCCGTCGTTCTGCGTGGCGGGCGGCGCGGCGGGCGCGGCAGAGTACACACTCCTCCCGTCGAACACCACGACCTCGCCGCTCTCGGTCACCGTAACCGGCAGCGGCATTCAAGCCGTCACCGGCCCGCCCTCGCCGAGCGCCTTTCGCCGCGACGCAAACGCCGACGGCCTGATCGTTCCCACCTTCAGCGAAGACGACGAGCGCAGCAACGCCCTTGCGTTCGCTCCCGCCGTCTTGCCCGACGGCTTCGCGCCGCAACGCCTCCAAGCGACGGCCCGCGCCGTGGCTGTCCCCAACGTGGGCGACCAACTGAGTTACCAAGCAGCAACGGGATGCTCCGGAGCGATCGACATTCGCACGGGCACGGTGAAGAACGTGACCGACCACGCAATCATCGTCGCCGACAACAACAACCCGGCGGGCGGTTTCACCCAGACGCAGTACGACTCGCTCGCCGCCCGGTACGAGCAGGCTGTCTGGACGGGCGTCGTTCCTACGTTTGGCACCCCGACGGATGTGGACGGCAACGGGCGCGTTATCCTGTTCTACACCCGCCTCGTCAACGAGCTCTCGCCGCCCGCCTCCAACGTGGTTGTGTATGGAGAATTCCACAGCCAAGACCTGCTTTCGACCGCTGACTGCCCCCGAAGCAACCATGCCGAGATCCTGTACATGCTGGTGCCCGACCCCACAGGCGTGGTCAACAGCAATGTGCGGACGGTATCGTCGGTGGAGGGGAACACCATCGCTGCGGCAGGCTCCCAAACCGCTCGTATGGTATCCCAAGGCCGACGGTGGTACGCTACAGGCGACACCCAAACCGAGGATCCGTGGCTCGACATGGGCTTGGCGTCTATGGCCGAGGAGATGATGTTTTATCGGATGAGCATTGGCCTCGCGCCTCGTCAAAACATCGTCGTCTCCAACATCACCACCGGCCCGAACGCCACGCGGCGCGTGGCGGCGTTCAACGCGTACGCCAACCCGAACTACGGACGCCTCCGGCCCTTCCTTCAGCGCCCGGACACGTCCGGAGCGTTCCGGAGCGGCACATCGCTGACTGCGCGAGGCGTTACATGGGCGTTCCTGCGCTACGCGGTAGACCGGCGGGTGACAGAAGGCGGCGTAACAGATGCCTCGATCTTGCAAACGCTGGCGGGGGGACAGCCGTACGTTGGCAAGGAGAACCTGCGCCGGGCGCTCGGCCTCGCCTCCACCGACGAACTCGATCAGTGGTACCGCGACTTCCTCGTGGCGATGTACACCGACGATGCCGTGGCGGGCGTGGCCGCCCGTTACACCCAACCGTCGTGGAACTTCCGGTCGGTGTTTGGAGGCCTTGGCGGATTCCCGCTGGGCGTGCGCCCGCTCACCAACGCCTTCAGTCTAACGCTCACCTACGCGCACGGCGGTGGCACGGCGTACCAGCGCTTTGGCGTGGCGCAGAGCGGCTTTGCCACGTTCACGGCCAACCGCACCGGCGGCGACCCCGCCCCGATGCGCTTCTCCATTGTTCGCACCAAATAACCCCGTTCGCGTGATGACTACGCTTCTTTCTTCCCGCGTGGCGCGGACGGGTACGCTGGCCGTGCTCACCGCCTTGGGCCTCGCACTTCCGCTTCGCGCCCAAACCGTCGACCCGTCGTTTGGCGGCAGCGGCTCCGTTACAACCACCGTCGGCGACGCCTCCACCGGCGTCCGCATCCTCACCCAAACCGACGACGCGATCGTCGTGGCGGGCTACTCCGTCGCAGGCGGCAACACCGACGCGCTGCTGCTGCGCTACCTGCCCGGCGGCTCGCTCGACCCGGCGTTCGGCGACGGCGACGGCATCGCCACGTCCGATTTTGGCGGCCAAGACGTGCTCCAAGCCCTCGCCCGGCAGACCGACGGCGCGTACGTCGTGGCGGGCTACACGTCGAACGCCACCGGCTTCCTCGTCGCCCGCTACCTCGCCGACGGCACCCTTGACCCGTCGTTTGGCGGAGGCGACGGCTGGACGGTCGTGCCCGTGGGATCGTTCCACGACGAAGCGCACGACCTGCTCGTGCTGCCCACCGGCGAGATCGTCGTGGCCGGCTTCTCAGGCCAAACCGCCAGCCTGTCCAACACCCAATGGGCCGTGGTGCAGCTCACCGCATCGGGCGACCTTGACAGCGGCTTTGGCTCCGGCGGGATCGTCACCCGCGACTTCGGCGGCGTGGACATCGCCTACCGCTTGGGCCGCGACTCTGCCGGAAAGATGCTCGTGACCGGCCTTGCGCCCACGAGCGACACCGCCTCCGACTTCACCGTGCTGCGCCTCAACCCAAACGGCTCCGCCGACGGCGGCTTCGGCAGCGGCGGCGTCGCCACGCTCAACGTGAACGACGGCACCTACTCCATCGCCCACAGCTTTGGCCTGGCCGTGACCGCCACCAACGAGGTGATTGTCGGCGGGGCCGTGCGGACGGCGGGCGGCGACCCGAGCGTCGCGGTGGCCAAGTTCACGTCGGCCGGCGCGGTCGATACCGACTTCGGCGGCGGCGACGGCTGGGCAGCCATCGACCTTGCCATGCGTGCGTGCGGCGGACAGTCGTGCGAGCAGTTCAACGCCGTCAAGCTCCAGGCCGACGGCAAGATTCTCGGCGCAGGGTTCGTCGTGACCGGCACGGGAAACTTCGAGCACGTCGTCGCCCGGTTCCTTTCCGACGGCACGCCCGATTTGAGCTTCGACCCCGGCACAGCTGCCTTCCGCGAGCAAGGCACCCAAGCGGCGATGGCGAACGACGGCGCGATGGTCACGTCCGGCGCAGACGGCGTGCTCACCGACGCCGCGTTCCAGCCCAACAACAAACTCGTCGCCACCGGCTCGTCGTCCACAGGCGCATCCACGACCCGCACCGAAACCGGCCAGCCGCTGCCCGTCGAGCTTGTCGCCTTCACCGCCACGCTCGACGGCACGGCGGCGCGGCTGACGTGGTCGACCGTCTCCGAGACCAACAACGCAGGCTTCGCGGTGGAGCAAGAGGCGGGCACGGCGTGGGCGGAGCGCGGCTTCGTGGACGGCCACGGCACGACGACCGAGCGCCACGACTACGCCTTCCTCGCCGATGCGCTTGCGCCCGGACGCCACCGCTTCCGGCTGCGGCAGGTGGATTTCGACGGGACGACCCACTACAGCGCCGCCGTCGAGGTCTTCCTCGGCGTGACGGAACTGCGCGTGGGCCGCACCCGGAGCGGGCTGTACCTGTGGGTGCCCGAGGGCGAAACCGCCGACGTGTACGACGTGAGCGGACGCCGCCTGCGCACCGGCCTCACCACCGGCCCGCTCGCCACCGACGGCTTCGGCGTGGGCGTGTACTACGTCCGCACCGCGAGCAAGACCGTCGCCGTGCCCGTGCTTCGGTAACGGCCGACGCGACCGAACGCGGCGGGGCCGTCTTCCTTCGGGGAGGCGGCCCCGTTTTTTTTACAAAGCACTTGACAAGCCCTCCTCCCCTTGATTTTATACTACAACCAGTGCCTGCACGACGCCCGCTTGCAGGTTATGCTTCATCCCCGTCTCGCAACGTAATGAAACCCTTAAAGTGGGCCTTTGCCCTCTTTCTCCTTTCCACTGCAAGCGCTGGTTGCGTGGAGAACTCTTCGTCCAATCAGAACGACTACCAAGCCGATCTTCAGCAACTCATCGGCGATGTGCAGGTGCGCAAAGCCCATGTCCGGGCGGACGAGCGGCTGAGGGCGGTCTTTGCACTGGGCAAGGCTGGATCGCTGTCTCAACAATCCGTGATGGACTCGGTTCGAGCCATAGAAGCTGAAGTCTATACCCCGGAATTGCTCGCAGAACGAAACCGTCTGATGGAACATCTTCCTGAGATGGCCCCAGATCTCTTCGGTCAGATTCAACGGTTAGACGCCTCCATCACACATAAATAACCTATCGAGATGATACGGTTAAGGTCTTTCATCTACCTTTTGCTGATGATGACCTCGTTCCTCTCGAAGGCATCGAGTGGCAGTCTACATCCGTTTGCGATAGAACCATCATTTCGGTGATGGAGCTCTACGAGGGATGATGGCATCAAAACGAACTTGAAACCTTCTGGAGAGAACCTTACGACCAGGTAACGTCTTGCGACTTTAAAGATTAGATCAGATATATCTCTTGCATGCAAGATCAAACAACCTGTTCTTCCTCAATGTGGCTGAACTAAACCCGAAATGCGTACCAACAGCGGGGCCGTCTTCTATCGGGGAGGCGGCCTCGCGTGCGTCTGTGCGGCGCAGATCCGGGCGAAGGTTGCGTCAATCGGACGTTTGGGAAGTGGCGCGGCGGGAACGGGAGCGTTTCGCATCCGGTTCGCTTGTTTGGACACCGTCTAAACCCGCTCCCCCTCCCCGCCGATGAGCACCGCCGAAACCGAGTACCTCTCCGACATCGCCGACCAAGAGTACGCCTACGGCTTCGTTACGGACATCGACGCCGAAACGCTGCCGCCGGGCCTCTCCGAGGACACGGTACGCTTCATCTCAGCCAAGAAGAACGAGCCGGAATGGCTCCTGGAGTGGCGGTTGAGCGCGTTCCGCCACTTCATGAAGCTGCTGGAGGCGGGCTCGGAGGCGTACCCGCAGTGGGCGCACCTGAGATACGCGATGCCGAACTTTCAGGACATCTCGTACTACTCGGCACCCAAGCAAAAGGCGCAGTACGAGAGCCTCGACGAGGTCGATCCGGCGCTGCTCGACACGTTCGAGCGCCTCGGCATTCCGCTGGCCGAGCAAAAGCGACTGGCGGGCGTGGCCTTCGACGTGGTGATGGACTCGGTGAGTGTGGCCACGACGTTCAAGGAGGAGTTGTCGAAGGTCGGCGTCGTGTTCTGCTCGTTCGGCGAGGCCGTCCAAGAGCACCCGGAGTTGGTCAAGAAGTACCTCGGCTCGGTTATTCCGCACACCGACAACTTCTACGCCGCGCTCAACTCCGCCGTCTTCTCCGACGGTTCGTTCGTCTACATCCCGGCAGGCGTGCGCTGCCCGATGGAGCTGTCCACCTACTTCCGCATCAACGAGCGCGGCACCGGCCAGTTTGAACGGACGCTCATCATTGCCGAGAAGGGCGCGTACGTCTCGTACATGGAGGGCTGCACCGCGCCCCAGCGCGACGAAAACCAGCTGCACGCGGCGTGCGTCGAGATCTACGCCCACGAGGACTCCGAAGTCAAGTACGCGACCGTCCAGAACTGGTACCCCGGCGACGAAAACGGCGTGGGCGGCGTCTACAACTTCGTCACCAAACGCGCTTTGGCTGCGGGCGACCGCGCCAAGGTGTCGTGGACGCAGCTCGAAACCGGCTCGGCCATCACCTGGAAATACCCGTCGGTCATCCTCAAGGGCGACGACACCGTGGGCGAGTTTTACTCCGTGGCCTTCACCAAGGGCAAGCAGCAGGCCGACACCGGCACCAAGATGATCCACCTCGGGCGGCGCTCGTCGTCCACGATCATCTCCAAGGGCATCTCCGGCGGCGAGAGCCAGAACGCCTACCGCGGCCTCGTCCGCATCGGCCCCCGCGCCGAGGGCGCGCGCAACTTCTCGCAGTGCGACAGCTTGCTGCTCACCGACCGCTGCGGCGCGCACACGTTCCCGTACATCGAGATCCAGAACCCGTCCGGCCAGGTCGAGCACGAAGCGACGACCTCCAAGATCGGCGAGGATCAGATGTTCTACTGCGCCCAGCGCGGTATTCCCGAGGGCGAGGCGGTGAAGCTCATCGTCAACGGCTTCGCCAAGGAGGTGATGGCCAAGCTGCCGATGGAATTCGCCGTGGAAGCGCAGAAGCTGCTCGCCATCGAACTCGAAGGCAGCGTCGGCTAAACGGCGAAGGACGAACGGCGAGCGCCGAACGGATCGACCCACCGGATCGACCCTTCCGCGTCCGTTCGCCCCTCTCGGCCTCCCTCGACATTCGACATTCGCATTTGACACTCTTCCCCATGCCGCTTCTCGAAATCAAGAACCTGCACGCCCGCATCGACGACCGCGAGATCCTCAAGGGGATCGACCTCGTCGTGAATCCCGGCGAAGTGCACGCCATTATGGGGCCTAACGGCTCCGGCAAGTCCACCCTCGCCAGTGTGCTGGCTGGGCGCGAGGACTACGAGGTCACCGACGGCTCGATTTCGTTCGACGGCAAAGACCTGCTGGAGATGGAGGCCGACGAGCGCGCCCGCGAGGGTCTGTTCCTCGCCTTCCAGTACCCGGTAGAACTGCCCGGCGTGTCGATGCCGACGTTCCTGCGCCAGAGCCTCAACGCCGTCCGCGCCCACCGCGGCCAGCCGGAGCTTACGGCGGCGGAGTTCTTGCGGACGATGCGCGAGAAGGCGGCGCTGGTCGAACTCAAAGACGACCTCGCCCGCCGCTCGGTGAACGAAGGCTTCTCCGGTGGCGAGAAGAAGCGCAACGAGATCTTCCAGATGGCGCTGCTCGAACCCAAGCTCGGCGTCCTCGACGAAACCGACTCCGGCCTCGACATCGACGCGCTGCGCATCGTGAGCGAGGGCGTGAACAAGCTCCGCAGCCCCGAACGCGGCTTCGTGGTCATCACCCACTACCAGCGTCTTCTCGACTACATCGTGCCCGATGTGGTGCACGTCTTGGTGGACGGGCGGATCGTGAAGACGGGCGGGCGCGAACTGGCCCTCGAACTCGAAGACAAGGGCTACGACTGGATTGGCGACCCCGCCGAAGCCAGCGCCGCCTAAGCCCCACCCGACACTTATGCCGTCGTCCCCGCGAAGGCGGGGATCTCGACGCACGGGCCGTGCCCTTGCTGCGAGGCTCTCGCGTTTGCGGGAGCGACGCTTGTTTCGAGGTCTTCTCCTCGACCTGCCATGAACTTCCCCACCTCCGCTTCCGAAGGCAGCTTCGAACATCCCGAAGCCCAGACGCTCACCGGCGGCTACGCGCACGCCGCACACGCTGCCGCCGACACCCCCGCCGCCGTGGGCAGCCAGACCGGCGCTCGCCTCGTGCCGCCTGCCGCAACGGCCTCGGCGTGGCTGCCCGAACGCACCGACGCGCCGCTTCTGAAACGCGCCGCCGACGCCTTCGCCGCGATGGACGGGACGGCGCTCAACGGAGCGTTCGACCACCTGAAGACGCTGCGCCGCACCGCGCTGGCCCACGCCCTCCGCCTCGGCCTGCCCACGCGCCGCAGCGAGGCGTGGAAGTACACGCCCATTGAACGGCTCGCCGACCGCGCATGGCGCTTCCCGATGCCTGCCGACGCCACGGCCTCGCCCGACGATGTGGCTGCGGCGCTGCTCCCCGGCGTCTGCGACGTGCCCGACCTCGCCGATGTGGTCGTGCTGGTGAACGGGCGCTTCGACGCCGACCACTCGCACATCGGAACGCTGCCCGACGGCGCGTTCGTCGGGGCCATCTCGGCGGCTCCGGAGGCGTTGCAGCCCGTCATTGAACAGGCCTTGGGAAGCCGCACCCGGATGGACACCGAAGTGTTTTCGGCCCTTTCCACCGCGTTTATGCCGGACGCGGCGTTCGTGTACCTCCCCGAAGGCGCGGCGCTCACGCGGCCCGTTGCGGTGGTGCACCTCGCCTCCGGAGACAGCGTGATCGTGTCCACCCGCACGCTGATCGTCGCGGAGACGAACGCTTCGGCAACGGTGATCGAGCGGGCAGCGGCGGTGGACCGCGCCCACGCGACCTTCTTCCTTCCCGTAACCGAGATCGTGGTCGCCGAAGGCGCATCCATCAATCATCTGCGCGTCCAAGATGCCGGGGAACGTGTGGTGGAAGTCTCCAACACCGAAGCGTACCAGAGCGGCCCGTCGGTGTTCGACACGCTCACGGTGGGCTTGTCCGGCGCGACGGTGCGCAACAACCTCCGCATCCACCCCGATGCCGAGCACTGCGAATCCCACCTGCGCGGCCTGTTCGTGGCAGGTGGGCAGATGCACCTCGACAACGCGACGTTCGTGGACCACGCGATGCCGAACTGCGACTCGAACGAACTCTACAAGACGTTGCTCGATGGGCAGGCCAAAGGCGTGTTCAACGGACGGATTCTCGTGCGAAAAGACGCGCAGAAGACCAACGCCTACCAGTCCAGCCGCGCCATTCTTCTCTCCGAAGGGGCCGAGATGAACTCGAAGCCGGAGTTGGAAATCTACGCCGACGACGTAAAGTGCAGCCACGGCGCGGCCACCGGCCGCCTCGACGACACGGCGATGTTCTACCTCCGCCAGCGCGGCCTGACGACCGCGCAAGCCCGGGCGCTGCTTCTGCTCGCGTTCGCCCGCGACGTCACCGACACCATCGCCCTCGAACCGCTGCGCGACTGGGTGGACGGGCGGCTCCAAGACCTCCTCCACGCCGAGGGCTGAATCGCTGCGACGGCACCCGATCAGGGGCAATACCCTGGCCGGGTGCTTAGGTCTTGACATCGGCAACCTGCGGTTGTATCGTAGCCGAAACCTCTGCTGCGATGCGCCTCGCTCTGCTGCGATGCGCCTCGCTCTGCTGCGATGCGCCTCGCTCTGCTGCGATGCGCCTCGCTCTGCTGCGATGCGCCTCGCTCTGCTGCTTCTCGTTCTCGCGGCCACTCCGGCGACGGCGCAACCATTCGATCCGCACGCGCTCACGTTTGTCTTTGGTAGCGGGCCGGGCCTGGGGCGTACCTACCATTGGGGCGGGTTGGTCACCCACCAGCGCGGCAACGTGGTTTGGACGGCCCAACTGGCGTCGCACCGCCTGCGTCGAACCGTCGTGGCGGAAGAATTCCTTCAAGATGCAGACGCCTTCGATACCGCTCTGCTCGTAGGCCGGGCCGTGCGCCTACACCAACGGTTGGACGCAAACGCATCGGCGGGGATCGCAGCGGTGCATGTCTGGCGGACCGAGCCGGCGTGCCGCTACAGCGGCTCCGATCCGTACGGTCGTTCCTGTATGCCGTTTCAAGGCACAGCCCCAGCCTCGGGTTGGGCCATCGGTCTGCCGCTTAATGCAGGCGTTCACGCCGATGTAGGCTGGGGTCTCGGCGTGGGGCTGCGGGCGTTTGCCAACCTCAACGCCGAAGCGTCGTACAGCGGCGTTGCCGTAGACCTGCGCATCCAGCCCTTGCAGCCCCGCCGCTGAAATCCGGCGACGGCGTGCGTTCGCCGCTCCGCCGTGCGTATCTTTCCGCCATGACGACCCGCACCCACGTTTCGCTGCATCTCTGGGGATGGCATCTGGCCTCCGCAGCGGCTGCGCGTGGACGGGCCTAACGGCCCGCGTTTCGTCTTGACGACGGTTCCTCTACGCCCCGCTGCCGACCCCGGCGACGGGGCTTTTCGCTTTCCCCCAGAGACGTCACGGATGGGACGTTTCTCCCCCCGATGCCACCTGCGACGACGCTTTCCCCGATGACCGCCCTGCCCTCGCCCGAGTCCCTTGCCGAGAACGCCCGCGCCCGCGGCCTTACGCGCTTCGCCGTGCCCGTCGTCCGGCGACTTTCGGCGGATTTGCTCACGCCTGTCTCCGCGTTTCTGGCGCTTCGCGAGGGGGCCGTCGCGCCGTTTCTGCTCGAATCCGTAGAAGGCGGCGAGCGGATGGCGCGGTATTCGTTTCTCGGGCGCAACCCGTACCTGACCGTCCGGGCGTTCGGAGCAACCACCGAGATGCAGCGGGCGGGCGGAGCCTTTGAACCGGTGGACGGGACGATCTTCGACGTGCTCGAACGCCTTGCCGCCGAGCGTCCGGAAGTGCCCGTGCCCGGCCTGCCGCGCTTCACCGGCGGCGGCGTCGGCTACCTCGGCTACGACACCGTGCGGCTGATCGAGCACCTGCCCGACGTGCCGCCCGACACGCTCGGCCTTCCAGATGCGCTCTGGAGTTTCTATCAAGAGGTCGTCGCCTTTGACCATGTGCAACACCAACTGGTGCTGGTGGCGCAGGCGTTCTGCGACGTTCCGGAGGACGACGGGCGCGCCATCGCCGACGCCCACGCCGCGCTCGACCGCCTCGCCGCCGACCTGCGCCGTCCCGCTCCGACACCCGCTCCGCTCGTGCTGGGCGAGGCCGTCCCGGAGCGATTCGGGCAAGAGGCCTACGAAGCCGCCGTACGACAGGTCAAGCGCCACATCTATGAAGGCGACATCTTCCAAGCCGTTCCCAGCCGTCGCACGGGGTTTCGGGTGAACGGCGACGCGTTCCAGCTGTACCGCGCGCTGCGGCAGGTCAACCCCGCGCCGTACCTGTTTTTCTTGGACTTCGAGGACGTGACGCTCTGCGGCGCGTCGCCCGAGGTGCTGGTTCGGGTGGAAGACGGACGCGCCGACGTGCTGCCGATTGCCGGTACGCGGCGACGCGGGGCTACGCCGGAGGACGATGCCGCGCTGGAAGCCGACCTCTTGGCCGACGCCAAAGAGCGCGCCGAGCACCTGATGCTGGTCGATTTGGGCCGCAACGACCTCGGGCGGGTGTGCGAAACCGGCAGCGTCGAGGTGACGCGCTACGCCTTCGTGGAGCGCTACAGCCACGTCATGCACCTCGTCTCGCAGGTGTCCGGGCGCGTGCGATCGGGCGTGTCGCCGCTCGACGTCTTCCGCGCCGCATTCCCGGCCGGGACGCTCACCGGAGCGCCGAAGGTGCGGGCGATGCAGATTCTCGACGCCCTCGAACCCGAGAAACGCGGCGTCTACGGCGGGGCCGTGGGCTACCTCGACATGCGCGGCAACCTCGACACCTGCATCGCCATCCGGACGCTCGTGGTGACCGGCGGCGTGGCGTACTTGCAAGCCGGAGCAGGCGTCGTGGCCGATTCCGACCCCGCCTTCGAGTTCGAGGAAACCGTGGCCAAGGCGCGGGCGCTGCGGGCGGCGCTCGAAGTGGCCGCCGGCGATTTGCTCTAACCTGCCGCTGCAATGCGCCCCCAAACCGCTTTCCTCCATCGGCTCTTCGCAAAAACAGGGCTTGACGCGGGGGCTTTTTCGATGTTGATTGCGTTACGCCGCAACCCTTCTGCGGCCTTATCCTTTCACTCCCTTCGATGCTCAACCCGGTTCTCAACAAGGGCGGCTGGGGCCTTAGCCTCACCCGCGCCGACTCGGTCGAAACCCTTCAGCCGATCCTCCGCGCCCATTACCAGCTGCTCAACGCCTACGAGTTTGCCCGGCAACAGGCCGGCAACGGCTTCCCCGACCGCGTCGAGAGCGCCCTCCGAACGTTCCGCACCGACATCGGCAAGATCGCCGAGACCATCCTCTCCTTCGGCGGCGCTCCGTACAACGGAACCGACATCGAACCGGGCGCCACCGGAGACACCGAGGCCTCGCCCGCCCAGCGCATCGAAACCCTCGAAGCCGCCGAACGCGACCTCAACGACCGGCTGGAGTCGAGCATGAACGTGCCGCAGCAGATCCGTACGCTGGCCACGCTCAAACTGCTGCGCAACCACTCCAACGACCGCCTCACCATCCTGCGCGAAGCCGCCCGCACCGTCCGCGCCTGACCGCCCGCGCCGTGGCCCTGCTTGACGGGCCGTCCGGCAGAACCCTCGCCGGGCGGCCCGTTCCTGTTCCGCCGATGCCTGCTCCCTCTACCCGCCGCGTTGTCCTCTCCGGCATCCAGCCCTCGGGCACCCTCCACCTTGGCAACTACTTCGGCGCCCTCCGCCAGCACGTCGAACGGTCCAAGCACACCACCGGAGACGGCAACGACGCCTTCTTCTTCGTCGTCAACTACCACGCGCTCACCAGCCTGCGCGACGCCGACGCGCTCCGCCGCTACACGTTCGACGTGGCGCTCGACTACCTCGCCCTCGGCTTCGACCCGACGCACGCCGCGCTGTTCGTCCAGTCCGATGTGCCTGCCGTGACGGAGTTGGCATGGATCTTCAACTGCCTCACGCCCGTCGCCGACCTCGAAAACGGTCTCGCCTACAAGGACAAGGTGCAAAACGGCCTCGTCGCCAACGCCGGGCTGTTCACGTATCCCATCTTGCAAGCCGCCGACATCCTGATCTACGGCGGAGACGTGCCGACGGTCGTTCCGGTGGGAGCCGACCAGAAGCAGAACCTCGAGATCACGCGGGACGTGGCTGCCCGGTTCAACGCGGCCTTCCCCGGCCCCGACGGCGAACCGACGTTCGCGCTGCCCGAAGCGGAGATTCTCCCCGACGTGGCGGTCGTGCCGGGCGTGGACGGGCGGAAAATGTCCAAATCTTACGGCAACACCATTGGGCTGTTCGACGAGGGCAACGTGCTGAAGAAGCGGGTGGCGGCCATCGTCACGGATTCGACGCCGCTGGAAGAGCCGAAAGACCCCGACGCCGACAACGTCTTCGCGCTCATCAAACTCTTCGCCACGCCCGAGGAGACGGCGGAAATCGCCGCGAAGTACCGCGCGGGCGGGTACGGCTACGGCCACGCCAAAGGGCGGCTGCGCGAACTCATCGACGCGCACTTCGCCGAGGCCCGCGAACGCCGCAAGGAAATGGCAGAACGGCCGGATTTCGTCCGCGACGTGCTGGCCGACGGTGCTCGCAAGGCCCGCCGCCGCGCCGATGCGGTGATGGACACGGTGCGCCGCCGCACGGGCCTGCGCTAACCTTTGAGACACCCCGTTGGGGTGTCTCTACGTCGGCCCCCGACCTTCGACCGTCGCTATGATTCTCGTTCTCGACAACTACGACTCGTTCACCTACAACCTCGTGCACCTCGTCGCCCGCGAGGCCGAGGCCAAGGTGGTGCGCAACGACGCGCTCAGCCTGCTCGACGTGGCCGACCTCGCCCCCGACGGCATCCTGATCTCGCCCGGCCCGGGCCGTCCGGAAGACGCGGGCATCTCCGAAGCCGTGATTCGGACCTTCGGCGAGACCTTACCGATCTTCGGCGTCTGCCTCGGCCATCAAGCCATCGGACAGGTGTTCGGCGGCACCGTCACCTACGCCCCAAGCCTGATGCACGGCAAGACGAGCGAGGTCTATCACCGCCACACGCCGCTTTTCGAGGGCGTCTCCGACCCGTTCACAGCCACACGCTACCACAGCCTGGTGGTCGACGCCGCCACGCTCCCGGACGACTTGGAGGTGACGTGCGCCACCGACGACGGCGTGATTATGGGCATGCGCCACCGCACCCGTCCGATTGAGGGCGTGCAGTTTCACCCCGAGTCGGTGCTGACAGTGGAAGGGCCAAAACTCGTGGCCAACTGGCTGGCGTTCGTGCGCCGCTTTCGCGCCGAGGAGGTGATGCCGTGACGCCGCCGCTGCGCCCGTACCTCACCCGCATTGCTGGCGGAGACGAACTCACCCGCGCCGAGGCCGCCGAGGTGATGGGCGTGCTGCTTCGCGGCGAGGCCTCGCCCGAAGAAACCGCCGGGCTGCTCGTCGGGCTGGCCTCTCGCGGCGAAACCGTCGACGAACTCACGGGCTTCGCCGAGGCGATGCGGGCGTATGCGGTTTCGGTGGACTGCCCCGACCCCGACGCCGTAGACCTGTGCGGCACCGGCGGCGACCTCTCCCACACGTTCAACGTCTCCACCGCCGCCAGCTTTGTCGTGGCCGGTGCGGGCGTGACGGTCGCCAAGCACGGCAACCGCAGCGTCTCGTCGCTCACCGGCAGCGCCGACGTGCTCGAAGCGCTCGGCGTGCAGGTCGGGCTGGGCAAGGCGGGTGTCGAGTTCTGCCTGCGCGAGACCGGCCTCGCGTTTCTGTTCGCACCCAACTTCCACCCGGCCTTGCGGCACGTCATGCCCGTGCGCCGGGCGCTGGGCGTGCGCACCGCCTTCAACCTGCTCGGCCCGCTGTGCAACCCGGCAGGCGTCCGCCGTCAACTCGTGGGATGTTTTCGCGACTCGGCGGCGCGCAAGGTCGCAGGGATTTTGGCTGGATTGGGGACGGAACGCGCCTTGGCCGTCTGGGCGGTGGACGGTCTGGACGAGGCGTCGCCTGCCGACATCACCCGCATGTACCCCGTCGACGGCTCCCGCACGCTGCACGCGACGTCTATTGCGCCGGAAACGTTCGGCCTGCCCCGGCACTCGTTGGAGGACATCCGCGGCGGATCGGCCACGGACAACGCGCAGATCATCCGCAATGTGCTGGACGGACGTCTCGGCGCTCCCCGAGACGCCGTGCTGATGAACGCGGCCCTCGGCCTGTTCGTGTCGGGGCGACACGACGACCCTGCCGACGCCTTTGCCGCCGCCGTCGAATCGGTGGATACGGGTCGCGCCAAGGCCAAACTGGCGGATTTGGTCGCCGCCTCCTGCGCTGCGCCCGTGGCCTGAACCGATTACGACTTGTACGGGCTGTTCGCGAAGGGCCCCTGCCACCATCTTCCCCCATGACCATCCTCGACACCATCCTCGACGCCACGCGCACGACGGTTGAACGCCGCCGGAGGGTCGTGCCGCTGCGTGCGCTGGAAGACGCGCCGGGGTTTGCCCGCACGCCGTTCGACGGCGCACAAGCCCTGCGCCGCACCGACGGCCAAGGCCGCGCCGAAGTCGCGTTCATCGCCGAGTCGAAGAAGCGCAGCCCGTCCAAAGGCCTGCTGCGCCCGGACTACGACGCCGCCGCGAACGCCCGTGCCTACGCCGAAGCTGGGGCGGCGGTGACCAGCGTCCTCACCGAACCCGACTTCTTCGACGGCGCGCCGGAGCATCTTCAAGCCGCACGCGAAGCCGCGCCGCTGTTGCCGTTGCTGCGGAAGGATTTCGTGATCGACGTCTACCAACTCGCCGAGGCGCGGGCGTGGGGGGCAGATCTGGTGTTGCTGATCGCGGCGGCGCTGGACAAGCACGCCCTCCACGATTTGCTCGACGGCGCGAAGGCGTACGGCCTGACGCCGCTCGTCGAAGTCCACGACGTGCGCGAACTGGATCGCTTCGAAGTCGACCGCGCGCCCATCGTGGGCGTCAACCACCGCGACCTGCGCACCTTCGAGGTTGATCTCCAGAAATCGCCGGAGGTGTTTCGCGTGCTGCCTCCGGAGATCGTCCGCGTGGCCGAGTCGGGGCTGAAAGACGCCGCGACGATTGCCGACCTGCACCGCGCCGGAGCCAACGCCGTCCTGATCGGCGAGACGTTCATGCGCGAGCCGTCGCCGGGCGACGCGCTGCGGCAGCTCCGCGCCGACGTCCACGCCCTGCTCTACCCCACCGACTAACCCTTTGCCTGTGCGTCCGAAGATCAAAATCTGCGGCTTGACGACGCTCGAAGACGCCCGGTTCGCCTCCGGGCTTGGAGCCGATTTCCTCGGCTTCGTCCAGCACGAAGCCAGCCCGCGCCACATCCGCCCGGAAAACGCCGCCGAGATCATCCAATGGATCTACGGCCCCCAAACCGTCGGCGTGTTCGTCAACAAGACGCCCGAGGAGGTCAACGCCGCGTGCGAAACGGCGGGCTTCGCGTACGCCCAGCTTCACGGCACGGAGTCGGTGGACGAGTGCCGTCGGATCGACCGGCCCGTCATCAAGGCGTTTCGGGTGATGCACGACGCCTCCGCCGAGCAACTCCGCGCCGCGATGGAGCCGTACCGCGACGTGGCAGAGATCTTCCTGCTGGATACGCATTCCACCAGCCTGTGGGGCGGCACGGGCGAGAGTTTCAACTGGCGGCTCGCCCGCGACCTTGCCGCCGACTTCCCGATCCTGCTCGCGGGCGGCCTCACGCCCGAGAACGCGGCCGAAGCCGTCGAGACGATGCGTCCGTGGGGCGTCGACGTCTCCTCCGGCGTGGAGGCCTCGCCCGGCATCAAGGATTTTGACAAGATGATGGCCTTCTTCAATGCGTTGGAGCCGTGATCCAACCCGTTCGCTTTTGTTCGTTGGACGCTCGCTTTGCTCGCGGTTGATGTTGTTAGACGACGCTCCGGCCTCCTGCCGCGCATGCTCCTTCTGACAACCAACCGGTATCTACCAACTACCATGCTTCCTCCCAAAACGCTGCGCTACGTCGCGCCCGACGCGACCGGCCACTTCGGCCCGTACGGCGGCTCGTTCATCCCGGAAATCCTCGTCCCGACGTTCGAGGCGCTGCGGTCGGCGTGGAACGAGGCCAAAAACGATTCGGCGTTCTGGAACGAATGGCGCAGCGTCTTGAACGAGTACGTCGGACGCCCGACGCCGTTGACCTTCGCCGAGCGGCTGTCCGAGCAGACCGGGTTGAAGGTGTACTTGAAGCGCGAAGACCTCTGCCACACCGGCGCGCACAAGGTCAACAACACCGTCGGGCAGGTGCTGCTGGCGCGGCGGATGGGGCGCACCCGCATCATCGCCGAGACCGGCGCGGGGCAACACGGCGTGGCCACGGCCACCGTCTGCGCCAAATACGGCCTGCCGTGCGTCGTCTACATGGGCGAAGAGGACATGCGCCGTCAAGAGCTGAACGTGCTGCGGATGCGGCTGCTGGGGGCGGAAGTCGTCCCCGCGACCTCCGGCAGCAAAACCCTCAAAGACGCCACGAACGAGGCCTTTCGCGACTGGGTGGCGCACCCCGACGACACCTTTTATGTGATCGGCAGCGTGGTTGGGCCGCACCCGTATCCCGAAATGGTGCGCGACTTTCAGCGCATCATCGGCGACGAAGTCCGGCAGCAACTGGCCGTGCGCGAAGGCCGAGAGACGCCCGACGCGGCGTTCGCCTGCGTGGGCGGCGGCTCCAACGCGATGGGCCTGTTCTACCCGTTCGTGGACAACTGGGGCACCCTCCTCTTCGGTGCGGAAGCCGCCGGCGAGGGCCTCGGCGGGCGACACGCGGCGACGCTCACGCTGGGCACGCCGGGCGTCCTCCACGGCTCAATGTCGTACCTGCTGCAAGACGCCGCCGGGCAGGTGCAGGAGGCGCATTCCATCTCCGCCGGGCTGGACTATCCGGGCGTCGGACCGGAGCACGCCTACCTTCGCGACCTCGGGCGCGTGCGCTACGAGGCCGTCACCGACGACGAGGCGCTGGCCGCCGTGCAGACGCTTTCGCGGCTCGAAGGCATCATTCCCGCCCTCGAATCCGCGCACGCCGTGGCGCTGCTGCTGCGCACCGCTCCCTCGCTCGACGCGGGCAGCGTGGTCGTGCTCAACGTGTCCGGACGCGGCGACAAGGACATGCACACCCTCTCCGAACGCTGGGGCAATGGTTGATTCGGCTCCCGACGACTACCGGCTCTCGTTCGACCGTTCCGAGGTGGATATCGACGCGGTGCACGCCTTCCTGACGGCCTCGTACTGGTCGCCCGGCATCTCGCGCGAGCGCGTGGCGCGCGCTGTGGCCGGGTCGCTGTGCGTTTCGGCGTTCGCGCCGTCGGGGGCGCAGGTCGGTTTTGCGCGGGCCGTCACGGACTACGCCTCGTTCGCCTACCTCGCCGACGTGTACGTCGTGCCTGAACACGGCGGGCGCGGGTTGGCGCGAAAGATGACGCAGGCGCTGCTCGACCACCCAGAGATGCAAACGATTCGGCGTTGGATGCTCGCCACCCGCGACGCGCACGGCGTCTACGAGGCGCTGGGGTTTCACGCGCTGGAAGATCCCACGAAGGCGATGGAATACCGACCGCCTCGGGGGCAATTCCCTCCCGCCTAACGTTCCCTTTTCAGCCCATGCCCTGCAATGCCCGACTTACGCCGCCACCTGCTCGACCTGCGCACGCAAGGCCGCACCGCGATGGGGCTGTTTCTAACCAGCGGCTTCCCCGATCCCGCATCGACCGGCCCCATCCTCGATGCGCTCGTGGCGGGCGGGGCAGACGTTGTGGAGCTGGGGATGCCGTTCTCCGACCCGCTCGCCGAAGGCCTGCCGATCCAGCGAGCCTCGGCGCGGGCGCTGGCGCACGGCGTCGCAATGGACGATGCGTTTGAGACGGCGCGGGCGTTTTCCGCGCACCATCCGCACATCCCGCTCGTGCTGATGGGCTACTACAACCCGGTGTTGCAGTACGGCCTCGACCGGTTTTGCGCCGACGCCCAAGCCGCAGGCGTTGCCGGATTGATCCTTCCCGACTTGCCGCCGGAAGAATCGGGGGCGCTGGAAGCCGCCGCCGCCGCACACGGCCTCGACGTCACATTCCTCGTCGCTCCCAACACGCCGGACGAGCGCGTGCAGACCGTCGCCGAGCGCTCCACCGGCTTCGTCTACGCCGTTTCGACGCCCGGATTGACCGGTCAGACGCTCTCTGCCCACGACGCCATCGGCGCGTACTTGGATCGGGCGAAGGCGCTGGTTGGAGACGTGCCGCTGCTCGTGGGTTTCGGCATCCGCACCGCCCACGATGCCGCCCGGCTCTCCGCCCACACCGACGGCTTCATCGTCGGGACGGCCCTCATCGAGACCGTCGAGCGCCTCTGGGACGACCCGTTGCTTTCCGATGCCGAGCGACTGGCCGAAGTGGAAGCGTTCGTGCGCGACTTGCGACCTCGGTAATGGAAGGTCGAACGCTTCGCTGCCGGACGCTCGTCTGCGGCTCGCTGTTGTCGGATAGACGACGGAACGATTCGCCCCCAGTTGCCCCCGCAACCGCTTTCTGACAACTCCCACCAACCCACCCCCACCGATGTCCACGCTCCGCCTCGGCCTCCCCAAAGGCAGCCTCCAAGACGCCACCCTTGACCTGCTCAAACGCGCCGGGTACGGATTCCACGTCAAAGACCGCAACTACTTCCCCGGCTCCGACGACGACGAGATCGAGGCGATGCTCATTCGGGCGCAGGAAATGGCCCCGTACGTTGCCGACGGCGTGTTCGACGCGGGCATCACGGGCAAGGACTGGGTGAAGGAAACCGGCAACGAGGGCAACGTGGTGGTCGTGGCCGATCTCGTGTACTCGAAGGCGTCGATGCGGCCCGTGCGGTGGGTGCTGGCCGTCCCGGAAGCGTCGGAGATCCATTCCGTGCAAGACCTGCAAGGCAAGCGCATCGCCACCGAAGTCGTGCAGCTCACCAAGGCGTGGCTGGCGGAAAACGGCGTCGAGGCCGACGTCGAGTTTTCGTGGGGCGCGACCGAGGCCAAGTGCCCGGAACTCGTCGATGCCATCGTGGAAGTGACCGAGACCGGCTCGTCGCTGCGGGCCAACCGCCTGCGCATCGTCGAGACGCTGATGACGTCCAACACCCAGCTCATCGCCAACGCCGACGCGTGGAACGACCCGTGGAAGCGCCGCAAGATCGAGACGCTGGCCATGCTGATGCAGGGCGCGATCCTCGCCGAGGGCAAGGTGGCGCTCAAGATGAACGCCCGCCGGGGCGATCTCCAAAAGATCCTCGCCGTGTTGCCCGCACTCAAGATGCCGACCGTCGCGCCGCTGGCCGTGGGCGAAGAATGGGTGGCCATCGAGACGGTGATCGAGGAACGCGAAGTGCGTCGTTTGATTCCTGCGCTCAAAGACGCCGGTGCCGAAGGCATCTACGAGTACCCGATCTCCAAAATCATCCCGTGAGCGACGTTGCTGCCCGAGCACGCCTTGCCAGCGCGGCCATCTCGCGGATCGGGCGAGATGCGCGGACGAGGCTTGGGGTGTTCGCGCTGCTGCTGGCGGGGCTGCTCGTCGGGTGCAAGGCCAAGCCCGCAGGCCGCACGGCGGAGCCGTTTCCGCAACCCGATACGGCGCTCGTGGCAACGCTCGGCACGCTGCATCTGCTGGAGGCGCGGCAGGCGCGGTTTGGCGACGTGCCCCCGACGATGCGCGAAGAAGCCATGGCGGCGCACGGCTTCACGGAAGCGTCGCTGCGGCAGGCCGTAGAGCACGCCCAGCGGGACGTGCCGACGTGGGAGTCGCTGGCGATTGCGGTAGATGCGTGGCTACTGGATCCGGCGCACGGCGGCGGCACGCAGCCCGACGGCGTGCAGGAAAACCTCGGTTCGCCCGCGCTGCCGTCGGACTTGCAGGGCCGATGACCGGGGGGACGGCAACGTAGCGCGGGGGGACGGCAACGTAGCGCGGGGGGACGGCAACGTAGCGCGGGGGGACG
>Ga0209368_1000264_pt1:0-62500 | contig 64191 bp, 53 predicted proteins | sample EBPBio242008_DNA_FD_185862 | JGI IMG/M metagenome (GOLD analysis project Ga0209368, IMG submission 185862) | Wastewater treatment Type I Accumulibacter community from EBPR Bioreactor in Madison, WI, USA - Reactor 1_4/24/2008_ DNA (SPAdes)... | ecosystem: Engineered > Bioreactor > EBPR >...
CTTGAATGGTCTCTTGGCTTGGTAACCAGAGACTCCCCCAAAGGGTTCGTTTGTTCAAGTTCCCCGAGGGGGGTCACCTGCTCTCCATCACGCTGCGTGACCAGAAAACCACCAAACACCATCACGAACTGTGACCGTACTCACCCTCCGGCGAACTAGTCGCCCAGGTCGCCCAGCTTGATCGGCTTACTACGCGGGCCGGGATTTCGTGGCAAGAGCAGTGAAAGCAAGCCAGCAACAAGAACGAACGCTGAGGAAGCCCACAGGCAGGCGACCAGACCGTTGCTCGGGCCGCTCTGCAGACCCCACTGATAGAGAGCGCCCGAAAGAACCGTGCCGGCCAGACGGCCGCCGGCATTCGCCATGTAATAGAAGCCAACGTTCATCGCCACCTTGTCGCTGTCGGTATAGGCCAGGATCAGGTAGGAGTGCACCGCCGAGTTGAGCGCGAAAACCACCCCGAAGACGATCAAGCCGGCAACCACGACCACCGCTGGCGCCACACCCGCACTCAACGCCAGGGCGATGCCAGCCGGCAGCGCGGCGAGAACGAAGGCGAGGATGGTCGCGGTGCGCCCGTCGGGTTCGTGTTGCTCATCGACCCGGCTACGCAGCAGCCGCGGAGTCGCCGCCTGGACGATGCCGTAGCCGATCACCCAGACTGCGAGGAAACCACCCGCCTGCCAGAAGGACCAACCCAGCACGCCGCGAAGGAATACCGGCAGGCCGACGACGAACCAGACGTCGCGGGCACCAAAGAGAAAGATGCGCGCTGCGGCCAGCTTGTTGACTGACGCATTGTGCGAGAAGACCTGCGAAAATTTGGCCTTCTTGTTGGCCTGGCCGAGGCCGCCGCGCATCAGAGTGGCGGCCAGAATCAAGGCCAGCGCCACCAGCACGACGAGCAACTTGAGCGCGGTCTGAAAATCGAACAGGGTCAGGAGCAGGCCGCCAAGGAAGAAGCCGACGCCCTTCAACGCATTCTTCGATCCGGTCAGAATGGCCACCCAGCGGTATAGCGTGTCGGAAGCGTTCTCCGGGACGATCAGCTTGACGGCACTCTTCGAGCTCATCTTGGTCATGTCCTTGGCGATCCCGCTCAAGGCCTGCGAGACCATCACCCAGGCAACGACCAGCCAGGCATGCGGTGCGAAGGCGAGCATCGACAGCGCCACCAGCTGCGTGCCAAGGCCGATGAACAGCGTTGACTTGAGCCCGAAGCGGGCGCCGATGTAGCCACCGAAGAGATTGGTCAGAATGCCGAAGATTTCGTAGAAGATGAACAGCGAGGCGACGGCAAGAGGCGAGTAGCCAAGGTTGTAGAAATAGAACAGCACCAGCATGCGGGTGGCGCCATCGGTGACCGTGTCCGCCCAATAGGCGCCGGTCACCACGACGTAGTTGCGCAGGCCCGCGCGCGATGCGTTGGTCTTGGCTTGTGATGGTTCGCTCATTGCTTTCCTCCAAAGGGGTGCCCGCGCACCGGGGTTCTTGTCCGCGAAATTGGCTGCAGTAATAACCCCGGCGCGATGCTACGAAGTGCCTACCTAGAGCGAAGTCGCCAGCTTGCGCGCCAACTCGACGTAGCGATTGGCGTAACCCCACTCGTTGTCGTACCAGGCGTAGATCTTGAGCATCGTGCCGTCGACCACCAGCGTGTGCGCAGCGTCAACAATCGACGACCGCGGATCACCCAGGTAGTCCATGGAGACCAGCGGCCGCTCCTCGTAGCCCAGGATTCCCTTCAGCGGGCCTTCAGAAGCTGCCTTGAACAGGGCATTGACTTCGGCGGCGGTCGTTGGGCGCTTCATCTCGAAGACACAATCAGTCAGCGACGCGTTGAGCAGCGGTACGCGCACCGCATGGCCATCGAGTTTGCCCTTCAATTCCGGGAAAATCAGTGCGATGGCGGTCGCCGAACCGGTGGTCGTCGGTACCAGTGACAGACTGGCTGCCCGGGCGCGACGCAGGTCTTTGTGCATTTGATCGTGCACGCTCTGCGTATTGGTGGAGCTGTGGATCGTGGTGATCATCCCGCGTGTAATGCCGATTGCTTCGTGGACGACCTTGACCACCGGTGCCAGGCAATTGGTGGTGCACGAGGCGGCGGTGACGATCTGGTCGCGCGCCGGATCGTAGAGATGGTCGTTGACCCCCATGACGACGTTCAAGACATCCCCGTCCTTGACCGGCGCGGCGACAATGACCTTCTTTACTCCCGCTGCCAAATAGGGCGACAGTTGCCCGACCGTACGCCACTTGCCACTGGCCTCGAGAACGATGTCCACCCCAGCTTCGCTCCACGGACCACCGGCCACGTCTTTGGCGCTGCTATAGCTGATCGACTTGCCGTCCACCCGCATGTGCCCGTTGCTGACCGAAATGTCACGCTGCCAGCGGCCCTGCACGGAATCGAATTCGAGCAGGTGCGCCGCAGATTCCACTGGCCCGTTGGCTTCGTTGATGTGGACGACCTCGAGTTCCGGATAGTCCCATGCCGCGCGCAAAGCCAACCGGCCCATGCGACCGAAACCGTTGATGCCAACCTTGATAGTCATTTCTCGTTCCTCCGAAAGGGTGAGTGGTGCTCGGCAGACCTGCCAGTGAGCCAAAAACCTGAACGCGGCAAGCGATTTCAGCTTGTGCGACGCTTAAATAGTACTATACTATTAGAACTGTGAAAATGTTATTTTCAACGCCCCATCGCGGATGTCGCGTACTCATTCCCCCTGCTCGGAACGCCATGAGCGCGGGGAGCCAACCGACTGGCCATCTCAATTCGAGCGCGATCGCCTTGCTCGCCCGCGAGGGAATCTCTACCCTTGGCTGTTACAGCAAATCTTGGGAAAACCTGCCGCTTACTCCAGACATTGTGGTTACGGTCTGTTCAAGCGCTGCAGGAGAGATCTGCCCCGCATAGCTTGGGCAAGTCGTACAAAGCCATTGGGCTGTGGAAGACCCTGGCCGTACAAACGGAAGCGAAGAAGACGTCGAAGCGGCGTTTATGGCCACTTATCGCATCCTGCGTGTACGCATCGAGGCCTTCCTTGCTCTGCCGCTGGTCGCGTCGGCGGGGGACCACGCCCAACTACAGCGCGAGCTGGACCGCATTGGCAAGTTGGTGCCCTAATTCCTTGCCAATATTTCAACTTTCGATGGAGTCTCGAAATGGCCAACATCCAGATCTTTGATCCGGCTCTATGCTGCAGCACAGGCGTGTGTGGCGTCGACATCGACCAGGCCCTCGTAAGCTTCGCGGCCGACGTGGACTGGGCGAAGCAGAACGGCGTGCAGATCGAGCGCTTCAATCTCGCCCGGCAGCAGGGGAGGCGTGGGCAAGACGACGCTGGCAGCAGCGATTTCGGTGGCGCTTGCACAGCGCGGCTTCCCTGTGCATCTGACGACATCCGGCCCTGCCGCACATCTGGCCGAGACGCAGGTGAAGTGCATTTGAAAACGACAGCAGGGGTCTGACATGGGACTGTTTGAACGTTATCTAACCGTCTGGGTCGCGCTGGGCATTCTTGCTGGCGTCGCGCTGGGCCTGGCAGCGCCCGACGCCTTCCAGATCATCGCCGGGCTGGAGATCGCCCATGTGAACCTGGTGGTGGCAGTGTTCATCTGGGTAATGATCTACCCGATGATGATCCAGATCGACTGGCATGCGGTAAGAGACGTCGGCAAGAAGCCGCGGGGCCTGCTGCTGACACTGGTCGTGAACTGGCTGATCAAGCCGTTTACGATGGCCGCGCTCGGCGTGCTGTTCTTCAAGCACCTGTTTGCGCCCTGGGTCGATCCACAGTCGGCCAACGAATACATTGCCGGCATGATCCTGCTCGGCGTGGCGCCTTGCACCGCGATGGTGTTCGTGTGGAGCCAATTGGTGAAGGGCGACGCCAACTACACACTGGTGCAGGTGTCGGTGAACGACCTCATCATGGTGTTCGCGTTCGCACCGATCGCCGCCTTCCTGCTGGGCGTTACCAACATCAGCGTGCCATGGGAAACCCTGGTGCTGTCGACCGTCTTGTACGTGGTGCTTCCTCTGGCCGCCGGCATGGCCACACGGCACGCGCTGGGGCGCCGCAGTTCACACGCGGTCGCCGACTTCGTGGCGAAGCTCAAGCCGTGGTCCGTCGTCGGACTGATTGCCACGGTGGTACTGCTGTTCGGCTTCCAGGCCGGGACCATCGTGGACCGGCCGTTGGTGATCGCGATGATCGCGGTGCCGCTGATTGTGCAGACCTACGGTATTTTCGCCATCGGCATGATTGGCGCCCGTATGCTGAAGCTGCCGCACAACGTCGCCGGCCCCGCCTGTCTGATCGGGACCTCGAACTTCTTCGAGTTGGCGGTGGCAGTGGCGATCTCACTGTTTGGCCTGAACTCGGGTGCGGCCCTGGCCACCGTGGTCGGCGTGCTGGTTGAGGTGCCGGTGATGCTGTCCTTGGTGGCACTCGTCAATCGCACCGAGCACTGGTACCGCTATGCTCCGGCCAGCAGCGGCGACGATCTCGGCAAAGAAAACTGCAGATAGGCATGAGTACTCCGTGCCTGCTTACAGCCTGGTCAATGTGCGAGTCACAGTTGCGTGGCTATCTGCGTCATCAAATCGGTCGCGATGATGCCGACGAAGTGCTTCACGAGGTCTTCATCAAGGCCTTGATGCAAGGAAAACTTTTCTGCGCAGTCGACAACCCGCGGGCATGGCTTTTCCGCGTGGCGCGCAATGCACTGGTCGACCGTCTACGAGCAGCGCGTGAAAACCTCCCACTGCCGGACGATTTACCCGCCCCACAGAACGAACTTCTCCCGGCAGTGGACGACCTGAACCGGTGTCTGCCCCGGGTGCTCTCGGAACTTGCCGAAGCCGATCGGCTGGCAATCACCTTGTGCGACATCGAAGGACTGTCGCAACGAGAACTCGCCGATCGCCTTGGCATCACGCTGGCTGGCGCCAAGTCACGCATCCAGCGTGCCCGCAAACGCCTGAAAGAACGAATGATAAAAGCGTGCCATGTCCGCTTCGACGAGGACGGCCGTGTCTGCTGTTTTACGCCGCGCCCACCGTTGTAGCGTATTTGACGGTATAGCCCCGCGGGTCGTCGCTTTGTCGGGGGCGGCTGCCCCGAACACCTCCGCGGGATTGTTATGAGCGAACGTGGTCACGCCCATGCGCACAGCTGTGCTACAGGTAACAACCTCCTGCTCGTCCTTGCACTTACGCTTGGCTTCTCGGTAGTCGAGCTGATTGCTGGTTGGCACTCGGGATCCTTGGCCTTGCTGGCAGACAGACGCCGGCCACATGGTTACCGATGGCGTGTCGCTCGGTATATCCGCCTTGGCTGCCTGCTTGGCGGCCCGCCCCCCCCAGCCGCCGGCATACCTATGGTTTGGGTCGGGTCGGGTCGAATTCCTGGCCGCATTGATCAATGCAGTTTCCATGGTGGCCGTGGTCTTCGTCATCGGCAGCGAAGCCTGGCAACGTCTGCAGCACCCGGGAAGTATCAATGGTGCGACAGTCAGCATCGTCGCCGTACTCGGGTTGCTGATCAATCTCGTCGTCGCGTGGCTACTTTCACGGGGTGAGCGCAATCTGAACGTTCGCGCCGCAATGTTGCACGTCATGGGCGATGCACTGGGATCGGTGGCCGCCATCGCCGCAGGAGTCGTGATCTGGCTTACCGGCTGGACACCAATTGACCCCTTATTATCGATCCTGATTGGTGGACTGATTCTCGCCTCCAGCGTCGGTCTGCTGCGCGCAGCCTCGCATGCCACCCTTGCTGGCGTGCCCTTTACGATGAATATCGAGCTGGTCGGACAAGCGCTCGCAGAAGTACCTGGGGTCAGCGAAGTACACGATCTACATGTCTGGCCGATCGCCTCCGAGCGACTGGCCCTGTCGGCCCATGTTCTGGTCGCCAATCTCGCCTCTTGGCCGCAAACCCTGCACTTACTCAGAGCGGTGGCCAGCGACCAGGGAATCGATCACGTCACCTTTCAGCCTGAAAGCCCGGCTGGGGAGTTACAGCCCATTCAGTTTGTTCGCCGCTGATAAAGAACGCAGCACTACATCAGTACATCCTGTTGCGGAAGAGCCAGGCGGCGATGGCCAGCGCTACCGCCCCGATGGCCGCCATCGCCACAAACGGTTCGATCAGCAGCTCGAACGGCGTGCCTTCGAGAAACACGCCACGCAACACCACCAGAAAATAGCGCATGGGATTCAGCAAGGTCAGAGCCTGGACCAGCGGCGGCATGTTTGCGATGGGGGTGGCAAAACCCGAGAGGATGATCGCGGGCACCAGGAAGAAGAAGGCGCCGAGCAATCCCTGTTGCTGGGTGACGGCGAGCGATGAAATCATCAGGCCCAGGCCGATTGCCGACAGCAGGAACAACACGACGCCGGTATACAGCGTCAGCAGGTTGCCCAACAGCGGGACATGGAACCAGAAGACGGCGACCAGAATGATCGCCGTGGCTTCGCCCATGCCAATCACAAAACTCGGCAAGGCCTTGCCGAGCAGGATTTCGCTTGGGCGCAGGGGCGTGACAAGCAGTTGGTCGAAGGTGCCCTGTTCGCGCTCGCGTGCCACCGACAGCGCCGTCACCAGCATGGTGACGAGCAGCGTCAGCAGGCCGACGATGCCGGGAACGAAAAACCAGCGGCTTTCCAGGTTGGGATTGAACCACGCGCGGGTCTCGATCACCGCCGGTGGCGGTCGGCCGCCCTGGCTGGCGATCCAGTCGCTGTTGAAGCCCTTGACGATCGCTTGCGCATAATTGACCACCAGCTGCGCGGTATTCGAGTTGCGCCCGTCAACGATCACCTGCAGCGGCGCGGAGCGCCCGCTCAGCAGGTCGGCGCTGAAGCGCGGCCCGATGCGGATGACCATCAGAGCCTGCTGGCTGTCGATCATCGGCGCGATCTCCTGGTCCTGCGTCAGGCGCGCCACCTCCTCGAAACTGGGCGCGCCGTGAAAGGCGGCGACCAGCTCGCGCGATACCGTGCCGCGGTCTTCGTTGAAGACGGCAAAGGGCACGTGCTTGAGATCGAAGGTGGCGGCGTAACCAAAGACCATCAGTTGAATCAGCGGCGGGACGAAGATCACCACGCGGCTGCGCTTGTCCTTGAGCAGGGTCAGGAACTCCTTGATCGCCAGGGAAAAAATGCGTCTCCACATGCGCCTCTACTCCAGCCGCTTGCGCGATTTACGGTACGTCAGAGCGAGGAAGATGACGGTCAATACGCAGAGCCCCAAGACGTTCGGCAGAATCACGCTCCAGACATTGCCGGCAAGAAACACCGTCTGCAGGATCGCCACGTAGTAGCGGGCGGCAATGGCATGCGTCATGGTTTGCACGATGGCCGGCATGCTGCCGATATCAAAGATGAATCCGGACAGGAGGAAGGCGGGCAGGAAGGTGGTGATGATGGCAATCTGCCCGGCAACGAACTGGCTCCTGGCGATGGTCGAGATGAAAAGGCCCATACCCAGTGCGGTGAGCAGGAACAGCGCCGATGCGCCGAACAACAACCATGGCGAGCCGCGCAGCGGTACATCGAAGAGCCACAGCGCCATGGCCACGGAAAGCGCCAGGCCGCCCATTCCCAGGATGAAGTAGGGAATCAGCTTGCCGAGAATCACTTCGCGCATGCTCACCGGCGTCACCATCAGCGCTTCCATGGTGCCGCGCTCCCATTCGCGCGCCATCACCATCGCCGTCAACAAGGCGCCGATCAGCGTCATGATGATCGCGATCAGGCCCGGCACCAGGAAATTGCGGCTGCGCAACTCGCTGTTGAACCACACCCGCTGCTCGATCCGGACGGGCGTGGCCAGCGACTCGCCGCGTGCCAGCGCGAGGTGTTCCAGCCAGCGCCCCCAGACGCCCTCGACATAGCCGGAAATGATTCTGGCCGTATTGGCATCGACGCCATTGACGATCAATTGAATCGGTGCGCTGCCCGGTCCGCGCAGGCGCTGCGCGAAGTCCTGACGCAACACCAGGATGGCATTGACCTTGCCGGCCATCATCGCGGTTTCGGCCGCCTGCGTGGTGGCGTACGAAGTGGGAACGAAATAACGCGATTTGTTGAACGCCGCCGTGAAGCTGGCGGTATCGGCACTCGGTTGTTCGACGACCAGCGCCACGGGTATCGATTCCGAGTCCAGAGACACGCCATAGCCGAACAGCAGCAGCAACACCACGGGCATCAGAAAGGCAATGGCGATGCTGCTCGGGTCGCGGAAAATCTGCAGGAACTCCTTGCGGATCAAACCGCGCAGGCGCATCGCCGATTTGCCGGCTGCTGCCGAGCGCTTCTGATGCGAGCGATCGTTCACGAGCCGGGCTCCGTTTGACTCTCGGCGCGGCTGTGCGCCTCGATCAGGCCAATGAAGGCATCTTCCATCGACGGGTCGGGTAGGGCTTCGCTACGCGCCTGCCGCTTGATCGCGCTCGGCGTCCCGATGGTCAGGATCTCGCCCGCCACCATGATCGCCAGGCGGTCGCAGTATTCGGCTTCTTCCATGAAATGGGTGGTCACCATGATCGTGACGCCTTGCTCGGCAAGGGAATTGATGCGCTGCCAGAACTCACGACGTGCGAGCGGATCGACGCCCGATGTGGGTTCGTCGAGAAACAGAATATCCGGTTCATGCATCAAGGCGCAGGCCAATGCCAGACGCTGTTTGTAGCCGAGCGAGAGATCGCCACTGGCCGTCGCCGCCAGCGGCGCAAGGGCAAATTCGCTCATCGCCCAGCGCATGCGCTGTTCGGCCCGCTGCCGCGACAAGCCGTAGGCGCTACTGAAAAAGCGCAGGTTCTCACCGACGCTGAGGTGGCCATAGAGCGAAAACTTTTGCGACATGTAGCCGATGCGGGCGCGCGCCGCAGCAGGCGCGTGGCGAAGATCGACGCCGGCAACCCGCAGGCTGCCGCCACTGGCCGGCAGCAGGCCACACAGCATGCGAAAGGTTGTCGTCTTGCCGGCGCCATTGGCGCCCAGCAAACCGAAGACCTCGCCCGACGCTACGGCGAAGCTGACCTTCCTGACGGCTCGGAAACTGCCGAAACTACGCTCCAGCTGATCGACCTCGATGATCGACGCGGCATTTTGCGTCGTTGTCGGTGGCCGCGCATCGGGCTCGGCGGCTGGCGCAGGTGCGGCGTTATCCGGACCATCCGGACTATCCAAACCATCCGGATGCGGCTGGCCCTTGAGAAGGGCGATGAAGCTGTCCTCGTAGCGTGGCGGCACGGCGCTGATGCGGGCGTTCTCGATCCCCGGCAGCAGCGCGGCGAGACTGGGGGGCGTCGCCACGGCCATCACCAGACGCACCTGCTCGCCCTGGATGACGGCGTCCACGACGTCGGGGGCCTGCGATAACTGCGCGTGCAGCGATCGCTTCGACAGATGCTCGGCGGTGACCGAAAAGATTCTGCCTTGCAGACGATCGCGGAGGATCTTCGGGTCGCCCTGATCGAGGAGTTGCCCGTCATGCAGCAGAAAAATCTCGTCGCAGCGTTCCGCCTCATCGAGATACGCCGTGCTCAGCAGCACGGTCGTCTGTTGGTTGCGCACCAGGCGATTGACGATCGCCCACAGCTCGCGTCGCGACAGCGGATCGACGCCGACCGTTGGCTCGTCGAGCAGCAGCAAGGCCGGCTGGCGCACCAGGCTGCAGGCCAGCCCAAGCTTCTGCTTCATTCCCCCGGAAAGCTTTCCGGCCAGGCGTCGGGTAAACGCTTCCAGCCCCGCCATCTGCAGTAACTCGCGATAGCGATCGCCACGATCGGCCAGCGCAACGCCCTGCAGGTCGGCGTAGAGGTCGAGGTTCTCCTGCACCGTCAAGTCTTCATAAAGGCCAAAGCGCTGCGGCATATAACCGATGCTGCCCTGCACCTGCAGCGACTCGGTTCCGGCATCCTTGCCGAGCACCGTGACGCTACCGCTATCGGCGAGCAGCAAGCCCGCCGCCAGGCGCATGAGCGTCGTCTTGCCGGCGCTGTCCGGGCCGATGAGGCCGCTCACCCGGCCGTGCCGAACGCAAAAGCTGACCTTGTCGAGCGCCTGAACGACGCGCCCGTTGCTTGCATGAAAGGCCTTGGATAGCTGCTTGATGCCCAGCGCGACAGACTCGCCGTGGTCCACCAGTGAGTCCAGCCTTGTCGGCTGAGCCGCGGCGCCTGGCGGCATCACCGGTCCTGGCAAGGCGGCGCCACGGCTGCGCCGGACTCGGCTTGATCGAGGGGGATGAACACCGTTGCCGGCATGCCGAGGCGTAGTTCATTCTGTGGATTGCAGACAAACACCCGCACTTGATAGACCAGGTTCGAGCGCACGTCGCTTGTTTCCACCGATTTCGGCGTGAATTCGGCGCTGGGGGAGATGTATCCCAGCCATGCGCGATAGCGTTTGCCGGGATAGCTGTCGGTGCTGACCTCGGCGCGCATGCCGCTGTAAATCTTCCCCAGGTCGGGTCCCGGCACATACGCGCGCACCCAGATCGGATCGGTGAGCGCCAGGGTATACAGCGAAAGCTGCGGCGAAGCCATGTCGCCCGGCTCGAGGATGCGGTCTTGAATGACGCCATCGGCAGGGGCATAAAGCGACCCATCGGCGAGTTGTTTACGGGCCATCGCCAGCGCCGCCTCGTTGGCCTTGAGTGTCGCCTGGGCGGCGGCGATATCCTCGACGCGAGGACCCATTTCCTGCAGGTGACGAGTCGCCTGCGCGGCCTCGTACCTGGCCTGGGCAGCGTCGGACGCGGCCTTGGCGTCGTCTGCCTGCTGTTGGGCGACGAATTGCCGGGCGACCAGATCCGCGAGTCGCCGATACGTTCGTTCGGCGTTTCGAGCGTCGATCCGGGCGGCCTCGGCGTCGGCACGCGCCTTCTGTATTTCCTCCGGCCGGTTACCGCGCCGGAGGCGCGCGACGACTTGCTGCTGCGCCGCCAGCTGCGCTTCCAGCAGCGCGACATTCTGTTCCAGCCGGGTGCTGTCGAGCGTCGCCAGCAATTGCCCCTGGCGCACCGCGTCTCCCTCTCTGACGAGCATGCGATCGATCCGGTCAGATGCGTTGAAAGCCAGCTGGACTTGCCGAATATCGACGTTTCCATAAAGCGCGAGGGTTGTGGTGGACGCCTTCTGACGATGGCTACGGTGCCAGTAGAATGCGCCACCGGCGAGCACGGCGATGGCCAGCAAAGCAAAGAGAATCTTGCGTTTCATGGGGTCTCGATCATGGGTATTTGCAGCTGTCGTGCGGCAGATTGGTCCGTAATAGGGGTTCGGGGAGTAACGGAACAGCGAACCGACTCAAGCGCCAGTCGTCACCAGCGGCGATCGGCGCCTTCCATGCACGCATCGCTTTCCAAGAAACAGTTGCGGTCATCCGCTTCGCTGGCGATGTCGCCCGGTAGTTCGTACATGGTCGGACAGAGGTCTTCATCGCTGCTGTAGGGCCCCTTCAGCTCGAGCTTTGCATCGCGCGGCTACCAGGTCAGCCAGCGCTGCACGAAGCGGTTGTCACGCCGGATCAGCCAGCGCCTGAACTCGTCACCGAGCAGGATCGCTGCCGCGAACGGCAATGCCAGCGAGATCTCGAACCAGCCTATCGCTGCGGTACCGAAGAACGGCTGCAGGAACTCGATCTGTGAGATCGCCGCGAGCAGCCCGAGCTCCGCCGCGATACCCACCCAGATCAGCTGGTTGCGGAAGATGCCGGCGGACAGGATGCTCTGCCGGCGCGTGCGGCAGATCAGCACATCCGCCACCTGGCAGATCACCACCGCGGCAAAGAAGGAAGTCACCGCAGTCCGATAGAGCAAACCCGAGGTCGGTAGGTCGCCGCCCCACACCCAGCCGCCCTGATGCAGCACGACGAAGAACGCGAAGAAGCCGGCAGCGGCCTGCAGCATGCCCATGATGCCGTAGCTCATGGCCAGCAGCGGCCAGGTCAGCAGTCTTTCGTCGCGGCGGCGCGGCGGTTGTTTCATCACGTCGTGTTCCGGCGGCTCGCGTCCCAGCCCCAAGGCCGGCAACAGGTCGGTGCCTAGGTCGATGGTCAGGATCAGCACCACGGTCAGCGCCAGCGGCGCGTCGAGCGCCACGAAGGCGATGAAGGGCAATATTTCGGGAACGTTGCTGGTCAGGATGTAGGCGATGAATTTCTTGATGTTGGAGAAGATCGTGCGCCCCTCCTCGATGGCCTGCACGATGCTGGCGAAGTTGTCGTCCATGAGCACCATGTCCGCTGCCTCTCTCGCTACCTCGGTACCCGATACGCCCATCGCCACGCCCATGTTGGCGTTCTTCAAGGCCGGTGAATCGTTCACGCCATCGCCGGTGACGGTGACCACCTCGCCCTTCTTCTGCAAGGCGGTGACAATCTGAAGCTTCTGCTGCGGCGTGCTGCGTGCAAATACCAGCTCGCGACTGTCCAGAAGGACGGAGAGTTCCTGCTCGCTGGTCTGCAGCAGGTCTTCGCCCACGACTACCTGACCGTCGCCGGTGAACAGACCGACCTGACGGGCGATGGACTCGGCAGTGGTGTGGTAGTCACCGGTGATCATGAAGACGCGTATGCCTGCGCTGCGGCACCTGTCGATCGCTTCGGCAATCTCCGGGCGCGGCGGATCGAGCATGCCCACCAATCCCAGATAGACGAAATGCTCTTCGCTGGCCGCATCGGCGTCGGTCGTCTTGCAGGCGAGCGCCAGCACCCGTTCGCCGCGCGCCGCCAGCACTTCGTACAGCGCCAGCGCCTTACCACGAGCCGAGTCATCGAATTCGACCCGCTCGCCCCGATGCAAACGATGCGTGCATTTCTTGAGTACGATCTCCGGCGCACCCTTCATGTAGGCGAGATTGGGCTGACCGTTGCCGGTTTTGTGCGTGGTGATCATGCGTCTGGTGGCGGAGTCGAACGGACTTTCGTGCACGCGCGGGAAACGCGCCGCCAGGTCGCCGATGGGCTGCAAACTTTGGGCCAGAAGCAGCAGTGCGCCCTCGGTCGGATCGCCCTGGTAGTGATGGTCGGTCAACCGCGCGTTGTTGCACAGCGCCATGACGGCCCAGGCATCGGCGAAACCTTCCTCTTGCGCGAGTCCACTCTGATCGGCCGACCATTCGCGTTCGCCCAGCACCAGCGTGGCGACCTTCATCCGGTTCTGCGTGATGGTGCCGGTCTTGTCGGTGCAGATCACCGTCGTCGAACCCAGCGTCTCGACCGCTTCCAGGTTCTTGATCAGCGCGTTCTTCTTGGCCATCCGTTTGGAGGCCATGGTCAGCGCCAGCGTCACCGTCGGCAACAGGCCTTCCGGAACGTTGGCCACGATGATGCCGATGGCGAAGATCAGACTGCCTATGAAGGGGTTGCCGAGAGCCACGCTGAGCGCGAAGAACAGTATGCCGAGCGCAATGGCGATGGTGGAGATGACGCGGATGAAATGGCGCAGCTCCTTGCGGATCGGCGTCTCCACCGTACCCGCCTCCTTGGTCAATTGCACGATCTGGCCGATCTGCGTGTTCATGCCGGTACCGTACACCAGCGCGCGCCCGTTGCCGCTTTGCACCAGCGTTCCGGAAAACACCATATTCCGGCTCTCTATCAGATTGTCATGGGTGCAGGACAGCTTGCGCAGTTGCGGTTCGCTCTCGCCGGTCAGGGAGGCATGGTCGACTTTGAGCTGATTTACCTCAATCAGTCGTCCGTCGGCCGGAACTCGGTCACCCTCTTCCAGCAGGATCACATCGCCAGGCACGAGGAGTCGTGCCTCGATGCGCGATGTCTGCCCATCGCGTTGTACCGTGATCATCTGCGGCAGCATGTTGCGAAAGCTCTCCATGATGCGTTCGCTCTGATGCTCCTGAATGTAGGTGAACAGCGCGTTGAGCAGGACCACCGCCAGCAGCGCGACACCGATGTAGAAGTTGCCTTCGCCGGGCTTGAGGTAATCGGCGAAGAAGGCCAGCCCCGCGCCGACGATCAGTAGCAGCGCGAAGAAGTTGGTGAACTGGCGCAGGAACTTGACGATCTCGGGCGTCTCTTTGCGTACCCGTAGTTCATTGCTACCGAACTCGACCAGTCGTTGCTTGGCCTCGGCCGAGCGCAAGCCCTCCGCTGTGCAGTGCAGACGCTGCTGCAACGCTTCCAGCGTGACGCGATGCTGGTCAGCAGGCGCTGTTGTGACTTGATGATGATTCACGATGCACCTCGCGGCTTGTATCGGGGTCGGGGTTGCGAGTGGCACACCGCAGCCGCAACCTTCGGCGTGTGTCTGACTCGCCAGTTCCTCATCTATGCGCGGCAGCAGCCGGAAAAAGCTGGGTGATTGCAGTAGGGCGTGACACCCTTGAATGGTCTCTTGGCTTGGTAAGCAGGGACTTCCCAAGAAGGGTTCGTTTGTTCAAGTTCCCCGAGGGGTTACCTGCCCTACATTACCCTGCGTGACCAGAAAACTATCAAACACCATCACGAGCAGTGACCGTTCTCAAATGAATCGGCTCCGGTGCTGCTCTCGCTCCATGGCGCAATCTCACGGACCAGCAAGGGCGTAGCCGCTTGTTCCTTGAGCATTTCGACGTTTCATCAATGGTTCAGCCATTGCTCGATCTTGTCGCGGCTGGGAATGCCCCCCGTATGCACGACCTTTCCGTCAAGCACGACAGCTGGCGTACTCATGACTCCGTAATTTGTGATGTCGCGTAGTTCTTCGATTTTTTGGATATCGACCGCTACGCCAGCAGCTTCTGCCACCTGTTCGATCAGCGCAATTGTATTCTTGCATTTGGCACAACCTGTGCCCAATACTTTAATCTCTTTCATCTCAATCTACCCTATAGCAACCAGTTGAAGACAAAGCCCACCAGCAGAATGCCGCTAGCGACGACGCCGATGAAGGTAACGATCAAGCGAATCTTGAGTACTTTGCGCAGGATGATCGCTTCCGGTAAAGACAGTGCAATCACGCTCATCATGAAGGCCAGGACAGTTCCCAGGGCGGCTCCCTTGGTCAGCAGTGCCTGGACGATCGGAATCACGCCGGCAGCATTGGTGTACATGGGTACACCGATAACTACCGCCAAAGGTACCGACCACCACGCTTCTTTGCCCATGAAGGAAGCCATGAATTCCTCCGGCACATAGCCGTGAATCAAGGCTCCAAGGCCGATGCCGACAAGGATGTATGGCCAGACTTTGCCGACAATCTCTCGTACCGCCGCAAAGCCACCTTCAATTCGCTCTGCCAACGTCACGCCGGAATCCTCGAATCGGGCCGAAGCCTTGGGCATGTCGCGCACCCAGTCTTCCAGATGGTCTTCCATCTTGAGCCGCCCGATGATCCAGCCCGCCACGATGGCCACGCTCAGGCCTAACCCGAGGTAGAGCAGCGCCACTTTCCAGCCAAACATGCCAAACAATAAGGTCAAGGCCACCTCGTTAACCATCGGCGCAGAAATGAGAAAGGAGAAGGTCACCCCTAGAGGCACACCGGCCTGGACGAATCCAATGAACAGCGGCACGGCGGAACAGGAGCAAAATGGCGTCACGATGCCCAGTGTGGCGGCCATCACGTTGGCTACACCCTCAGCTCTACCCGCAAGCAACGCACGCGTTCGTTCGGGGGTGAAGTAGCTGTTGATCATGCCCATGGCAAACACGACGCCGGTCAATAGCATCAACACCTTGGGTGTGTCGTAGAAGAAGAATTGCAGTGCGCCGCCGAGATGACTATCGCGCGCGACCGGAAACAGCGCGACCAAGGCCTCAGAGAACGGAATGAGGGTTTGGTACAAACCCCACCAGATCGCCGCTGCGGCGATAAGAAAGATTCGCGGGCTTTGTTGCGGCCAGCGTGCCACCAGTCCAGTCATTGCTTCTGCTCCATGTGCTTTTCCGGTACGTCAGTTGCGTCACCCGGGTGCTCTTCCTTTGAAGACGAACGACCTATCAAAAGGATTCAGGGAAATCGAGAGCTGGGCTTTTGGGCTGTGCCAGATTGGTGGTAGGTCCGTCACGCGACCTTCAGGGTGGGGGATTTTGAAGTGACCAAACGTGGGGGAATTTGACCGGCCACCGGGGTAGAGGTCCGCTTCGGTATCCTCGTTTTCATCTCACGTTCCTCCATGAAGCCTTAGAACCGCACTTCATGGCGTCCGTCTTATGGGCGCAAGCTCAGCGACGCGAGCGTGCGCAAGGCTGGACGCCACGACGGCGCGACGCCCTCATTGGGCCGCCTTGCGCCGGATCATTTCCGCCGCCAGCAAGGCTAACTGCTCTTCGACTTCGTGCTGCACGAAGGGGCCGCCGAAGGTCCGCGCGATCCCCGACGCCGGAACGATCTCGGCGTGGTAGCGAATCTCGGTGGCGCTTCCGGTTTCCGACAGTCGCATCTCGCTTTGAAAGCGCTTGGCATTTCCCGAGACTTGGATGGCGACAACCCGCTTCATCGGCTCGAGCTGTACTTCTCGCACGGAAGCGAAGGCGTAGGAAAAGATACCGTACCTTGCCGTACCCTTCTGCATGACGGTCACCGAGTTGCCATCGCGACGGACGATCTTGCTCAGGGTCAGGTTACTGAGAATGCCGACCATGTTGTCGAAGTCGGTGAGCACCGCCCATGCGGTAGGCAAGGGCACCGGAATGGCAAGCGTCGCGTCAACCAGGAAGGCCTCGTCGACCTTGTCGATGGCGACCCGAATTTCCGGCTCGGCGGCGAACGCCACGCAGTGGATGAGCAGCAGAAGGAAAACGGCGGCGCGGCGTAAATCGGGCATCGGCAGGTCACAACCCATGTCAATTCGAGACCTTGCAATGACTCGCAGCGGCGGCCCCACGTAGATTCGCGGACACGTTACCATCCTGCCTGCGAAAACCGCTCCGTGCATTAACCACCTGTTGAGTCGCCCTCATGTTCAGCAAAGACAGCATCGCCTTCCTCGACGATCTCGCCGCGAATAATAACCGGACCTGGTTCGAGGAGAACCGATCGCAATACGAGGCCCTCGTACGTGAGCCGGCACGGCAGTTCATCGCCGAGATGGCGCCGCTGCTCGAGACCTTTGCGCCGCACTTTCGCGCCGATCCGCGCAAGAGTGGCGGTTCGCTGATGCGCGTGTTTCGGGATACGCGCTTCTCTCGGGACAAGACGCCGTACAAGACCAACATCGGAATCCAGTTCCGCCACGCCACCGGCAAGGACGTCCATGCGCCTGGATTGTACGTCCACATCGCCAGCGATGAATGCTTCCTGGGGGTGGGCTGCTGGCATCCGGACGGCGATTCTCTTGCGCGCATCCGCGACTGGATTGCGCACAAGCCTGAACGCTGGTTTGCGGTACGCGACGAGAGTGGTTTCGTCGGCGAATGGACCCTGTCGGGCGAAAGCCTGACGCGGCCCCCGCGCGGCTACCCGGCCGATCACGAGGCGATAGAGGACCTCAAGCGGAAGGACTTTATCGCGATCGCCAACTTGTCGCCCGAGCAGGTGCTCGGCAAGGACTTCGCGAGCACGGCCGGCGCTCGCTTTGCCGCCGCCACACCGTTTCTCAAGTTCCTGTGCGATGCGCTGGCGGTCGAGTGCTGACGAGCAGCGCCCCTCTTGCCCTGACCACTGCATTTCGGCAGTGCAACGTGCAAGCGCGTCACCGGAGAGCTGCCTTTCAGCTCCTACTGCACGTTGATCACGCGCATGCCGAGCTGTTTGCCGCCGAGGCGATCGAGTACGCGCAGGCTGGCCTGGCGCGGGACGAAGCCGGCAGGCATCGGCAGGCTGCCGTGGGCGATGGCGTATTCGCCGACCTTGACACCGACCGGCCCGAGGGTCAAGGTCGTTTCGGTGCCGCCGGCAGTCTTGCCGGCGACGAGCAACTGCAGCACGCCGGCAAGCGGGGCGCCTTGCGCCTGCGGACGCGTGAACACGATGTCGTAGCCGAGGTTGTCGCCGTCGAGCGAGAAGCGCGCTGCCCGAATCTCGATCGCCCCGCCGCGCGGGTCGGGCGACAGCGTGGCGAGCAAGGCCTCGATGTCGTCGTGCTGCTGGCCGACCTGGTGCTGGCTGGCCGCCAGTTCGCCGGACAGGCGGTCGTGTTTGGCAAGCGCGTCTCCGAGCACCTGCGTGGCCTGGTCCAGTTCAGCGGCGAGACGCGAACGCTCCTGATCTGCGCCATCCAGGGCCGCGCGCAGGCGAATTGACTCGTCGGCCGACAACCGCGGTGGCATGAGTTCCTGCTGCACGTAGAAAAAAGCCCCCGCGCCGATGGCCGCACCGAAGAGCAGCAGCCACAGCCAGTTCGGGATCATCCGGCGCGAGCGGCGCGATTCATAGCGATCGAAGACAACGGGTTTGGATCGTCCGAACATTGCGTATCGAGTTCTTGCGTTGGGAAGCGGCGAGCGTACTACTGTTCCGTGGCGGCGGGCAATGGCTGCTTTCGTGTCGTGACTGCGCGCCATGGCGGCCGAACGAGAAATGGCGGAAACTGTTTCCCTCGGTCCGACGCCGGTCAGGGTGAGAAAGCGCTTCGGCTTCCCCGGCGACGCTGGCGGCAGACCAGGCCCGCTTGCGATTCGCGTCGCCGGTGGCCGCCGATTTCATGGATGACTAGACTCAAGACTGCGATGACCATAATTCCCGTAAGCCTCATCGGCGTTCCCACCGACGTCGGCGCCGGAACACCCGGGGCGCGCATGGGGCCGGATGCGCTGCGCGTCGCGGGCATCGTTCAGGCGATCGCTCACTTTGGCGTCGAGGTCAGGGACTGCGGCAATCTGAGCGGTCCCGGCAATCCGGACCTGCCGGCGGTCAATGGTTTTCGCCACATGCGCGAAGTCGCGGCGTGGAACCGCAGCGTGCATGACGCGGTGCATGCCGAACTACACGCTGGGCGCCTGCCGATCATGCTCGGCGGTGACCACTGCCTGGCCATCGGTTCGATCAGCGCCGTCGCACGCCACTGTCGCGAGACGGGGAAAAGTCTGCGCGTGCTGTGGTTCGACGCGCACGCCGATTTCAACACCGCGAGCGTGACCCCCACTGGCAACATCCACGGGATGCCAGGCGCTTTCCTGTGCGGTTATGGACCGTCGCTGCTGACCGAAATCGGCGGCCATGTACCGGCCATTCTGCCGCAGGACATTCGCCAGATCGGCATCCGCAGCGTCGACGACGGTGAAAAGCGCTTCCTGGCCGAGATTGGCATCGAAGTCTTCGACATGCGCTACGTCGACGAGGTCGGCATGCGCGAAACGATGGAGCAGGCGCTGGCCGGCGTGGCTTCGGATACCCACCTGCACGTCAGCCTCGACGTCGATTTCCTCGACCCTGAAATCGCGCCGGGGGTGGGGACGACGGTACGCGGGGGGCCGATCTATCGTGAGGCGCAACTGTGCATGGAAATGATCGCCGATACCGGGCGACTGCGCTCGCTCGACATCGTCGAGCTCAACCCGGCTCTCGATCTGCGCAACACGACCGCAGAACTGGCGGTGGACCTGGTCGAGAGCCTGTTCGGCAAGAGCACGCTGATGCGCCTGCACGGGTAGCCGAGGCGGGAGCAGGCTGCTTTGCCGCGGCTCGCCTGCACCGGCATCGTCGCGCTGCCATCAACGACGGCAAAGGTCCTCGAACACTGTTTTTTTTTCCTACAGCGAGCTCAAATGAATCCTTCGCCCAACCTGGACGGCCTGAGTCCTCAACGCCGTGCTTCGATGCTCGCCGCTGCCGGCGAGATTCGCGAGTGTTACCGCGTCCTCGAAAAGGCCGGCATCAATCTCGTCGGCGAGGTCCTGCGTGGGCAGGGCGAGTTTGTCGAACTCGAGCATTATCCGCGCGACGACGTTCTCGACCGCGAAACGCAGGCTCAGTACTACTACCATACGCATCGCGACGGCGAACTCGAACATGGCCATTTCCATCTCTTTCTGCGCGCTGGCGGCATGCCGCCGGACTGCCGTCCGCTCGACTACCCGCAGGCCACCGATACCTGGCCGGCGGGAGACGACGCGCTTGCTCACCTGGTGGCGATCTCCATGGACGCCTGGGGCTATCCGATCGGTTTCTTCTGCACCAACCGCTGGGTGACTGCGGAAGCGTGGTACCCCGCCGAGCAGACGATCGCCATGCTCGACCGCTTCGCCATCGACCATGCCTTCCCCAACTGGGCGGTCAATCGCTGGCTGACCGCGATGCTGCAGCTCTTCCGCCCACAGGTCGAGGCGCTGATCCGGCAGCGCGACGCGGTGGTCGCCGAGTGGCAGGCGAGTGCGCCGGGCGCGGACGTCTTCGAGGACCGCAACCTGGAGATCACCGGCTATCTTCCGATCGACGTCCAGGCGTTGACCTTGGCGCTTGAAGCCGCGGCAGGGCAATGAGCGGCGGCGCCGGTGGGCGCGGCGCACACGGGTGTGGGCGATCGGGACGCGCCGCTGGCCAGTTTCGTCGCTACTGCATTGGGTTGTAAGAATTGACGATCTCACGCGACTGTTAGAAGTATCACGGCCGTGCAATGCCGAGCGAAGTGTTTCGGAGCCGATTGCTGAGCGTTTTCGCGGTCGAGCGGGCGTTGGCGATCAGCGCTCGAGCGTGCCAGAGATTCATGAAATGAAGGATAATCTTGAGCTTTCCCAGGGACCCTTGCCGCCGTTTCGCCGTGCGGGCCGCGGTCATCGCCAACTTACTGCTTTCCCGCTGCACCGCGTGCAAACGCGCGGCGCCTGACGATTCACGACGCTTCGGAGAACACGCATGTTGACTTGCCGGGAGGTCACCCAATTACTTTCCGAGGAGCAGGATCGCCCATTGACGCTCGCCGAACGCCTGCGTCTGCGCGTGCATCTGGCGATGTGCCAGGGTTGTGCGAACTTCAAGAAGCAGATGAACTTCCTGCATGCGGCGTGCCGCCGGTTTGCCGGCGAGCCGGCCGGCAAGGAGCGTGGCGATTAGTTGCCGAAGTCGTTGCCCCGGCTGCGGTTCCTGGCGCTGGTCGGCTGGTGTCGCCGTTTCCTGATCAAGCGATGAGCGATGTGCGATGACGACACCGGACGACGAACGCCCCTTCCTGTCCTTGATTCTGCCGGTACTCAACGAGGCGCCTACGCTCGCCACGCAACTGGCGCAGCTGCAGTGCCTGCGTGCGCGCGGCGCCGAGCTGCTGGTCGTCGATGGTGGCAGCAGCGATGGCACGCTGGCGCTGGCCGCGGACGGCGCCGACCGGCTGCTCGACTCGCCGCGCGGGCGGGCGCTGCAGATGAACGCCGGTGCGCGTGCCAGTCGCGGCGAGGTGCTGCTCTTCGTGCATGCCGATACGACCCTGCCGCGCGATGCCGACGCGCTGATTCGCGCGGCGATCGTCGGCGGTGCGACTTGGGGACGCTTCGACGTGACCATCGCCAGCCGCCATCGCCTGCTGCGTATCGTCGCAGCGATGATGAACTGGCGCTCGCGGCTGACCGGGATCGCCACCGGCGATCAGGCGATCTTCGTTCGTCGCGAGGCCTTCCTGGCGGTCGGCGCTTTTCCCGAATTGGCGCTGATGGAGGACATCGCGCTCTGCAAGCGGCTCAAGGCCATCGCTTCGCCGGCGTGTCTGCGCGCCCGGGTGAGCACGTCCGGGCGGCGCTGGGAGAAGCATGGCGTGCTGCGCACCATCGTGCTGATGTGGCGTTTGCGGGCGAGCTATTTTCTTGGTGCCGACCCGGCGCAGCTGGCGCTTCGTTATGGCTATTCGCCACGCCAGCCCTGAGCCACGATCGACTGTGCTGCCTGCACTGGCCGTTTTTGCCCGAGCGCCGCAGGCGGGGGCCGCCAAGACCCGGCTGATTCCTGCCCTCGGCGCCGCCGGAGCGGCGCGCCTGCATCGCCGGCTGACTCTGCACGCGCTGGCGGTGGCCAGCCGCGCGGCGCTGGGCGGCGTCACCCTGTGGGTGGCGCCGGACGGCCGGCACCGCTTCTTTCGGGCGCTGCGTGATCGCTGCCGGGTCGAGCTTCGCGAGCAGGTTGGCGCTGACCTTGGTGCGCGCATGGCAGCGGCCTTCGCCGCCGAGGCCGGTTCCCTGCTGTTGATCGGGACCGATTGCCCGGCGCTGCAAGCGGAGCATCTCGCGGCGGCGGCCAGGGCGCTGGGCGAAGAGTCGCGGGAGGAGGGCAACGATGCGGTGTTCATCCCGGCCGAAGACGGCGGCTACGTACTGGTCGGTCTGCGTTGCCCGCAGCCGGGCCTTTTCACAGGCGTCGATTGGGGTAGCGAACGGGTAATGGTACAGACGCGGCAGCGGCTGTTGGCGCTGGGCCTGCGTTGGCGCGAGCTGCCGCCTCTCTGGGACGTCGATCGGCCGGCCGATCTGCCGCGGCTGGCGACGCTACGCGGCTTCACGGGCGACAGGGGAGCGACCCGCGAGCGGGTTTGACGCCGTGTTCGCCGCACATTGCCACAGAGTCGGCCGCCGCCAGCAGCCCTGCTGCCGGCGGTCGGCGTGCAGATCACTTACTGCATCTGCTGAATGCCGGCCAGTGTCCAGCCGCCCTTGCCGTGGCGCGGCTTGACCAGGTGCCATACCTCGTCGATGGCTTCGGCGGCGGCGTCCTTGTCTTCCCGAATCAGACCGGAGAAGCGGACGCTGACCACGTAGCGGCTGGCCTCTTCGGCGACGTCGAGCACTTCGGCTTCGATGGTCACGACGTCGGTCTCCTGCACCGCGTCGCCGCGCTCGGCGATGGCCATGCTGATCTCGGCAAACATCTCGGGAGTGGTGAACTCGCGGATGTCGTCGAGGTTGCCGGCGTCGTTCGCGGCCTGCAGTCGAATGAAGCTGACCTTGGCGTTGCGCACGAAGCCGGCGGCGTCGAAATCGAGCGGGATGTTGGCGCTGCTGGCGAGCCGCGCTGCGCCGGGGGCCGCGGTGGTCGAGTCGCCGGCAAAGGAGGTGGAGGTCGCCGAGGAGGGCAGCATCGGCGATTCATCGAGGCCCCGGTTGTTGGGCGCGTTGCCGCTGCCGGCCGCAGCGTACTGCAGTCCTCCCGACCCACCGGCTCCGGCCTGTCGGGCGGCGGCACGGCGGCGCATGATGAAGGCGACGACCAGCACCGCGGCCATCACCAGCAGGCCGATCATCAGCATCGAGGCAAGTTCCTCACCGAAGCCGAGGTGCGAAGCCAGCGCTGCCAGTCCGAGACCGGCGGCGAGACCGGCGAGCGGACCCATCCACGAGCGCTTGGGCTGCGCTTGCGGCGCAGCGGCTGCTGCCGGCGCCTTGGCGGCACCGGGTGCCCCGGCGGCGGACTTGTCGGCGCTGATCGAATCGCGCTGCATGCCCGATGATTTGCCGGCGCCGAGGCGCTTGCCAGCGGCGTCGGCATCGCCGACACTCAGCGTCAGGCCGAGAGCCAGCACGGCGGCCAGCAAAGAGAAGGTTTTCATGGTCGTTCCTTGAATCCGGATGGAAGAGAGAGCCACCATAGACCGAGGGAAGGCGACATAAAAGCAGAATTATTTACACTGACACTTCGAAAATAATGAAGTGTTTGCGGGCTTCCGCGGAGCGGCTCAGGAGTCCTTGCCCGGCGACCGCGAGCGGGCGCGGGAGGCTGCCGGCTGAAGCGATGTCTGTGCCTGCTCCTGCGGAGCCTTGCTCGAGCGTCGTGGCGCACGCGTCGTGGCGCCGAAAACCTGATCGCGGGCCACCTGAATGATGGCAACGATGGCCGGATGGCTCAAGCGACGCTCGGTGGTGATCGCGAAAAGCTGTTCGGCGATCGAATCGATGCGCCCGACGGCGCGCACGCGATACTGATCGCTGACGAAGGCAGCGATTGCCGTCGGGGCGACGAAAAGGCCGGCTCCGGCCTGCCCGAAGGACTTCAGCAGCGCGCTGTCGTCGAATTCGCCGACGATGCGCGGATGCAGGCGAGAGCCTTCGAACCACTGCTCGAGCCGCAAGCGGATCGCCACGTCGTCGCCGGGCATCAGGAAGGGGGCGCCGTTAAGCATCTCCGGGAAGCTTGCGTCGAGTTTGGCGAGCAAAGCCGGCGCGGCGAAGACGGTGAGGTCGCTCTCGCCCAGCGGGTGGCTGTAGCCACGGACATTGAGATTTGCCGGCATCGGTCGGTCGGCGATGACCATGTCCAGACGATGCACGGCGAGGTCGGCGAGCAGGCCGGTCAGGCGCCCTTCACGGCAGATCAGGCGCACTGCCTCGGGCAGATGCAGGACCGGCTCGACCAGCCGCAGGGCAACCGACTTGGGCACCGAATCGGCAATTCCGACGGCGAAAGGCAGGCTCTGGGTCATCGTCTGGTCGCGAGCGACCTCGAGCAGCTCGTCACCGATGGCAAAGATCTCCTCGGCGTAGCTGAGGATGCGCCGCCCCGCGTCGGTCAGTTCCAGGCCGCGGCCGGCGCGGCGAAACAGCTCGACGCCGAGTGAATCCTCCAGCTCGCGCAACTGGCCACTGACCGCCTGCGGCGTCAGGTGCAGCTGTTCGCAGGCGCGAGCGATGGCGCCGCACTTGGCGACCATCCAGAAGTAACGCAGGTGCTTGTAGTTGAGCGAGGCCACGGCGATTAGAGGAGAGTGGCAACAAAAATCGATCTGTCGCGACAGTATATTCGATTAGTCGGATGTCTCGTTATATCCTAGACTGCCCCTTCCGATCAATGCACGCGAGGAGCGCTTTCATGCACATCGTTACCCGAGCCAGGGGTTTTGATCTCAGCGAGGAGGTCCGTGAGCACGTCCGGCGGCGCCTCGGCTTTTCGCTCGACTGGGCGTACGACCGCGTCATCAGTGTCCTGGTCGTTCTTTCCGATGTCAACGGGCCGCGTGGTGGCAAGGACAAGCGCTGCCGCATTCAGGTCGCCGTCACCGGGGCGGCCGACGTGCTCATCGACGACACGCAGGCCGACCTCTACGTAGCCATCGACCGGGCTGTCGACCGCGCCGGGCGGACGCTGGCCCGCCACGTCGCGCGCCAGCGCCAGCGTCAGCCTGGCCGTACCAGCGAAGCCCGTGCAGTGCTGCTTGCCGGCGCCCAGCCAGACGTCGCCGCAACGACGGTTTGAGCCGCGTGCGACATGACAGCCGCGGCTTGAAATCCCTTTCCTACAGGAGTTCAGAATGAGTACCTTCAAAATACAAACGGCGACCGGTGTTGCGCAGAGCAGCAGCGAGTCGGTCCGGACCACCAATACGGTGATCCGCAACACCTATCTGCTGCTGTCGATGACCCTTCTTTTCGCGGCCCTTACCGCGGGCGTCGCGGTCGCCTTGAGGCTCCCTCATCCCGGGCTGATCGTCACCCTGCTCGGCTATTTTGGTCTGCTTTTCCTCACCAACCGGCTGCGCAACAGTGGCTGGGGCGTGGCTTCGGTGTTCGCCCTGACCGGTTTCATGGGCTACACCCTGGGGCCGATCGTCGGCCACTACCTTGGCCTGCCCAACGGTGGCCAGACGGTGATGATGGCGATGGCCGGAACAGCGACGATCTTCGTCGGTCTGTCGGGCTACGCGCTGACCACGCGCAAGGACTTCAGCTTCATGGGCGGCTTCCTGATGGTCGGCGTCCTGCTCGCTTTCCTGGCCGGTCTGGGGGCGATCTTCTTCGAAATCCCGGCGCTGTCGCTGACCGTCTCGGCGGCCTTCGTGCTGTTGATGTCGGGGCTGATCCTCTACGAAACCTCGAACATCATCCACGGCGGTGAAACCAACTACGTGATGGCCACGGTGACCCTCTTCGTCGCCATCTTCAATCTCTTCACCAGCCTCCTGCACCTGCTCGGCTTTATGAACGGTGACGATTGAGCCGGGGCGTGGGTAGGCCGGGGTGGTCCATCTGTGCTGACTGAAGCAGGCGGCGTGGGCAGCGCGCTTTCCTTGTCGCTACCCGCGCGGCCATCGCTGTTCGGCAGGGCTGCCGCAAGTCCCTGCTGGCCACCCTGGGTGGCCAGTTGCGCTGAGCGTGGCGCGTCGGGGTAGGCCAAAGTTCGCTATAATCGGCCGCGAACCGTTCTCATCTCGTCACCTCTTCTCGCCGCCACAGGCAGGCCCCAGGGAGCCTCTCCCATGCGCAATGAATCGCTGACCCCGGAGGCAGTTCCGGATTCGCTGGTCGGCTTCACCCCGCCGACATCGCCGGCGAACTCGCCCCATGCCGACGGGACGCTGGTAGACAGGTACGGGCGCCACGTGACCTACGTTCGCCTGTCGATTACCGACCGTTGCGACTTTCGTTGCAGCTACTGCATGGCCGAGGAGATGACTTTCCTGCCACGGGCGCAGGTGCTTACGCTCGAGGAATGCCTGCGCCTGGCCAGTACCTTCGTCGATCTCGGGGTGACCAAGCTGCGCGTCACCGGCGGTGAGCCGCTGGTTCGCCGGAACGTGATCTGGCTGCTCGAACGGCTCGCCGTGCTGCCGGGATTGAAGGAGCTGGTGCTCACCACCAACGGCTCGCAGCTCGATCGCTTCGCGCCGGCCTTGCGGGCTGCCGGCGTCGCACGCATCAACATCAGTCTCGACACCCTGCGTGCCGACCGCTTCAGAGCAATCACCCGTGTCGGCGACCTGGCCAAGGTGCTACACGGTCTCGATGCAGCGCAGGCGGCCGGTTTCGAGCGCCTAAAGCTGAACACGGTCATGATGCGCGGCAGCAACGACGACGAGTTTCCGGCGATGGTCGGGTTCGCCGTCGAGCGCGGAATCGATATTTCCTTCATCGAGGAAATGCCGCTCGGCGAAATCGGCCATGGCCGCCAGTCGACCTACATCAGCAGCGAGGAAGCGATGGCCCGACTGGCTGAACACTTCGTGCTCGTGCCTTCCACCGAGAGCTCCGGCGGCCCGGCACGCTACTGGCGGATTCCGGGGTCCGCGACGCGGGTCGGCTTCATCTCGCCGCACAGTCACAACTTCTGCGACAGCTGCAACCGCGTGCGCATCACCGCGCGCGGCGAACTCTACCCCTGCCTGGGCAACAACGACGCCAGTCAATTGCTGCCCCTGCTGCGCGCGCATCCGACCGATGACCGCCCGCTGCGCGCGGCGATCATCCACAGCATGGGCATCAAGGCCAAGGGCCACGACTTCAGTAATCAGATGGACGCCCCGCAGGTGGTGCGCTTCATGTCCATGACCGGCGGCTGAACGCGGCTCGCCGCGTGCCCTGGCCCGTTTGCCGCGAGCGTCGCCGAGCCCAAGCACCGCCAGTCACCCCCAACGATCTTCGAAGCGAGTCGACATGAGTCTCACTGCCCGTTTCAGCTGCCTGAGCGATAACGACCCCGACGCGCTGTCGGTCGAGCAGGCGCGGAGCTTCATTCGCAGCCAGCTCACCCCTGTCGGAACGCACGAGCGCGTGGCGCTGCGCAGCGCCCTGGGTCGCGTGCTGGCCAGCGACGTCATCGCGCCATTCAATGTCCCGGCGCACGACAATTCGGCGATGGATGGTTACGCGCTGCGCCATGCCGATCTGGCGAGCGGTGGCGAGACGCGTCTGCGCGTGATCGGTACGGCGCTGGCCGGGAAGGTTTTTGCCGGTTCGGTGGGCGCCGGCGAGTGCGTGCGCATCATGACCGGCGCGCTGCCGCCGGCGGGGACCGATACCGTCGTGATCCAGGAGCTGGTCCGGGTCGACGGCGATCATCTCATCATCCCGGCCGGCCAGCGCGCGGGCCAGAATATCCGCCTGGCTGGCGAGGATCTGGCGTCCGGCCGGCCGGCGCTCGCCGCCGGGCGGCTGATTCGCCCGGCAGAACTCGGCCTGATGGCTTCGCTCGGCTGTGCAGAGGTCAGCGTCTACCGCCGTCTGCGCGTGGCCTTCTTCTCGACCGGCGACGAACTGTGCTCGATCGGTAGGCCGCTTGCCGACGGGGAAGTATATGACAGTAACCGCTACACGATTTTCGGCATGCTCACGCGCCTCGGCTGCGAGGTGCTCGACCTCGGCGTCGTCCGCGACGATTCGGCAAGTCTCGAGGCGGCGTTCCGCGACGCCACTGCCGCGGCTGACGTGGTGATCACCAGCGGCGGCGTCTCGGTCGGCGAGGCCGATTTTGTCAAGCCGCTGATGGCCAAGCTTGGCGAGGTGCTGTTCTGGAAGATCGCCATGAAGCCCGGGCGGCCGATGGCCTTCGGCCGCATCGGCGGTGGCGAGCGCGCCGCCTGGCTATTCGGTCTGCCGGGCAATCCGGTCGCGGTGATGGCCGCTTTCTACCAGTTCGTCCGTGACGCGCTGTATGTGCTGATGGGCGCCGACCCGGCTCCCGCTGTGCCGCTGCTGCCGGCGGTGAGCAGCGTGGCGATGAGAAAAGCCCCCGGCCGCACCGAGTTCCAGCGCGGCATCGTCAGCCAGGTGGATGGGCAATCCTGTGTTCGCCCGGCAGGCGGCCAAGGCTCCGGCGTCCTGCGCTCGATGTCGGAAGCCAACTGCTTCATCGTCCTCGAACACGATCGCGGCCAGGTCGCCGTCGGTGATCTGGTTCAGGTGCAGCTGTTTGACGGGCTGGTCTGAACAGCGTCGTCAGTCGCGGTGACACCGATCCACTTGCGTAGTCCGCCTGTCTGCTCCCGGTGATGCCCGGCAGGGGTCCGGTTTGCGCCGGCTGCGGGAGCTGAAGCGGCAGCAGGGATTCGCGCCGCGTGCGCCCGCCGGGCTTCCGTTCTCCGATCCGCGCCTGGCGCGGCTGCTGACTCGACGAGGGCGAAGCGATGGAACGTATCATGAGCAAGATGCTCACGCATTTCTGGCTACCCGAAACAAAATACATCATTGCCGCGGTGGTCATTCTGGCGCTGCTCTGCTTGCGTCTTCTGCCCAAGGAACGTCGGCGCATTGCCAACACGGTGGCACTGTTTGTCGTCTGCGTGGCGGGGCAGGCATTCGGCGCATGGCTGCAGGCGCTCGACTATTCGCGCGCGGCGGTGATGGTGCACGAGGTTTTCGTCATCGGTTCGGGCATGGCGATGCTTCGCCTTGCCGCCTTGTTCATCTTTCGCGTCATCCTGCCGAAAGTGGGCATCGTCGTCGTGCGCATCGCCGAAGACATCACGGTGCTGGCCGTCTACGCGGCCTTCCTGCTGGCACGACTGCATATCGTCGGGCTCGATCCGTCGAGCCTGCTGACCACTTCGGCGGTGCTCACGGCGGTACTGGCCTTCTCGATGCAGGATACCCTCGGCAACCTGCTTTCCGGCGTCGCTCTGCAGCTCGACAACTCGCTTCGTGCCGGCGACTGGATCAAACTCGACGACATCAGTGGCCGCGTGCTGCAGACGCGCTGGCGACAGACAACGATCAGGACGCGCAACGGCGACGTGGTCGTCGTTCCCAACAGCCAGCTGATGCGCGGGCGGTTCACGCTGTTCGGCCGCGCCGACGTCCCGAGCTGGCCGTGGCGGCGCTGGGTGTGGTTCAACGTGACCTACGAGTCGCCGCCGGCCGCTGTCATCCAGAAAGTCGAGAAAGCGATCAATGGTGCCGAGATTCCGAATATCGCCCGCGAGCCGCCCGCGAGCTGCGTGCTGATGGAGTTCGGCGCTGGCTACGGGCGCTACGCGCTGCGCTACTGGATGCTCGATCCGCAGCCGGACGATCCCACCGACTCGGTCGTTCGCGTGCATATCTTTGCTGCTCTGCAGCGCGCCGGGATGCGTTTGGCGGTCCCGGAACAGGCGCTGCACGTCACCAAGGAGAACGACAGGTATCGCGAATCGGTGCACCGCCGTGAAATCGAACGCCGGATCGCTGACCTGCGCAAAGTCGAGCTGTTTGCCGGGTTGCAGGACGACGAACTACGGACGATCAGCGAGCGGCTGGCCTATGCGCCGTTTGCTCGCGATGACGTCATCTTCCAACAGGGCGACGCGCCGCAGTGGCTCTATCTGCTCACCGTCGGCGAAGCGGAAGTGTGGATGGATTTTCCCGGTCACCCACGGCAGCTCTTCCGGACCATTCAGGCCGGCGGCACCTTCGGCGAGAAAGGCGTGCTGACCGGCGAGGCACGACGCGCCACCGTCACCGCCAAGACCGATGTCGTTTGTTACCGGCTTGACCAGACGACACTGGAAGATGTTATCCGCTCAAGACCAGCCATCGCCGAAGCGATTGCCGAAATTCTCGCCCGCCGTGAAGCGCAGATGGACGAATTCCACAACCAGTTCCTTGACGCTCACGCTGATCGCGCAACGTCGCCGCCGAAGGCCGGCATGCTCAAGCTGATGCGGAATTTCCTCGGGCTGTGAGGGGCGAGTCGCGTGCTCGCGTGTGCGAAAAGCGTCGTTCCGTGAGCGTCGTGCATGCGCCAAGCCGTGAAAGCGCCACCGTCGGCACGACGTGATCGAGCCTGTGATCGTCAGCGACGCGAAAACCCGAGACCATCATCGGAGCGTCGCTCATGCGGGCAGCGGCGCCGGCACGAAGGGCGCTCGGCCGCTGCTCAGGTAGGCCGCGCAACGCTCGATGTATTCGCTCGTGCTTTTCGGCATTGGCGTACGTGCGCGCGCGATATAGAAGACGAGGTCGCGGCCGTTGCGCAGCAGCTGCAAGCCATCGGAAACGCTGTGCAGCGCGCTGCCGCTTCGCTTTTCGCTCGCTTCTCCCGCCGCTTGCGGCGTGAAGCTGGCCAGTCGTTCGCCGGCGGTGACCAGGTGTGCCCAGACGTCGAAGATCCCCGGGTCGGTGCGCAGTGTTTCGGTCTTTATCCTGGCCGCGTCGGCGAAATCTCGAATCGGTGCCTCGACGGCCTCAAAGGTCGGAATGCGGCAGAAGGCGCTGACCATCGCATCCGCGATCCGGTCGATGTCGCGCATGCTCTGGCCGATCTTGACGTAGCGGCTTTCATAGAAATCTTCGACGGGAATCGAAAAAGCCCGGAAAGGTTCGCCCCACAACTCGTCGATTCCTTCCTCGCCGCTGCGGTGGAGAACGAAGCGGCCGAGCTGCATGGCTTCGAGCAGGCATTGGCCGCATTCGCGCATCAGGGCATTGTCACTGCCGACCTCGACGCCATCGGCCTGCAACTCGACCAGCCGTCGGAAAATGTCGGTCGCGCGATTGAAGAGGGCGCCGGCGAGCATCCCGGCCTTGACCCGCCGCCGCCCCGGGCCGGTTTCCGCGACGAAACTCTGCCGCGTTTCGCCGAGGCGGCAGCCGGGAATGTTGAGCCCATGCTCGGTGTGGTTGAACAGGCGCCGGGCCAGCGCTTCGATCAGCGACTTCTTTCCCTGCAGTGAATCGGCCGGTACCGGGTAGGTCTTGATCCAGTAACCATCGTAGAGCACACGCTCTCCATCGTCGAAGACTCTTCGCCTTCCCTCGGGCGGCAGTGGGTCAATGGTCGACGGCGGTTCGAGGCGGAAAACATTGTTCATCAGGGTGATTCCCGGAAAGCGGATGTCTTACCCGGAGCAAAAATCGTGCTTGCCTTGCAGCGTTGCTCGCGATTCCCAGGTAACTGCTTTTATGGGAAAAATTTTCTTGGAGGATCGCAGTGCAGTCAGGTGCGCCACGACGAGGTGCATCGCAGGCCGGGAAACGGAATTTTCTGCACCGCGCTGGCGCGTCGCGATGCGCTTGTCGACGACCATTCTCGCCTCGTCGGCACGAAGGGCGGGCAGGGCACGGGTGATCGCCACGCGCTCGCATCCTGAATCTCGAAGCGCGTTGAACGCGCGGACCGCGGACCACTGCTGCGCCTCGTATTTTCGCCCCTGGGTGATACGATGAGCTGTCGATGTTGCGCCACGGAAGGCAGGCGAAACCATACAGACGGGAGGAAATACGGATGGCCGCATCTTTGATCGTCGATACCTTGCTTTAAGACCCGGATCAGTACGAAGAGTACAAGTTGAAGGCCAAACGCTGATCGAGCAGCTTGGCGGCGGTGGCAGCACCTTTCAAGGCCATCTATGCGAAGGCGTTGCCTGTGGGTTTCGGCGTCGACGGTCAGTCACGTGGGGTAGAGCGGTCGCGGTAAACATTCGATCCGGTTCGCAGATGAAGTCTCGGGCCGCCTCGTGGGAGACGGCCCGCGTGTTTTCCGGTCGAAGGCTTAGTCCGTGGCTCTCTTGAGCCCTTCGGCTGCAGCCTTCTGCGCCTCTGCCGTCATCTGCGATTGGCCGAGCTTGAAGGTCAGCTTGTCAATCGTGCCCGTGAACCTGAATGGCAACTCGTAGCTGTCGTCTACTCCCGATCGCGTATCCAGGCCCACGTCCAAGGTCTCGTCGATGGACATGAGGATCGGAATCGTGTGCTTGATCGTCTTGCGATCCAGTTCCTTGCCGTCCACCGACAATACGCCGGTGCCGCCCTTGGCGGGACCGGGGCCGTCATACTTGAAGTCGAAAACGATCGTGTGCTTGCCGGGCTTGAGCGCTTTGCCAAACAAGTCCTGGTCAACGATCGCGCCGACGCCGCCTTCCCAGCGGAATCGTTCGAGATCAAGAAGGTTGTATACGAAGACCGGCCTGCCCTTTTGCAGGAAGAGGCCGTAGCCGCCGAAGCGGCCGCCCAGCGTCACGATCATGCCTTCTGCGCCGCCTTCAGGGACGGTGATCTCGGCGGTGATGGTGTAGTCCTTGTTCAGGATGCTGGGCGCGTTTCCGACGGGAATGCCGGCCTTCTCACCGGTGTAGGTGAAAACGGTCTGGCCCGCGGTGGCGCTCGGTCGTGGCGTCAGGAGACGCGGCAGAATCGAGTTGTCCAAAGGCAGGACCTGGTATTTCTTCGCCTCAGTCAGGAACAGGGCCTGCATCTCCTTGAGCTTGGCCGGTTCTTTGGCCGCGAGATCGTTGTTCTGCGAGTAGTCATCCGCGATGTTGTAGAGTTCCCACTTGTAGTCGCTGATGGGCGGCAGTGGCTTGCCGCCGAGGAGCCAGACCGGCTCGGGTGGCGTAGTGCAGGCATACCATCCGTCGTGATAGATGCCGCGGTTGCCGAACATTTCGAAGTACTGCGTGTCGCGTTTCGACGGGGCCTTGGCGTTTGCCGCATCAAACGTGTAAGCCATGCTCACACCTTCGATGGGCTTTTGCTTGATGCCGTTGACTTCCTCGGGGGCCTTAACGCCGGTGACTTCCAGGATTGTCGGCACGATATCAATGATGTGATGGAACTGCGTGCGGATGCCGCCCAGGTCCTTGATGTGGCCAGGCCACGAGATGACCATGCCCTGCCGGGTGCCGCCGAAATGCGATGCAATCTGCTTGGTCCACTTGAATGGCGTATCGAATGCCCAGGTCCAGCCCACCGCCATGTGCGGGTAAGTCTTAGCCTGACCCCAGTCCTCATAATGCAATAGCTGCTCGGCCTCGGGGAGAGTCAGAATGCCGTTATAGGCAGTCATCTGGTTGAAGGTGCCCTCTAAAGTGCCTTCAGCGCTGGTGCCGTTATCGCCGCTGATGTAGATGATGATCGTGTTATCCAGTTTGCCCATGTCCTCGACGGCTTGAATGACACGGCCGATCTCATGATCCGTATAGGCGACGTAGCCGGCGAAGTTCTCCGCTTCGCGGGCATACAGTTTCTTCTGGATTTCGGTTAGCGAGTCCCACTTCGGGAGCTTCGCGCCGGCGTACTCGGCCTGGCCATCCGGCCACGGAGTGAGTTGGGTGTTCGCCGGAATTATGCCGAGCCGTTTCTGGTTGGCGATGATTTGCTCACGCGTTTTCTCCCAGCCTTGGTCGAACTTACCCTTGAACTTCTCGCGCCACTCCAGTTTGGGCTGATGCGGCGAGTGCGTGCCGCCGGGCACGTAGTAAACAAAGAACGGCTTGTCGGGCGCGGCCGCGTTCAGGTCGCCCATGTATTTGATGGCCTCGTCCGCCATGTCGGTAATGAGGTTGTAGTCCTTCTTGCCGACGAACGGAAATATCTGGGTGTGATCGCGGAACAGGTACGGCGTCCATTGGTCAGTTTCGCCGCCCATGAAACCGTAGAAATACTCAAAGCCCATCCCGGACGGCCACTGGTCGTAGGGGCCGGCCACGCTGTACTGATAAGTGGGCGTGTTGTGGTTCTTTCCAAACCACGAGGTGGCGTAGCCGTTGTCGCGCAAGATGGTGCCGATGGTTGCCTTGTCGGGAGTGATGACGGAATCGTAGCCGGGAAAGCCGGTAGACATTTCACCGATCACCCCAAAGCCCACCGAGTGATGATTACGACCGGTGATCAGCGCCGCCCGCGTCGGCGAGCACAGCGCGGTAGAGTGGAACTGCGTGTAACGCAATCCCGCCTTGGCGATACGATCCATGGCGGGTGTAGGAATTACGCCACCGAAGGAGCCTGAAACGCCATAGCCCTGGTCATCGGTCATGATCAGCAGAACGTTGGGTGCGCCTTTTGGCGGCACCACGCGGGGCGGCCAATACGGCTTGGAATCCGGGGCCGTTTCCTTGATGACGCCGCGGAACTCCAAAGGCGGGGGCGGCAGTTGGTTTCCGTTGATGACTTGCGTGGCGCTGGGCGAACCTGGCGTGCCGGTGATTTGTTGGGCCTGCACGCTGCTCAGCGCCAGCGCGCTTACCAGCGCCGCCATGAGGAAGCTTCTTGTTTTCATGTCGTTCCTTTCGTTTTGCCAAGGATAGGGATGCCAGCCGCTTGCGCGGAGTATCGCTATCGAGCGGCGACAGGTCAATCATAAGTTTTCGGCACGAACAACCCCAAGGCAGCGAAGTTCTTGGCGTCACTGGCGGTCTGGCCAACCCGAACCACTGCTTCGTTTTCGCCTTCGGCGACACCGATCTCGGCGGCTCAACCTTCGTTCAGCAGTCGATCCGCGCTCTACCCGAGCGGCCAGTTGGGCGCTGAGGGCCGGCGGCCTGCTCGCGGTGGGTGGCATCCGGCGGCGCCGCGTGCCTCCTCGGGCCTGAGGGAGGCTGGCGGCGGCGACATGGCGGACCTGCGCTGGAGCAGGATCAAGCCCCTACAGTTGCAGGCGGCCGGCGTAGCCGGTCATTTCCAGGTAGCCGCGGCCGCTGAGGCTGCCTTCGAGACGGACCAGGCCTTCCCAATAGACGACCGGCGCCGGCCGGCTGGTCGACAGTTCCTGGTCGTCGAGTACCGGTCGCGTACGCAGCGTCAGCTCGCCGAGTCGTATTTCGATCTGCACCGGGTAGCTTGCGCCGCTGCGCGGCGACGCCCAGTGGCGCAGCGGGTGGAAGGCGACCTCGCCGGCGGCGAACTGGCGTACCTGGCCACCGGCATCGCGCCAGGCGGCGTGCGCAAAAAGCGTTGCGCCCTGTGAATCGCGCATGCGGAAAGCCATCAGCGCGCCACCGTCGTCGAGGTTGATTCCCACCCAGTCCCAGCCGACGGCGTCGCCGCCGAGGATGGCTGTCGACCACTCGTGATCGAACCAGGCGCGGCCGCTGGCCGCCCGGCGCTGGCCGTCGAAGAGCAGTGAGCCGGCGACCTGCAGCTGCGGCCAGCTGACGTAGTAGCTGGCCAGGGCCGCCGCCTGGCCCTTGCGTGAATAGCCGCCATCGCCTTGCAGCAGTAGCGGCTGCGATGGGGTCAGTGTGAAGTCGTACGAGAATTGCGGGCTGTTCATTTGCAGGCGCAGGACTTCGCCGGTGCTGCGCTGTTCGCGGTTCATCCGCCAGGCGCCGATGTGGATGTCGCAGTCGCTGCTCGAGAACGCGGCTCCGAGATTGGCGCGCGCGGCGCGTTCGCTATGCAGCAGACGCTCGCCGGGGAGCGTCAGAGCGGCGTGGGCGAACAGGATCTGGCGCGCAGCGAGCGGCGATTGCAGGTCTTCGGCGTTGCCCGGACGGCTGCGAAAGAAGGTCAGCTGAAAACCAATGTCGGCCTGCGGTACGTCGAGTGCGCCGGTGACGTACCACCATTCGGTGCGGAAATCGGGATGTGCGCCGTGGTCACGCGGGAAAGCGAGTTTGATGCCGGGGGTGACCGGCGCGTAGGTGACTGGCGCTCGCGCGGGCGCCGCGAGCGTCAGCGTCGGCAGCAGCAGGGGAGTGCACAGGAAGCTGCGGCGGCGCACTGTTCGCTCTCCTTTCGCCTACTGCGCGCTGGCCAGGACCTGCGCGACCGGCAGGCGGGTCGCCTGACGCGCGGCGTGGCGACTGGCGAGTACCGCCGCGGCCAGGGTAATCGCCGCGCCGGTAACGAGCGCTGCCCAGGGAATGGCCAGCGCCATTCGCCAGTGAAAGGCTTGCGGATTGACGACGTGGGTCAGGATGGCGCCGATACCGACGCCGCAGGCGAGGCCGATCAGCACGCCGACGGTGGCGATCAGCGCGCCTTCGAGCATGACCGCGCGGCTCAGCATGCGGCGGTCGAACCCCAGCGCGCCGAGCGTCGCCAGCTCGCGCGCGCGCAGCCAGACACTGGCGGCCAGCGTCACCGCCAGTCCGAACAGCCCGATCAGCATCGCCGCCGCTTCGAGCGCGTAGGTCACGGCGAAGCTCTTGTCGAAGATCGACAGGCTCAAGCGGCGAATCTCGGCGCTGTCGGCGACTTCCAGTCCGTACTGGTCAGCCCACGGCGCCAGCCAGGCGCTGGCATGCGCTTCCTCTCCGGGCCGCGGCCACAACGCCAGGTCGGTCGGCTGGAAGTCGCCGCCGAGTTGCTGATAATCGTGGCGGCTGATGACCACTGCGCCGAATTGCCGGCCGTAGTCGCGCCAGACGCCGCCGATGAAAACTTCGATCTCGCGTCCCAGAAGTGGCAGGCGCAGCGTTTGGCCGGGTGCCAGGCGATAGATTTCGGCCATCGGTTCGCTGATCCAGACGGCGGGAAGGGCGGCCGGCGGCGCGAGCAGCGGCCCGGTGACCGGCAGTCGTGCGGCCGGGTCAAGGCGATCGATTTCGCGGACCAGCAGCGCGACCTGGGGTCGCTGCGGGTCGATGATCAGCGAAGCGTTGGCCATGCGCTCGACCCTGGTGAACGGCGCATCGGGCTGTGCCAGGGCAGCGAGCAGGTCCTGCGGCAGCGGTGTCGCCTTGCTGCGCAGGTAGAGCGGCGCCGGCAGGACGTGATCGAGCCATTGGTCGACGGCGACGCGGAAGCTGGAGACCATGATCACCATGCTGGCAGTCAGCGCGAAGCTGACGATCAGCCCGCTGGCGGCGACCTGGGCCATCAGCGGCGCCTGCGCGACGTTCTGCAGGGCGATGCGTTGCGGTGCGGGCAGCGCTTGCGCGCTGAGCCAGCCGAAAAGAAGTTGCGTCAGCAGCGGTGCGCTGGCGATGCCCGCGACCAGAACCAGCGCGATCGCCGCATAGCCGGCGAGCGGCAGTGCGAAGAGCGGCGGCAATTGCGCCAGCGCCAACGCGGCCAGCGCCAGGAACAGGGGCAGGCGCAGCCGCGGCAGTCTGGCGCGCGCCGTGTCGGCGTGCGACTGCTGCGCAAAGCCGGTTTTCAGCGCCTGGGCGAGCGGCTGCATGCGGTTCAGGTACGCCGGGTAGCTCGCGCCGGCCAGGCTGGCGAGGCAGCCCAGCGCCAGGAAGACGAGGGCCGGTGCCGGCAGGGGAATGATCGGCGGTGCGCTGCCGGCGAAGTAGCCGCCGCCGAGATCGCCGCCGAGCAAGCGCGTGAAGGCGACGGCCAGCGCGTAGCCGAGGCCGAGTCCGAGCAGCGCCCCCGGTACGCCGATCGCCAATCCTTCGAGCAGGACCTGCAGCAGGCGCATGCGCGGTGACAGGCCGAGGACGCCGAGCAGGGCGAACTGGGTCGAGCGTTGCGCGACGGAGGTCAGCTGCGTGGCAAAGACCAGGAAGGCGCCGGTGAGCAGGGCGACGAGCGCCAGGACGTTGAGGTTGACGCGATAGGCGCGCGAGAGGTTGGAGACGCGTGCGCTGTCGTCGTCGGCGACGCGGATCAGAAGACCCGCCGGGAGTTGCTGCGCCCACTTCTTGCGCCAGGTCGCCAGGTCGCTATCCGGCGCCAGGCGAACGCGGCCTTCGCTGACCGCGTCGACCGGGCCGAAGCGCTCCTGCACCCAGGCAATGTCGGCGACCAGCAGCAGGTCGTCCGGACGCGCCGCCGGCAGGTCGCCGGCAAGCGTCGCCGGCCACTGCTGCTCGCCGCGCACCAGGGTCAGCGTGCGGCCCGGGCGCGCGCCCGAGTCGCTGTCCGGGGCGCGTTGGGCAAGTTTGGCGAGCAGCGCCGGCGAGGCATAGACGCCGCCGTTGAAGAGGTTCGGCGCCGCCGCCTGCTCGTTGTGTCGTGGCAGCAGGTCGGGCATGACCGCGGCGGCGCTGAAGACGTCGATGCCGATCAAGGTGACCGGGGTGCGCGCGTTGTCGATGCGTACGCGCGTTTCGATGACCGCAGCGATGACCAGTACCGCCGGGTCGCGCGCGATCGCGTTGAGCGTCGCGAGAGGCACGCTGCCGGCGCTGTCGCGCGCGGCGATCACCGCATCGGGGTCGCCCTGGACGCTCTTCATCGCCCTGGCGAAGTCGGCGAGCGCGGCGTCGTTGATCAGATGAATTGCGTAGCCGAGCGCGACGCCGAGCGCGACGGCGAGCATCGAGAGCAGCGTCGCCGCGCGCCGTGTCGTGAACTGGGCGCGGATCAGCCACCACGAGAGCCTGCTCAGCGCCTGCATCGTGTCCTCGCTGCACTCATTCCAGGAGCCCGTCGGGGGTCAGTGTCAGGATGCGGTCGCAGCATTGCGCGACGTGCTGCGAGTGGGTGACGACCAGCGCGCTGGTGTGCTGCTCGCGGACGCGTTCGAGGAGCAGGGCAAGGACCTCGCCTGCGGTGCGCGGGTCGAGGTTGCCGGTCGGCTCGTCGGCCAGGACCAGCGCCGGATGGTGGACCAGCGCGCGGGCGATGGCTACCCGCTGCAATTCGCCGCCCGACAGTGACGCTGGCCAGCGCGGACCGAAGCTCGCCAGGCCGACGCGCTCGAGCAGCGCGCGCGTGCGCGCTGCATGCTCGCCGGCAGGCAATCCGCAGAGCAGCAGCGGCACGGCAATGTTCTGCGCCACGGTCAGCGTCGGCAGGATGTGAAAGGCCTGGAAAACGAAGCCGATGCTGCGCGCGCGCAAGGCCGCGCGCGCCGTCTCGTCGAGGGCGACGATGTCGAGCGCCTGGGGGCCGATGGCGATCGAACCGCGGTCGGCCGTTTCGAGTCCGGCGATGCAGTTGAGCAGGGTGCTCTTGCCGACGCCGGACTCGCCGACCAGGGCCACGATTTCGCCGGCAGCGATGGTGAAGCCGAGAGCGCTGAACAGCGGCCGGCTGGCCCGGCTGTGCTGCTTGGCGAGGTCGGCAACGTGCAGCATCGATCAGCCTCGGCGTCCGGCGGCTACCTGCCCGCCGCGCCGGCCCGCAAGCTGGTCAGCAGCTTCTGTCCGGCGCGACCATCGGCGGTCATGCCCAGGCGTTGCTGCTCGATCTTGATCGCGTCGCGCGACTTGGCGCCGATCATCCCGTCGACCTCGCCGATCGCGTGTCCGCGGCCAAGCAGCAGGGTCTGCAACTCGCGACGTTCGAGGCGCGAAAGGCCGAGGTCATCGGTCGGCCAGGGGGTGACGAAGCCCTTGCCACCCCTGATCCGATCGGCGAGATGGGCGATGGCCAGCGCGTAGCTTTCGGCCGCGTTGTAGCCGTAGATCACGTCGAAGTTGCGGAATACCAGGAAGGCGGGACCCTCAGGGCCGGCGGGCAGGAGCAGTCCGGCGGCGGTGTCGGCCGCGGCGATCGGCTGGCCGTCGGCACGGCGGACGCCGCGCGTCGTCCAGTAGCTGAGCGGACGCTTTTCGCGGCGACCGGAAACGCTGCTGTCGAAGCCGGCCGGCAGCACGACCTCGTAGCCCCAGGGCTGGCCTTCGCGCCAACCGCCCTTGTGCAGGAAGTTGGCCGTCGACGCCAGGGCGTCGGGGACATTGCCCATCAGGTCGCGCTTGCCGTCGCCGTCGCCATCGACCGCCAGGCGCAGGAAGGTCGACGGCATGAACTGGGTATGGCCAAAGGCGCCGGCCCACGAGCCCACCAGCTGCTCCGGCTCGATGTCGCCGGAATCGAGGATCTTCAGCGCACTGAGGAACTCGCCGCTGAAGTACGCCTGACGTCGTCCGAAGCAGGACAGCGTGCCCAGCGAAGTGAGCAGCGGGCGGCTACCGAAGTTGCGCCCATAGTTGCTCTCGACGCCCCATACGGCGACGATCGTCGCCGGGTCGACCTGGTAGCGCTCGCTGGCCATGGCCAGCGTGTCGGCCCACTTGTTGCGCATTTCGAGTCCGTCGGCGACGCGCTCCTCGTCGACCAGGCCGGAGAGGTAGTCCCAGATCGGCGAGCGGAACTCGGGTTGGTAGTCGAGAAATTCGAGCACGCTGAGGTCGGGCGACAGGCCGCTCGTCAGGCGCTCGAAGGAGGCCGTCGAGATGCCCTTTTTCGACGAGGCGACGGCGCGCAGGGTCTTCATGCACGCGCCGAAGCGGTCGATCGGATCGCTTTGCTGGGCGGCGACGGCGCTGGTCATCAGCGCCATGGAAAAGGCGAGGCAGGTGATTTTCATGGCTGGTATGTGTTCTTGAAGGACAGGAAGGGAGGCCCGCGGCAGTGCAGCGCGGCGGGCCGACGGACACTGCCCGCGGCACGCGGCAGCGCCGCTGCAGGCTGCGAGTCTGGCAGATACGGGGAAAGCTCAGCGCTCGCCGGGGGGAGGCGGGCGCCCCGTGGCGCGGCCCGGTTCGCTGCCCGACTGCTGGTCGGGTGCTGTGCTGGCCTGGTACTCGGCATCGCTGATGACTTCGCCCTCGATCACCCGTCCACCAGCCTGCGGCGTCTGATAGCCACCCTGCCGACTGGCCTCCTCCTGCATGCGCTGGTGCAGGTCGCGCAAGTCCTGGGGCAGATGGCGCGTCTTCCACTTGAGGTAGGCGAAGACGAGCACGCCGACCACCAGCACGACGCCGAGAGCGAGGATCGAGAACATGAAAGCGACCACCAGCACCAGGACGCCGGCAGCAATCGTCAGCAGTTTGCCGAAGACGCTCGTCGGGGGACCGGCCAGAGGCGCTCGGTACGCGGATCGTTGTTCGTTGATTTTCATCGAAATCCTTGTGGATGCCTTCGGTCAGCGAGCTGTACGTTCTCGGCGCCGCCTGGGCATTGTACTCAGCCGACCCAGCCAGGCAGCCCAGGCATTGTAAGGTCTTGGCGGCGAGCCGGCCAGTCCTGGCGCGTCCCGGTGCATGCTGCGCCGGCGCGGCAGGTGCAATGGCACCGGATGTTGACGACGGGCAAAAAAAAGGCCCGCCAAGGGGGGGCTGGGCGGGCCTGTGCTGCCGCCGCCGCGACATTCCCAACGAGGGGAGGGGGAGGAGGAACGCCACAGCGACGGACGAATACTATCGGCAGCCCTGCTCGCGGTCTGTGTGCTCTCTGTTTCACTGTGTGACGGCGTGTAAGAAATCGGCTGAGAAATTAAAGTAAGAAACGAAGCATATCTCTTAACATATTGACAAAAAACTAAAGATGGCTGCTTATCTTGCGGCCGGAGGTGGCTTCCATCGCGCGCCTAAGTGACGAAGGGGTCGGCCACTCCGTCAAAAAGGCGCCGCAGGAGTTTCTGCTCCTTGGCCTCGATCGACGCCAGGAAGTCGCTTGCCGAGCCCATGCCACGGAAGGCATCGAAGCCACGTTCCAGGAACTGGTGCAGGTCGCCGAGTCCGGCGAGTTGTGCGGGGCGCCGCATCATCTTGAGGAGACTGCTCAGCAGCGGTTTTGTAGCCAGTCTGTCGAGCGCCTCGCCGGTTTCGCGAATCAGCACAATCTGTCGCTGGCGCTCGGCCCGGCAGGCTACGCCGCGGTAGGCCGTGGCGTAGCCGACTTCGTCGATCTGCTCGATCCGTCCGGCGCGGCACAGTTCGGCGACCATTGCCGAGTCGAGCTCTTCGGTCAGGGCGTCGAGTTCGACAGCCAGCGCGACAGTGCGCAGCGCCGACGCCGGCAGCATCTTGATCAGCAAGGGCAGAATGCGCTCGACTTCCTCGTCGCGGCTGCTGAAGTCCTTTGGCCCGTAGAGATCGGAGATGAAAAACCGGGCGGCGGGGCCGAAGCGTGCGCTGGCGAGCAGTTCGGCATGGGTGCGTGCCAGGCGACCGGCTTGCCATTCACGCAGGTACAGGCGCGCGCGCGCCGCCGCCGGGTCGAAGTTGGCCTGCTGGCGCAGGTGTTTCGCGGCTTTCAGGTGTCGGCGCAGCGCTTCGGCGCATTGCCGTTTCTCGATGGCGGCGGTCGAATCGTCCATGGCGGGAATTATGCCCGGCCGCACGCAGGCTGTTTAGAGGGCTTCGCCTAACGGGAAGCACGGGCGCAACATACACTTTGTCCTGGAAGCAAGTTCAGCAAGGAGTTCCTGATGTCTCATTCCCAGATCTTGTCCGATGGCCTGGCCGAGCGCTTTGCCGTGCAGCAGCGCGCAGCACGCCGCGACCCGAATCCGGATCGCGCGCTGCGCGAACGCCGTCTCGTCGCTCTCGACCGGCTGCTGCGCGACAACGCGGGAGCGATAGCCGAAGCCGTCAGCCGCGACTTTGGCTACCGTTCGCCAGCCGAAACTCGCCTCCTCGAGCTGTTTCCGAGTTACGAAGCGATTCGTCACGCGCGTCGCCATCTGCAGCGCTGGATGCGCCCGCAGCGGCGCGCGGTGTCGCTGTGGTTCCAGCCGGGGCGGGCGGAGGTCCGCTATCAGCCGCTTGGCGTCGTGGGAATCATGGTGCCGTGGAATTACCCGATTTTCCTGGCCGTCGCGCCGCTCGCCGCAGCGCTGGCTGCCGGCAACCGGGCTCTGGTCAAGGTGTCCGAGATGTCGCCGAACACCGCTGCCCTGTTCGCCACGCTGGTCGCCGGGACCTTTGCCAGCGACGAGCTGTCGGTCGTCGAAGGTGACGCCAGCGTCGCGCAGGCGTTTTCCCAGCTGCCCTTCGATCACCTCCTGTTCACCGGGTCGACGGCGGTCGGCCACCACGTCATGCGCGCTGCTGCCGACAAGCTGACGCCGGTAACGCTCGAACTCGGCGGCAAGTCGCCGGCGATCATCGGTCCCGGGCTGGCGGCGGGCAAGGACTTCGCGCGCGCCGTCGAGCGCATACTGATCGGCAAGTGCATGAACGCCGGACAGACGTGTATCGCGCCCGACTACCTGCTGCTGCCCGCCGGCGACGAGCAGGCGTTCATCGACCGCGCCCGCGCATTCGTGGCCCGCGCCTATCCGCAGCTGGCGAGCAACAGCGACTATTCGACGATCATCGACCAGCGTCACTACGCTCGCCTCTGCGCTTATGTCGACGAGGCCAGGGCGAGCGGCGCAAGAGTCGTCGAACTGGCGCCGGGCGCTGCCGCCGACCCGGCGACGCGCCGCTTGCCGCCGCTGGCGCTGCTCGGCGTCGGCGACACACAGGCGGTCATGCAGGAGGAGATCTTCGGGCCGCTGCTGCCGATTCGGTCGTACCGGCATCTCGACGAGGCGATCGCTTTCGTGAACCAGCGGCCGCGACCGCTGGCCCTGTACTACTTCGACAGTAACGCCGAGCGCATCGACCGGGTGCTCAATGAAACGGTTTCGGGTGGCGTGACGATCAACGATACGATTCTGCACATTGCTCAGGACGACCTGCCGTTCGGCGGCGTCGGCGCCAGCGGCATGGGCCGCTATCACGGCTTCGAGGGGTTCGAGACCTTCTCGGCCAAGAAGGGCGTCTTCCGGCAGTCGCGGCTGTCCGGCATCGGTCTTTTCAATCCGCCATACGGCAGGGTGTTCAAGCTCCTGACGCGGATCATCATGCGATGAACTTCGGGCGTCGGCAGTTCATCCACACCGGCCTGGCGGGCAGCCTGCTGCTGTCTTTCTCGGGTTGGCTCAACGCCGCCGGGGCGCGGCGTTTCAGCGCAGCCGAGCGCGAGATGCTCGGCGCGGTGGTCGACGCCATGCTCGACGGCGTCCTGCCAGTGCAGAGCACGCAGCGGCGGCCACTGGTGGCGCAGACGGTCGACGGCATCGCGACGGCAGTGGCCGGTCTTTCCGCCGCCAGCCAGACGGAGATCGGCGAGCTTTTCGGGCTGCTGGCAATTGCGCCGGCCCGCATGTTGCTGGCCGGCGTCGGCAAGCCGTGGCGCGAAGCGAGCGTCAGCGACGTCGGCGAATTCCTGCAGTCCTGGCGGGACAGTCGTCTTGGCCTGCTGCAGGGGGCCTACGGCGCATTGCACGATCTGACCTACGGCGCCTGGTACGGCCGTCCAGACAGCTGGGAGGCAATCAGCTATCCGGGACCACCGCGAGGGTATTTCTGATGGAAGATCCGATCAGGGTCGGGCTTGCCGCCGGCTGGAAACACGTCGACGCGTCGGCTCTGGCGCACAGCCAGACGATCGATGTCGATGTGGTGATCGTCGGCACCGGTGCCGGGGGCGGGGTCACCGCCGACCTGCTCAGCGCCACCGGGCTGCGCGTCGTCCTCGTCGAAGAGGGGCCGCTACGCTCGTCGAGCGATTTCAAGATGCTCGAGAGCGACGCCTACCCCGAGTTGTACCAGGAATCGGCAGCGCGCAAGACCGCCGACAAGGCCATCAACATTCTGCAGGGGCGCTGCGTCGGAGGTTCGACGACGGTCAATTGGACCAGCAGTTTTCGCACCCCGCCCGAAGTCTTTGCCTTCTGGCAGCGCCACTTCGGTCTGCAGGAGCTGAGCGCCGAGTCGATGAGCTCGTGGTTCGCGGTCATGGAGCACAAGTTGTGGGTGCGTCCCTGGGATACGCCACCGAACGCGAACAACAAGATCCTCGCGGCCGGTGCCGAGAAGCTGGGTATCGCCGTCGGCAGCATCAAGCGTAATGTCAAGGGCTGCTGGAACCTTGGCTATTGCGGTATGGGTTGCCCGACCAACGCCAAGCAGTCGATGTTGCTTACCGCCATTCCGGCGGCGTTGAGCCGTGGCGCGACGCTTTATACGCGGTTGCGCGCGGAGCGCCTGCGCTTCGCCGGCAGCCAGGTTTCGGCGCTCGACTGCAGCGCGCTGCAGGCTGACGGCATCCACCTTTCCGGTCGGCAGGTGCGTTTTCGCGCCCGCCACTTCGTCGTTGCCGGCGGCGCCATCGGCAGCCCGGCGCTGCTCATGCGCAGCAGCGTTCCCGATCCCTACCGCCTGCTCGGCAAGCGTACCTTCCTGCACCCGGTGGTGATTTCGTCGGCGCTGATGGACGATCGCGTCGACGCCTACGCCGGCGCACCGCAGTCGATCTACAGCGATCACTTTCTGCACCAGGCGCCGATCGACGGTGCGCTGGGTTTCAAACTCGAAACGCCACCGCTGCATCCGGTGCTCTATGCGACGACGCTGCAGGGCTACGGCGAGGCGCACGCCCGTCTGATGCGCGATTTCACCAAGGTTAACGTCGTCCTGGCGCTGTTGCGCGACGGCTTCAACCCCGCAAGCCGCGGCGGCCGAGTCCGCCTCGGCGCTGGCCGCCTGCCGGTGCTCGACTACCCGCTCGGCGAAGTGATCTGGGAGGCGGCACGTCGGGCCTTGCTGGCCATGGCCGAGATTCAGTTTGCCGCCGGCGCGCGCTGGGTCACGCCGGTGCACGAGACGGCGCCGGGCTATACGAGCTGGGCCGCGGCGCGGAAAGGAATCGCCGAGCTGCCGCTGAAACCTTTCCTTTGCCGGGTGGTCAGCGCGCACGTGATGGGTGGGTGCGGAATGGCAGATGCTCCGCATCGCGGCGTCGTCGACCACCGCGGGCGACACTTTTGGCTCGATAATCTGTCGGTGCTCGACGGTTCTGTTTTTCCGACCAGCCTGGGCGTCAATCCGCAGCTTTCGATCTACGGCCTGGTCGCACGCAATGCCAGCTTGCTGGCCGCCGAGTTGTCGGGCCGGCCGCTTCCCGCCATCCCCTGAAGGAGTCCTACCGCCATGCTCGCACGCGCCCTTCGCCTCTCGCATGCGCTGGAAATAGCGTTCTACGTCGTTCTGGCGATGAGCGTGTGCGACGTCTCGTTGGCCACCGCCATCCCGCTCGCGCTGCTCAGCATGCTTGCGTTGCGCGCGCTGATCATCGCGGTGACCTACGGCTATTCCTGGGTCCATCGTTCGCCGCCGGCGGAGCACGCGCAAGGGGGGCAGGCGGAGTGTCCGCCGCATTTTTCAGTCTCCTCGCATTCGCCGCCACCGCGGCTGACGATCGCCGAGGTGATACGGATGGTGCTCGGCGAGTATCTCAGTTTCGTCGTCAGCTTCCTGATCCTGTTTCCCTTCGAGCGCTGGTGGATGGGCGACGATCGCCTGCGGCCGCTGCCCGCGCCAGTCGGTGAAGGCGATGACCGTCAGCTACCGGTGTTGCTGATTCACGGTTACGGTTGTTCGCGCGGTGCCTGGTGGTGGCTGCGCGCGCACCTCGAAGCCGCCGGCTGGACGGTGGCGACGATCAGTCTCGAACCGATCTACACGAGCATCGACAACTACGTCGATCCGGTCGCCCGCCGTATCGACGCCGTTCTCGCCGCGACCGGTGCCGAACGCCTGATCCTGGTCGGCCACAGCATGGGCGGGCTGGTCTCGCGTGCCTACCTGCAGCGCTACGGTGACGCGCGCGTCGCCCGCCTGGTGACCCTCGGTACGCCGCATCAGGGCAGCGAGCTGGCGCGCCTCGGCTTCGGCGCCAACGGCCGCGAGATGAGGCCGAACAGCGCCTGGCTGCAGGCGCTCGCCAGTCCGCCGGCGGCGGTCGGCACGGTGGCCATCTACAGTCCGCACGACAATTTCGTCCTGCCGGCGGAAAGGCTGGAACTGCCGGGCGCGCAGAGCCAGACGATCAACGGCGTAGGCCACCTGGCGATGCTCTTTTCGCCACGTGTGATCCAGGCCCTTCTGGCGGTGCTCGAGCAGACGCAGCCGCGTGCGATCAGGGCGGCGAGGGCAGCCAGGGCGGCGAGTGAAGGCGAAGACCGGGACGCTTAGCTCAGCCGCAACAGCTGGGCCAGGAAGTCGAAGAACAGGCAGTAGAGGGCAATCGGCAACGGCAGGCCGAGAAGCGTGGCGATCATGTACTCACGAAAGCGCACTCCCGACAGGGCCAGTGCGTAGTTGAGCGCCGGCACGGTCTGGAACAGCACTCGCAGGAAGACCATGCTGCGGATCGGGCGGGCGTCGAGCTGCGCCAGCAAGCGGTTCGCGACGCGGCTGTTCAACTGGCGCAAGGCATCGCCGCCGAGCAGGCGGATGCTGACGAAGGTGAGCGCGCACGACAGGCACGCGGCAAGGTAAGTGAGCGCGCCGCCCCAGACGCGGCCAAGCGCGAGCACCGCGGCGGCGAGGAAAATCCACCCCGGAATCTGGATCAGGTTGCCGAGTGCGAACAACGCGACGAAGATCAGTACTCCGTTGAGCCTGTTGTGGAGGAACTGGTCGCGCAGGAATTGCAGGCTGAAGTGGTCGCGCAGCCCGGATAGCTCGAAGCCGGCGAAGAGCACGGCGAGAAACAGGGCCACGGCCAACAGGCGCGGCCAGGGGATCGAGCGCTGCGTCAGCATCGGGTGGATGAATTTCATGACTTTGGTTGTCGAAAAAATACTTTGGTCCGACTGTAAGCCATCGCCGGCAAGTGACGACAGTAGCATTGCCATCGGCGAAAACCATCCTTCTACTCCCTTCAACGCGAGAACACCAAGATGAACGAGCTGCATGGACTATTCTTCTGGGGTTTCCTGCTCCTGTTCGGCGCCGTGATGTACCTCATCTCACCACGCAGCAGCGACGCCGCCGGCTTTTTCCGTGGGCACGACGCGCAGGGTCGCGCGCCTTCGGAGTGGGCCTTGATGATGAGCGTTTTCATCAGCTGGATCTTCGCCAAGTCGGTGACCAACGCGGCCAACCTCGGCGCCACCTACGGAATCGTCGGCGGCCTCGCCTACGCGACCTACTGGCTGTCGATTCCGCTCGCCGGGGTAGTGATATACCGCCTGCGCACGCGCGAGGGAGCGACCGGGCTGGTCTCGTTCCTGGTCGGAAAATATGGCCGCGGCGCGGCGCTGGCCTTTTCGCTGGCGATTCTCGTTCGCCTGTTCAACGAGGTGTGGAGCAATACCGCCGTCGTCGGCGGCTATTACGGCGAGTCGGGGTCGGCGGCGTTCGTCGGCGCCGCACTGCTGTTCACCGCCGTGGTGCTCTTCTACAGTCTGAAGGGCGGCCTGCGCAGTTCGATCTTCACCGACGTCGTCCAGGCCGTCGTCTTCCTGCTCTTCCTGGGTGTCGTCGTGGCCATCGTGCTGCCGGCGCACACGCCGACGCAGCTGTTGAGCGAAGGCAGCTTCACGCTCGCCGGTGGCGTCGACCTGCTGCTGGTCGCCTTGCTACAGGTTTTCTCGTACCCTTTCCACGACCCGGTGCTCACCGATCGCGGCTTCATCTCGGACGAGAAGGGCATGTTGCGCGCCTTCATCGTCGCCGGCGTTCTCGGTTTCGTGTGCATTGTCGCCTTCAGTCTGGTCGGCGTGCATGCGCGTCTCGAAGGCCTTGCCGCGGGCAGCAACGTCCCCGCCGATGTCGCCCGCGGCCTGGGTTTCGCCGGCTTCTTGGCGATGATCGCGGTGATGATCTCGTCCGCCGCTTCGACCCTCGACTCGACCTTCTCGTCGCTGTCGAAGTCGGTCGCCCAGGAGTTGCCGATGCTCGCCGGACGCGAGCCACTGCCGCGCGCGGTACGTGTCGGCGCGCTGACAATGGTCGTCTTTGCCCTGCTCGGCAACCTGCCGATGCTTGCCGGCACGGACATCCTCAAGGCGACGACGATCAGCGGCACGATGGTCATCGGCCTGGCGCCGATCTTCCTCTTCTCGCGCTGGGTCGGCTACTCGCCGCTGTCCTTCCATCTCGCTTTCTGGAGCGGCATGCTGCTCGGCATCCTACAGGCGACGCAGCTGATCCCGGCGAGCTGGGCGATCGGCGACGGCAAATACGCCGTCCTGCTCGGCACCAACGTCTACGGCCTGGCTCTTTGCTCGGCAGCGTTCTTTCTGCCCTTGCTGTTGCCCAGCAGACGCATGGGACGTTGCGAGGACGCGGCGTGAGCTCGTCTTTCGCCCGATGAATCGGGCGCCTGCGGGTGGGCCGGTCGTTGGCCAGGCGGGTGATGGACGATGGTGGTGGCTCGAACAGGCGAGGGAATCTTGCCAGACCCGCAGGGTGGGTCGATACTGAGTGCGTCTTTCGGCCACGCGACGATTTCCCGATGCCACAGCCCACGTTCCCGGTAATCACTGCCCCAGTCGAGGTGATCGATCGCTACACTTGCCGGCCGGCCCGCGCTTGCCTGCAGGCGCTTCAGTTGCTGGGGGTGCTCGCTCTGGTGGTGATGCTCGGCCTGCTCTCGGCGCTTCCTTCTCTGGCGGGGGAACAGGATGTCTTCGTCAGCCGCGGCGCTGGCAGTCCGGTGTATTCGGACAAGCCGCAGCCGGGTGGAAAGGCGCTGACCTTGCCGCCGATCAACGTCGTCGAGCCGGTACCGACCGGTGACACCAGCGTCAGGCGGAGACCGGACGAGCCCGCCAGACCGACGCCAGGAGGACCCGCCTATCGCAGCTTCCGCATCGTCTCGCCAGAGGACAACGGCAGCGTCCTCGCCAATACCGCACTCTTCGACGTGCGCGTCGCCGTCGAGCCGGCGCTGCAACTTGGCGCCGGGCACGCGATCATGGTCAGCATCAACGGGCAGCCGGTCGCGCAACGCTTTACCGCCAGCGAATTCACCATTCCTCCCGAGTTCTGGGGCGATGTGCTGCCGCCACCCAATCAGCGCCACCAACTTGACGCGACGATCGTCGACCGCAACGGCGTGGTGCTCGAAAGGGCGGCGCCGGTGACTTTCATCCTGCGCTATGCTTCTGGCGGCTATCAGCGGCCGTGGCAAGGGCCTGGTTACGGACCGGGCTACGCGCCAGGTTTCGCTCCAGGCTATGGGCCCGTATACCGACCAAGGCCGGTGCCGCTGCCCGAGTCGCGGCCGGTCGAGAAGCCGAAGCCACCGCCGGCGCAGCCCTTTGACCAATGGGAGAAAAAGTTCGAACAGGAGGGGCTGCGTTTCTACAATCGCCAGGAGCCGCTTAATCAGGAAAAGCCCATCCGGGAGAAGCCCGGACGGGGCGAGGGCCGTTGACGGCGGGGAGCCGCTTGCAGTCTTGCGTACTTGCCTCGGGTAGTCGCTGTCCGGGGATCATCCACCTCGTGCCCCGCCAGCTCCGCAGCTCTTCCACTGCCTACTCCACCACGCCACAGGTTTCGACCCTTTAATTATTGCTGTAGAATCGTGTGCTTTTCGTATGCGACGCGGTGAAGTGACAGCGCGGGCGCGAATGCGAAACCGAAGCGCGGGCACTTTCCCGATGGCGTATTCGTCCGCTGCGGGGATTGGCGAACGCTCATCGAGACCGCTTGCATCGTCAACGCTCGTGTTGCTGAGCGGCGACGTAAAGCCAGAATGGTTTCTGCCTCTTCGGTCTGGCAGCTTAGAGCCGCAATGTCCGGAGGCGTGGGTTCTTTTGGCCGAGCCAGGACACATACACCTTTCAGCACGTACCACAAGGATTCTTAATGGAAACGAACGCCGCTAACACTGACGCAGTCGCCGATACTGGCGCCGCCGCCGCACCAGCAGCCGTAAACCCGCTTGAGCGTCGTCTTGACCTGTCGATCGCTCTCGCCGACCTCGACAAGGAAGTCGATCAGCGTCTGAAGCGCCTCGGCAAGAACATGAAGATGCCCGGCTTTCGCCCCGGCAAGGTGCCGGCCAATATCATTCGCCAGCAATACGGCGACCAGGCTCGCCATGATGCGCTTAGCGAGGCGCTCGGGAGCCTGTTCAGCGAGGAGGTGACGAAGCAGCAGTTGCGTGTTGCCGGCAGCCCGAAGATCGAGGCGAGGAACAGCGGCAGTACAACGCACATGGAGTTCTCGGCAGTCTTCGAGGTCTTTCCGGAGATCACCGTCAAAGAGCTGGCGGACATGAAGGTCGAGCGTCCGGTCCTTGAAGTTGGACCGACCGAGGTCGACGGCACGATCGAAATCCTGCGCAAACAGCGGGTGAGCTTTGAGCCCGTTGATCGCGCGGCGGCAAGCGGCGACCGGGTAAGCATCGACTTTCTCGGCAAGAAAGATGGCGTGCCTTTTCAGGGCGGGCAGGGCCAGGATTATCAGTTTGTTCTCGGCGAAGGCAAGATGTTGGCTGACTTCGAGAATGCCGTGATCGGTACCAGCCCGGGCGAAAGCAAGTCCTTCGAAATGACTTTTCCGAGCGAGTATTTCTCCAAGGAACTGGCCGGCCAGACGGTGACCTTCGAGGTCACGGTCAAGGAAGTCGGCGAACCGCATCTGCCGGAAGTCGATGCTGACTTCGCCAAGGCGCTCGGCGTGGAAGATGGCGACCTGGTCAAGATGCGGGCGGAAATCGAGGCCAATCTCAAGCGCGAGGTGAAGAAGCGCCTGCAGGCGAGGATTACGGGACAGGTGATGGATTCGCTGCTCGAGGCGCATCCGGTCGACGTGCCTGGGGCGCTGATCGATCGCGAGATCGAGCGTTTGCAGGAACTGGCGCGCCAGGACATGGAGCAGCGGGGAATGAAGGTCAAGGATCTGCCGATGCAGCGCGAATGGTTCGTCGATCAGGCGACGCGCCGGGTCCGGCTCGGCCTGCTGCTGGCCGAGATCGTCAAGCAGAACGAACTGCAGGCGAAGCCGGAGCAGGTGCGGGCGCTGGTCGAGGATGCCGCGCAGAGCTACGAACATCCGGAGGAAGTCGTCCGCTGGTACTATGCGCAACGCGAGCGCCTGGGGGACTTCGAGAGCGCGGCCATCGAAGCCAATGTGGTGGCCTGGATGATGGCCGCCGTGACAGTGGTCGACAAGCCGGTCGCCTTCGCCGAATTGATGGGGCAGCCGTCCTGAAAACGCAGAACTCTCGAAGCGGAGGAGCCGAAATGAGAATGGACCACGGCATCAACTGGGATCCGCAGGCGCTGGGCCTGGTCCCGATGGTGATCGAGCAGAGTGGTCGTGGCGAACGCGCTTACGACATCTATTCGCGCTTGCTCAAGGAACGCGTCATCTTCCTGGTCGGACCGGTGAATGATGTGACCGCCAATCTGGTGGTGGCGCAGCTGCTTTTTCTGGAGGCGGAGAATCCCGACAAGGATATCCATTTCTACATCAATTCACCGGGTGGTTCGGTGTCCGCTGGCTTGTCGATCTACGACACCATGCAGTTCATCAAGCCGGAAGTGTCGACCCTGTGCATGGGGCAGGCGTGCTCGATGGGGGCGTTTCTGCTCACCGCTGGCGCGCACGGAAAACGCTTCGCCTTGCCGAATTCGCGGGTGATGATTCACCAGCCGATGGGCGGCTTCCAGGGGCAGGCTTCGGATATTGCGATTCACGCCAAGGAAATCCTCGCGCTGCGCGCCAAACTCAACGAGTTGATGGCACACCACAGCGGCCAGGCCATCGAGCGTATTGAACGCGACACGGACCGTGATAATTTCCTTTCGGCGCAGGAAGCGGCAGAATATGGTCTGATCGACAAGGTGCTGGCCAATCGGGAGGGGGCTTGAGCTCGCTCCGGGCCGTGTCCAACCGTGTCCACATGGATTGACAGTGAGGTAGGTCGAGATGTCAGAAAAGAAAAGTGGCAGTGAGAAGCTGCTCTACTGCTCGTTCTGTGGCAAGAGTCAGCACGAAGTAAAGAAGCTGATTGCCGGGCCGTCAGTGTTCATCTGTGACGAGTGTATAGAGCTCTGCAACGACATTGTCCGCGATGAGATTGCCGGTGAGCAAGGCGGCAAGGGCAGTGATGGCGAACTGCCGACCCCGAAGGAAATCGCGGCTCTCCTTGATCAGTACGTGATCGGTCAGGACCAGGCGAAGCGCATACTGTCGGTGGCCGTTTACAACCACTACAAGCGCCTGCGTCATCACGGCAAGAGCAACGACGAGGTCGAGCTTGCCAAGAGCAACATCCTGCTCATCGGTCCTACCGGGTCGGGCAAGACCCTGCTCGCGCAGACACTGGCGCGGATGCTTGACGTGCCGTTCGTGATGGCTGATGCGACGACGCTGACCGAGGCCGGCTACGTCGGCGAGGACGTCGAGAACATCATTCAGAAACTGCTGCAAAAGGCCGATTACGACACCGACAAGGCGCAGCGTGGCATCGTCTACATCGACGAAATCGACAAGATTTCGCGCAAGTCCGACAATCCGTCGATTACCCGCGACGTGTCCGGAGAAGGCGTGCAGCAGGCGCTGCTCAAGCTGATCGAAGGCACGGTGGCTTCGGTGCCGCCACAGGGTGGGCGCAAGCATCCGAACCAGGACTTCGTGCAGGTCGACACGACGAACATCCTGTTTGTCTGTGGCGGCGCATTCGACGGGCTCGAAAAGGTCATCCGCGATCGTTCGGAGCGCGGCGGAATCGGCTTTGGCGCAGAGGTGAAGAGCAAGGACAACAAGAAGGCGATCGGCGAGGTGCTGCGTAGCGTCGAGCCGGAGGACTTGATCAAGTTCGGTCTGATTCCCGAGTTGATTGGGCGCCTGCCAGTCGTTGCCACGCTCGAGGAGCTGTCGGCGGCAGCGCTGGTGGAGATTCTCGTCGAGCCCAAGAACGCGCTGGTCAAGCAGTATCAGAAGCTCTTCGCAATGGAAGGCGTAGGGCTCGAAATCCGCCCGGCAGCGATGATGGCGATCGCCAAAAAAGCCCTGCAAAGGAAAACCGGCGCGCGCGGTCTGCGCTCGATCCTCGAGTCCGTTCTGCTCGATACGATGTACGAACTTCCCGGTATGGACAATGTCTCAGAGGTCGTTATCGACGAGAATGCCATCGTCGGCGATGCTCAGCCAATCCTCATTTATGCGGGTCAACCCAAGGTTTCTGGCGGCAACTGATGTCCTGGCCGCGGCCTGCGGCTTGAAATACGGGTCCGCGCCACCATCTCAAGGCACGAACCTCAACCTTAAGGGCATAATCGATGTCTGCAACCCCGAAGTTGGCTACCCAGCCAATAGAACTGCCGCTGTTGCCTCTGCGCGACGTGGTGGTTTTTCCGCACATGGTTATTCCGCTCTTCGTCGGGCGGCCAAAGTCGATAAAGGCTCTGGAAGTGGCGATGGAGGCCGGCAAGAGTATCCTGCTGGTTGCCCAGAAGTCCGCGGTCAAGGACGAACCGGAAGCCGACGACCTGTACGACATTGGCTGCGTGGCCAATATCCTGCAGATGCTGAAACTTCCCGACGGGACCGTCAAGGTGCTGGTCGAAGGCGCCCAGCGCGCGCGCCTGGAGGCCGTTGAATCGCGTGACGAGATGTTCTTCGCGAGCTCGCGCTCGGTGGTCGCTGATGACGGCGTCAACCATGAGGTTGAGGCGCTGCGCCGCGCCGTGATCGCTCAGTTCGACCAATACGTCAAACTCAACAAGAAGATTCCGCCGGAGATCCTGACCTCCATCGCGGGCATTGAAGAGGCTGGCCGCCTCGCCGACACCATTGCCGCGCACCTGCCCTTGAAACTCGAGCAGAAGCAGGAAGTGCTCGAGATGTTCGATATCCGCGCGCGCATCGAGCGGCTGCTGACGCAACTCGAGGCGGAGATCGATATCCTGCAGGTCGAGAAGCGGATCCGCGGGCGCGTCAAGCGCCAGATGGAAAAAAGCCAGCGCGAGTATTACCTCAACGAGCAGGTCAAGGCGATCCAGAAGGAACTCGGCGAGGGTGAAGAAGGCGCCGACATGGAGGACCTGGAGAAGAAGGTCAAGCTTGCCGGAATGGGCAAGGAAGGGCTCGCCAAGGCGCAGTCCGAACTCAGGAAGCTCAAGCTGATGTCGCCGATGTCGGCCGAAGCAACGGTCGTACGCAACTTCATCGAAACGCTGATCGGGCTGCCGTGGCGCAAAAGGACGCGGACCAGCAAGGATCTGGCGGCAGCGGGAAAGATACTCGACACCGATCACTGGGGCCTCGAAAAGGTCAAGGAACGGATCATCGAGTATCTCGCGGTGCAGCAGCGCGTCGACCGCCTCAAGGCGCCGATTCTCTGCCTGGTTGGGCCTCCCGGCGTGGGCAAGACGTCGCTCGGGCAGTCGATAGCGCGGGCAACAGGCCGCAAATTCGTGCGCATGAGTCTCGGTGGCGTTCGCGATGAGGCTGAAATCCGCGGCCATCGGCGGACCTACATCGGCTCTATGCCGGGCAAGATCCTGCAGAATATGAGCAAGATCGGCGTCAAGAACCCGCTTTTCCTGCTCGACGAAGTCGACAAGATGGGGCAGGATTTCCGCGGTGATCCGAGTTCGGCGCTGCTTGAGGTGCTCGATCCGGAGCAGAATTCGACTTTCGTCGATCACTATGTCGAGGTCGAGTACGACCTGTCGGAAGTAATGTTCGTCGCCACGGCCAACACCCTGAATATCCCGGCGCCCTTGCTGGATCGCATGGAAGTGATCCGGCTGTCGGGTTACACCGAGGATGAGAAGGTCAACATTGCGCAGCGTTACCTGCTACCCAAGCAGATCAAGACCAATGGGCTGCGAGCCGGCGAGTTGACCGTCGCCGAGAGCGCGCTACGTGACATCGTTCGCTACTACACGCGTGAAGCAGGGGTGCGATCGCTCGAGCGCGACATTTCGAAGATCTGTCGCAAGGTGGTGAAGACTCTGCTGCTCAGAAGGAGTCAGCAGAAAGTCGCCGTCACCGCGCGTAACCTCGACAAGTTCCTCGGCGTTCGACGCTTCAACTACGGCGTTGCCGAGCGTGAGAATCAGGTTGGCCAGGTGACTGGATTGGCGTGGACCGAAGTTGGTGGCGAATTGCTGACCATCGAGTCGGTGGTCTTGCCCGGCAAGGGCAAGACGACGACCACCGGCAAGCTTGGTGAGGTGATGCAGGAGTCGGTGCAGGCGGCAGTGTCGGTCGTGCGCAAGCGCGCCGGATCGCTGGGCATCGATCACGACTTCTATCAGAAGAGCGACATTCACATTCATCTGCCGGAAGGCGCAATTCCCAAGGATGGCCCGTCCGCCGGCGTCGGGATCTGCACGGCGCTGGTTTCCGTGCTCACCGGTATTCCGGTGTGCTGCGATGTGGCGATGACCGGCGAGATCACTCTGCGCGGCGAGGTACTGCCGATCGGCGGTCTCAAGGAGAAACTCCTGGCGGCGGTCCGCGGCGGCCTGGCGCGGGTCCTGATCCCCGAGGAAAACGTCAGGGACTTGGCCGAGATCCCGGACAACATCAAGAACAAGCTGGAGATCATCCCGGTCAGGTGGATCGACCAGGTCCTGGCGCACGCGCTCGAACGCAAGCCGGAGCCGTTGTCCGGCGAGGCGGCGCCGACGCCAACGCCGGCGGTCGCCGGAACGGCGTCCGAGGGCACGACTCCATCGGTGCAGGCGGTACTCACGCACTGAGTCGACGCGGACGCCGGGCGGGAGAGCTGGAGGTCGGTTCTTTCTGTGCCTCTCCTGCCTTCCTGACCCGGCGCGCAAGCGCTGCGCCCTCAGCAATGTGGTCTGGCCAAGTGACGATGGATGCGATAGACTCGCGCTTCTTTGCTTGGATCATACGACGGGTGCTTAGCTCAGTTGGTAGAGCGCTAGCCTTACAAGCTGGATGTCGGCGGTTCGAGCCCGTCAGCACCCACCACCGGCAGGGTGGTTCTGCAGCGATTGGGAGTGGTAGTTCAGTTGGTTAGAATACCGGCCTGTCACGCCGGGGGTCGCGGGTTCGAGTCCCGTCCACTCCGCCATTGCCAAGAGGGCGAACGAAAGTTCGCCTTTTTTGTTTCCTCGACAATATTTCAATGAGTTAGCGGGCCACAGCCATGATCTTCGATGCCGTTCGCAACAACAAGAGAGTCGTCCAGGTATTTCTTGCCCTGATCACCTTGCCATTTGCTTTCTGGGGTATCGACTCGTACGTTCGCGATACCGGCGCGGGCACGGATCTGGCCAGCGTCGGGGACTCCAAGATCACCATGCAACAGTTTGACCAGGCATGGCGGGTGCAGCAGGATCGCCTGCGGCAGGCAATGGGCGAAACGTTCGACGCGGCGGCGGTGAATACGCCGGAAGCACGTCTGTCAGTCTTGAACGCGCTGGTGGACCAACGTCTCTTGCTCCTCGAAGCTGCCAAGGGGCGGCTTGTTGCCGGCGACAACGCGCTGCGCGAGGTGATCAGCAAGATTCCGGCTTTGCAGGACGACGGGCAGTTCTCGATGGCTCGCTATCAGGCCGCGCTGGCGGCGCAGGGCATGTCGCAGCCGCAGTTCGAGGCGCAGCTGCGTCAGGACCTCACCTTGCAGCAGTTGGTGGCGGCGATTGGCGATACCGGCATCGTTGGCAGTGCGATGACCGACGAGATGCTGCGGATTCAATCCGAGGAGCGCCAGGTCAGCGAGCTGCGTTTCTCCCCGGAGCAGTTCGCTGCCCAGGTAAAAATCGATACTGCGGCGGTCGAGAAGTACTACCAGGAGAATCCGAAACGTTTTGAAATCGCCGAGCAGGCGAAGGCGGATTACGTCGTCTTGTCTCTGCAAGCACTGATGGACAAGCTGACGGTCAGCGATGCTGAAGTGAGCGCCTGGTACGAAAGCCACAAGGATAGATACCAGCGGGCCGAAGAGCGCCGGGCCAGCCACATTCTGATTCTGGTCGATGCAAATCAGGACGAGGAGAAAGCCAAGGCCAAGGCCGACGGCATTCGCCGGGAACTTCAGGAGGCGCCAGGCAAGTTTGCCGAACTGGCCAAGCAGTATTCGCAGGATCCGGGGTCTGCCGAAAAGGGGGGCGATCTCGGTTTCTTTGGTCGCGGAATGATGGTCAAGCCGTTCGAAGAATCGGTTTTCAAACTGCAGGAAGGCGAAATCTCCGGTGTCGTGCGCTCGGAGTTCGGCTTTCACATCATCAAGCTGACGGCGACGAAAGCGGGCGCTCAACGCCCACTGGCCGAAGTGCGCCCGGAACTCGAGGACGAACTGAAGCGCCAGACAGCGTCGCGGCAGTTCGCCGAAGCCGCCGAGGCGTTCAGCAACATGGTCTATGAGCAGCCTGACAGTTTGCAGCCAGTGGTCGAAAAATTCGACCTGAAGATGCAGCATTCGGGCTGGTTGCCGCGCGATCCGAATCCGCAAGCGCTGGCCACCCTCGGCCAGCTCGGTAACCAGAAGGTTCTGACGGCCCTGTTTTCGGCTGATTCGCTGAAGAACAAGCGCAATACGGAAGCCATCGAAGTTGCACCAAACGTGCTGCTGTCGGCCCGCGTAGCCGCCTATCAAGCCGCGAGCAGCAGGCCTTTTGCCGAAGTAAAGGCAGGCATCGAAGCCGCTCTGAAAGAGCAACAAGCGGCAGCGCTCGCCCGCCAGGCGGGTGAGGCCAGGCTCGCCGCTCTGCAGGCGGGTACCGAGAGCAAGGCTGACTGGGGCCCGGTCAAGAGCGTCTCACGGCTCGAAGGGCAGCAGTTGCCGGCAGCGGCTCTGCAGGCGATCTTCCGGGCGAACGTCAACAATCTGCCAGCCTATGTCGGCGCCGAAGTCGCTGGCGGGACCTACGCGCTCTACAAGATCATCAAGGTCGGACAGCCGGCAACGGTCGATAAACAGCGCCGCGACGCTCTCCAGCGCGAATACAGCACCATTCTTGGCCAAGAGGATTTTGCCGCCTATCTCGCCGGTTTGCGCTCGCGCTACAAGATCGATATCAACAAGGCGGCGCTGGACAGCAAGGAGCGCTAAGTCGACCGCATCGACTCGGGTGAGGGCTGTGCGTCGGCGGGGCTCCTTTCTCGGCTGCCGGTCCCGATAGAGGCGAGGCGGCGGCGTGCTCGCTGTCGGCTGACGCGTTGTCTCCCTGAGCCAATTGCCGGAGTCGATAGCAGCGTCTACCGAGGAGGGTGTTCTCCACGCAGGCGAGTTGCATGCGGTTATTCAGTCAGCGAGTGCCACGGGGATTGCCACGTGGTCAATTCCCGACAGGGGATGCGCGGAGAAAAAAAAACCCCGCCAAAGCGGGGTTTTTTGTTGAGCGGTCAAACTCGGGCAGGACTTACATGTCCATGCCGCCCATGCCACCCATGCCACCCATGCCACCCATGCCGCCACCCATGCCGCCGCCCATGGCCGGCTTCTCTTCAGCCAGTTCGGCGACCATACAGTCGGTAGTCAGCATCAGGCCGGCGATCGAAGCGGCGTTCTGCAGCGCGGTACGGGTTACCTTGGTCGGGTCGAGGACGCCCATTTCAACGAGGTCGCCATACTCACCGGTGGCTGCGTTGTAGCCAAAGTTGCCGGTGCCCTGAAGCACTGCGTTGACCACGACGGAAGGCTCTTCGCCGGCGTTGGCGACGATTTCACGCAGCGGTTGTTCGAGGGCGCGCAGCACGATCTTGATACCGGCTTCCTGGTCGTGGTTATCGCTCTTGACCGAAGCCAGAGCGCTGCGAGCACGCAACAGCGCGACGCCACCACCGGGAACGATGCCTTCTTCAACGGCAGCGCGAGTGGCGTGCAGCGCATCTTCGACGCGCGCCTTCTTCTCTTTCATTTCCACTTCGGTGGCCGCACCGACCTTGATCAGGGCAACACCGCCAGCGAGCTTGGCGACACGTTCCTGCAGCTTTTCCTTGTCGTAGTCGCTGGTCGCGGTCTCGATCTGCGCACGGATCTGTTTGACGCGAGCTTCGATGCTGGTCGAAGCGCCGGCGCCATCGATGATCGTCGTGTCTTCCTTGCCGATTTCGATGCGCTTGGCTTGGCCGAGTTCTTCGAGGGTTGCCTTCTCGAGTGTCAGGCCGACTTCTTCGGCAATCACCTGGCCACCGGTCAGGATGGCGATGTCTTCGAGCATGGCTTTGCGACGGTCGCCGAAGCCAGGCGCCTTGACGGCACAGGTTTTCAGGATGCCGCGGATGTTATTGACCACCAGCGTGGCGAGGGCTTCACCGTCGACGTCTTCGGCGACGATGAGCAGCGGACGGCTGGCTTTGGCAACCTGTTCGAGAATCGGCAGCAGGTCACGGATGTTGGAGATCTTCTTGTCGAAGATCAGCACATACGGGTTCTCGAGGATGGCGTTCTGCTTTTCGTTGTTGTTGATGAAATAGGGGCTCAGGTAGCCGCGGTCAAACTGCATGCCCTCGACCACATCAAGCTCGTTGTTCAGCGACTTGCCATCTTCGACTGTGATTACTCCTTCCTTGCCGACCTTATCCATCGCTCGGGCGATGATGTCCCCGATGTCGACATCAGCGTTGGCCGAGATTGCACCGACCTGGGCGATTTCCTTGTTCGTCGAGCAGGGCTTGGAGAGGTTCTTCAGTTCCTCGACGGTTGCCGTTACGGCCTTGTCGATGCCGCGCTTGAGGTCCATCGGATTCATGCCGGCGGCGACGAACTTCATGCCTTCACGGACGATCGACTGGGCCAGAACGGTCGCGGTGGTCGTGCCGTCACCGGCGATGTCGGAAGTCTTGGAGGCGACTTCCTTGAGCATCTGGGCGCCCATGTTGGCGAACTTGTCTTTGAGTTCGATTTCCTTGGCGACGGAGACACCGTCCTTGGTGACGGTCGGAGCGCCATACGAGCGATCCAGAACAACGTTGCGACCCTTGGGGCCGAGGGTGATCTTGACTGCGTCGGCAAGAAGGTTAACGCCTTCAACCATGCGAGCGCGTGCGCTATCGCCAAACTTGACGTCTTTAGCTGCCATAGAGGTAACTCCTAGAATTCTTTAGTGATTTTGTTCAGAACCGGAATGCCGAATGGCATTCTCGGAGGTGTGCCGAACTGCCTTGCCGGAGGCATTAGGCCTCAACGACGCCCATGATGTCTTCTTCGCGCATGACCAGCAGCTCTTCGCCATCGACCTTGACGGTCTGGCCAGCATACTTGCCGAAAAGGACCCGGTCACCCACCTTGACTGCGAGGGCACGCACGGAGCCATCCTCAAGCAGCTTGCCATTGCCAACGGCGCGGATCTCGCCCTGATCCGGCTTTTCGGTGGCCGCATCCGGGATTACGATACCTGAAGCGGTCTTGCGCTCCTCTTCAAGGCGCTTGACGATCACGCGATCATGCAACGGACGAATTTTCATGCAATTTCTCCTTCGGTTAAGCATATAGGGGGAACATAACCAGCGGACCCTGCCGTTGCGCTTCCATGAATCGGCGGCAGGGTGTTAGCACTCAACGCTAGCGAGTGCTAATAATAGGGCCGGGTCGGACGAATTTCAAGGGCTAGTAGCTTCCTTTGTTTGCCAGAAGGGCAAAAGCAGGCGTTCGCGATCCCCACCGGTCGTGACCATTGCAGGTGGCCCTTGCCAGCGATTGACCGGCGACGATTGATTCCGCGACAATGCGGCTCCTGCTTCTCAATCAGCTGCGCGCCCGACGGTTCCTGGCTTCCGACTGCGGCAACCCAGCGCGTCAAGGCGGATCATATGTACGATGGCGAGAAACTGAACGCCTGGACTCACCTTGTCGGCGCTGTCCTTGCGCTGGTCGGTGCGGTGGTGCTGGTCGTTCTCGCAGCGCTTGACGGCGACGCGTGGAAACTGGTCAGCGTGTCCATCTATGGCGTCACCCTGGTGCTGCTCTACAGCTTCTCGGCCATGTACCACAGCTTCCGCGGACGGGCCAAGGACATCCTGCGCAAACTTGATCACCAGAGTATTTATTTGCTCATCGCAGGCAGTTACACGCCGTTCTGCCTGGTCACCTTGCGTGGCCCGTGGGGCTGGTCCTTGCTCGGCACCGTGTGGGGGCTCGCGGTCCTTGGCGGCTTGCAGGAGATGCGGCCGAGAAACGACGCCCGCATCGTCTCGCTGGTCATCTACATCGTGATGGGGTGGGCGGTGCTGGTCGCCCTGGTGCCGCTGCTCAAGGCACTGGGCGCAGCCGGCTTCGTCTGGGTCGCTACCGGTGGTGTCTTCTACACCGTTGGTATCATCTTTTATGCGCTCGACACTCGCCTTCCGCATGCGCACGGTATATGGCATCTTTTTGTGATGGCCGGTAGCGCAGCGCACTACTTCGCGATTCTGTTCTACGTTCTGTGATGCGCCCGGCGGGTGCGTTGTAATGTCATGGACGCGGGGCACCTGCGGCCGACGGCCCAGCCTTGCCTGTATCCTCGGGCAAAGCCGGGTGGCGCCGTGCGCGGACCCGCGCCAGGCCTCCGCGACCTGCTGCTGCCTGGCTTGCACTGGTACTCAGCTGTCCGGTTGGCGGGGCTTGCAAACATCGAATGCGCAAAAAAGCAGGATGATGGTTGACCTGATGCTCCGAGGTGGCTACAATGCTTCCTCTTCGCAGCACGCAGGTCAGCAGGGCGGTCTCAATGCTCTGCTCCAGGTAGCAAAGGTGCAGCGAAGTCGGGGTGAAAATTTTTCACCCTCAGTGTCGCGGGGTGGAGCAGTCTGGCAGCTCGTCGGGCTCATAACCCGAAGGTCACAGGTTCAAATCCTGTCCCCGCAACCAGCTCTTTAAAAATGAGAC
>Ga0209368_1000272_pt1 | contig 62443 bp, 53 predicted proteins | sample EBPBio242008_DNA_FD_185862 | JGI IMG/M metagenome (GOLD analysis project Ga0209368, IMG submission 185862) | Wastewater treatment Type I Accumulibacter community from EBPR Bioreactor in Madison, WI, USA - Reactor 1_4/24/2008_ DNA (SPAdes)... | ecosystem: Engineered > Bioreactor > EBPR >...
CAGGGCCGTCAGAAGGGCAAGAAGCAGCAGTCCGAACGTACGCATCGCGGCCTCGCGGAAGATGACGAGGGCAATCTAAGACGCAACGTGCACGATGTCAAGCGCGTCCGGGCGTCGATCAGCGCACAACGAGCGTTTGGCGTCGACTGCCGACAGCGGCGCATACGACAGGAAAAGACGCATCTTTAGGATGCGCCGATTGCTCGTTTCGTAGCCGCCCGACACGGCAAACCGCATTTCTCCAAACACCGACGTGAAAACCATCAACCTTATCCTTCGCTTCGGCTTGGAACTCGCCGCCCTCGCCGCGCTCGGCTACTGGGGTGCAACCGCCTCGGCCAGCCCCGCCGTTCGGGCCGTCTTGGGTGTCGGAGCGCCGGTCGTGGCTGCGGTGTTCTGGGGGATGTTCGTCGCTCCTCGTGCCCGCATCGTCCTGTCCAGCCCCGTTCGGATGGGGTTGGGATTCGTCGTGTTCGCGGCGGCCAGCGTGGCCCTCGCCACACGCGGGCATACGCAGATGGCGACGACCTTGGCCGGTTTGGCGCTGCTCAACACGGTGCTGATGCTGGCGTGGAAGCAAGACCAGCCGATCTTCCGGTCGCCGCACCAAGCGGAGCGCCGTTAGCCCAGCGCCGCCGTCCACGCGTCGCGGACGAGCGCGTCGGGCACGCCCTGCACCACGGCGGCGCGTCCTACGTCCTCCAGCACCACAAACCGCAGCCCCTCGGCCCCGCGCTTTTTGTCGCCCTGCATCGCGGTCATCAGATCGTCCACGTCCAGCGGCGGCAGCGGCGGCACGGGCAGCCGAGCCACGAGCGCGTCGAGGCGTTCGGCGTCAAGATGGGGAGCCAGTGCCTTCGACAGCCGTAGCGCGCACCGCATCCCGACGGCCACGGCCTCGCCGTGGGTGAGCACCGCCGGGTTGAAGCCGGTGGCGCGCTCGAGCGCGTGCGCGAACGTGTGGCCGAAGTTCAGGTGGGCGCGGCGGCCCGTCTCGAACTCGTCTTCGATCACCACCTCGGCCTTGATGCGCTGCGCCCGCGCCACGGTTTCGGCGAGGACGGCGGGGTCGCCGGCAAGGGCGTTGCCAAGATGCTCTTCGAAGAACGTCGCCAACGTGGCGTCGGCGATGAGCGCGTGCTTGACAGCCTCGGCCAGCCCGGAAGCCAACTCACGAGGCGGGAGGGTTTGGAGGACCGCGGGGTCGGCGAGGACGAGGCGCGGCGGGTAGAACGCTCCGATCAGGTTTTTGCCGGTCGCGTGGTTGATGCCCGTCTTGCCGCCGAGGCTCGAATCCACCTGCGCGAGCAGCGTCGTCGGGAGCTGCACGAGCGGCAGGCCGCGCAGCAGCGTGGCGGCGAAGAAGCCGCCGAGGTCGCCCATCACCCCGCCGCCGAAGGCGAACACGGCGGTTTGGCGGTTCACCTTCGGGCCGTCGCTGGAGAGCGCGGCGTCGTAGAGCGCGCCGAGTTGGGCGAGGGATTTGGCCGACTCGCCGGGCGGCACGGCCAGCACACGCGGCGCGAAGCCGAGGACGTCGAGGACGCCGAGAAGCCGGTCGCCGTGGAGGCGCTGCACCGTCTCGTCCGTCACAACGAGGCACGGGCCGGGGGCGATGCCGGTATCGGGCAGGTACGCGCCGAGGCGGTCGAGCGCGTCGGCGGCGACGGTGTAGCGTCCGGTGGCGTGGGGAACGACGAGCGGCATGGGCGGCGGCGAAAGACCGCGCGGTTATGCTCTCCCGTTCACCCGGCGGTTCCGCCTCAGCGGCGCACGGCCACACCGAAGGTGTATGCCAGCTCGCCGTAGGTGCGGTCGGGAGCGCGTCGCCACGCGGGAAGCTGCGGCGAGCGGGCCAGTTCGCGTTCGGCCCCCATCTCCATCTCGCCAAACAGATGGATCGGCCCGGCGAGCCGCACCTGCGCCCCCGCGAGTACGCCCAGATGCGCCAGCGTCGCCGATTCGTTGGTTTGCCACGCGTCCGAGCTTTCAGGGATCGAAGACGCACCTTCCTGCCGCCAGCGGTTGGCGTACTGCCGCACCCCAGCCGCTGGGCCGATCACCAGCGAGACACGGCTGGGGAGGGACGATGGCGCGGCATGAGACGTCCGCACAGGAATCGTCCAGACGTACGCCGCAACCAAGCTGCCAATCGACGTACGCGCACGGGTATCCGAACACTCGAAACTGGCCAAGTGAATGCATGCGGACGACCCGACGCTCGACTGCGCACCGTACGAACCACCCAAGCGCACAGAACCCGGCCCGATCGGCCAGCCGAGTGATGCGCCGAACTGCGCAGGCAACCGCTCGACGTTGCGGCGAACGCCCAGCGCGATCGTTTGCGCCGACGCGGCGGGCGCGGAAACAAGCAAGAGCAAGGCGGCGGCGAGGGGGAGAAGGGCACGCATCGTACACAAGGGAAAAAGCATCCGTAGAATCGTGCGCTTCGGAACCGTTGTCAAGGGCAAACCGCTTCCCTCTCGTCCAACCGTCTAAGATGAAGGCTATCCTGTACACCTCGCCCGGCGATCCGTCGGTGCTTCGCGTTGGCGACGCGCCCACGCCCATGCCCGGCCCCGGCGAAATCCGCCTGCGCATTCGCGCCACCGCGCTCAACCGGGCCGATTGCAGCCAGCGGCGCGGCCACTACCCACCGCCGCCCGGCGCGTCGGAGATTCTCGGGCTGGAATGCGCGGGCGAGGTGGAGGCCGTCGGCGAAGGCGTGGCGATGTGGCGCGTGGGCGACCGGGCGATGGCGCTGCTCGCGGGCGGCGGCTACGCGGAGTACGCGGTCGTCCCCGAAGGCCACGCGATGCCCATCCCGGACGGCCTGTCGTTCGAGGAGGCCGCCGCGATTCCGGAGGCGTTTCTGACGGCGTCGCAGGCGCTCTTCGCGCTCGGCGGGTTGCAGCCGGGCGGAGTGGCGCTGGTGCACGCGGGCGCGTCGGGCGTGGGCACGGCGGCGGTGCAACTGGCCCGCTGGCAGGGCGCGCACATGTTCGCCACGGCGTCGGCGGGCAAACACGCGCTTGTGGAGGCGCTGGGCGCGACGCGGGCCATCGACTACCGGACGGAGGATTTCGCGGCGGTCGTGCAGGCCGAAACCCACGGCCACGGCGCGGACGTGATTGTCGACCCCATCGGAGCCTCGTACGCCCTCCAGAACCTGAGCAGCATCGCGTTGGACGGGCGCTGGATCGTACTCGCCACAATGGGAGGCGCGGTGGTGGACGGCCTTGACCTGCGGCGGATGATGGCCCGCCGCGCCACGCTCACCGCCTCGACGCTGCGCAACCGCTCGGACGCCTACAAGGCCACGCTCGTTCGCCGTTTCGCCGCCGAGTGCCTGCCGTCGTTCGTGCGGCCCGGCGGCCACGGCAAGGTGCCGCGCCTGCTCCGTCCGGTGATCGATGCGGTGGTGGGCTGGGACGAGGTGGCCGACGCGCACCGGCGGATGGAGGCCAACCAGACGGCGGGCAAGATCGTGATGCGGGTCGGTTAGACGGCCTGCACGAGCCGAAACAAGCCGTCGCTGCTGGGCACGCGGTGATTCCGACCTGCCGTAGAGACGCCCCCGTGAGACGTCTCTACACGTCGTCACGGTCCGGCGCACCGGGCGGAGACGGGCGCAGCGGCATCGCCAGCATCCCGCGCACCGTCGCATCGTCCGGCGCATCGAAATCGTCGAGGCCGAGGCGAAGGTTTTCCAGATCCTCCCGGACACGAAACGACCCGAACATCCGATCCCACACCGACAGGAGGCTCGCGTAGTTGGAATCGGTCTCCGGCTGGAAACGGCTGTGGTGGACCTTGTGCAGCCCCGGCGTGACGATGACGCGTCGAAGCAGCCGTTCGAGGCGCGGCGGCAGCGCGACGTTCGCGTGCTGCAGTTGGACGACGGCGAACATCAAGGCTTCGTAGGCCACGAGTTCCCACGCGTACACGCCCAGCGCAACGATCAGCGGGAGGCGCAGCAGCGACGACAGCACGATCTCGCCGATGTGGAAGCGGCTGGCGGTGGTCACGTCCATCTGCGCATCGGCGTGGTGCACGCGGTGGAAGCGCCACAGCAGCGGAATCCGGTGGTTGAGGCGGTGCCACGCATACGTCCATGCATCCAAAAGCAGCGCGGCCAGCGCCACATGCGCCCACGTCGGCAGGCCCGCCCGGTCGCGGGCGACGTTCAGCAGCCCGACGCCTCGATCGCTCGCCCACTCGGCGGCGGCGAGCCACAGCGCAGCGAACGCAAGCGCCACCACAACGGCGTTGAAGAGGCCCAACGCAAGGTTGCGTAGCGCGTGGACGGCGCGATCGCGGCGATTGGTCCAGAACGCGAAGAACGGATGCGCCGCCTCCACGGCCAGAAGCACGGCCATCGCGGCGAGAGCCGACGCGCCTTGCACGGTGGAGAGCAGTTGAACCAGCGGGGCCATGGGCAAGGGCGAACGTAGAGACGCCCCCAAGAGTCGTCTCTCAGCGAAGGGCCGAACCGTTCGTCGATTCCGGTTCCGCGCCTTCGAAAGGTAGGCATCCATCGCGATCCCCGTTACCCCCGTGCGTCGAGGGCGGCACGGACGGCGGCGGAGCGCGTCGGGTAGGCATCGCCGACGTGATGCCGGAGGTACGCCTCGGCCAAGTTGGACGCCTCTACGGAGACCGGCGACGCGATCTGCATCGGGAGGACGACGCTGCCGTCGGCGCGGGCGGCGGTGGCGAAGGCGCGGAGGGCGGCGCGGCTGGCGCGGCGCGGCGCATCGAACGCCCCGTCGTCCACAATCTCGCCCGTGCCCAAGAGCAGAACGCCGCCGTCGTCGGGGAGCGCGGCTACGGCCTCGCGGGTGAAACGGGGTTGGAAACCGAGAAGCGCGGCAAGGCGCAGTTCGAAGAAGAGCAGCGCGTTGGCCGGATGCGTCCCCGGAGCGTCGAGGCCATCGAGCGTGGCCACGAGCAGATCAAAAAGTGCAGGCGTCGCCTCCTCGTCCTCGGTGAGCGCATTCACCAGTTCCGCCATCCGCAGGCCCGCGCTGAGGCGGTCGAGGTCGGCGGCAAGCGTGGGAAAGCGTCGGATGTAGGACGTCTCGCGGAGGGTTTGAAGCGTGCGCGTCTCCTTCGTCGACAGCACCGCCTCGATGCACGCCAGCGGCTGAACGGCCCCGCCGAAGCGGCTCTTCGTCGCCCGCGCGCCCCGGGCGAGCACCGCAATCTTGCCGTAGTCGCGGGTAAAGAGCGTGACGATGCGGCTCGTCTCGCCGTAGCGCATCGCGCGCAGCACCACCGCGTCGGTTCGAAGGATCATACGGAGCGTCGAAGATGAAACGGCAAACGACGCACCGGCGGAAAGGTTGAGGCGAGCGCCCGGCGTCACCGCGCCCGGATCGCCCGAAACAGGCCGTTGAGCCGCACCGGGACGTCGGCCTCCTTCGCGAACCCTGCGCCGCGCAGCAGCGGCCCCGCCTGCCGCGTCACGTCGGTGACGAAAAACGCCAGCAAGGGGTTGACCGCCTGCCGCCACGCCGCCACCGGCTGATCGTCGGGGGCGAACTTGTCGAAGAGGCCGAGCCGTCCACCGGGCCTTAGCACCCGCCGCGCCTCCGCCACAACGGCTTCGGGATTGGGCACGACGGCCACAATCAGATGCAGCAGCACCGCGTCGAACGAAGCGTCGGGGAACGGCAGCCGCGACGCATCCAGCGTCTGCACGGCCTCCGGATCGAAACCGGCCCGTTCGGCAGCGCGGCGGGCACGGGCCACCATCGGCGGCGCAAAATCGCCCGCCACAAGGTCGACGCCCTTCGGCAGATGCGCGAAGTCCAGCCCCGTGCCGCAGCCTGGAATCAGCACCCGCTCGCCCGGCTGCAAGGCCGCAAGCCGCACCGACGCCGCGCGTCCCGGACGGGTGAAACGGGTCAGCAACGCATCGTAAAACGGCGCGTACAGCGAATACAACCGACGAAGCGCGGCAGAACGACGAGCGGACATTGCAACGGCAGGCAAACGTCCCTACCAACCGCGAGGGACGCGGATCGTTGCAGATTCGGCGTTCGGCACGCCGTACGTTTGCCCCATTCGTTCCCCCACCGCCGATGCGCCGCCTCGTTCTTTCCCTGCTGGCCGGGCTGGCCGCCGCGCCCGCACTCGCCCAGCCGTCGCCGCTGCCCGAGCAGCCCACATGGGCACGAGAGATCGCCGTGACCGGCCTCGACTCGGCCTTTGCGCTCGCCCTCGACGGCCAAGGGCGGATTCTCGTGGCCGGAAGCGCGGCGTACAACGTCGTGTTCGCCCGGCTGCATGCCGACGGACGGATCGACTCGACGTTCGGGACGAACGGCATCGTGCAACTTCAACCCGACCCGGCCAACCGCAGCGTCTTGCGCACCCTCGCCGTGGACGTTGACGGACGGATCGTGGCCGCCGGGACGACCGGCGCGGCAGGCCGCGGCGATGTGCTGGTGGTGCGCTTGCTCTCCGACGGACGGCGCGACGCCTCGTTTGGCACCAACGGCATCGTTCGACGCGATGTAAGCGGCGACGACCGCGTTCGGAGCTTGCTCTTGGGAGACAACTTAAGCCTGTTCGTCGCAGGCAGCAATCAGAACGTCACGTTCGGCGGAACGGGGTATTTGCAAGGCCGCAGCGCCTTCGTTATGGGGTTGAGCTCATCGGGAAGCCTCGCCGAATTTGGACGCAATGGGGTAGCCTATCTCACCCCCGGCGAAGCCAGCGAGGCTACGACACTAACCCGCTCCCCAAACGGGATGTTGGCCGTGGGTGCGGTGCGGCAGATCGGATCCAACGTTTCGGCGATCTTCTTTCCGGTGGACATGAACGGCGACGAGCAGACGTTCCCCCTCGACGGAGGGCAGAAGCTCTTCACGCTCACGGCAGAGACCGAGGGACCGAGGGGCCTGACGCATGAGATTGGAACGTACGGCGCGGTGGCGCGGAGTGGCGCGGATGTACTGGTGATGACGTTTTCGGGATGGGGCACATGGACAAACACGGGCACCTTCGACGCGGGCGGCGTGGACGTTCCGAAGGGCTACTACGCCACCGGTACCGGCTACACCCTTGTGGCAGGCACGTCCGACGGACAACTGGGCTTTCTCCTCTCCAACGACGTGCACACCGAGAGCGGCGGCGACGCCACCGGCGTCACCGTTCCGTACCAGACGACGGCGCGGCGTTACGCCGTCGGCGGGCGACCGACCGGCTTCGAGGCGATGGTGATGGGCAGCGGACGAAGGGCGTATGTGGCAGGCTGGACGGCGGGCACGGCGGGCCGCACGTCGCTGCTGGTGGCGGCGTTCGACCTGCCCGCCATCGTTGCGGGCGAAGAGGTAACTGCGCCCAACGCCTTCACGCTCGACGTGTCGCCCCTGCCCGCACGCGGCGTGGCCACCGTACGCCTCCCCACCGCCGCGCGCCTGACGCTCGTGGACGCGCTCGGCCGCACCGTCCGCACGCTCGACGTCGCGGCGGGCACGCACCCGCTCGACGTATCGGGACTCTCTGCCGGCGTGTACATCCTCCGCGCCGACGCCGAAGGCCAAGTCGCCACGCAGCTGCTGCCGGTGGTGCGGTAGCCGAAGCGCGGCACCCTGTCAGGGCCAACAGGCCCTGACAGGGTGCTTCGAGATCACGCCTTGCCGCCGAGGAAGTCGCGCAGCACGGTGTGGAGGATGCCGCCGTTGCGGTAGTAGGCCACTTCCACGGGCGTGTCGAGGCGGCAGGTCGTCGGGAACGTCACGGTCGTGCCGTCCGGACGGGTGGCTGTCACCTCGATGGTCTGGCGCGGCTGCACGTCGTCGGCCACGGGAATCGAGAACGTCTCCTCCCCGGTCAGGCCGAGGCTTTGCACGCTCTGCCCGTCTTGGAACGTCAGCGGCAGCACGCCCATCCCGATCAGGTTGCTGCGGTGGATGCGCTCAAACGACTCCACGATCACGGCCTTGACGCCGAGCAGGGCCGTGCCCTTGGCCGCCCAGTCGCGGCTCGACCCCATCCCGTAGTCCTTGCCGCCGAGCACCACGAGCGGCGTCCCGGCCTCTTGGTAGCGCATCGACGCGTCGTAGATCGGCATGCCCTCGTCGGTCGGCAGGTACTTCGTCACGCCGCCTTCCACGCCGCCCATCATCAGGTTCTTGATGCGGATGTTGGCAAACGTGCCGCGCACCATCACGTCGTGGCTGCCGCGCCGCGAGCCGTACGAGTTGAAGTCGAACGGACGCACGCCGTTTTCCGTCAGGTACTTCCCTGCCGGGCTGTCAAACTTGATCGACCCGGCCGGGGAGATGTGGTCGGTGGTCGTCGAGTCGCCCACGACGAGCAGCACGTTGGCGTTCTCGATGGGCTGGATCGGCGACGGCTCGGCGGCCAAATCCAAGAAATACGGCGGCTCTTGGATGTAGGTGGACGATTCCGGCCACGCGTAGATCTGCCCGTCGGGGATCTGGATGGCGTTCCAGTCCGCGTTCGAGTGCTCGATGCCGTCGTACTCCTTGCGGTAGATCTCGGGCGTGATCGTCCGGGCGATCTCGGCCTCGATTTCCGCCGCCGTCGGCCAGATGTCCTTCAAGAACACGTCGTTTCCGTCGGTGTCCTGCCCAATCGGCTCGTTTTGCAGGTCGATGTCCACCGTGCCCGCGAGCGCGTAGGCGACCACCAGCGGCGGCGACGCGAGGAAGTTGGCCTGCACGTTCGGGTGGATGCGGCCCTCGAAGTTGCGGTTGCCCGAGAGCACGCCCGCGGCCACGAGCTTGCCGCTGACGATGGCATTCGTCACCACCTCCGGCAGCGGGCCGGAGTTGCCGATGCACGTCGTGCAGCCGTAGCCGACGAGGTTGAAGCCGAGCGCGTCGAGCGGCGCGGTCAGCCCGGCGCGTTCGAGGTATTCGGTGACGACGCGGCTGCCCGGCGCGAGGCTCGTCTTGACGTACGGCTTGGGCTGGAGGCCACGGGCCACGGCCTTCTTCGCCACGAGGCCCGCCCCGATCATCACGCTCGGGTTGGACGTGTTGGTGCACGACGTGATCGCCGCGATCGCCACGTCGCCGTGGTGCATCGTGAGCGTTCCGCCGGCATCCATTTCCGCGCTCGTGCCGCCCTCGCCTGCCATCCGAATCTCGGCCTTGAGCGTGGCACCGTCGCCTTCGGGCGTCGCTTCCGTGGGCGACTTCTGGCCGGTCTTGACGCGGCTGGCGCGCTGCGCCGCCTCGTCGGTCAACCCAAACCCCTTCGGGCCGTTGGGCGCGGTCAAGCTCGTCTGGAAGAGGCCTTGGACGTTGCCGAGCGTCACGCGGTCTTGCGGGCGCTTCGGCCCGGCCATCGCCGGCTCGATCGTCGAGAGGTCGAGGTGGAGCGTGTCGAGGAACTCCGGGTCGGGCGTGTCGTCGGTGCGGAAGAGGCCCTGCGCCTTCGTGTAGCGCTCCACCGTCTGGACGAGCGCCTCGTCGCGGCCCGTGCGCCGCATGTAGGCGAGCGTGCCCTCGTCCACGGGGAAGAAGCCCATCGTCGCGCCGTACTCGGGGGCCATGTTGGCGATGGTGGCGCGGTCGGGAACGGACAGGCGGCTCAGGCCTGCGCCGTAGAACTCGACGAACTTGCCGACCACGCCGTACTGCCGCAGCATCTCCGTGACGCGCAGCACGAGGTCGGTGGCGGTCGCGCCCTCCGGCATCTCGCCCGTGAGCTTCACGCCGATCACCTCGGGCATCAGCATGTAGATGGGCTGGCCGAGCATCACCGCCTCCGCTTCGATGCCGCCCACGCCCCAGCCGAGCACGCCGAGGCCGTTGATCATCGTCGTGTGGCTGTCCGTGCCGACGAGGCTGTCGGGGTAGATGACCTGCCCGTCTTCTTCCGGACGGCTCCAGACGGTGCGGGCGATGTATTCGAGGTTGACCTGGTGGCAGATGCCGGACGCGGGCGGGACGACGTGGAAGTTGTCGAACGCCTGCTGGCCCCAGCGCAGAAACTCGTAGCGCTCGCGGTTGCGGTCGAACTCCAGCTCCGAGTTGAGGTGGGCGGCATCGCTGGTGCCGAAGTGGTCCACCATCACCGAGTGGTCGATCACCAGGTGCACCGGCACGCGGGGATTGATCTTGGCCGCATCGCCGCCGAGGCGCGCCATCGCCGAGCGCATCGCCGCAAGGTCGACCACCGCCGGGACGCCCGTGAAGTCCTGCAAGAGCACGCGCGCGGGCATGAACGGAATCTCCTCCTTCGCCGGGGCCTTCGGGTTGTAGGCCGCAAGCGTGCGCACGTTATCTTCCGTCACGAGGTAGCCGTCGCACTCGCGCAAGAGCGCTTCGAGCAGCACCTTGATCGAGAACGGCATCTGGCGGATGCCCGGAAAGCCCTGCTCGGCGAGGGTGTCGAGGCGGTAGAGGTAGGCAGAACCGTTGCCGGTATCGAAGGTGGCGCGGGCACCGAAGGGATTCGTCAGGCGGTCGGACATAGCGTGCGGAGAGGGGCGAAGGAAAACGATGGGTACCGAACCCGCGGTTTCGCCCCAATGTTCGCCCGGTCGCGCACCGAAAGCCGCAACGGGCTTGAGAAAAACGGAGGCGCTCCCGCCGCACCAAAACGGCAGCACCGACCTCCCCCCCGGAAGATCGGCGCTGCCGAAGCGTGGGCTGCCGGTCCTAACGGGCCACGACCGCACGCAGGCTTTGCCGCTGCCGTCCCTGCTCCAACTGCACGACGTAAACCCCGCTGGCCACCGCGCGCCCGTCCCATACGGCCTCGTGCTGCCCCGGCGCGAGCACGCCGTCGGCGATCCGCGCCACCTGCCGTCCCAGCAGGTCGTAGACGGCGAGGCGCACAGGCTCGGGCGAGACTACGGCGAAGCGCACCGTCACGACGCCCCGCGAGGGGTTGGGGTAGACCGCGTGCAGCGCAAAGGCGTCGGCGCGAGGCGCGTCGTCGGTGGCCGTGTCGGTCAGGAAGCGCGTTTCGACAAGCGCCGGGCGCTCTTGCTCGGCGTTGCCGAGCGCGTCGGTGGTGAGGGCGTAGAAGCGGAAGGTGACGCCCTTGACGCCGTCCACCAGCAACGAATCGCCCTGCGCGATGCCGATGGGCAGAAACGCGCCGCCGTCGCGAGAGGCGTAGACGGTGGTCGTGCCGCCGCCCGCGCCCACGCTGTCGCGGGCCGTCCAGCGCAGCATCAGCCGGGGCGTGGTCGTCTCGGCGGGCAGCGCCGCCATCGTCGTCACCGGCGCGCTCAGGTCGAGGGTGTTGACGTGCGTGTTGGTGACAATCGGCGCGTTGAGGTCGAACGTGATCGTGGCGCGGTTCTCGATCCGTGTGCCGCTGGGCAGGCCGGGTCGGGCGGCGACGGTGAACGAGACGAAGCCTTCGCCCTCGGGGGCGTTCACGTTCGGCGGCAGTTCGATGCCCGTGGCCCGCCACGTCAGGACGTTGCCGGTGCGGGTGAACCGAAAGATCGGGTGGCTTGTGGCCCCGTTGATCACCGTCTCGGGGTCGAGATCGGCCTCCAGCGTGTCCACGATTACGATCTCGTAGGCGGCGTCGGTGGCCTCCTTCTTGTTCTCGAAGCGGATGACGTACGGGATGCGCCCGAAGCGGGTGACGAACCCGGCGTCGCCGAGGCCGCGCGGGCCGATCTTCTCGTTCGGATCCCACGACCGCACGGGCGACGGTGTGGCGGCGGGGGCGCTGGGCAGGTCGGGGTAGTCGACGGGCACGCGGAACGGCCCGAGGCCGGAGTTTCCGCCCGGCCCGAACGGGCCGCCCTCGTCGGCACGCCGCCAGCGCTCCTCGCGCTCGGCGTTGGCGTCGGCGAGCGCCCCGGCAAAATCGGCCACGTCCTTGAGCGTGTTGGCGCGGTCGAGGGCCGTGCCCTTCCCGGCGAGACCCGCCAGTTCGCCCTGCAAGGCCCCGGTGAGTTCGCCCATTCCCTTCTCGAAGCCGCCCGCCCAGTCGTTCGCCACCTTGCCAAAGGCGCGGTCGGGCGCGTTGCGGGCGTCTTCGGGGTTGTTCACCATCTCGGTAAACGTCTCCTTCCACAGGTCTTTGACGAAGCTGGCCCCTGCCCCGGCCGCGACGGCCCCGCCCCACAGCAGCGCGGGCGCGATCATCCCGGAGGCACGGGCTTGAACGTACGCGTCGGTGTCGGTGAAGACGGGCACCTCGCCGTGCGCAGCGCCTTGGATGTCGGCTCGGGCGCGGACGATGGCCACGAGCGTGCGCTCCTCGCCGGGCTGAAGGTTGGGCACGTAGAAGACGGCGTGCGTCGAGTCGCTGCGGTGCGAGAAGTTGGCCTTGCGCAGCGGACGCGGCGCGTCGCCGGGGCGCTCGGGGCTGGGCACGACCTCTTCGACGTAGATGCCGTTGGTGGTCGTCAGCCCGGCCAAGAACTCGCCCGTCGGGGCGCTGCCGAGGTTGGTGTAGGTGAGCAGGTAGCGGTTGGGCGGCCCCACGCGCAGCCGCTCGGGGCCGGTGACGACGAACACGACGTTGGAACGCGCCGACGTAGCAATCGGGCGCGCCGAGAGCGCATACATCCCGTAAGCGGGCGCGTTGACGAGCGACACGGTGTTGGCCTCGGCGTTGCGCGTGAGGTTGGACGCGGTGGAGAGGCGCGTCCACGTCGCCCCGCCGTCGTCGCTGTGGTAGACCTGCAGCGAGTCTTCGGCGGACGAGCCGAGCGCGACGTCGGTGTAGCGAAGCGTCAGGCGGGTGAAGGCCACGCGAGCGGAAGCGGGGAACGGCTCGAAGCTCCACATCCGCGCCACGGCGTTGCCGAACGTGGACGGCGGCGCGTTGCCCGCGCCCACGATCCGCACCGAGTCCAGCCCCGTGCCTGACGCCGACGCCTCGGCGAGCAGGAAGTCGCGGGTGACGACGCCGCCGAAGGGCCGCGTGAACCGAACCTCGGCGAGGGGCGTCGCGGGCGACTCCAGTTCGAGGCTCCCGCCGAGGCGGTGGTTGGGCGAGACGATGCCGTGCAGCCCCGGCCCGACGAAGCGGGTGACGGCGGGCTCCCAGTACCCGGTGTTGGTGAGGCTGCGGCCGATGTGGACGGCCAGCTGCGAGCAGCACGGGTTGTTGTAGCTGCCGACAAACACGCTGCCTTGGTTGATCACCGAGCCGTTCACCACGACGGGCCACAGCCCGCTCGCCCCTTCCACGCGGCGCATCACGGCATCGGGCGCGAGCGTGAGCGTGCCGTCCACCACAATGTCCAGCCCCACGAACAACGGGCCGCCGAGCGTGACGGCCCCGGCGAAGCGCACGCCCCACAGCGACGCGGGGCTGTTCTGACCGGCGAGGAACCGCACGGTACCGCCGTCGCTGGCGATCCGCCCGCCCTCGACGGCCGTGTACCGAGATCCGCCCTCCACGGAAAGGGTGTGGACGCCCAGGCGGAGAAGACCGTCGCCCAGCCGCAGGTAGCCGTTGAGCCGCACGTCGCTGCCCAGCACGACCTCGCCGGGTGTGCCGCCCGCCACCGCATCGACCACCAGCGTGCCGCCCAGTGCGGAATCCGCCCGAAGCGTGTGTGTGCTCGTTCCGGTGAAGCGCGTTTCGGCAGGCTCCCAGCGCCCGTTGTTCGTCAGGTCGCCGCCCACATGCACGGCCAGTTGCGAGCAGCACGCGTTGTTCTCGCTGCCGACGTGCACCGTCCCTCGGTTGACGACCGAGCCGTTGACGACCAGTGGCCACAGCCCGCTGGGGCCTTCGACGCGGCGAATCGTCGCGCCCTGCGCGATGGTGAGCACGCCGTTGACGACGACGTCCAACCCCACGCGGAGCACGCCGCTCAGGGTGACCGGGCCGTCGAAGCGCACGCTCCACAGCGACGCCGAGACGTTCGGGCCTGTAAGAAAATGCACATTGCCGCCGTCGCTCACGACCCGTCCGCCCTCGATGGCCGTGGCGTTCACGCCGCCTTGCACCGTCAGCGTCTGGACGCCCAAACGGAGCAGGCTCGTCCCCAAACGCAGGTAGCCGTTGAGCCGCACGTCGCTGCCCAGCACCACCTCGCCCGGCGTCTGCCCCGCCGCCACATCGTCCACGACGAGCACGCCGCCGAAGGCCGAGTCGCCCCGCACCGTGTGCGTGCCCGTGCCGGTGAAGCGCGTTTCGGCAGGCTCCCAGCGCCCGTTGTTCGTCAGGTCGCCGCCCACATGCACGGCCAGTTGCGAGCAGCACGCGTTGTTCTCGCTGCCGACGTGCACCGTCCCTCGGTTGACGATCGCCCCCGTGACGGCGAGCGCCCACAGGCCGCTGGGCCCTTCGGCGCGGCGCACCGCCGCCCCCTGCGCAACGATGAGCGACGCGACGGTGTCGGCCCCCACGTCCAAGTAGACGGTATGGCTGGAGGAAACGGTGACGGCATCGCCCATGCCGGGGGCGCGGCCGGTGCTCCACATCGCCGGGTCGCTCCAGTTGCCCGAGCGCACCGAGGCCACCGGCGTTTGGGCGTGGACGGACGAGGCGAACAGCACGAGGGACAAAAGCCCCAAAAGGGAGTAGACGGGCGCACGCATGGCGAGGCGGGAGGGAGTACAGCGGAATAGGCGCAGCGGCACCGCAAATCGTGCAGGCGTCGCGTCGTTATTTTTTCCGCCCCGGCTATCTTTGCGGCCAAGCGGTCTGTTTCGCCCCCTTCGATGGCCGATGTCGACGTCACGCAGATGCTCCGGGCGTTCTCCGGCGGCGACGCCGAGGCGGCGGCGCGGGTGTTGCCGCACGTCTACGACGAGCTGCACCGGATTGCCCTGGCGCGGCTGCGTTCGGAGCGCGACGACGCGACCCTCGCTCCGCTCGACCTCGTCCACGAAGCCTACCTGCGGCTCGTGCGCGTGACCGAGGTGACGTGGCAAGACCGCGCCCACTTCTTCGCCCTCGCCTCCGGGACGATGCGCCGCATCTTGGTGGACCGTGCCCGCCGTCGCGGCGCGGCCAAACGCGGCGACGGGGCCCGCCCGGACACGCTTCACGAAGACGCGATAGCCGGAGCAGCGTCGCACGCCGACGAACTGCTCGCGCTCGATGCCGCCCTCGACGCGCTGGCGCTGCGTTCGCCCCGGCAGGCCCGCGTGGTCGAGTGCCGCTACTTCGCCGGTCTCACGTTCGAGGAAACCGCCGAGGCGCTCGGCGTCTCGGTGCGCACGGCCAAGGAAGACTGGCGGCTGGCGAAGGCGTGGCTCTACCTCGCGATGCGGTAGGGCTTGCACCTTCTGGTCTCCTTTTGCGCTATCTCGTCAGCCGCTGCTCCTCCGATGCTTCCTCCCGACCGCTGGCCCGACGTTGAACGCCTCTTCCGCACGGTCTTGGACGCCGATGCCGACGAGGCCGCCCGCCTGCTCGCGGACGCCGACGCCGACGTCGCGGCGGAGGTCCAAGCCCTGCTGGCCGCCGAGCACGAGGCCGACACGTTCTTCGGTCGCCCACCTCATCTGGGCAACGCCGACGAGGTGGAGGACGATCTGCCCCGAGGGGCGCGGCTGGGGCCGTGGGAGGTTGCCGAAGAACTGGGGCGCGGCGGGATGGGAACGGTCTACCGCGCGCGCCGTGCCGACGGCGCGTACGCCCAAGACGTGGCCGTGAAGGTGGTGCACCGGGGGATGGACTCGGCGCAGATCGTCCGCCGGTTCCAGCAGGAGCGGACGCTCCTGGCCACGCTCGCCCACGAAGGCGTGGCCCGTTTGATCGACGGCGGCGTGGCGGGCGACGGACGCCCCTACCTCGTGATGGAACTCGTGGAGGGACAGCCGCTCACGGCCTACGCCGACGCCCGTCGCCTCCCCGTGGAGGCGCGCATCCGGCTGTTTCTCGACGTGTGCGCCGCCGTTTCTCACGCCCACCAGCGGCTCGTCGTCCACCGCGACCTCAAACCCTCCAACATCCTCGTGACCGACGGAGATGCCCGTCCGCACGTCAAGCTGCTTGACTTTGGTATTGCCCGTCTGCTCACCTCGTCCGACGACGGCGAGGCGCTCACCCTTCCGGAACTCCGCCTCTTCACACCCCGCTACGCCGCGCCCGAGCAGGCCACCGGCGCGCCGGTCACCACCGCCACCGACGTGTACAGCCTTGGAGCGGTGCTCTTTGAATTGCTTGTAGGCGAAGCCCTCCGCCTTGCGCCCGGCCAAACGATGCCGGAGCGTGCCAGCACCGTGCTCCGCACCATGCCTCGCCCCGATGCCGAAGCCGTTGCCCACGCCCGCGCCACCTCGCCTGCTCGGTTGGAACGGATGCTGCGCGGCGATCTCGACGCGGTGTGCCATCTCGCCCTTCGCCCCGAACCCCATGCCCGTTACCCCTCCGTCGAGGCACTTGCCGACGACCTGCGCCGCCATCTGACCGGCCTTCCCGTTCGGGCACGCGGAAACACCCGGCGTTACCTCGTCGCATCCTTCGTGCGCCGCCATCGCTGGCCGGTTGCCGTCGCCGCCGGAGCAACCATCGCCGTACTGGCCGCCACCGCAGCCGTCGCCGTTCAAAACCGACGGATTGCCCACGAACGCGACCGGGCCGAAGAGGTGGCCACCGTTCTCGAGAACGTCTTCTTGCGCATCGACCCCGGCGGCCAAGCCGAAGGCGGAGCCAGCACCCGCGACCTGCTTGACCGTGGGGCCGAGGAAACCGCCCAAATGGCCGACACCGAGGCCAAGGCGCATCTGCTCGACGTGGTGGCGCGGGTCTACCGCGCCCTTGGCGACCACAACCGCGCCCTTCCCCGGCACGAGCAAGCGGTACGCCTGTACACCGCCCTTCGCGGACGCGACGCTCCCGAAACCTTGGCCGCCGAGCATCATCTGGCGTACCTGCTCACCGCCCTCGGCCGCACCGACGAAGCGGAGGCGATGTACCGGCGCGTCTTGGAGGTTCGACGGCGAACCGGCGACCCCACAGGCCTTGTGGAAAGCACCTCCGACCTGGCCGACCTCTACCTCGACACCCGCCGCTTGGCCGAGGCCCGCGCCCTGATTGCCGAAGGCTTAGCCGTGCTGGAACGCCATCCCAACGCCGGGCCACCGTCGCTCGAAGGCCCGATCGCCCGTGCGGGTTTTCTCTACCAACAGGCCCTAATCGAACAGCAAGAAGGCCGCCTCGACGACGCCGTCGCCCGCTTCCACGAAGCCCTCAACCTGTACCGCGCCCATCGGGGGCCCAACCACATCTACACCGCCGCCGTCGAAACCAAGCTGGCCTCGCTTCTGCTGGAACAAGGCAACGGAGCCGCCGCTGGCCCGCTTCTCGAGCACGCCCGCAGCGTCCAAGAGCGGGCGTGGGGACCGAGCCATCCTTGGGTGTACGCCGTGTACAACACCCAAGCCACCCAAGCGTTACAAGCCGGCGACCGCGACAGCGCTCAGGCGCTCTACGACCGGATCCGCGCGCGCGCCGAAGCCGCTGGCGACACCCTGTGGGCGGCGCGGGCGAAGCGCCAAGCGGAACAGCTCCGCCGGTAACATCCCCCAACCGGGGCACGCGCGCCAACGGCGCGACCTGTCCACGGTATTCGCCGCCCCCTCCGTCCCACCCTGCCCTGTTGATTTTCACCGTGCCTCCGCTTGGCAGGGCTTGATGCGCACGGTCCGACTGCCGTATCCTGTGGGTCTGCCTGGGGGTATAGCTCAGTTGGTAGAGCGCTGCAATCGCACTGCAGAGGCCAGCGGTTCGAATCCGCTTACCTCCACCCCTCAAATCGGCCCCAGAACCCGCGAAAGCAGCGTTTCTGGGGCCGTTCTCGTTTAAGGCTCTCAACGCTACATTCCGCCCGCCCGTCGGAACGGTATTGGGACGTGGTGCCTCCGATGCTCCAAGGCTCGTCCTCGCAAGGCTATGTAGACTCTGCGTCAAACGAAGGCCAGGTTGAGAAGGCTTGATGGAACGTCCAACCAGAAGCGCAATACTTCCGTATGCCCCAGACCGCGTTTGGAAGATGTAAAATCCGTACCCGCACAATCTCCTGCCTTTCATGCCCAAACGCTCCGTCCTCGCCCCTCTTAACAGCCCCGGTGCAACGGAAGAGGTGCCGACGTTCCCCGAGTCACCCGACGCAGCGCCAGCACCCATGCGAGCCGCGCGGGTGGCGCGGGTGGGCGCAGCAATGACGGTGGCGGTTGCACGAGCAACCGCGAAGGCCCGGCTGGCACCGTCGGAGGCTGCGGCGATGCAGGCGCGGGCCGACGAGCAGCACCGGGGGGCGCAAGCGGTACTGCGGGCGCTCGGCGTGACGCTACGGGTCGAGGGGCCACCGCCCACCGTGCCGGGCCTCGTCGTACCCAACCATTTTAGCCTCTTGGACGTGTTCGTCGTGTCGGCGGCGGTGCGGTGTGCGATGACCGGGCGCGGCGACGCGGCGGAATGGCCGGTGCTGGGCCGGGTGGCCGAGGCGATGGCGTTTCTGGGCGTGGACCGCACGCAGGTGCGCGACGCTACGGCGTTTGCTCGGACCGTCCGGCAGCGCCTTGCCGACGGGGTAAACGTGTGCGTGTTTGCCGAGGGCACCGTGTCGGACGGGACAGCACTGCTGCCGTTCAAGACCGGCGCGTTTGAGGCCATTGCAGGCACCGATACGTTCGTCTACCCGTGCTACCAGCAGCTCGTGATCGGGCGCAGCGGCCCGATTCGCGACCTACGCCCGCTCGCGTGGCACCGCGAGCCGATGCCGCGCAGTGTCTGGCGGACGCTGGGGTATTTCCCCGGCACGGCGGTCGTGCGGTTCGGCGATCCGATCCCAGCCCTTGGCGAGACGCGCAAAACCTTGGCGGCCAAGAGCCGCGACGCCGTAGATGCGCTGCGCCTGTCGGTGCAGCACGACTGGGCGGGTGAAGAGGATAGATCGTAGGGGATGTAAAGGCGAGAAAAAGGACTTCCCAAGCCAACCCGAATCCAGCCGTCGGCAACCAGAACTCCGGATCGCCGTACATCCGACGTTCCAACGCTCTCCGATGCCCGAACCGCTACCGCTGCCAACTGCCTCGGATGCCCCCCGCCCCCCGCGCGACCGAGCCCTGCTGGGCACGTTGCTCGTGGCCTGCGGCCTGTTCGCGGGCACACTGGGCACGCTCTGGCTGCGTCCCACCCCCGCTCCGGTGGTGGTTGACCGCGATCCGGTGACGCTTCCAGTGGCCGACTCCGGCGCAGCACGGGTGGTAGACGCAAGCAGCCTCAACGCCCGCTTCCGCACGGTGAGCCTACGCGCACGCGCCGCCGTCGTGTTCGTGCAGGTTGAACCTCGTGTAGTTCCCTCGGAATGGCTCGGGCAGCTGGGCAGTGCACAACCGGAACGGCGGCTTGACATCGGCTCGGGCGTCATCATCAGCCCAGAAGGCTACATCGTCACCAACTACCACGTCATCCGCCGCGCCGGAGACGTGTCGGTCACCCTCCCCGACCGACGTTTGTTCGATGCCACCGTGCTCAGCGTCGACCCAACGAGCGACCTCGCGGTACTCAAAATCCCCGCCGCCCCCGACCTGCCCATCCTTCCCTTTGGCGACTCCGACAAGCTGCAAGTGGGCGACTGGGTGCTGGCCGTCGGCAACCCGTACAGCCTCGCCTCGACCGTCACGGCGGGCATCGTGAGCGCGCTCAACCGGCAGATCGACCGGGTGGAAGACCGCGTGCAAGATTTTATCCAGACCGACGCGGCCATCAACCCCGGCAACTCCGGCGGGGCGCTCGTCAACCTGCAAGGCGAACTCGTCGGCATTGCCACGAGCATCGCTTCCGAGAGCGGCGGCTTCGAGGGCTACGGCTTCGCCGTGCCGAGCAACCTGGCGCTCCGCATCGCCTCCGATTTGATCGAGAAGGGCGAAGTCGAACGCGGCGCGCTTGGCGTGACGCTGCGCGAGGTGACGCCTCGGCTCGCCGTCCGCCTCGGCCTTGACCGTACCGAGGGGGTTCAGCTGGTAGACGTGCCCGAACGCGGCGCAGCCTACCAAGCGGGCGTGCGTCCCGGCGACATCGTCGTGCAGATTGCGGGCGTGCCGGTCAACACCGTCGCGGAATTCAAGAGCCGCATCGCCCGCTACCGTCCCGGCGAGCGAGTAGCCGTGGACGTGCTCCGCGACGGCAAACCCCGCGCCTTTGCCGTGCCGCTCACGGCCTTGCAAACGCCCGCGTCGGCGCTGCTGCAACGGCTGCCCGGCCAAGACCCGCCGATGCCGTCGGACGAAGCGCCGTTGGCCACCGCCGACCGCTGGGGAGTAGGCCTTCGCGACCTTTCGCGGGCCGAAGAAGAATCGTTCGAGGCCGACGGCGCGTATGTAGCCCGCATTCGCGACGGGTCGCCGGCCTCGTTTGCCGGTCTGCCGCAAGGCGCGGTGATCGTGAGCATCGAGGGCGTGGCGATCACCAGCGCCGAGGACGCGCAGGTGGCCTTTGAGGCCGTGGGCGAAGGGCCGGTGCTGGTAAAAATACGCCGTCGCGGCGGCCCGTACGCCTACTACGAACTGCTCCCGCAATAAGGCTGCCGACGGAGTGTTTCGTTTCGGCAAGGGCACCAAAGGCCGGGCGTGGCTTCACCGTTGAAGACCGGTCTCGGCCGACTCCTACGGGTCGAAGCCTTGTCGCCGTGGTCTTTTCCGACCTTGGGCCTCTTCTTTCCGCGCCAACAGGCTCCCTCGTCCAGCGAGCCTATGCCACACGATACGGAACACCTTCTGCCAAGACAACCGAAAGCCGCTTAGGTGTATGCCAGACTTCTTGCCCGCCAACGATCTGGCCGTGCTCGACAGCCCGCGCACAACGACAAGCCTGCACGTCCGCCGCGACCCGCTCGCCGCCCCCGAGGCCCAGCGCCGTGTGCTACACGCGCTTGATCTCACCGGCGGCCCGACCGGCACGGGGGTGTTCGCCCAAGACCTTGAAGCGTCGGGATGGGGCGCGTTCACCCCTGCCCGGCTCGACATCTTCCAGATCAACGTGGGGAAGCTCTGCAACATGGCGTGCCGCCACTGCCACGTCGATGCCGGGCCGGATCGCACCGACGAGAACATGGACCGCGCCACGGCCGAGGCGTGCGTTGCGGCGATGCGCACGTCGGGGGCGAAGGTGCTCGACCTCACCGGCGGCGCACCCGAACTCAACCCGCACTTCGCCTACCTCGTGACCGAGGCCAAGGCGCTGGGGATGCATGTGCTGGACCGCTGCAACCTGACACTCCTGACGCTTCCGCGGTTTGCGCACCTGCCCGCGTTCTTCGCCGCGCACGGCGTGGAGGTGGTGGCGTCGCTACCGCACTACCGCGAGCTGCAAACCGACGCGCAGCGCGGGCATGGGACGTACGCCAAGAGCTTAGAGGCCATCCGGCGGCTCAACGAGGCGGGATACGGACAGGGCGACCCGGAGCGGGTGCTCACGCTGGTCACCAACCCCGTCGGCGCGTTCCTCGCGGGCAACCAAGCGAGCCTTGAGCGGGAGTGGAAAGATGCGCTGCTTCGGAACCACGGCCTGCGCTTCGACCGGCTCCTCGCGCTCCACAACATGCCGATTTCCCGGTATTTGGAGTGGCTGGAGGAAAAAGGGCTAACGCGCATGTACCTCGAACGGCTGCTCGCGGCGTTCAACCCAGCCGTGGTGGACGGCGTGATGTGCCGCAACACGCTGAGCGTGGGGTGGGACGGAAGGCTCTACGCCTGCGACTTCAACCAGATGCTGGCGATGGAAATAACGGACGACGCTGGCCCCATGACCGTCTACAACTTCGACCGGGAACGATGGGCCGCGCACCGAATCGCCACCGACCGGCACTGCTACGGGTGTACCGCCGGCGACGGCTCCGGCTGTGGCGGTGCCGTCGTGTAGCCGAAGGGCCATTGGGCACACGCCAAGACGGAGGTGCTTCGGGGTATACCCCGCTCGCCGCTCTGCGCAGGGCCTTCTACCACCGGTGCTCGAACTTCGCACACCGGCCTCGGCGCAGGGCCGTATCTTGTAAGCGCTTACCCGTCACCCCGCGAGCGCCACGATGGACGACACCCGCCGCAGCGGCCTGCTGCTTCACCTCACCTCGCTGCCGGGGCCGTTCGGGATGGGCGACTTTGGCCCGTCCGCCTACCGCTTCGCCGACACCCTCGCCGCCGCTGGGCAGAAGGTCTGGCAAATCCTGCCCATCGTCCCGCCAGGAAGCGGCCACTCGCCGTACTCCAGCCCGTCCACGTTCGCGCTCTCGCCGCTGCTCATCTCGCCGGAGAAACTCATCGAAGAGGGGCTGCTCACCGACGACGACCTGAAGCCGCTGCCCGATTTCCCCGCCGACCGCGTGGCGTGGGATGCGGTGCTGCCCTACCGCCACCGCCTGCTTGAACGGGCCTTTGCACGGTACGAGGAAAACCGCGCCGCGTGGGACGAGCAGCTCTGGTATTTCGCTTCGCTCCACGCCGGATGGCTCGACGACTACGCGCTGTTTATGGCGCTCCGTGACGCCGAGAACAACGCCGCGTGGACGGACTGGCCCAAGCCTCTTCGTGACCGTCACCCCGACGCGCTCGAACAGGCGAAGACCGAGCACGACGAAGCCTTCCGCAAGCACCAGTTCTGGCAGTTCCTCGCGGATCGGCAATGGCGCGACCTCCACGCCTACGTCGACGGCCTCGGCATCCGGCTCGTCGGCGACTTGCCGATCTACGTCGATCACGACAGCGCCGACGTATGGGCCACCCGTGACCTGTTCAAGCTCACCGCCGACGGCGCGTCGCTCGTCGTCTCCGGCGTCCCGCCCGACTACTTCTCCGAAGTGGGCCAACGCTGGGGCAATCCGATCTACCGCTGGTTCGACAACGAAGCCGGCGAGTTGACCCTGCCGCACCACGCCTTCGGCAACGCCGACGCCTACGGCTGGTGGGTCGGCCAGCACGCCTACCACGGTGCCCACCTGCGCCCGCTGGCGGTGGACTGGTGGACGCGCCGCCTCGTGCGCGTGCTCAACCTTGTGGACACCGTGCGCCTCGACCACTTCCGGGGCTTTGCCGCCTACTGGGAAATCCCCGCCGACGCCCCCGACGCCCGTTCCGGCTACTGGATGCCCGGCCCCGGCGCAGCGCTCTTCGACGCCATTCAGGCCCGCACCGGGCGCATGCCCATCATCGCCGAAGACCTCGGCCTCATCACCCCCGACGTTCCGGAGCTGATGCATCGCTACGCATGGCCGGGCATGGCCGTGCTTCAGTTCGGCTTCGACGGCAACACGAGCAGCCCGCACTTCCCCGGCACCTACCATCCCAACCTCGTCGCGTACTCCGGCACGCACGACAACGACACCCTCGCCGGATGGCTCACCTCCCCGGCCACCCACGACGATGCCAACCGGGCGCGGGCCTACGTCGGGGCGACGCACGAAGCCGACGTGCGCCCCTTCCTCGAACTGCTGCTCGCCTCGCCTGCGCAGACCGTCGTCTTTCCGATGCAAGACGTGCTCGGCCTGGGCTCGGAGGCGCGGATGAACACCCCCGGCCATGGCGATGGCCAGTGGGCGTGGCGGATGCACGCGGGCGCATTTAGCCCAGAGCACCAGCAGGCGCTCGGCGAGATCACACGACGGTCGGGGCGCTAATCTCCTTGGATTCGGCCCCCCCGCGGCAGATCAAGCGCGGCAGCCGTTCCCACACGCCTCCCGAATCTTTCGCTCTGTCCTTGTCCATGCCGCTGCTTCATCCGTTCCCCGACGCCCTGCCCCGCACCAACGCCTTCACCCGCGTCGTGCTCGCCACGCTCGAACCCATGCTCGACGGCGGGCGCTGGCCGCTGCGCCGCAGCCTCGGCGAGCCGGTGGACGTGGTGGCCGGCTTCGTCACCGACGGGCACGACCGCCTCCGCGCCGAACTCGTCGCGGATCACCCCGACGGCACCCAGACCGTGCTGCCGATGCCGCTGCGCTACAACGACGAGTATGTGGCCGCCTTTGTGCCCGCCGAGCTGGGCATTCACACGTTTCGCGTGCGAGCGTGGATCGACACGCTCGGCACATGGGCCGAGCAGTTTCGCCGACGCCTCGACGGCGGCGAAACCGATGCGCTGCTGGAGGCCGAGATGACCGACCTGGCGCAGACGCTCCGGCGCTGGGCCAAGCCTGCCCCCAAGCGCGCCGCCGCGCCGCTCGTCGCCTATGCCGACCGTCTCGACGCAGGCGACCGCGACGCCGCGTTCGAGCCGGAGCTGGCTGCGCTCGCCGACCGCTTCGATCCGCGTACGGGGCTGATCGTAAGCGATCCGCAGCCGGTGGAGGTCGATCCGCGCCTCGCCACGTTCGCCGCGTGGTACGAGTTCTTCCCCCGCTCCGCCGCCGACCCCGGCCCCGACGGACGCCCGCAACCCGGCACACTCGACGATGCGGCCCGGCGGCTGGCCCGCGTTCGCGAACTCGGCTTCGACATCGTCTACCTGCCGCCCATCTCGCCCATCGGCGTGCAGTACCGCAAAGGCAAAGACGGCGCGCTCGTGGCCGAAGCCGACGAGCCGGGCAGCCCGTGGGCCATCGGTGGGTTTCTGAACGACGGCGCGAAGGGCGGCCATACCGACGTCGCCGACGAACTCGGCGGCCTGCCTGCGTTCGAACGGTTCGTCGCCGAAGCCGACCACCTCGGCCTCAAGGTTGCGCTCGACATTGCGTTTCAGGCCAGCCCCGACCACCCGTGGGTGGACGAGCACCCCGACTGGTTCCGCCACCGCCCCGACGGCACGATCCGCTACGCCGAGAACCCGCCCAAAAAGTACCAAGACGTCTACCCGTTCGACTTTGAGTCCAACGATTGGCCCGCACTCTGGACGGCGCTCAAAGGCGTCTTCGAGGCGTGGATTGCGCGAGGCGTTCGGGTGTTTCGGGTGGACAATCCGCACACCAAGCCGTTCGCCTTCTGGGCGTGGTGCCTCGCCGAACTCAAGCGCGAGCATCCCGATCTGATCTTCCTCGCCGAGGCGTTTTCGCGGCCCCGGATCATGGAGGCGCTCGCCAAGATTGGCTTTTCCAACTCGTACACCTACTTCACATGGCGGCTGAGCAAGCAAGACCTCACGGAGTACGCCACCGAGCTTTGGCACGGCGATAAAGCCGAGTTCTTCCGTCCCAACTTCTGGCCCAACACCCCCGACATCTTCCACCAAACCCTCGCCGACGGTGGGCGTCCGCTCCACATCGCCCGGTTCGTGCTCGCCGCCACGCTCTCGCCCGTGTACGGCATCTACGGCCCGCCCTACGAACACCCCGAGCAGACGCGCAAGCACGCCACGAAGGAGGAATACGCCGACAACGAGAAGTTCGAGTTTCGGACGTGGAACTGGCGCGACCCGTCGAGCCTGCAACCGCTGATGCGCCGGGTGAACGAGGTACGCCGCGCCGAAGCTGCGCTTCAGCAGGGCCGCAATCTGCGATTCTTGGACATCGCCAACGACAACGTAATCGCCTACGTCAAGCAGGACGGCGCAAGCCGCGTGCTCGTGGTCGTGAACCTGAATCCGTTTGGCGACGCAGGCGGCATGCTGCACTTCGACCCCGCGTCGGTGGGGCTGGACGCGTACGCGCCGTTCGTGGCGCACGACACCCTCTCCGGCGAGACGTACCGCTGGCAGGGCACCGAGCACGTCGTGCACTTGACGCCGGGCCGCCCTGCGCACCTGTTCGTGCTGCGGCAAGGATGAGGCTGCCGGCCCTCGTTTGCTGGCCTTTGCCGTTTAGCACTGGCTTTTGAACTTCGGACTTTGCATCGCTTATGTCGTTTCTCACCGACGCCGAACGCGCGGCCCTCGAAGCTGCCCTGCCCGGCTGGCTGCCCCAGCAGCGGTGGTTCGCGACGAAGGGCGAGGCTGTAGGATGGGCCGCGCTGCACACCGTCTGGCCGCTCACGTCCACCTACGCCTTGGCATGGGTGGACGCGCTGGGCTACGCCTCGGGCCGTGCCTACCGGTATACCCTCCCACTCGGCTTGGGTGCGTCCCCAAACGGTTGCCCGGCGCTCCTGCCGACCGTATACGACGCCGCCCGAGACCCGGCATTCTGGACGGCCTTCCTTGCCGCGTTATCGCTGCCCGGCCCGCACACTACCGGGTCGTTTCTCATCCAGCGCAATGCCGAAGGGCCTGCAGCCGCCGCAGCCCTGGCCCACGTTTCCGAAGCGTCTGTGTCGGTGATTACCGCCGACCACTCCAACGCCGCCGCCCTCGTAGGCGAGATGTTCGTGCGCCTCACGCGCCGCTTGAATCTGGACGGCCCTTCGCCAGAGGCCGCAGCCCTGCGCTTGCTCGACGGCCTTCGCCTCGCGCCCACGCTTGTCGCCAACGTGACGCTCCACGAGCCGGTGCGCCCCTCCTTCGCCACCCTCGCCATCGTCACCGAAGCCTTCGCTTCGCCCGTTTCGGCGTGGGACGTAGCGCTCCAACACCTCGCTACCGGCTCCCCCGAGGCGTTTATCCTCTTGGCCCAACACCTCGGCGCAACGATCTGCCGGATGCACCGCGCACTCGAGGCCTCCCCCAAACGGGCAGATTTCGCGAATGAGGACGTGAAAGATCTGGCATCGGATTTCTTTTTCGCGCTCCAGTTATCCGTGCCGGAAGAGCGCATCTTGGGCATTCTTTCCCAACTCGTTCCCGCCAGCCCAAGCACCGCGTTGGGAGGGAGGATTCCAGTCCACGGCGACTTGCACCTGGGTCAAGTGCTCGTCTTGCCCGACGAGACGCTGCGTGTGATCGACTTTGAGGGCGAACCCGCTCGTACGGCGGAGGAACGTGCCCGCCCCGACAGTCCGCTGCGCGACGTGGCTGGGATGCTCCGCTCGTTCGACTACGCCGTCTGCACGGCGCTGCCCGAAGCCGAGCGCAGCGTCTACCGAGACGCCGCCGAACACGCGTTTCTCGACGCCTACCGCGCCGAAGCTGAAGCCCACCCCGTACGCGTGCTCTGGCCCGATGACGAAGCCTTCGACGCGCTTCTTCGGCTCTACCTCGTGCAAAAAACGCTCTACGAGATCCAGTACGAACGGGCGTACCGGCCCGACTGGGCGTGGATTCCAGAGCAAGCGCTGGAGCGGCTGCTCGCACCTCCTGAAGGCGGGCTGGACAACCTGTCAGGTTCAAGAACCTGACAGGTTCGGGAGGGCGAAGGCTACCGCAGACGGGCCGTAAAGCCGTCGGCCCGGAGCACAGCGAGCGCCCGGATGGCCTCGCCGTCGGAGGCGAAGGCGAGGCGGAACACGCCGTCGTGCCCCTCGCGCACCTTGAGCAGTTCGACGTCCTTGAGGTCGAGGTCGGCGTCGGCAAGTACGGCCAAGGCGCGGGCGAGGAAGCCCACCCGGTCGTCGGCGTCGAGGGTGAGTTCGGCCAAAGGGCGGAGGAAGCCTTTGGCGCTCACCGGAAGCCCGGCGCGCGCCTCGGCGGCCTCGTCAAAACATCGGGCAAGCACGCGGTCGTCGCCGGTCTCCACGGCGCGGCGCAGGTCGGCGAGGACGTCGGCGTAGCGGTCGAGGGCACGGAGCACCGCCGGGCGGTTGGCGGCGAAGATTTCCTGCCACAAGCCCACCGGCGACGACGCGATGCGCGTCATGTCCCGAAACCCACCGGCGGCCAGTTGCCGCGCCGCCGGCTCGTCGGCCAAGGCGGCGTTGACGAGCGCCACGGCGGCCAGTTGCGGCAGGTGGCTCACCCGCGCCACGAAGGCGTCGTGGTCGGCAGCGTCGAGCACCACGGGCCTCGCCCGGCACGCCTCGACGAGCGCCACCACCGGCGCGTGGTGGGCGTCGAGTTCGCCACCGGGCGGGCACAGCACCCACGCTGCGTTCTCAAACAGGTCGCTTCGGGCGTGGGCGAGGCCACCGCGCTCGGCTCCGGCCATCGGATGGCCGCCGACGAACGCGGCGACGTTGGGAAGAACGCGCCGGGCCGTCTCCACCATCGGCGCTTTGACCGAGGCGACGTCGGTGACGATCGTATCCGCGTGCAACCGTGGCGCGAGGCGTCCGAGGGCGTGCTGAGAGGCTTCCGGCGGCGCGGCCAGCACCACCAGGTCGGCAGCGGCGGCCTCGTCCACCGTCGCCACGGCATCGGCCAAGTCCAAAGCCACGGCCTGTTCGGCCACGCCGGAAACGTCCACGGCCAGCCGACGCACACCGGGCCACGCATCGCGCAGCGCGTGCAGGATCGAGCCGCCGATGAGGCCGGTGCCGACGACCGCGACCGTTTGTACCGAAGGAGGAGGATTAGCCAACGGGCGGGGTGACAAAGTAGAAGGCGATGACAAACAGCGCGTACACGCCCACCAGCATCATCCCCTCGTACCAGTGCGTCTCGCCGTCGTGGGCGATGGCGTTGACCGAGAACGCGACGGCGGCGATGGCGATGAGTTCGAGCGGGTTTTCGAAGACGAGGTTCATCTGCGTGCCCAGCATCCACGACACCAGCACCAGCACCGGGGCCACGAGCAGCGCGATCTGGATCGTCGAGCCGAGCGTGATGCCCAGCACCAGATCCATCCGACCTTTGCGGGCAAAGTAGATGGCCGACAGGTACTCCGCCGCCGCCCCGACCACGGCGAGCACCACCACGCCGAGGAAGAACGTCGAGAGGCCCAGCCGTTCGGCCGAGGCTTCCAGCGTCGTCGAGATGATTTCCGACATCCACACCACGAGCAACGTGGCCCCAACGAGCATACCCAGCGCTTTCGTCCACGGCCACGGCGTCCCTTCCGCCCCGTGGTGAACCGCGTCGGTTAGCGCCTCGGCCTCGCCCTCGGCGGTCTTCGGGTAAGCGCTCGGCCCGTGGAGGGTGAAGACGAGGTAGCCGATGTAGAGCACGACGAGCACCACCGACGTGCCCAAGCTGAGCCGCTCGTCGAGGACGGCGGTGGTGGCCGCGCTCACTTGGGCGGCTTCGGTGTAGTGGAACAGCGCGGGCAGCAGCAGCCCGATCACGGCAAGGATGAGCATGCTCGACTGCAACCCCGCGCTGTGCCGGTCGAACGTCTGCCGTTGCCCCCGGCGCGCCCCCGCGAGAATGGCAAGGCCCAAGCCGAGCAGCGCGTTGCCCAGAATCGCGCCGGTAATCTGCCCCTTCACCACCTCCTGATGCCCCGCAGAGAGCACAAAAAGGGCCAGAATCAGCTCCGAAATGTTGCCGAACGTGACGTTGAGCAGCCCGCCCAAGGCGGGGCCGGTGGTCTCGGCGAGGTGTTCGGTGGCCTTGCGGATCAGGTCGGCCAGCGGCACGATGGCGAGCATCGCCGCGGCAAACGCCAGCAACGGCTGGTCGGGCACGACGTACCGCAGCAGCGCCGCCACGGGCACGAAAACGAGCAGGAGAGCCATAAGAAGGGACGAGGTTCGACGGTGCGAACGTAGAGGCGACCCCTTGGGGTATCTCCCCGTGAGGCGAGAAGGATGGAACCAAGCCGTTGCGGCCTGTTCCCCAGAGTCCAGCAGCCAAACGTTACGCATCGCTCACCCGAAGGCCGCATCCGCCGGACGGCACTGGCGTACGGGAGGCGTCATCTGCCCGCCCGCCCATGTCTCGCCGCCTTGCCCTTGCTGCCGCCGTCGTGGGCGCGGCCGCCGCCTACCGCACCGCCAGCCGGTTGATGCGCCGGGTTTCGTTCGACGGCGCACGGGTGCTGATCCTCGGAGGCGGGCGCGGCCTCGGCTTGGAGCTTGCGCGGGTGTTCGCCGCCGAAGGCGCCACGCTCGCGCTCGTGGCCCGCTCCGAAGGCCAGCTGCTCACCGCCCAAGCGCTGCTCAATTCGGGCGAGGGCGTCCGCCCTCCCGCCATCGCGCACATCAAGGCCCTCGACCTGCGCGGCGACGGTGCGGCGCGCGATGCCGTCGCCTGGGCGGCAGAGACGATGGGCGGCCTCGACGTGCTCGTCTACGCGGCGGGCATCATTCAGGTCGGCCCGATCGAGCATCTCACCGACCACGATTACGACGACGCGATGCGCGTCCACTTCTGGGCACCGCAGCAGGCGATGGAGACGGCCCTGCCCCACCTCAAACGCAGCGGCGTGGCGCGGGTCGTCGTCGTCTCCAGCATTGCGGGCAAGGTGGCCTCGCCGCACCTCGTCTCCTACACCGCCAGCAAGTTCGCACTCTCCGGCCTCTCCGACGCCACCCGCGCCGCCTACCGCCGCCACGGCATCTTCGTCACCACCGTCCACCCCGGCCTGATGCGCACCGGCTCGACGCGCAACGTCGGGCTGAAAGGCAACGCCACCGCCGAGTACGCGTGGTTCGCCCCCCGCGCCAAAACGCCGCTCACGTCCATCGCCTCCGACCGCGCCGCCCGGCAGATCGTGGAGGCGTCGCGGGCCGGACGGGGCCGCTTCATCGTGACGACGCAAGCCCGGCTGCTGGCCCTTGCCGATGCGCTCGCGCCCGAACTCACCGCCGACGCGATGGGGCTGATGGAGCGGTTCTACCTGCCCGCGCCCATCGGCCCCGAAGGCAACCGGCTGGTGATGGCCTTCGAAGGCCCCGAAGCCGCTGTGCCAAGCGCCTCAAACGCGCTCGTGGCCGAAGCCGTGGTGCGCAACAACGAGACGAACGCGCCGCACCCCTGAGCACGAGAGACTCGGATCGGATCGTAAGTTGCCGCTCCTTGCTCTCTACACCGATGCGAACCCCCATCGCCGCCACGCTCTCCGCCGCCTTGCTCCTCGCTGCCGGCTGCGGGCGCAACCACGGCGCGGTGGACCTCGCCGACGAGGCCTTCGAGCCTTCGGGCGCGATCGCAGACTACCCACCCCTGCCCTTGCCGGCAGACAGCCTCGCCGTCTCGGCACGCCATCCCACAGGCCTTTCCGTCGCCATCGCCGGCGTGACGTTCGAACCCGATCGCATCGACGTGCAGATGCGCATCGTCAATCCGGCGGATAAAAATCTGACGCTCAACAAGTACGCCAAGATGCGGCTTCGCGACGACCTTGGCAACGGCTACGACCTCGTCGCGCCCGAGCGGAACAAGAACTTCGTCGTTCTGGCCGGACGCCAACTCGACACGTTGCTCACCTTCAAAGGCGGCTTCGCCGAACAAGCGGCCACGCTCACGCTCGTCACCAACGACGGCCCCGGCGGCGAGTCGAACCTCACGGACGAGCCGAAGCTGCGCGTCGGGCCCATCCCGATCCAACGCCCGTCCGCCCGATAATTACTGCCGGACGTAGCGCCCGTCGAAGACCGTTTGCCACGCACCGTCGGAGGCTTGCACCTCCCAGTGCTGCCGCACCGACCCATCCGAACGTGGCGTCCATGTCACCCGCGAGGGTGCCCGCCCGCCCGTTGGCCCGGCCGCCTCCCCGCGCAACACCATAGCGCTGTCCTGCCAGCCGCCTTCGAGCGTGAGCAGGACGCCGGTGTTGTCCACCCACGTCTGGTGCCAAACCTGCCGTGTGGCGTCGTAGAGGTTGAGGCTTTGGCCGGTGTAGCCGTTTGGCGTTGCATACTGCTCGCGCAGCACGCAGCCGTTTTGCTCCAGCGAGATGGTGTTGGTCCCCACGAGCCGCCCGTCAGGACGGACGACGTTCCATGTGCCGATCCAAAAATCAAACTGCCGATGGGCAGGCGAGGCGCAAGGCGTCGGCTGAGCAGCAACGCTCGTGGCACATACGCTCAGAAGAAGACCAAGAGATTTCATCTGCACGCGCGGCAAGAGGCCGCAGTATACGTCCGCCACCCAAGGCCGATCTTCAGGGGACGGCGAAGTACCCTTTCGCGCCGACGTCCTTACAGCGGCGGCGGTTGCGTTCTGCGCGACGAGATAAATAGCGCAAGGGCGACCAGCCCCAGCACGGCGGCAGCGGGCAAGGTATAAAAGCCCAGCCACGGCAGCACGGCGAGCGTGCCGAGCGTGCCGCCGATGTCCACGCCCCCGACGAGGCACGGCGAGGCACCGGCCTCGTTCACCGTGCATCCCAGCGCCGTCCCCACATAGCCCGCCGCAAGCCCTGCCGCCACCGGCAGCACCATCAACGCCACGCCCGCGAGCGCCCGCGCGTAACCGGGAATGCGCGTAAACCGCACCATAGCGTAGCCGACGAACCCGGCCAGCGCCAGCGTGAGGAGAACCAAGAAAGTCGTCATACGATCACGGAGGAAGCCGCCACGCCCGTTGCACCCGGCGGTACACGGCGGCAGGAAGTTGGACAAGCACCGGCGCTCTTCGGCGGTCGAGCCACCCCACGAGCGCATCGAGCGGAGCGGCCTCCATCGCCGTGCATCCGCTGGTCGAAACCACCGGATTGGCCTTCTGGTGGAGGAAGATGCACGAACCGCCTCGTGCGACGTTGGACGGGTTGTGCGCCACCACCACGCCCGCCCGGTACACGTCGGAGGCAAGCCGCATTTCCTCGTGGCTGGTGTAGTCCGCCGGGACGGTGTCGCGGCGAACGATGCGGTTGTACGACCGGCTGTTGCCGTCGTCCACGCACTCCACGTCGGCATCGGACGGGACGTAGGGCAGGCCCGTGCGCATCGCCGAGGCGTAGCCAAAGGCCTCGGTGAGACGGAAAGCGCCCGCCGGAGCGCGGCCATCGCCTTCCATCTTCATCGGCCCGGCCCCGTCAAGCCCCGTGTCGTTGGCCACGCCGTTGCCGTGCAGCCCGCGTCCCCAGCCGAGGCCGGATCGGCCCACCACAACGCTTACCGGCGTCCCCACACGCCTCCACGGCCTGCGACTGGACGTGCGTTCGTAGCGAACGAGCGTCCCCGTCGTGTCCGTCCACGACGGCGTCGTCACGACCACGAGTTGGCGCGTCGTAGCGGGAACGGGCGAAGGTTGGGCGAGGGCGGGAGTGCCGCAGCCGAGGGCGAGCAGCGCGGCCCCCACGAGCGTCAGGTTACGCGGCATCGGGCGTGGTGTGGCGTTTGGTGCACCCGGCGATGAACCGGTCGAAGGTGGCTTCGATCACGGCGCGTCGTTCGACGGTGAAGGCCTCGGACGCGCCCGAGCCTTCGTCAAAATACGCGGCCCAACGCGGCAGAAACTGCGCCTTCGCCGCCTCGGCGTCGGCGGGCGTCGGGCACGTCCACCAGTTGATCATCCGGTGCGCGTCGAGAGCAAAAAGCGCCTCGAAACGAACGAACAGCTCGGCGTGATCGTCCTCGTCGAACTGCGTGGCCTCCTCCGACGCCAACAGCTCGGCGATGCGGTCGAACAGCACACGCGAGTCTTCGTCCACAACATCGAGGGCAGCGTCGCTGTCCAGATTTCCGACTCCCCACGTTCCCATAGCGTTTGCGGCTTGGTCGGTTTAGTTGGCCTTGAGCAGCCAGCCGTTCGGATCGACGGGCATGGCCGAACGCATCAGCGGCAGCGCCGCGCCCTCGGCAGGCACCTCCACGCGCCGCGTCTGCCCGCCCATCTGCACCTCCACGGGCATCGGGAACGGCAGATGGCCCGGCACGTCCCACCGCAGCCGCATCTCGCCGCCGTCGGTCGTCGTCACCAGCTTTGGCAGTTCGGGCTGGCGGAGGTACACGTCGAAGAACCACGTCAGATCGCGCCCAGCCTCGGCGTTGACGATGGCGATGAAGTCGTCGGTCGTCACAAACCGTCCGGGCTGGCGGCTTTGGGCGGCCTCGGGCGTCGGGTAGACGAACCGGCGGACGGCGCGGAAGAACGCGTCGTCGCCCATCGTGTAGCGCAGCGTGTGCAGCACCCACGCGCCCTTGTAGTAGATGTCGAGGTTGCCGCCGCCGCCCGGCAGCTGGTAGATCTGGTCGGACGTACGCAGGTCGCGCGGGGCCACGGGAATGACGTTCGAGAAGCGGCTGTTGCGCCGCAGCCGCCGCAGGTACGCCTCGTGGCCGCCCAGCTTTTCGGCGTAGAGCGCCTGCATGTAGGTATCGAACCCCTCGTGGATCCAGAAGTCGCGCCAGTCCCACGCCGTCAGCAGGTTGCCAAAATACTCGTGGCCGTACTCGTGGTGGTAGAGCCAGTCGAAGCCGTCGGCATCGGGCGTGAACGTGGAGCCGTAGGCGATGATCGTCTGGTGCTCCATCCCAAGGTGCGGTGTGTGCGCCACGCCGAGCTTGTCGCGCCGCCACGGATACGGGCCAAGCAGCTCTTCGTAAAACCGGACGTGCCGCAGGAACTCGGGCGTCTGCCGCCGGGCATCGGCTTCCTTTTCGGGCAGGACGAAGAACTGAAACGGCACCTCCTCGCCCGCGATGCTCGTGTACGTCTGCTCGACTGTCACATACGGGCCGATGTTGAGCGACAGGCCGTAGTTGTTGACCGAGTGCGCCACATGCCAGCGGTAGCGCCGCCACGACGTTCCCCCCGCCCCCGCGACGTCGTCCGTTCCGACGAGCCGCCCGTTCGTCGCCACGACCAGCGGCTCCGGTACGGTGATGGCCAGATCGACCGAATCGGCCTCGTCGCTCGGGTAGTCCTTGCACGCAAACCACAGGTCAGCCCCCTCGCCCTGCACGGTCGTCGTGATCCACGGCTGGCCCGAGGGCGTCCGGCCCCAGGTGAAGCCGCCGTCCCACGGCGCACGCGCGGCCACGCGGGGCGCGCCGCCGTAGTCGACTTCGGCGCGGACGGTTTGGCCGGGCTGGACGGTCTGCGCCAGCGCGATGCGGAGTTGACCGCGGGTGTGGACGAACGGCCGTGCCTGCCCGCCCACCCGCACGCCGCGCACGGCCAGCACGGTGTCGAGGTCGAGCACGAGCGTGTTGTTGGGCTGCACAAACGTCGCCGTCACGGTCGTCGTCCCGGCGATGGTGCGCGTGGCGGGATCGACGGTGAGGTCGATGCCGTAGTGCTTGACGTCGTACGATGCGGCGTCGTAGGGCACCGGGCCGCCGGTGTCCATCGTCGGATCTTGGGCAAACGCGGACGAGGCGGCGAGCAGGGCGGCGAACGGAACGAGGCGGCGCATCGGCAGACGGGAGAGACGACGCGAAGGTAACGCACCGGCGGCACCGATGGATGTGCAGACCAACGCTTTCGTCTTTACAAGAAAAGTGCATACAGCAGTCCATTATCCCCCAAATGGGTGATGCTCCACGCCCCTTGATGTACGAACTTGCGTCGGTTCGCGCTCACGGTCAGACGCGGACTTTGCGCTCCTTGACGGGAGTGCAGCAGCGGCGGCGGTTCCGGGGGGGATCGCCGCCGCTTTGCTTCGCGGAGCGACGAGCCGCCGTCTCGCCCCCGCGCACGGTTGCCAACCAAGGAGACGTGCATCCGACGCGCCCGCGCATCCGCCCTCTCGGCCCCTGCACCGCCGCGAAGCGAACCAACTGCACGCAGCATTTTTTGGCGTCGTGACAACCACCAGATGCGCCGCATCTATATTCGTTGTCCTACCGGTTCCATCACCCATCCTTTTACGATTATGCCGACGCCCTTCAACGAAGCATGGATCTCCGCCGAACTGGCCTACCCCGGCGCGCTCGCCCTCGGCTCCCCCGATCTGGCCAACGTGAAACGCCTCCAAGAGTGGCTCAGCCTCCGAGGCTACAAGGTGCTTGTGGACGGCGATTTCGGTCCGGCCACCAAAAAGGCGCTGGCGGACTTCCAGAAGAAGCAAGGATCGGCAGGATCGGGCACGCTCGGCCCTCAAACGTGGAAGGCGCTCATCGATCCGATGGCCTCGCTCCTGTCGGCGCACCTCACGCTCCAAACGACGAGCTATGTGGACGCGGTGGAAAAACTCGCCTTCCTCCACCTCAAGCAGCATCCCCTTGAGGTCGGCGGGCAGAACCGGGGGCCGTGGGTTCGGCTCTACACCAAAGGCAACCAAGGCGCGGCTTTCCCGTGGTGCGCCGGCTTTGTGTCGTTTGTGATGATGCAGGCCAGCCTCTGCACCGGCATCCCGATGCCGCTCGACTACACGCTCTCGTGCGACCTGTTCGCCGCCGACGCCAAGAACAAGGGTCGGTTCATCCCGCAAGCCAAGCTGACCCCGGCCACGGCGTCGACGTGCGGCCTCTTCCTCGTGCGCAAAACGAACACGGACTGGACGCACATGGGCTTCGCCACCAAGTACAACGTCTCCAGAGGCAAGGTCACGTCGTTCGAAACCATCGAAGGCAACACGAACGACGCGGGCGACCGCGAGGGCTACGAGGTGTGCAAGCGGTACCGGGGCGTGCCGGGACGCGACTTCATCCGCATCGACGCGTAGCGCTACCGGACGGTCGCGCCCGGCTCGGCGTCGGTTTCGACGAACCGGAGCTTCCCGTCGCGGCCCTCGGCCATCAGGATCATCCCGGCGGATTCGAGGCCGCGCATCTTGCGGGGCGCGAGGTTGGCGACGATCACGACCGTCCGGCCCAGCACCTCGTCGGGCGTGAAGTGCTCGGCGATGCCGGAAAGAATCTGGCGCGTCTCAAACCCAAGGTCGATCTCCAACCGGAGGAGTTTGTCGGCCTTGGGAATGCGTTCGGCCACCACGATTTTGCCCGCTCGAAGGTCGATTTTGGCGAAGTCGTCGTACACGATGGTGTCGGCGAGCGGCGCAAACGCGGGCGTTTCAGCTTCGGCGACGGGTTCGTACACCGGCACGTCGGGCACGGTCTGCACCTGCGGTGCGGTGGAATCGTCGGCAGGCGTCGTCGGGGCGGCGAGGCGGTCGCGTTCGGCTTGGATCACGGCGTCGTCGAGTTTTTGGAAGAGCACTTCGGGCGCGCCCAGCGCGTGGCCGGGCGGCAGGAGCGGGCGGGCGGCATCGTTCCAGCCGAGCAGGTCACCTGACAGGTTCTCGGAACCTGTCAGGTTGGCGGCAGGCATCGACGACCGCATCGGCGCGAGGTTCAGCATCCGGCGCAGCCGCGCGGCGGCGTCCGGCACGATCGGTTCGAGCAAGATCGAAAGACTCGCGCAGAGTTGGAGCGACACGTACAGCGTCGTCTGCGCCGCCTGCGCGTCGGTCTTGATCTGATGCCACGGCGCAGCGTCGTTGAAGAACTTGTTGCCGGTGCGGGCCAGGTCGATCGTCTCGTACAGCGCGTCTCGGAACCGGTACGACGCGTAGAGCGCCCCAATCTGCTCCGGCGCGGCGGCGATGGCGTCGAGCACGGCCTGCGCCTCCGCCGAAAACGCGCCCGGCGTGGGCACGGCCCCGCCGAACTGGCGATGCGTGAACGTGAGGGCGCGGTGGACGAAGTTGCCGAGCACGTCGGCGAGATCGCCGTTGACGCGGCCTTGGAACTCCGACAGGTTGAAGTCGGCGTCTTTCGTCTCCGGCAGCATCGTGCCGAGCGCGTAGCGGAGCGTGTCGGCGGGGAAGCGCTCGAGGAAGTCGTGGAGCCAGATGGCGTGGCCCCGGCTGGTGGAGAACTTCTCGCCTTCGAGGTTGAGAAACTCGTTGGCGGGCACCGCCTCGGGCAGGACGTAGCCGCCCGTGAGCATCAGCATCGCGGGGAAGACGAGGCCGTGGAAGACGATGTTGTCCTTGCCGATGAAGTGCACGAGCCGGGGCGCATCGTCGCCGGTCTTGGCCGTGCCGTCTTCGTGGTGCGTGCGCCAGTAGCGCGTCCACCGCTCCGGGTCGCCCTGTGCTTCGGCCCACGCCTTGGTGTTGGAGACGTAGCCGATCGGCGCGTCGAACCAGACGTAGATGACCTTGCCGGAGGCGTCCACGCCCGCGGCTTCGGCGAGGTCTTCGGGCACCGGAATGCCCCACGCGATGTCGCGGGTGATGGCGCGGTCGCGCAGTCCGGCTTCGAGCCACGAGCGGATCTGGCCCGTCACGTTCGGCTTCCACGCCTCGAACCGATTCAGGCCATCGCGGTCGCCGCGCAGCCAGCCTTCGAGCAGCGGCTGAACGTCGCCGAGCGGCAGCATCCAGTGCGTCGTCTCCTTGCGGATGGGCGTGGCGCTGGTGAGCGCCGAGCGCGGGTCGATCAGTTCGGCGGGCGAGAGCGTCGAGCCGCACCGCTCGCACTGGTCGCCGTAGGCGTTCGGGTTGCCGCAGACCGGGCACGTGCCGACGACGAACCGGTCGGCCAAAAACACGCCCGCTTCGGGGTCGAAGAGCTGCTCCGACGTGCCGAGGCGGAACGCGCCTTGGTCGTTGTGGATGTCCTCGGCCGGGTCGGTGGCGATCTGCCGAAAGATTTCGGAGGTGGTGGCCTTGTGGAGGAGCGCGGACGTGCGCCCGTACACGTCGAACGACATCCCGGCGGCGCGGAGGCCGCCTTCGATCACCGCGTGGAACTCGTCGATCACGTCCTGCGGCGTGCGGCCTTCCTTGCGGGCGCGCACCTCGATGGCCACGCCCATCTCGTCGGAGCCGCAGACGAACACCACGTCCTCGCCCTTCAGACGGAGGTAGCGGACGAAAAAGTCGGCGGGCAGGTACGCCCCGGCGAGGTGGCCGAGGTGGATGGGGCCGTTGGCGTACGGCAGAGCGGACGTGACGAGGATCGGGCGCGGCATCGGGAAGAGGCAATGCCCGCTTCAACGCCGCACGGTTCCAGCGGGGTTCACCCGCTTCCCAGCCTGGCAAACGAGGCGTTAAACCGACTGGGGAGCTTCGGACACGTCGCCCGGCTCGTGCGCCTCTTTTCTCTTGCGAGCCGCTTGGTTGAAGAACGCCATCCGCTCCTCGTGCGTGGCTCCACGAAGCTGCTCCGCATGCGCGTCTCGAATGCGCCGCGTCATCTCCACCGCCTTAATCTCCAGCGTCTCTTTCATGGCTCTATCTCGAAGTGGGTCACATCCCTCGGAGAACGGATCTCAACAGGCCGGTAGCCCCGCTCAATGTTGACCGCGTTGAACAAGCGGATTCTATCGAAGTGGACGATGTGCTTGAAGTTCCACGACACGACGAGGTCAAGGCCACTCACGGTCGCAAGCGCGATGTGGGTGCCGTCGTCGTAGTACTTGGGCGTCAGAATGCGGCGGGTTTGATAGGCGTCGGCGAGGCCGAGCGCTTCGTCGGTGAGCACAAGCTCTTCAGCCCCGAGCCGAAGCAGGTCGTCGTACATGTCCCGGACGTGCGCGGGCGCATCGGCCATTTCGCGGGCGACCACTGTAGAGACGACAGGAGCGAAGACGCCGAGGCGAAAATCCTCGAACAGGCCAAGCGACCACGGCGCGAACTCCGCATCAAAGCACCCGCCGATGACCGACGTATCCACATAGATGCGCTGGATTTTCATGCCGAAGCGGGCAAGTTTCTTGAATTATCCGGCTCTTGCAATCTCTGATTATGTGATGGGACGGATTTGATGTCCCACCTGAGCGGATCGCCTTGAAAACTGTCACCTTCGAGCTTCCGCAACTCGCCGAAATCGCTGTCTGACTCCTGCTTAATCTGCTCCCATGCTGCTCGGAATGCCGGACGTGCGAGGTTTGTCTTGATTCCGACAACCCAGTTCCGCCATGTCTCCTCTCGGATTCGCCCCTGTTGGCGCAAAAATATTTGCTCGTTCGAAAGGTCGACGTAGCGATAGAACGCAGGAAGCGCGTCAGCAGCGTCTGCATCGCCAAGCTCCTTCCCAAGGAAGGCAGGAACCGGAATCGTTTGCGTCAACTCGCGATACTCACGCGCAAGGTCGTCCTCAAAGTCAGTAATAGCTTGGTTCTTCGTGCTCATAAGTTGAAACCACGCAAAGAACACGCCGACAGCTGTCGCAACCGAGGCGGCTGCTCCAATAACGGAAAGAATCTGGTCCATAGTATCAGACGATACACACTCCATCAAGGACTTAACCGATCACCCTACATGTTTGTTGACCGGGTCATCAGTAAGGTGCAACATACGATTCCCATTTCGAAAACGCAACCCGTTCTTTGCGCGAGTAGGATGGAAGCACGAATGGTCCGGACACCCGTTCCCCCCGCGTTCTTCACGCGGCGGCGGGGCGAAACGGGCCGATTTTAGTCGGACGTTCTCCCCTGCCCTATGGCCGACCTCGCCGCCCGCGCCGCTACGGTGCGCCGCACCACGAACGAAACCGACGTGTCGGTGACGCTCCGCCTCGACCCGTCCACGCCGGACGAGCGGGCTTACGTCCACGCCACGGGCCTTGGCTTCCTCGACCACATGCTCGACCTGTTCGCCCGCCACGGCGGCTTCGGGCTGGACGTGCGCTGCACCGGCGACCTGCACGTGGACGACCACCACACCGCCGAGGACGTCGGCCTCGCGCTCGGACGGGCGTTCCGCGAGGCGCTGGGCGACAAGGCGCACGTGATGCGCTACGGCCACGCCTACGTGCCAATGGACGAGGCGCTCGCCCGCGCCGTCGTGGACCTGTCGGGCCGCGCCTACACGGTGTTCGACGCCGCGTTTTCGCGGGACATGGTCGGCGACCTGTCCACCGAGATGGTCGAGCACTTCTGGCGCAGTTTCGCCACCGAAGCAGCGATGAACCTGCACGTGACGCTGCTCTACGGCACGAACGCGCACCACCAGGTCGAGGCCATCTTCAAGGCCGTCGCCCGCGCCCTCCGCGTGGCCGTGTCCCGCGACGCCCGCGCCGACGCGGTGCCCAGCACGAAGGGTTCGCTCTAAATAGGTTGCTTTGCGTATGGTGTACCGTGTATTGATGCACCCATAACCATACACCATCTACCATACACAACTATGCTTTCGAACCACACCTTTGCGTTTCTCGGCGCGGGCAACATGGCCCGGGCAATCGTTGGAGGGCTGCTGCGCACCGGCCACGAATCGACCGAGGCCGTTGCCCCGTCGAGCGTCCGCGCCAGCCGCCGCACCGCCTCGCTGCTGGAAGAACTGACCGAATCGTTCCCCGGCCTCGTCACCACCACGAGCAACCGCGCCGCCGCCGAGGGCGCGTCGGTGGTGGTGCTCGCCTCGAAGCCCCAAGGCTTCGCCGACGTCGTGGCCGACGTGAAGGATGTGGTGCGCGACGATGCGCTCGTCGTCTCGATCCTCGCGGGCATCACGACGAAGCAGATCGAGGCCGCGTTTGGACGCGAACTGGCGGTCGTGCGGACGATGCCCAACACCCCGGCGCTGGTGGACGAGGGCGCGACCGCGCTCTGCGGCGGGCGCTACGCCACCGACGCGCACCTCGCACTCGCCCGCGAGATGTTCAAGGCCGTCGGCAAGGTCGAAATCCTGCCCGAGCACCTGATGGACGCCGTCACCGGGCTGTCCGGCTCCGGCCCGGCCTACATCTACATGGTCGTAGAAGCCCTCACCGACGGCGGCGTCAAGCAGGGCATTCCCCGCCCAATTGCCGCTCGACTGGCGGCGCAAACCGTGCTCGGCGCGGCCAAACTCGTCGTCGAAACCGGCAAGCACCCCGCGATTCTCCGCGACGAAGTGACGACCCCCGGCGGCACCGCCATCGCCGCCGTGGCCGACCTCGAAGCGCACGGGCTGCGGACGATGCTGATCAACGCCGTCGGGACGGCCACCGCCCGCAGCGCCGAGTTGGCGCGTCTGCGCGAAGAGGCGAGCAAGGCGAGTTGACCGGCAAACGCAAAAAAGTTGTCCGAACGAGCGCGAACGGGAACGAGAGGGGTAGACATGCTTGTTTAGACAACCATCCACCTCAACCCTCCACCCGAATGTCTGTCAAGCTCGCCATCGTCTACTACTCGACCTACGGCACCAACCACCAAATGGCGCACATCGCCGCCGCCGCCGCCCGCGAAGCCGGTGCGGAAGTGCGCGTCTTGAAGGTGCGCGAAACCGCGCCCGCCGAGGTCGTCAACAGCCAAGACGCGTGGAAGGCCATCGCCGAGGCCACCGCCGACGTGCCCACGGCCACGCCCGACGATCTCGTGTGGGCCAACGCCTACCTCTTCTCCGCGCCCACGCGCTACGGCTCGCCCGCCAGCCAAATGCGCGCGTTCATCGACACGCTCGGCCCGATCTGGCAGCAAGGCGCGCTCGCGAACAAGGCGTTCTCGGCGATGACGAGCGCGATGAACCCGCACGGCGGGCAGGAAACGACGCTCCAAAGCCTCTACATCTCGGCGATGCACTGGGGCAGCATCCTTGTGCCGCCCGGCTACACCGACCCGGCGCTCTATGCCGCCGGCGGCAACCCCTACGGCACGTCGGTGACGGCCTCCCCGTCGGCTGGCGTCACGCCGGAAATCGAAGCGGCCATCCGCCACCAGACGAAGCGCCTCGTCGAAGTCGCCGCGAAGCTGGTCTGATCGGATCGCCACGACGGAGCCAAGGGGCAAACGCCAACGGAGATCGTCCTTGGCGTTTGCCCCTTGCCCGTTCCTACACCTTGTCGCTGAAGTTGATGGAGGCGTGGCTACCGTCGCAGAAGGGCTTGTTCGACGACGCCCCGCAGCGGCACAGCGTCATGCGGTTGCGCACTTCGTACGTCGTGCCGTCCGCCGCTTCGACCGGGATGCCGCCTTGCACCCACAGCGGCCCGGAGCACCCTCTTGGGATGTCTTCGACGAGCGCGATCAGCTGGTCGCGGTGCTCTTCAATCGGCTTTTGCGTGTCGTTTTGCCACGCGACGAGCCGCCCCGCCGGGCAGTTGTTGACCTGATGCACGAAGGTGCGGGCCACCGCCGGTATGTCGGTTTCGGACACCTGATTCCAGACGCGCCCGTTGGGGTCGCAAAAGCGGGCGAAGGCGCAGAGCGCTTCTTCGTCGGTGAGCGAGAGTTCCGGCCCTTCCATCATCTCGGCCTGATCGAGGTACGGCTTGCGGCTGGCCGTCTCCGTACCGTCAAACCCGATTTGCTTGTGCGTGCCGTCGCAGAAGGGCTTGTTTTTGGAATGCCCGCAGCGGCACAGCGCGTACTTGTCCTTCGCCTCCAGCGTCTCCACGGTCTTCCAGTCGACCGACTGGCCGTGGGCGTCTCCCACAATCTCCTGCCGCACCAGCGTGACGCTGCCCGATACGAGATACGGGCCGTTGCGCGAAACCTTGATCTGAGGATTCTGGCTCATCGATCACCTCCGGAATTGAAGACGCCCGGTGGCACATATGGTGTGACCTTTCGTTCCCAACCCTTCACCCAAACTGCACAAAAAGCCTTTCGGGGACTTCTATCGTGCGTTCCGAACGCCTATCCAAACGCGAGGTCGTGGTGGGCATGAGCGAAGCCGTCTCGTCGCTCAAACCGCTTCACGACGAGATCGCCGCGTCGCTGCGCTCCTCGCGAAGACATGGGATGCATGGCGTGCATCCGTGAACGCCTGATACCGTCTTCAGAGGCCAAAACTGTCGCCGCAGGCGCAGGTGCGGACGGCCTTCGGGTTGGCGAAGTGGAAGCCGCGCCCGTCAAGGCCGTCGGAGAAGTCGAGTGTGGTGCCCTCAACGTACGCCGCGCTGCGGGCGTCGAGCAGAATCTGTAGGCCGTGGCTTTCGACGAGGTCGTCGGTGTCTTGCCGGACGGTGTCCCAGCCGAGGTCGTAGGTCATCCCCGAGCAGCCGCCGGGCACGACGGCCACGCGAAGGAACGTGGTGGACGGATCGACGCCTTCGCGCGCGGCCACGGCCAGCAGGCGGGCGGCGGCGGTGTCGGTGACGGCGATGAGGGCGTCTTGGGCGGTGTCGGGCATCGGAGCGGTCGTTTGGGCGATGAACGGCAGACGTGCCCGCCGGTTCGGCCTAATCGTACTGCAAGCCCTCCACTGTACGTCGCCGCACACGATCGTTGTGACGTTTCACAAAGCCAGGGTTGATCGGGTGCTGAGTCTTCAAACTGCTCAAGTCAATGCAAACTGCCTCGTAGTCAAGAAGGGCATGACAGTTTGGGCAAACACATAGCACATTTGCCTCGACATCGGGGCCGCCCTGCGAGAGTGGAAAGATATGGTGTGCTTCTGCGTAATGCTTGCCGTCTGACAACACAAGGGCGGGGGCTTCACATCGTTGGCAAACGTGATTGTTCAGCGACTTGACCCTACGTGCGATGGCTGTATCTCGTAGCACGCGGTAGATTGTAACCTTCACGCTCGGAGGGATCACGAAGTCTCCGAAATCCAAGGCAAGAGGCGTTGGGCCCGTCACTTCGTTCTCATTTTCCCGCGTCAGACGCCGTGAGGGATGCAGCTCGTAATAGTCGTCGCAAAGACCGGCTGCAACATACATGCCCTGCGCGTTCAATCGCCAAATTCCACGGGGAGCGGAGAGGTCGAGGTATTCTGCATCCCTTAGCGCTCTGCGCCCAAATTGTATCCGATTCTGCCATGCACTTTGAGGATGCGGCTTGCCCTCATAATACTCGCCCCTGCTGATGCTGCGAGCCCGCGCTGAGAGACCAAAGTAGTCAGCAAGGATCTCGTATGTCTCCAAAGCTTTCATCTCTCCACCATTGAAATGAAGGAGGGACATTAGTGCTTCTTTAACCTGCTTGTACCCAGGAAATAGATCATCTTTCATCTGTTCTCCCGTGATATCGGCTGACAACGCTGTAAGTCGGTTACTTTCTTCGGCGCAAGGCTCTCAGCCGAACTGGTCGCGGAAGGCGCGAAACTCGGCTTCGAGCGCGTCGAGGCGGTCGCGGAGGGCGGCGTTTTCCTCGCGCAGCGCCGCAACCTCGTCGGCGAGATGCCCAACGGGCGTGGCCGGGCGGGCGGGCACGGCCTCGTCGGCGTCGACGTCCGGTTCGCCGGAGAGGCGGTGCATCCAGCGCGGCTCGCGCCGTCCGGGCAGCGACGCGACGAGCGGCAGGTCGCGCCCGGCCAGTTCGTCAAGCACGGCCTGCACCTCCTCCACCGACGCGAACGCGTGCATCCGGCTGCACCGCTGGCGCAGTTCGCCCGCCGTTTGCGGCCCGCGCAGCAGCAGTTCGGCCACGACGGCCTTGGCCGCGTGCGACAGGTCGTAGGCCCCGCCGAGGTTCGTCCGGTACTTCACCGCCCGCTCGTGCTGGCCCGACTGTTCGGTCGCGAGGCCCCGGCGGCACAGCAGATCGGCGGCGGCCTGCGCGTCCTCCGACGTGTACGCCACCACCGGATCGCGGTTGGACTTTTGGTTGCAGCCCGCCACCAGCGCGTTGAGCGTGAGCGGGTAGTACTCGGGCGTGGACAGCGCCTTTTCGATCAGGACGCCGAGCACGCGCGCTTCGGACGGGGTGAGAACGGGAAGGGTTTCGTACACGGGACTGGGGGACTTCGGGCTGCTGGCCGAGCCTCAAACGAGGCTCGCTGCTCTTCGGCTTGACGGTTCCTACAGCGGGATGTTCGAGTGCTTCTTGCGCGGGAGCGTCACGACCTTCGTCTCCAAACGCACCATCGCGTCGATGAGCCGCTGGCGCGTCTCGGACGGGCGGATGACGTCGTCGACGTACCCGTATTCGGCGGCGACGTACGGGTTGGCGAAGCGCTCGCGGTACTCCTCGGTGAGGCGGGCTTCCTCGGCGGCGGGGTCTTCGGCGGCGGCAATGGCCCGGCGGTGGATGATCTCGACCGCGCCCTTCGGCCCCATCACCGCGATCTCGGCCGTCGGCCACGCGAGGTTGAGGTCGCCGCCCACGTGCTTCGAGTTCATCACGTCGTACGCGCCGCCGTAGGCCTTGCGGGTGATGACGGTGACCTTCGGCACGGTGGCCTCGCAGAAGGCGAAGAGCAGTTTCGCGCCGTGGCGGATGACGCCGCGCCACTCCTGATCCGTTCCGGGCAGGAAGCCGGGCACGTCTTCAAAGACCACGAGCGGGATGTTGAAGGCGTCGCAGAACCGCACGAATCGCGCGCCCTTGACCGACGACGACAGGTCGAGCACGCCCGCGAGCACGGCAGGTTGGTTGGCGACGATGCCGACGCTCCGCCCGTCGAGGCGGGCAAACCCGACGACGAGCTGCGCGGCAAAGTCCTCGTGGATCTCGAAGAAGCTGCCGTCGTCGACGATGCCGCCGATCACGTCGCGGATGTCGTACGGTTTGTTCGGGTTGAGCGGCACGAGCGTGTCGAGCGCCGCCGCGAGCGCCGCGTTGGCGGGCTTCGACGGCACGCGGGGGGCCGTTTCCTCGCAGTTTTGCGGGACGTAGGCCAAAATCTGCCGCAGCCGAAGCAGCAAGTCGCCCTCGTTGTCGCACGCGACGTGGCACACGCCGGATTTGGACGCGTGCGTGTCTGCGCCGCCCAGTTCTTCCTTCGTCACCTCCTCGTTGGTCACGGTCTTGACCACGTCCGGGCCGGTCACGAACATGTACGAGCCGCCGCGCACCATGAACGTGAAGTCGGTGATGGCCGGGCTGTAGACCGCGCCGCCCGCGCAGGGGCCGAGGATGGCGGAGAGTTGCGGCACGACGCCAGAAGCGAGCGTATTCAAGAGGAAGATATCGGCGTAGCCGCCGAGCGACACCACGCCCTCTTGGATGCGCGCCCCGCCCGAATCGTTCAGCCCGATGACCGGCGCGCCGTTGTCCATCGCCGCCTTCATCAGCCGGACGATCTTCTGCGCGTGCGCGTCGCCGAGGCTGCCGCCGAAGACGGTAAAATCTTGCGCGAACACATAGACGACGCGCCCGTCTACCGTGCCCCAGCCCGTCACGACACCGTCGCCGTACGGACGGTCGCGGTCGAGGCCGAAGGCGGTCATCTGGTGGCGCACGAACACGCCAAGTTCGCGGAAACTGCCGGGGTCGAGCAGCAGGTCGATGCGCTCACGGGCGGTGAGCTTGCCGCTTTGGTGCTGCTTGTCGATGCGCGCCTGCCCGCCACCGAGGTGGGCTTCGGCGCGGCGACGGTCGAGATCGGCGAAGAGGTCGTCGTGGGTCATGGACAAGGCGAGGAGAAACGATGCCGCAAGATAGGCCCGACGACGAACCCTCCGTCCGCCCCGGAGCGTAGGAGGGCTTCACGCCAGCGAGATGAAGTAGGCCCTGCCCCTACCCTGTCATCCCCGCATGCCCGAGTCTTAGCAAACCGTTTGGGTGTATGGATGCGCTCTCCGACGACCTCGCCCGCGACCCGCTCGCCTTTGCGCTGGCGCTCCCCGCGCTGCCGCACGTCGGACGGGTGACAACGGCCCGCATCCTCGAACGCTTCCCCACGCTCGACGCGCTCCGCGCCACGCCCCACGAGCAACTGCTGCATCGCCTCGCGGGCACGCCGCATCTGACCGACCTTGTGGGGACGCTCCACGACGACACGGCGATGGCGTTTGCGCTCGCCAGCGCCCGCGCCGAAGCCGACGCTCTCGCCGCCAAGCGCCTCGCGCTGCTCGCGCCCAACCTCGACGGCTGGCCCGACGGGCTGAACCGACTCGACCGCGCCGAACGCCCGGCGCTGCTGCACGTCTTTGGCGACGCCTCGGCGCTGCACGGCCCGATCATCGCGCTGTTTGGGGCCAACGGCCTCGACCCCGCCGCCTACGAGGCCTCCCAAACGCTCGCCGCCGAGGCCGCCCGCCGGGGCGTGACGGTCGCGACAGGTCTTGCCGACGGGTTCGACGTGGCAACGGCCAAAACCGCCACGCGCCACGGCGGGCGCGTCGTGGCCGTGCTCGGCTGCGGCATCGGGCGGCTGGCCGGGCCGATGCGTCCGGTGGCGATTGAAATCGCGCGGAACGGCGGCGCGATGGTGTCGGGGTTCGGCTTCGACCACGGGCCGTTCGACCACGACGACAAGGAACGCGCCCTCGCGATGGCCGCGATGGCCACGGCGTGCGCGTTCTTCGACCCTGCGCCCGGCTCGCCCGACGCCCGTGCCCTCGACCGCGCTGCCGCGCTCGGCCTCGCGGCGTTTGCCCTCGGCCCGCACGCCCCCGCCGACGCACCGCGCCTGTCCGGCAACGCTGCCGACGATCTCGACCGGCTGCTGGCGTCATCCGACAACACCGTATGAGGAGACGCCCCACCGGGGCGTCTCTACCGTTGCATCTTCGCCTGCTCTCTCTATGCCGCCACACGTTGCGTTCGTCTTCCTCGATGGTGTCGGCCTTGGGCCGGGTGGGTCGACGAATCCGCTCGACACCGACGCGCTGCCCGCGTTCGAACGGCTGGCCGGGGGGCAGCGATGGACGGAGGCGGCGCACGTCGTGGACGAACCGGGCCACGTCTTCCGCCCCATCGACGCCTCGCTTGGGGTGGACGGCCTGCCGCAGTCGGGCACGGGGCAAACCACGCTCTTCGCCGGGTTCAACGCGCCCGAGATGGCCGGGCGGCATTGGGGGCCGTACCCGCACTCCGCCACCTTCGACGCCCTCGCCGCGCAGAGCCTCTGGCAGCGGCTCCTCGACGCGGGCGTGCCGAAGGACGAACTGGCCTTTCTCAACGCCTACCCGCCCGTCTTCTTCGCCCACGCCGAAGCCAAAAACCGCTGGACGACCACCACGCGAATGGCGCGGGCGGCGGGTCTTCCACTCTTCGGGGTGGACGACGTACTCGCCGGCCGCGCCCTCACCGCCGAACTCACCGGGCAGGCGTGGCACGAACGCCTCGGCCTGGCCGTCCCGACGATCACGCCGTTTCAGGCGGGGCAGCGGCTGCACGCACTCGCCCGTCAGCGCCGCGTCGTCCTGTTCGAATACTACTTGACCGACAAGGCCGGGCACGCCCGCGACGCCGCGCAGGCGGCGGCGGTTCTCGGCCACCTCGACGGGTTTTTTGCGGGCTACCTCGATGGCTTCGATCCGGAGCGCGACCTGCTCGTCGTCTCGTCGGATCACGGCAACCTCGAAGCGCTCGACCGCAAGCCGCACACGACGAACCCCGTGCCGCTCGTCGTCCTCGGCCGCCGTGCCGACGCCTTCCGCGCCGCCGCCAGCCTGATCGATGTGACGCCCGCGCTCGCCGCCGCCGCCGCCGCGTCGTAATCGATTTCGCCGCACCTTCCCCACGCGGGCGCGACCCAAACGTCCGCTGCGGCGTTTTCTTTGGACTTCTTGAACCTTCGCTGGGAGACGCCCCGATGGGTCGTCTCCGATACGGGACGATCGCGATCGTCCCCTCCTTCGCCCTTCTCCTATGTCCGACGTTCGCCTGACCCTCCCCGACGGATCCGTGCGCGTCGTGCCGCACGGCACGACGGGCCGCGACGTCGCTCGCACCATCTCCGAAGGCCTTGCCCGCAACGCCCTCGCCGTCCGCCACGACGGAACGGTCAAGGAACTCGACCGCCCGCTCGACACCGACGGCACGCTGGAGATCCTGACGTGGAACGACGCCGACGGCAAGATGGCCTTCTGGCACTCGTCGGCGCACCTGATGGCCGAGGCGTTGGAAGCGCTGTACCCCGGCGTCCGCCTCGGCATCGGCCCGGCCATCGAACAAGGGTTTTACTACGACATCGACCTCTCGCACGTCGAAGGCGGCCCCCAAACGCTCACGCCCGACGACCTGCCGGCCATCGAGGCCAAGATGATCGAACTGGCCCGCCGCGACGTGCCGTTCGTCCGCAAAGACATCGCCAAGGCCGACGCCGTCGCGTACTTCCAGGCCAAGAACGATCCGTACAAGCTCGAACTGCTGGACGGGCTGGACGACGGGCAGATCACGTTCTACGAGCAGGGCAACTTCACCGACCTGTGCCGGGGGCCGCACCTGCCGAGCACCGGGCCGATCAAGGCCGTCAAGCTGCTCAACATCGCCGGAGCGTACTGGCGCGGCGACGTCACCCGCCCGCAGCTCACCCGGCTCTACGGCGTCACCTTCCCCAAGAAGTCGGAGCTTGACGAGTTCCTGCGCCTCCGCGAAGAGGCCGAGCGCCGCGACCACCGCAAGCTCGGCAAGGAGCTGGAGCTGTTCATGATCTCGCCGAAGGTCGGCGGCGGGCTTCCGGTGTGGCTGCCCAAGGGCACGGTGCTGCGCCGCACGCTCGAAGGCTTCCTGCGCGACGAGCAGCGGCGGCGCGGCTACGACGAGGTCATCACGCCCCACATCGGCCACCTCGACCTCTACAAAACGTCCGGCCACTACCCGTACTACGCCGACAGCCAGTACCCGCCGATGACGCTGGAGGGCGAGGACGATGCGTACCTGCTCAAGCCGATGAACTGCCCGCACCACCACCAGGTGTACGCGAGCAAGCCCCGGTCGTACCGCGACCTGCCCGTGCGCCTCGCCGAGTTCGGCACGGTCTACCGCTACGAGCAGTCCGGCGAGCTTAACGGCCTCTCCCGCGTGCGCGGCTTCACGCAGGACGACGCCCACCTCTACTCCACCCACGACCAGCTCAAGGACGAGATCAAGGGCGTGGTGGACCTCACCCAGTTCGTCTTCAAGACGTTCGGGATGGACGTGACCACGCGCCTGTCCTTCCGCGACGACAATGCCGACAAGTACGGCGGCGACCCGGCGCTCTGGGAACGCGCCCAGCGCGAGATCCAAGACGTGGCCGACGAGATGGGCCTCGACTACTTCATCGGCGAGGGCGAGGCCGCCTTCTACGGCCCGAAGATTGACTTCATCGTCCGCGATGCGCTCGGCCGCAAGTGGCAGCTGGGCACCGTGCAGGTGGACTATGTGATGCCCGACCGCTTCCAGCTCGAATACACGGGCGCGGACGGGCAGAAGCACCGCCCGGTCATCATCCACCGCGCGCCGTTCGGGTCGATGGAGCGCTTCATCTCCATCCTCATCGAGCACTACGCCGGCAACTTCCCGCTGTGGCTGGCCCCGGTGCAGGCCGTCGTGCTGCCCGTCTCCAACGCCTTCGACGACTACGCCCGCGAGGTCGTGGCCGCGCTCGAAGCCGCCGGGCTGCGGGCCGAGGTCGACGTGTCGGGCGAGAAGATCGGCAAGAAGATCCGGTCGGCCGAGATGCAGAAGGTGCCGTTCATGCTGGTCGTGGGCGCGAGCGAGGTGGAAAACCGGAGCGTGGCGGTGCGCCCGCACGGCGGCGGCGAGCAGACGGTCGAGCCGCTCGACGCGCTGACGCAGCGGCTGGCGGCGCAGGTGAAGGCCGAGATGGGCCGGGCGTAACGCCGAAGCGAGCCTCGCTGAGGATTCCTTCGGGATAGTGCGAACGAAATCCGGCCTTGGGCGTACACGAGCGGTTGGATGCAGCATCTAAGGCGTTGCGTCCAACCGCCGATACTCGACTTCCACCGTTCCGCCTGCACGCAGGCCCCGACCGTTTCATCAGACCCAAGACGCTTTGCCGCCGCCTCGTCGCCGTTTCGTTCAACCTCAAATTCCCCAAGACGACACCCGCATCAACGAACAGATCCGGGGCGTCTACACCGTCCGGCTCGTTGACGAAAGCGGCTCCCGCATCGTCTCGTTCGACGAAGCCCTCGCCGAGGCCCGCCGCCGCGAGCTTGACCTCGTCGAGATCGCCCCGCAAGCCGACCCGGTGGTCGTCAAGATCATCGACTACGGCAAGTTCCGCTACGAGCAGCAGAAGCGCGAGAAGGAGCAGCGCAAGAAGGCGGCGACCGTTGAGGTCAAGGAAATCCGCTTCCGCCCGCACACCGACACGCACGACTTTGACTTCAAGGTCAAGCACGCCCGCCAGTTTCTCAGCGAGGGCGACAAGGTGAAGGCGTGGGTGCAGTTCCGGGGCCGCGACATCGTCTACAAGGAGGCGGGCGTCGAACTGCTCACCCGCTTCGCCGAAGCCCTTTCCGACCTTGGCAAGCTGGAGCAAGAGCCAACGATGGAAGGCCGCCGGATGACCGTGTTCTTCGCGCCCAACAAGAAGAAGGCGTAAGCAGAGGCTCGGCCAAGGGCGAGGGCCACGGGCACGACGCCCTTCGGTTTGCCCCTTGAAGCGTGACCCTTGCGCCTCGTTCATCCTGAATCCACGAGGAAACGGGGCGGCGGTGCCTTATTTTGGCAAGCTCTTCCTTCCACCTGCGCCGCCGTGCCCACTCGCGGTACGTCGGCTCACAAAGACAGCGTGTCATGCCCAAGATGAAATCCAACTCGGGTGCCAAGAAGCGGTTCAAGCTGACGGGCACGGGCCGGGTCAAACGCAAGCAAGCGTTTGCGCGCCACATCCTGACGAAGAAGTCGCAGAAGACCAAGCGCAACCTGCGCCAGACGACGCTTGTGCACGAGGCCGACGAGGCCCGCGCCAAACGTATGATCTCGGCGTGAGCCGCACCAAACGCGGAAGCGCGCGCCCTCGGGCGGCCTTTCCCGTTTGACCCTTGACCTTCGAACTTCAAGACTTCTCTCTACGATGCCTCGCGCAACCAACAAACCGGCCGCCCGCGCGCGCCGCAAGAAAGTACTCAACCGTGCCAAAGGCTACTGGGGCCGTCGCGGCACGATCCACACCGTCGCCAAGCACGCGGTCGAAAAAGGCCTGCAGTACGCCTACCGCGACCGTCGCAACCGCAAGCGGTCGTTCCGCCGCCTCTGGATCGCCCGTATCAACGCGGCGGCCCGGATCAACGGCCTGTCGTACTCCCGTCTGATGGGCGGCCTGCGCAAGAGCGGCTCCACGCTCAACCGCAAGGTCCTCGCCGACCTCGCGCTGCACCAGCCGGAGGCCTTTGCCGCCATCGCCAAGACGGTGACGGCCTAAGCCCCTGCCCCGCGCAGACCCTTTCGCGCCCTCCCGTCGAACCTTCGATGCGGAGGGCGTTTTTTGTGTATCGTTTCTTTGTGTATGGTGTATCGATCGGAATAGCACTGCTTTCATACACCATCTACCATACACGTTATGTCTCTTTTGTCCGACCTCGACGCGCTCGACGCGCAGATGGCCGCCGACGCTCTCGACACGCCCGAGGCCGCCGAGGCTTTCCGCGTCCGCTACCTCGGCCGCAAGGCCGGAGCGCTCACCGACCTGTTCAAGCGCCTGCCCGAGCTTCCCGCCGAAGACCGCCGCGCCGTCGGGGCACGCCTGAATGCGCTTCGCGAGCAGGCCGAAGCCCGCGTGGCCGAGGCCGAGGCTGCGCTGAACGCCGCCGAGAAGGCCGCACAGCCGGGACTGGACCTGAGCCTTCCCGGGCGACGTCCCGTGCCGGGCGCGGGCAGCCGCCACGTCCTCACCCAGACGCTCGACGAAATCTTGCGCGTGTTCGGACGCCTCGGCTTTGCCGTGGCCGAGGGACCAGAACTCGAAACGGACTTCTTCAACTTCACCGCGCTCGGCTTCCCGCCCGACCACCCCGCGCGCGACATGCAGGACACGTTCTTCGTCGCCGAAGACAAGTCGCTGCTGCTGCGTACGCACACCAGCCCCGTGCAAATCCGCACGATGATCGCCGACGGCGTGCCGCTGCGCATCGTCGCGCCGGGCCGCGTGTACCGCAACGAGGATATCACCTACAAGTCGTACAACCTCTTCCACCAGGTCGAAGGGCTGTATGTGGACGAGGGCGTGACGTTCGCCGACCTGAAGGCCGTGCTCCGGCTCTTCGCCGAGGCGATGTTCGGCAGCGACGTGAAGATGCGCTTCCGCCCCAGCTTCTTCCCCTTCACCGAACCGTCGGCAGAGGTGGACATCTGGTCCGACGCACTCGGCGGGCGCTGGCTCGAAATCCTCGGCTGCGGGATGGTCGATCCCGTCCTGTTCGCCCACACCGGCGTGGACGCCGAGCGCTACACCGGCTACGCCTTCGGGATGGGCGTGGAGCGTATCGCGATGCTCCGCCACGGCATCGAAGACATCCGCCTGCTCTACGAAAACGACGTCCGCCTGCTCGAACAGTTTGGGTAGTGGATGGCGGAGGCAGATCGTGGCCAGAGACGCCACGCCCTCCCTCCCTGCTCCGACTACGACCAACACCCAACGACCAACACCCTCCCATGCTCGTCTCCACCGCTTGGCTCTCCCGCTACGTTGACGCCGGCCTCGACCCCGAAGCGCTCGCCGGGCTGCTCACGCTCTCCGGCCTCGAAGTCGAGGGGGTGGAGGTCAAGGGCGCGTCCGTGCCCGACGGCGTGACAATTGGCCTCGTGCTCACCGCCGAGAAGCACCCCGACGCCGATCGCCTCACGCTCTGCACGGTGGATGTCGGCTCCGGCACGGCGTTGAACATCGTCTGCGGCGCGCCCAACGTGGCCGCCGGGCAGAAGGTGTGCGTGGCGACGGTCGGGACGACGCTGCTGCTGACCGATCCCAAGACCGGGCAGAAGGTGCCGGTGACGATGGCTGAGCGCAAAATCCGCGGCGCGGCGTCGCAGGGGATGATCTGCGCCGAAGACGAACTGGGCCTTTCCGCCGACCACGCGGGCATCCTCGTCCTCCCCGACGATGCGCCCGTGGGCGCTTCGGTGCGCGACTACCTCGGCGCGGGCGGCGCGGTGCTGGAAGTCAACATCACCCCCAACCGCCCCGACGCCACGAGCCACTTCGGCGTGGCCCGCGACGTGGCCGCGCTCACCGGCGCGTCGCTCGCGAAGCCCTCGGTGGACGTGCCCAGTCCCGGCGGCGAAGCGGCGGAACGCGTCTCGGTGCAGATCGACGCGCCCGAGGGCTGCACGCGCTACGTCGGGATGCTCATCGAGAACGTGACGGTCGGGCCGTCGCCGGATTGGCTGCGCGAGGCGTTGGAGGCCATCGGCCTGCGGAGCATCAACAACGTCGTGGACGTCACCAACTTCGTCCTCCACGAAATCGGCCAGCCGCTGCACGCCTTCGACTTCGACCGCGTCGCCGGGCGGCGGATTGTGGTGCGGCGTGCCCACGACGGCGAGCGCTTCACCACCCTCGACGGCAAGGAGCGGACGCTCCCCGCCGGGGCCACCGTCATCGCCGACGCCGAGCGCGCCGTGGCCGTGGCGGGCGTGATGGGCGGGCTGGACTCCGAGGTGACCAACGCGACGACGACCGTCCTGCTCGAAGCGGCCCACTTCGACCCCGCGACGACCCGTCGCACCGCCAAGGCGCTCGACCTGTCCACCGACGCCTCGTACCGCTTCGAGCGCGGCGTCGATCCGCTGGGCACGCGCTGGGCCGCCGCGCGCGCCGCTGCACTCATCGCCGAAGTGGCAGGCGGGCACGTCGTGAGCGGCTGCGTGGACGTCGTCGCCGCGCCGTTCGAGCCGTCGCATGTTCATCTTCGGCTGCCCCGCATTCCCAAGGTGCTGGGCGTCGAGGTGCCGCGCACCGAAGTGGTCCGGCTGCTGCGCGCCATCGGGTTTGCGGTGGAAGAGGCGTCGGATCTGCTCGGCCTCGTCAAACAGATTCAAAAGGGCGCGCACGTCGACGGGTTCGAAGACGGGCCGGACACGCTGCGCCTGACCGTGCCGTCGTGGCGTCCGGACGTGACGCGCGAGATCGACGTGATCGAGGAGGTGGCGCGGCTTCACGGCTTCGACCGTCTTCCCGAGCCGAAGCATGTGACCCTTCCGACTGCCGTCCCGACGGCCAACCCCGCCGTGGCGGCGCGCACCCGCCTGCGCGAGGCGCTCGTGGGCCTCGGCTTCCGCGAGGTTGTGACGACGAGCCTCCTGGCTGCCGACGTGGCCGAGCGGTTCCGTTTCGACCATCCGGCCTACGGCAACGGCCCCGTGGTGGCAACCTACGACCCGGCGCGAGAGTCGCCGTTGACGCTTCGCCCCAGCCTCTTGCCGTCGGCCCTCGCCGTGGCGGGCTACAACCAACGCCAGCGCCAGCCCTCGCTGCGGCTGTTCGAGGTTGGGCACGTCTTCCGAGGCCCGGCGGTCGCCTCCCAAGATGCGCGCGTTGCGCCGTCGGACGAGCGCGAACACGCCGTGTTGCTCCTTGCTGGCGACAACCGCGTGGCCGGGTGGGACGAGCGGCCGCGTCCGTTCGACGTGTTCGACGCCAAGGGCGCGGTGGAAGCACTGTTCGAAGGCCTCGGCCTCGATGCCGCGTTTGAACCGTGCGCCGTGCCCAGCGGTCTCGTAGAAGACGCCCTCACGGTTCGCGTAGCAGGCGAAGCCGCAGGCCTCGTTGGACGGTTCACCGAAGCCGCACTCGACGGCGCGGGCGCGCGCGGACCCGTGGTGTTTGCCGAACTGCACTGGGAGGCGCTCGCGGCCCGTCTGGCCGGGCGCGGCCCGGTGCGCTACGCACCGTTCAGCCGGCTTCCCGAGGCCGAGCGCGACCTTGCCTTTGTCGTTCCGGCAGGCACGGCGGCGGGCGACGTGGCGGCTACCATCCGGCAGCACGGCGGCCCGCTGTTGCGCGGCGTGCGGCTGTTCGACCGCTACGGCAAGCTCGAAGGCGGCCGCGTGTCGCTGGCGTTTGCGCTGCGGTTTGGCAAAGACGACGGGATGCTCCGCGACGCCGACCTCGACGCCGCCACCGACACCGTTCGCAAGGCTGTAGAGGCCACGCACGGTGCAGCACTCCGCACCTGACGCCAAATCGTTGTGCATTGGGGTTGATTCGTCGTAGCTTACCGGCAACGACTTCGTGCAGAAGATGAACCCCGGCGGCAACCGTTCCCACATGCAGCGGCGCAAACGCAAGGCGACGCCCCCCCCCGCGAACGCGGCGAAAGCGCCTGCGCCCAAGCCCGCGCGCACCGAGCGTCCGGCCTCGCCCGAACAAGCACTCGAGCGTCTACGCGCCCGCACGCTCGATGCGGTGCGGGAACTCGAACGCCTCCGCGCCGAAAACGAGCTGCTCGCCCAGCGGGTGTCGGACCTCGAACGCGAAGGCGAGCGGACTCCCGACGTGCTCCTGCCGTTTGCCGAAACCCCTGAAACGATGCGCGCCAAGATGGACGAGTTCATCGACGCGCTCGACGCGTTCCTCGCCCTCGACGCTCCCAGCGCCCCCGCGCCCTCCTCCGCCGAATGAGCCGATGGACGTTCCGCTCCGCGTCACCATCCAGCAGCGCGACTACGGGCTGCGCGTCAAGGCCGGGGCCGAGACCGACACGCAGGCGCTTGTGCGGGCGCTCGACGAGCGGATTTCGGCGTTCCGTCACGCCTTCCCCATGCAGCCGGAACTGACGGCAGTGGTCATGACGGCTCTCGCGCTCGCCGAGGAGGTGCAGCAAGCACGGGCGCTCGTCCGCGAGGCGCAAGCGCAGCTCACCGAAGCCCCACCCGCTGCCAACGACGATGGGTGGGCCGAGGCGCTGCTCGACCTTGACGACGCGCTCTACGACGCGCTCTACGGCGACGACGAGTTGGACGACGACGGTTGATGCTTGCCGAACGCGAGGGCCGATTCCCGGATGCACCCGAAGAGATGCGCCACTGGCGCGTTTCGACCACGGCGGCGATGGCGGCTTCCGCATCGCGGCTGCGCGCAAAACCCGGCTCTTCTGTGCCGGAAACCCGCGCTCGACAAACCGCCTCAACCGTCGGTGCACCGGCCTGATTTCCCGGAACCGGCTCGTGAAGGGCCGGTGTAACCGCCCACGTTCCGCTTCGGCGGAGCGGTCGCACAGGCCCGAGGCGTATCTACCATGAGACCGGTACCCTAAGGTGTAAGGGAGCCTCTCTTCGGGTTCCGACACCAGGCCCCAGCCGCTTCGGCGGCGCGTCCCGCATGCGGGAGCCAGGGGACGGTGAACGAAACCGAGCGGCACCCACCGTGACATCGAAGCCTGGTCTTCATGTCCACGCCTCGGAGCCTGACGCGACGTTTTCCGGTCCGCCTCACCGCGCTCCGGCCTTCCTCCTGCCCTGACCCCGCCGGCCCCGCCCGGCACTGTCATCCCTGTGAACCCATTGCCGCTCCTCGTGGCCGCCCTTGCTGTGGTGGTCACGCTCCTGTTCGCCTACCTCTTCTACCGCTTCCGCAAGTCCGACATCGCCGCCCTCGAAACGACCCGCCGCGAGGTGGAGGCCGCCGCCAACGCCCGGGCGCAGGCCGAAATCCAGCGCGTCCACGAGGAGCACGCCAAGCGCATCGACTCCGAGCGCCTCCGCGTCCGCGCCGAGATCGAGACCGAGATGGAAGAGGAACGCCGCGACTTGCGCACCCAGCGCCAGAAGGTGGAGCAGCGTGCCCAGACGCTGCAAACCCGCACCCAGCGCCTCGCCGAGCGCGAAAGCTTGCTCCAGCAGGCCACCGACGCCGTGGACGGCCTCCGTCGAGAGGCCGAGACGCTGCAAACCCGCGCCCAGCGCCTGCACACCACGCTCCAAAGCTTGCACGGCGAAGCGCGCCTGAAACGAGACGAAGCCGACCGGCGCGAGCGCGACGCCGAGCGACGCGAGCGCGACGCCACCGACTTGCACGAGCGCCTCGAACGCCAAGCCGCCCACCACGAGGCCGAGGCCGAACGCCACCGCCTCGCCGCCGACGATCTGGCAGGCAAGCTCGAAGTCGTCTCCGGCATTACCCGGCAAGAAGCCCGCGACGCGCTCCTCGCCCAGATGGCCGACGAGGCCAAGCTCGAAGCCGCCAGCCTCGTCAAGGAAATCCGCGACGAAGCCAAGCTCCGAGCCACCCGCGAGGCCAAGCACATCATCCTCACCGCGATTCAGCGCACCGCCTCCGGTCTGGCCATCGAAAACACCGTGAGCGTTGTCCAGCTGGCCAGCGAGGAGATGAAGGGACGCATCATCGGCAAGGAAGGGCGCAACATTCGCTCGTTCGAGATGGCGACGGGGCTGGAAGTGATCGTCGACGACACGCCGGAATCCGTCGTGCTCTCCGGCTTCGACCCCGTCCGCCGCGAGATCGGGCGCATCGCCCTCACCAAGCTGCTCGCCGACGGGCGCATCCATCCGGCCCGCATCGAGGAGGTGGTCGAGAAGGTGCGGCAGGAGATGGAGGAGGAGCTCGTCGAGACGGGCGAGAAGACGGCGGTGGAGCTCAACCTCGCCAACCTGCACCCGGACGTGATCCGCATGATCGGGCGGATGAAGTACCGCACGAGCTACGGCCAAAACCTGCTGGCGCACTCCGTCGAAACGGCCCGATTGGCCTCGCTGATGGCCGCCGAACTGGGCCTCGACGCCACGCGGGCGCGCCGCGCCGGGCTGCTGCACGACATCGGCAAGGTGGTGGAAGAGGAACTCGAACAGCCGCACGCCATCGTCGGGATGGAGCTGCTCGCCCGCTACAAAGAGCACCCCGACGTGCTCAACGCGGTCGGCGCACACCACGACGAGATCGAGATGACGGCGATGATCGCGCCCATCGTGCAGGCCGCCGACGCCGTCTCGGGCGCACGCCCGGGTGCACGGCGCGAGGCGCTCGACGCGTACATCAAGCGGCTGTCGCAACTCGAAGAGACGGCGCGAAGCTTCCGGGGTGTCGACCGCGCCTACGCCATCCAAGCGGGCCGCGAGGTTCGGGTCTTGGTCAACCACACGCTCGTGACCGATGCGCTGGCCGAGCAGCTGGCGCACGACATCTCGAAGAAGATCGAGACCGAGATGCAGTACCCCGGCCAGGTGAAGGTGACGGTGATCCGCGAGGTGCGCTCCGTGGCGATTGCGAAGTAGCAAGACACCCTGTCAGGGTCGTTGACCCTGACAGGGTAAGGCAGACGCAGGGCACAAGAAAAGGACTTGCAGAGGGGACACGAAGTTCGTTTCTTACAGCCCGTACGTTCCTCCATGTCGATGCGTCTCTTCTGCGCCGCCTTCCTTGCCGCTGCCACCGTCTTTGCGCTCGATGCCTCCGCGCAGTGTTCGGTGCCCACGTCACGCCTCCTTGATGCTCCCGCGTTGAGCGGGCCGCTTACACCCAGATCTACGCTCTTCTACCCGGACTACCTTAGGCAGAATCTCCACGTCAAAAGCATCAACGCCGGCGTGATCTATTCGGCGGCCCCGTGGGTGGCGGGACGCATAAACGGTGAGGTCCGAGCGAGCGCCGAGGAGTACCAGAACGACGTGAGCACCCACTTCCAGCCGGGGCCGCTTACGAGCCAAGGTGCCCCTACCGCAGACGGGTGCGGCCGCTTCAACCGCGTCTGGATCGTTACGCGGGCCGACCTTAATGCCTACGCGGCCTCCGGCACGACTACGGCCGACCTGCGCGAATGGCCGTCCGATGCCGGCGCTCCGGTCACTGACGGCGACGGCATACCCGGCAACTACAATCTTGCCGGGGGCGACCGCCCAACGCTTTGGGGCTCTTCCACAGCATGGTATGTGCTCAACGACGTAGCCGCGAACGCTTTTCTGGGAAGGAAGGGCCCTGGCCTTGGCCTTGAAGTGCAAGTCACGATCGGGGCGCTGGCGAATGCGCTCCCCGGCTCGTTGATTGTGCGCCACAGGCTCGTCTACAAGCCCACGACGAACGACCCGCTCACCGACGCCTACTTTGGCATCTGGAGCGACGGCGACCTGGGCAGAAGTGCCAGCGACGATTATGTAGGAACGGACTCGACGCTGGGCCTCTTCTACTACTACAACGCCGACAACAACGATGGAGACTTGGGGAGCACGCCCATACCAGCAGTGGGGCAGCAGATCCTACAGGGACCAAGGGTAGACATCGATGGCAACGGAAGCCCAGAAACGACGCTTGGCGCTACCAGCTCGATTTCCTATGTGAGCGCCAGGTCGCCCGACGGCATCCCAACGAACCCGCAGGATCACCATAACTACTTGCGAGGTGTATGGCTCAACGGATCGAGAATCACCTTGGGAGGCAACGGCTACGGAGGTACTCAAGGCATGCACTTCATCTACCCAGCTTTCCCCACCGGCTACTGGTCGATGGAAAACGTTGACGGACTGGGCAGAAGAGGAGTGCCGCTCGACCAGGTGGGCTTGATCTCTACAGGCCCGTTTACCATGCAGCCGGGCGAGACGCAAGATATTGTCTCGGCCTTCTCGGTGGCCTTGGGCGCGGATCGCATCGATGCTGTGCGGGAACTGAGGATTTATTCGGCCAACTTGGCTTCGAATTATTCGGCGATGAGCGAGGCCTATCCCGAGCCCGAACTGACCGTCACGCTCGGCCCCAACCCCACACGCGGAAGCCTGCGCGGCACCGTCCCCACCGGGCAGCCCGCCACCGTCGCGCTCTACGACCTGCTCGGACGCGAACTCCACACGCTCGCCACGCTGCCGCAGGGCGGAGCGTTCACGGCGGACGTGTCCGAGGCGACGCCGGGCGTGTACTTCGTGCGCATCAAGCAGGGCACGGCCACGGCGTGGCATCGCCTCGTCGTCGTGCGCTGACGTGCGCTGTCAGGCCCGGCCGAAGTCGTCTTCGAGGCGCTCGATGTCGTCTTCCAAGCAAAGCCCCATCTGCGTCTCGACGATGACGAGGTGGTCGGCGGCGCTCGTCCCGGTGGCGTCGTTGGATATGCGGTGCACACCGCCCTGCGGGATGTAGAGCGCGTCGCCGGGCTTCACGCGCGTCTCCACGCCGTCGAGGGTAAACACGCCTTCGCCCTGCACGATCACCCAGTGCTCCTTGCGGAAGGCGTGGCGCTGCAGGCTCAGGCGCTTACCGGGGAACACGACGATGCGCTTGACCCGGTAGCCCGGCTCGTTCAGGTATTCTTCCCAGCGCCCCCACGGGCGGTTGTCGGCGTCCAAGTACATGAGGAAGTGAGAATCACAAATGGTAGCGAGCAGCAAGATACCCCGACGCTGGTTCAGCCGAAAGCGAGGTGAAACAAATAGCCGTCGGCAGGCCAAACGAAGCCCGCCGACGACCAACACGAGGCTGCCTTTCTCATTCAATCAGGGGCCGCCAACTTCTTCGGTGATGACGTGGTTACAGTTGGCTCCAACGCCGTCGGGAATGTCGCAGCGGCAGCGATCAAACTCGCCGGTAGGGAGGTAGAGCATGGAGCAACGGGCACAGTTGTCGCCCACGCACGAGTTGCCTACCGTTGTCGTCTTGCCTGCGAGAGCGCTACCGTCGTCAGCACGCTCCATCGCAACCGTCACACACTGTCCGTCTTTGCCTTTCCCCCGAAGTGTGAGAAAGGTATGCCCTTCGACGCGTTCAATCTGCGCCTCTTCAAGACGAATCGGTTTGATGCTGGCGACGGGGTAAGTGCGGTTAAGGACGGCTTGGTAAATTTCAACTTGGGCATCGTCCTTGACCGCAAGCACCGATGCGTTGGAAATGGTGGGGACAGGTGCCTCAATATCCGGAGTCGAATCGCTACACGCACCCAGTACGAGTACGAGCGAGAGAAGAGCAAGATGTTTCATGACCGTCGAGGAATAAGGGAACGAAGACAACACGTTGTTTGCAGCCTCACAAAAGACAGCATACAACATGTTACCCCCCCTACTAACTTATTCTTACCGAATAGCATCCCGTTGCTTACATGTAACATTTCGTGCTCATTTCCCTGTCCCGAACGTGCGGTCTCCCGCGTCGCCGAGGCCGGGTCGGATGTAGGCGTTTTCGTCGATCTCGCGATCAACGGTGGCGGTGAAGATGGGGACGTCGGGGTGCGCCGCGTGGAGGGTGCGAACGCCCTCAGGCGCAGCCACGAGGCACACGAACACGACGTTCGTCGCGCCGAGCCGTTTGAGATGGGCGATGGCCGCCGACGCCGAGCCGCCGGTGGCGAGCATCGGATCAACGACGTACACGTGCGCCGCGTCCAGCCCGCCGGGAATGTTGGCGTAGTAGTCGATGGGCTGGTGCGTGGCCTCGTCGCGCTGCATCCCGATGTGGCCGATGCGGGCCTCCGGCACGAACCGCACGAAGCCGTCCACCAACCCAAGCCCGGCTCGCAGAATCGGCACGACGACCACCTCCTCCGCCAGATCGTAGCCGTCGGTCACCTCCAGCGGCGTCTCGACCGGGCGTTTTTTCAGCACGATGCCGCGCATCGCTTCGTAAGCGAGGATGGCAGCGGCATCG
>Ga0209368_1000283_pt1 | contig 60025 bp, 45 predicted proteins | sample EBPBio242008_DNA_FD_185862 | JGI IMG/M metagenome (GOLD analysis project Ga0209368, IMG submission 185862) | Wastewater treatment Type I Accumulibacter community from EBPR Bioreactor in Madison, WI, USA - Reactor 1_4/24/2008_ DNA (SPAdes)... | ecosystem: Engineered > Bioreactor > EBPR >...
GTCATAATGATATAAAAACAACACTCATCTACACCCAGGTTAGCCAAAAGCAAATACAGAATATTAAAAGTCCGCTGGATTATTTAAACAAAAAATGAACCATTCCCCATCAATAGGGTGCAAGTTCTAAAATTATTTTTGCAATTATACAATTGATAATCAATTGTTTGAAGATAGAAATCAAAAAAATTTCCTTAATTTTTTGGTTAGAAGAATTGATGCCTTTTTCCGCTCTTCGGGATGTTGGCGAAGCGCATCCCGAAGTATTAATAAAGCGGATTTGTAATCCGCATTCGCGCAATTAATTTAATCAACAAGAGAGCGGCTTGCGCAATAATTGTTCAGAGAACAAGTACCGCAGCGACGTAGTCAGAGACTGAGCAGGGCTCACAGATAGCGCGGATAGGCAAGGATAACAGAGTTTTCTCAAGCATCATCTGTGTACATCTGTGGAATCTGTGAGCAGGACACACACACCAAGAAAAGCCCAATAGCAAGTAGCAAGTTGCATCGCCCCTCAAAAAAATCCACCTCTTACTCCCCCACTCCCTTCGGTTTTTTTTCGATACCTTCGCCACACTTTTTTTAAAAAACTAAATTTTTAGCTTTTCTACGATGAAAAAAATCTTATTAATGATTGGCGCAGCCCTGATGCTGCATACTGCCAAGGCCGACGAGGGTATGTGGATTCCTTCGCTCATTGGCAAAAACTATGAGGAAATGAAACGCCTTGGGCTCAAGCTCACTAAAGACGACCTATACCACATCAATATGGCAAGCCTCAAAGATGCGGTGGTACAATTTGGCGGTGGCTGCACCGGCGAAATCATCTCGAGCAAAGGTTTGTTGCTCACCAATCACCACTGTGGTTATGGCGCTATTGCCGCCCTGAGCAGTGTAGAAAAAAACTACCTCGATAATGGCTATTGGGCCAAAAGCCAAAGTGAAGAATTGCCTGCCAAAGGGGTCACTGCTTTGTTTTTGCAAAATATCACAGACGTTACTGCGCAAATCAACGCTGCTGTAGGTAGCGCCAAGGGTGCTGAAGCCACAAAATTGCTAAGCGCCGAAATCAAAAAAATAGAAAAAGAAGCGAGCAATGACGGTAAGCTTGTAGCCAATGTAAAAGAATATTTCAACGGCAACCAATACCTTTTGCTTACGTATAAAAAATACACCGACGTGCGTTTTGTAGCGGCTCCGCCAAAGTCTTTGGGCAAATATGGTGGCGATACCGACAATTGGATGTGGCCTCGTCATACTTCGGATTTCTCTATCTTCCGTGTGTATGCCAATAAGGACAATGAGCCTGCCGAATTTTCGAAAGATAACGTGCCTTTCAAAGCCAAAAAATTCTTCCCGGTTTCGGTAAAAGGCAACAAGGAAAAGGATTTTGCGATGATTATGGGTTATCCCGGTCGTACCAACCGCTACGAGGTGTCTTATGGCATTGACATTGCCATCAACGAAAGCAATCCTGCTATTGTAGATATCCGCACCGAGCGTTTGGCTATTATGAAAAAACATATGGACGCTGATAAATCTGTTTATCTACAATTGACTTCTCGCTATGCGGGTATTGCCAATTATTGGAAATACTTTATTGGGCAAACCGAGCAATTGAAAAGATTGAACGTAGTGGGTCAGAAAACAGCCGAAGAAGCTGCCTTTACTGCTTGGTCGGTAAAAAACAATGCGGGTTACAATACCTTAATCAGCGATTACGAAAAAATGTATGCCGATTATCGTCCTTATGCCAAGCACGCTACTTATTATTCTGAAGCTTTCCGTGCTACAGCCTTGGCGCGTATTGCTGCTGCTGCCGAGCCTTTGGAAAAAGCCTTGAAAGCCGAAGTGTCCAAAGATTCAATCGACAAATTGGTTAAAAATTTGAAAGCTGCTCGCAAAGCTATCCTTGCCGATTATGTGCCTGTGGTAGACAAAGAGCTTTTTGCCAAAATGACTTTGATGTATTACAACAATGTTGATAAAAATCAATTGCCTGGTATTTATGAGCGCGTTATCCTTAACGGTGCGGGTAATGAATCAGTTGCCGAAACGATCAATGCTTATACTAAATATGTGTACAAAAACACGCAATTGTTGGACGAAGCAAAATTTGAAGCTTTTGTGGCTAATCCTACTTATGCTGCTGTCAAAAACGAACCCGCTATACAATATGCCGTAAGTTTTGTACGCAATTTTGACAAAAACTATATGCCTAAGATAGAGGCTATGAACAAGCAAAAAAGAGAGTTGAGCAAGCAATATGCTAAGGGCTTGATGGAGATGAAAAAAGGCCAATTGTTTTACCCCGATGCCAACTCTACCATGCGTGTGAGTTATGGTCAGGTTTTGGCATACGAGCCTCAGGATGCTGTTTTCTACAAGCACTTTACCACATTTGATGGTTTGATGGCGAAATACAAAGCAGGTGATGACGAATTTGACTTGCCACAGCAATTGTTGGATATGTACAAAAAGAAAGATTATGGTATGTATGCCGATGCTGATGGTAGTTTGCACACTTGCTTTATCACCAATAACGACATTACCGGTGGTAACTCTGGTAGCCCTGTACTCAATGCCAAAGGTGAATTGATTGGTTGTGCTTTTGATGGCAATTGGGAAGCGATGAGCGGTGACATTGCTTTTGATAAAAAGTACAAGCGTACCATTGTTGCCGATATTCGTTTTATCCTTTACCTCATCGACAAAATGGGCGGTGCTCATAATTTGATTGAAGAGATGGATATTCGTAAATAATTTTTGATTACTTGTTGAAGGAAATCGCGAAGCTTAACGGCTTCGTGATTTTTTTTTTGTGGCTAATTAAATAAATTCAATTGATGAGTACCTTGTAGGCCTAAATACCTCAAAATGAAAAATAAAAAACTCCACTTCTTTTTTTTACTGTTCTTCAGTCATATAAGCTTTGCGCAAAAGTTAGATTTGTGCAATTATTTTTCGATATCTGTTACTCAAATGTTGATCAAAGGCGAGCAAAAAACTTTGGTCTCAACAATAATCAATTCGTCTGCAGACACTGACTTTGGAAAAGAGCTCAAAGAACATAATTTACGTTATGATTATTTATTAACACGGATGTTCAGAAATGACTCAAACTTTATTAGCATTTATCCCGATAGCCCTAAAATTCAAAATCTTTTTTGCGAGCAACTAAATGGAACTTCATTATTTCGTAAAAATTTGGAACTTATTTGCCCATCAAAATTTTTAGGCAATGCCCGCAAAAGTGAACAATTTACCCTGCCCGAAATGATGTTTGTGGCTTCACGATTTTTTTATTGCAACAAAGTAAATAAAGACACTGCTGTCATTCCAAAAATATGTGTGGGAATTAATGGAATCAAAGAAATGAATACCAACAAGGATTTAGCCGCCTTAGAAGCATTTGTTTTTGAAGCTATTTTTAATTCGATGCAAGAAAATACTGAGCCTCAATTTCTCCTCGACTTTACACAAGGCATTCAAAATTCTATGAAAGCACGTAAAAAAAGCATTAAAAATCTTGACGAATTTTTACTTCATGTTCGTAGTGATTGCTTCAATGAAATGGAGAAAAACGAAAACTTGAAAAAAAGCCTTTTGGCCTATTACGAAAAAAACAAAAGCACGATTAATTTTACCATACAATAAATCTCATGTCCAACCGACGATCCTTTCTGCAAAAAGCAGCAATAGCATCAGTGGCTTTTGCGATTGACCCTTTCCGCAATGCCGCTTTGGCAAACACCACGAATGCCGCAACCAACAAACCAATTGTATTGTCGACCTGGCGTTTTGGGCTTCAAGCCAATGAGGCTGCATGGCAAATTTTAAGCAAAAACGGGCGGGCGCTCGATGCAGTAGAAGCAGGAGTGCGTGTACCCGAAGGCGACCCCAACGAACGTAGTGTGGGCTATGGCGGTCGCCCCGACAGAGATGGCCGGGTGACATTGGATGCCTGTATTATGGACGAAAATGCCAATATTGGTTCGGTAGCTTGTTTGGAATATATCAAACATCCTATTTCCGTGGCTCGTGCAGTAATGGAAAAAACACCACACGTAATGTTGGTGGGTGATGGGGCTTTGCAATTTGCTTTATCTCAGGGTCATAAAAAAGAAAATTTATTAGTAGAGGCATCAGAAAAAGAATGGAAAGAATGGCTGAAAACCAGCCATTACGAACCCATTGCCAATATTGAAAATCACGATACGATTGGGATGATCGCCCTCGATGCCCAAGGCAATTTGTCGGGGGCATGCACTACAAGTGGTATGGCCAACAAAATGCACGGTCGTGTGGGAGATTCGCCCATCATTGGTGCTGGATTATATGTAGATAATGAAATAGGTGCTGCAACGGCAACGGGGCATGGCGAAGAGGTGATTCGTATTGCAGGTTGTCATTTGGTGGTAGAATTGATGCGTCAGGGAAAATCGCCACAAGCGGCTTGTGAAGAAGCTGTAGCTAGAATTGTGAAACTCACAAAACAACGCAATAAAAATCTCAAGGACATTCAAGTTGGTTTTATTGCTCTGAATAAAAAAGGACAGCACGGGGCTTATTGTATTCAGGGCGGTTTTAACTTTGCGCTGCAGGATAAAGAGGGAAACCGACTCATCGATGGCGATTATTCGATTAAATAAAAATATAGATGAACGCACAATTAGAAATTGCCTGTTTCGATATTGAATCGGCAATCATTGCTGACGCAGCAGGCGCAGACCGAATAGAGCTTTGCGAAAACCTTGCAGAAGGTGGTACTACCCCATCTTGGGAAATGGTGCTTGAGGCCAAAGACCGAATAAAGACCGAAATTTTTGTGATGATTAGACCAAGAGGCGGCGATTTTTGTTACGATGATGAGGAATTTGAGCAAATGAAAAACGATGTTGTGATGTACAAAAGACTTGGTGTGAATGGCTACGTTTTTGGTATTTTGACAAAGGACAATGAAATTGATGTAGAACGGAATAAGGATTTAGTTGAATTTGCTTATCCCTTTCCTTGTACTTTTCATCGTGCTTTCGACCGTACCAATGATGTTTTTCAATCCTTAGAAAAATTAATTGATATTGGTTTTCAAACGATTCTTACATCGGGGGCAGCCGATAATGTTACTGAAGGAATTGACACCTTAAAAACATTGGTACAAAAGGCAAATGGTCGTATTTGTATTATGCCTGGCGGTGGTCTGCGTTCGTCAAACATAGCTAACATTAAAGCAGAAACGAATGCTGAATTCTATCATTCTTCAGCAATTGTAGATGCAAGTTTGATGGCAGATACCAATGAAATTGTCCTTTTGAAAAATGCCATTCGATAATCGGTTTTCTTAATTTATAGACAAAAAAATAGCATAGATTTTAATTCGTTAATTGTTTAAGTTTTTCATCGTGGAAAAGATTGTGATTAAAGCAAAAATAATGGCGCCAATAGAGCAGGTTTGGGAATATTTTACAATGCCTAGCCACATCACTCAATGGAATGCCGCTTCTGATGATTGGCATACAACCAATGCCAGCAATGATTTAGTAGAAGGGGGGCGTTTTTCTTTGAGAATGGAGGCGAAAGATGGAAGTTTTGGGTTTGATTTTTCAGGAACCTATACACTTGTAAAACAAAATTCTGAAATCCATTACACACTCGATGACCAACGAAAAGTGGAGATTGTTTTTTCTGCCGAAAATGGGGAAACCAACGTTATGCAGTCTTTTGAACCTGAACAGCAAAACCCTGTTGAGCTCCAACAAATGGGTTGGCAGGCCATATTAGATAATTTTAAAAAATATGCCGAAAAAATGGTAAAATAACAATAAGAGTCAAACTCAATCCAATTTTACTATCACACAAAATCAATAATATAGCATCAGTTTGCACTTTGTCAATTAAAAAAGCCTTGTCATTTTCAGACAAGGCTATTTTTAAAAAATTAGGTTATTTTATTTTTAGTATTTATAAGCGACACCTTTTTTGATAACCTGAGCACCACCCATTTGATTACTGCTAGCACCAACTGTAGATTTATCTGCAGTCATCAGAATAAATGGACAACGCAAAGCAGCAGCGGCCATTTTTAATTTTTTGTCTGCTTTTCTGTCACCGGTATTTCCTGTATGATAGTTTATCAAACCTGTTTTACCTTTGATTTCCTCTACTTTTTTGAGACCAGCTATGTAAGATTTATCTTCAAGTATCACTACTTTTTCCCAATCCTCTTCGCCACGAACATTTATTTTCTCTGTAATTTCTTCAACTCTACCACTTTTGCCGTAAGTGATTTTTTCGATTGCGTATTTGCCAATTGTATTTTCAGCTTCTTCGCCATCATACACAAATACTACAGCATACTCTTCTACTCTTTTTACTTTACCGTTTACTATTTCGCCATTGTGCTTTACAATTACATCAGATTGTGCACTTACAAGAAATGGCACCATTAAGCAAAGCAGCGCAAAAAATGTTTTTTTCATTTGAAAACAATTAAAAATTTTTAGGGTTAAAAAAAATATGTGCAAATGTATTATAGTTTACAAAAAATCGTGGTTTTTTTTTTGATGGCCTAGATCTTCTGTAAAGGTCTTAACAATTATTCTCTTATTTTTGTGACGATTGTATGTTGAAAAGAGTCGGTCAAATATTTGTATTATCAAGCCTTTCTATTTTGTTGATTTTCGGATCAACTGCTAAAGAGTTTGTGCATTTATTTGCTCATCACGAAGACACAATTCACAATCCCCATCACATTTGCCCTGAAGGCGAAGCACATTTTGAACATGAACATCACCATTGCGAATTTCTTCATTTTGTACTAGAGCCATTTGCTAATGATGCTTTTGTTCCGAAAATTGCTTTTCGTGAATGTGCTGATTACGCTCAAAATACCTGTTTAAATCTTTCCATTTATATTCATGGTTCCGTTGAATATATTTCTTTAAGAGGACCGCCAATCTTTTAGTCTGAATTTTTTTTGGTATCCTCAGCGATTGAATAATTCATATTCTTCGCGCTATATTTTTGTTTTTAACCTAACGAATATGCTTCGTTTTTTTATCGTCATGGTGATGACGATTCTCAGCTTTGTGCCTTCAAAAGCGCAAAACAGTTGTAATTTATTAGTAAAACTATCTGTAAGTGAGACGCATAATCATGCGCCAATATCAGATTTGGTATTATTTGTTGTCGAGGCCAAAATAAACGTTCAGACGGATGAAAATGGTATTGCCACCTTGCCGGATTTTTGTCCAGGCACCTACAATATCCACATTCATAGTTACGAGATACAAGATACAACTATCAGTGTAACCATCAACAAAAGTGGTACTTATCAAATAGAGGTGGAGCATTCTTCTCAATTACTTCATTCGGTAACAGTGTTCGATAAAAATGTAAAAACCATTCTTCAAGATAAAGGGCAGCTTGATGAAGCCTCACTTCGGGCAAATGCTGGCAAGACCATTGCCGAGCAATTAAAAAATATCAACGGAGTGAGCACATTGAGCAATGGCGCCACCATATCGAAACCAGTCATTCATGGGCTGCACAGCAATCGTATTTTGGTACTCAATAATGGTGTCAGGCAAGAAGATCAGCAATGGGGTTCGGAACATTCATTGAATATTGACCCTTTTATTGCTCATCGGATTACTGTACTAAAAGGAGCCGCTGGCGTTCGCTATGGTACTGATGCTATCGGTGGTGTTGTGCTTGTAGAGCCAAGTCCCATTCGTCAGCAAGCAGGTTGGGGCGGAAATGTCAATGCTGCGGCTTTTAGCAACAACAGAATGGGTGTTTTGTCGGGAATGGTGGAGCATCGATTTTCAAAACTTCCCTCTTTGGCACTCCGAGTACAAGGAACGATGAAGCAAGGAGGAAATTATCAAATACCCGGTGGTTATTGGGTAGCCAACACAGGGGTAAAAGAACAAGATTTTGCGGCCACTCTTTCTTATCAAAAAGTACATAGTGGCGTGGAATTGTTTTTCAGTCGATTTGATAATACTCTAGGCATTTACCGTGGATCACATACAGGAAGTCAGCAAGATAGGTACAATGCCATCAATAGCGACAAACCTCTGATTCCGGCATCGTTTACTTATGCAATTGATAGGCCTCGGCAAGAAGTTGCTCATAACTTACTCAAGCTCAAAAGCCATTGGGAAAACAAGTCTGGAATGTGGTCAATTGTCTATGCCTTTCAAAACAATTTCAGGCAGGAGTATGATGTAATGAGAGTTGATAACGGGAAACCTCAGTTGAATCTCACCTTAAACACGCATAGCGTTAACCTCAATTTTGACCACAAACGAGTGAATAATTTTAGCGGACAATTAGGGGTTGACGCACAGTATCAGCACAATACCTTCAAGGATGGTGACCGAGTATTTATACCTAGTTACTACGCCTATTCTGCTGCTTTTTATGCTATTGAACGTTATCATAAAAACGATTGGACAATAGAGGCTGGGCTAAGGCTGGATTATAAACATTTCGAAATGTTCAATCCCGAAGGGCAGCAATTTCAGAATGTTCGATACTTGTTTGATTATAGAAATCCATCAGCAACATTGGCTGTTAAAAAGAGGCTAAACCAAAGACTTTCGTGGATGGCAACCTTTGCCAATGCTTGGCGCGCACCTCAGGCACCCGAACTGTTTAGCGCGGGTTTTCATCAAGGTGGTGCAAGGATAGAATTGGGCAATCGAAATCTTAATCCCGAAATTTCTTACGGACTCAATTTGAGCGGTCAATATGAAATTGAAGACAAACTTATGCTTGAGTTGTCTCTCTATGGGCAAAACATTCAGAATTTCATCTATTTAAGGCCTGGCAATGAAGTGTTGACCATACGAGGTTATTACAAGACCTTCAATTACGTACAGACCAATGCTTTGATGTCTGGTGCAGACCTTGCCCTAAAATATGCCCTAAGCAAAACTTGGAAGGCCGAACTAAGAATGTCAACATTAAGGGCGAGAGACGTTGCTCAAAAAGATTGGCTGATTTTGATGCCAAGCGACAGATGTTCTGCCTCTTTAAAATATCAATTTGCAGTCAATAAACAATTGAATGAATGCTTTATTGGTATCAATAGTCAATATGTGTGGCAACAACATCGATTGCCTGCAAATTTTGACAATATTGACTACCCTCGCCCACCTGCGGCTTATTTTCTTTTGAATGCCGAAGCAGGAACAAAAATTAAGATTCAGCGACAGCCGATGACTTGTAGTATTGCTGTGAGCAATTTACTCAACACAAAGTACCGCGACTATATGGATGTATTTCGCTATTTTATTGACCAACCCGGAACAAATGTCGCCTTGCGATTGAGTGTTCCTTTTAATTAATCTTTTCAAACATTTCAAAAATACAATCAACAATGAACAATCAAACTATAAAAATCGGATTCCTTGCCTTTGCAAGTGCTTTAATCATTTCTTCGTGCAACAAAAAAACAGACCCGCCAACACCAGATGAGCAAGAGTTGATTACAACTGTAAAAATTCAAATTATTGAGGAATTTTCTAGCTTTTTACAAACCTATGAATACAAGGTTGAAAATGGTTTTGGAGGTTCGGGTGGCACAATTAAAATTGACACGATCAAATTAAAACCCAATACAAAATATGATGCTGTACTTACTGTATTAAATGAAAAAGCAACTCCAATAAAAAACATTACCGATGAGGTGATTGAAGAAAGTAATGAGCATCTTTTCTTTTTAAATTCAAATCCTGTAAGTGGCAATGGTTCTTTAACGGTTAGCTCTGGAAATAAGGATAAGGAAGGAAACCCCTTAAATCAAACCTTCAAAATAACCACGGGTGGCAGTGGAACTGGGAAATTTCAAGTCGTTTTGTTGCACGAACCTACAAATAAAAATGCAACATCGCTTGATGCTACTGGTGGCGAAACAGACCTAGACGCAACTTTTCCTGTATTACTGCAGTAAATGATGTACAAAATATCTTGATGAATTATTTAGAAGGAAACTGAAAATCTCAGTTTCCTTCTTTGTTTACAAAAAGTTGAAAAAAATAAAACCAAAATGATAAACCAACAATACTTTAAGATTTAGTATTCTTTATATAATATTTCATTAATTACCTTTGCGTCAAATTATATTTTTTATGAATTGGAATGCTACTAACATGATTGAAGAAATGAATAGCAATATGCAAAAATTGGCAAAAGGCTATGAAACATTACAATCTATTGACGAAGTAGACGTAGCCACTACCCCCAAAAAGCTAGTTTGGCAGTGCGATAAAGTAAAAATGTATCACTACGAGCGCGAAACACCGCCAGTGTGTAAGATTCCAGTTTTGGTTTCGTTTGCAATGATTAATCGTCACGATGTTTTGGACTTGCAACAAGACCGAAGCTTAATGAAAAAACTTCTTGAAAAAGGATTGGATGTCTATATAATGGACTGGGGTTACCCTACAAAGTCGGACCGTTTTTTAACGATGGAAGACTACATAGACGGCTACATGAATGATGCTGTTGACTTTTTGCGCAAATACAATTCAGTGCCCAAAATACACATGATGTCTATTTGCCAAGCAGGTACTTTCTCGATGATTTATGCTTCATTAAATCCTCAAAAATTACAAACGCTTACTACCTACGTTGCTCCTTTCGATTTTTCGACCAACAAATGTATGTTGTTTAAATGGACCAAATATGTAGATGTGGACGCAATGGTAGATACCTTAGGAGTTATACCCGGAGAATTGCTAGATGAGGCTTTTGGAATGATGAAACCTAGTATGAATATCAGCAAATACATTGGCGTAATGAATTCGCTTGAAGATAAGGATAAAATGCTCAATTTCTTGCGTATGGAACAGTGGAAAACAGACTTGCCAGCAGTAGCGGGCGAAATGTATCGCAAGTACATTAAAGACCTCTTCCGTGATAACAAGTTGATTAAAGGTGAATTTGAATTGGGCGGACGAAAAGTAGATTTGAAAAAAATGACCGTTCCCTATTTGAACGTTTATGCTACAGAAGATACGATTATCCCTAACGAAAGCACATTGGCTATTATGTCAAAAATTGGTAGCAAAGACAAAACAGAATATGCCTTCCCAGGAGGTCATATTGGTGTATTTGTAGGAAGTAAATCTCAAAAGGAGTTAGCTCCTGCCGTTGCCAAATGGGTAATTGAGCGCAGCTAATAAACCTCATCCCCAACCCTTCTCCCAAAGAGAAGGGAGCAAGAAAAAAATATCCCCCAAAAGGAGGCACTTTTGTTGCCTCCTTTTTTTGTATCCTTGCAGTTCAGAATTTTTAATAAAATAAATTTATGGCAAACACCAAACACCCTGCAGCATTACGCTATTTATTTTTATCCGAAATGTGGGAACGATTCGGATACTATTTAATGATTGGAATTTTTACCCTTTACCTTAAAGATGTCAAAGCTGGTTTTGCCATGACCGAAGCCGAATCTGCAGATTTATACGGCACTTTCATTGCATTGGTATTTCTCACACCATTTTTAGGAGGTTTATTAGCTGATCGTTATTTTGGATATCGTAAATCTATCATTTTTGGTGGGATATTAATGGGCGTTGGATATTGCATGATGGGTATTCACAGCCTACCCATGTTGTATATTGCCATGACTTTGGTGATATTGGGTAATGGATTTTTCAAACCCAATATCTCTACTTTGCTGGGCAATGTTTATTCTACCGAAGAGCACAAACCATTGAAAGATGTTGGCTACAATATCTTTTATATGGGTATCAACGTCGGCGCCTTTATCTGCAATTTTTTTGGGGCTGCATTACAAATTATGCTCGGCTGGGAATTCGCCTTTTTGGCGGCGGGAATAGGGATGTTTATAGGAGTTATCATCTTCTTAATGGGCAACAAACATTATGTAGCATTTGATGTCAAAAAAGGAACACAAGAAGGCGATATGCCTTTTACTAAGATTTTATTATTGATTTTAATTCCTTCGGTAATTGCCGGTATTGTGGGTTGGATGTTGCCCGATAATGTATTTGGAAGTGATAGTACAGATGCTTTTATTTTTGCTTGTATTCCAGTTGTTTACTTTTATGCGCAATTATATTTCAAAGCACAAGCTGACGAAAAACGCCCAATAGGTGCACTATTAGCCATTTTTGCAGTTGTTATTTTGTTTTGGGCCGTGTTCAAGCAAAATGGTTCGGCACTCAATACCTGGGGTGATAGATACACCAATCGTGAAGTGAATGGGACAACTAAAGAAGTGTTCAGCAAACTTTATTTATCAAAAGAAATGGTTTTTACCAAAGATTCGGTGGGTAAATATGATGAGAACTTTCGCCTATTGAAAGACGAAAATGGCGATGTCATCAAAGAATGGGCTTATCCCTTGTATTTCCGTAATATGAAGGCTGAGGCGCAACCAAAAGAGGGCGAAACGGTAAGTGTTTGGTCATCAAATCTGAGCCAAAGTATCAATCCTGGTTGGGTGATTTTATTAACCCCTCTGGTGGTGGCCTTTTTCTCATTCCTCAAAGCTCGTCAAAAAGAACCCTCAACAGCTTCTAAAATAGCTTGGGGATTATTCATTTCTTCTTTGTCGGTGTTGGTAATGTATGCAGCAGTTAAGGCAGGTAATAACGGGTCCGAAAAAGTAAGCGTTTGGTGGTTGATTGCCAGTTATGGCGTCATTACCATTGGCGAATTATTCCTCAGCCCAATGGGTTTAAGTTTGGTTTCAAAACTAAGTCCACCACGACTTACCGCGCTATTAATGGGAGGTTGGTTTTTGGCTACTTCCATTGGCAATAAGCTCAGTGGTGTATTGGCCAGTATGTGGGATAAATATGAAGACAAGGGCAATTTCTTTCTGCTCAATTTTGCCTTATTACTTTGTGCAACCGCAATGGCCTTTGCCATGCTCCGCTGGTTAAATAAGATTATGAAAGAAAAAGGATTGAATTAAATTTTATTAAAGTAACCGAATATGAATCTACTTTTTAAAAACATTCTTGCAGTAATTGTTGGCGCTTTTATAGGCGGATTATTAAATGGTGCTTTGATTTCCATCAGTGCCCACATTATTCCTCCACCCGACGGAGCAAACTTGAATACCGAAGAAGGATTGAAAGCAGCCATGCACCTGATGCAGCCAAGGCATTTTTTATTTCCTTTTTTAGCGCACGCGCTTGGTACTTTATTGGGGGCATTTATTACCTTTAAAATGGCTGCTACGCAAAAACTAAAAATGGCGTTATTGATTGGATTTCTGTTTTTGACTGGAGGGATTTACATGGTGCTTCTATTGCCTTCGCCGCTTTGGTTCACCCTGCTTGATTTATTAGTCGCCTACATTCCGATGGCATATCTTGGTGCTAAAATCGCAACTAAAAAATAATTTATCCAAATTCAGAGGCCCAAAACATCCTTGTTTTAGGCCTCTGTTTTATTTAAACATAACAATGCTATATACCATTGGTATTTTATTTTCGAGATGGGCAATACGAAATTTACTGGCTTCAAACTCTTCCATATTTTTAAAACAATTGTAAGGTGAATAATCATATTCACCAAAATGGTTTAGCAACAAACCTTTTGCCAGCAAAGCATTAAGGATTTCTGAAAAAGAATGATTCCAGCCAATTTCAATTTCTTGTATGGGTGCATTTCTATCTGCGTAGGTACCGCTCAGCGTTTCGATAATAGCCTCTTTATTAAAATAAGGATATTGAATGTGCTTAAATTCATTATCAAACATCCATACAACGGGATGAAAATCTACCATAATAAAATGCCCTCCAGGCTTTAAAAACTGAGACACTACCCCAGCCCATTTATCCATATCGGGTAGCCAACCAATAGTACCATAACTGGTAAAGACAATATCAAATTGTTCATTCAGTACCTCGGGTAAACTATAAATGTCTGTACAAATAAAATGGGCATCGACAGCACATTGGCTAGCTAATTCATTGGCCTTTTCAATAGCAAGCTCCGAAAAATCGACCCCTGTAGCTTTAGCTCCCATTCGCGCTAGCGAGATAGTATCTTGACCAAAATGGCATTGCAAATGCAAGACCTTAAGGCCGCTTATGTCGCCCAATAAATTTAATTCTATGGATTTTAGAGATGTTTTGCCTTCTAAAAAACTGGGCATACCATAAAAATCAGAGGTAAAATGGTGCGCCACTTTTTCGTTCCAAAGTTTTTTATTGATGGCAATATAATCCTGTTCTGGCTTCATAACTGTACCTGTTTATCAACAAAAGTAACTGCAATTATCACAGAATTATAAAAACCTTGTCATAGCAAAAGACCTTAAGTGCCTTTATCATAGTAAATTCGCCTCATGGAATTGCTCATTGATTACAAACATGACCTCTTTTTAGGACTCCCGATTTTGTTGTTATTACGCTTTGGCATTATCAGTATTTTGGCTATTGTCCTACGTCGATATATTGCTGCTATTGTTACTAAATTATTCTTTGTTGTCTTTCGGAAAATTGCCAATCAAGAGCATATCCAAAGGTTCAAGGAATTGTTACAACGTCCCATTCAGGCAGTATTGATGTGCATTTTGTTGTTCATTGCCTTCAACCAGTTCAACCTTTATTTCGAGAAAATATTGATATTCGAAAGGCATAAATCTTTTGCTAGTTCTAGAATTGCCGAAGTCACCACAAGCTCCTTTTCTTTGATGGAGCTTATTGATCATTTGTTCTTTTTCGGCCTTATATTTTACGTCATTCTGTTGCTGGCCCGTATCATTATTTTCTTGTTTTATATTTGGGTAGAACGCGCCATTAAGGCCAAAGACAGAGAGCGGCAACAATTACTCCCACTTTTGCGCGATGTATTGGTGGTGATGCTTTGGAGTTTTGGATTTTTTACTGTTTTAGGAGTAGTCTTTCATGTCAACGTAGCGACTTTGATTGCTGGGCTTGGTTTTGGTGGTGTGGCCATTGCTTTTGCCGCCAAAGAAAGCCTCGAAAATCTATTGGCCTCATTTATGATTTTGGTGGATAAGCCTTTTACGATTGGCGACCATATTAAAATCGGAAGTGTTGAAGGACTTGCTGAACAAATTGGCTTCCGAAGTACGCGCATCCGCACCTTCGACCAAACATTGGTTTCTTTGCCCAATAAAAACCTCATCGGCACCAACCTCGAAAACTTTTCGGAGCGCGGACGTGCAAGAGTAAAATTGAAACTCAACGCCAATTACGGTTTATCGCAAGTAGCTTTAAAAACAGTAATTCAAGAGTTGAAAAACGCGATTAATGCCAATGAAAACACCGTGGGTGAAGCCGTAGTTTTTTTAGAAAATTTTGGAGGAACCATCGAAATAAGTGTGGTATATTTTATTCCAATACCCTCTTCAAAAATGATTGAAGAAATCAAGCAAGAACTAAACTTAGAAATTTATAAAGTGATGTATCAGTATGCTCAAGGCTTTGGTTTCCCAGCCCAAGTATCAATTAATACTGATTTAAAAAATGAACTAGATGAAAACTAATTGGCTAATTACTGTGATACTCTATCAGTCCGTCTAAAGGATTTTGCAGGATACGGCCCAATTCAAACTCGTACTGACTACAAAGTTCTTCAATCACATCTCGAAACAAAAAAGCGATAGAACCGGTAAAATAAATCGGGTGTTTCCAGCTTTGACGGTACTTAAATAAGTGCTGTTGAAAAAATTCAATAAAGGAATCTTCGATAATATTTTCAACCATAAAATGCCCCCTATTGGCCAATAACAAAGGAACAAAGCTAGCCAAGAATCTGTTGGGGAATGGCTGTTTGTAGAGTTTGTCAATAATGAGGTTCATATCGTTGCCGAAATGCTCCTCGAAATACATCCTTAATTCGGTATCAAAGGTATTGTAGGCGTAATATTGAAGGATTCTTTTGCCCATATGATTTCCACTGCCTTCATCGCCAGCTATATAACCAAGAGAAGGCAATTGATCCTTTATCTTTTTACCATCATAAAAACAAGCATTACAACCCGTACCCAAAATGCAAATCATGCCTTTTTTATCTTGACTCAAACCCCTTGCCGCTGCAAGCATATCACTTTCTACCTCTACTTTCTTTGTTTCAAAAAAAACCTTCAAAGCAGATTTGACAATTTCTTTGTTGCTTTTTGAATTGATACCCGCCCCATAAAAATAAATCTCATCGACAGATTCTTTATGGCTCCATTGTGATTCTAATTGAGCAATGATGTCTGTTGTACTTTGCAGATAAGGATTAATCCCCTCTGTTTTGAAGTATTTATGCTTCTTGCCTTTTTGTAGCAGCACCCAATCTGTTTTGGTCGAACCACTTTCCGCAATTAGTTTTATAGACATCGTCGTTAGCTTTTTGATATAACAAATCTAACGTGAATAGCTTAAAAAGCAAATGGAAAGTAGCTACTTTACTGTTAATTATTTTCTTGTTTTACTTTCGGAGTTTGTCTTTAAACACTTTTGTAAACTTCTCCATTTTGGGCTGAATCACAAAGCGACAATAAGGCTCAGAGCCATTTTGGTTGTAATAATTTTGGTGGTAATCTTCGGCTGGATAAAATATTGTAGCAGCACTTACCTCTGTTACAATTGGCGATGGATAAACCTTTTCTTGGTTTAGTTTCTGGATATATCCATTAGCCTTTTCTTTTTGTTCATCATTGTGATAAAACACCACAGAACGATATTGTGTACCAAAATCATTTCCTTGTCTGTTTAACTGAGTGGGATCGTGACTCACAAAGAATGCCGCCAATAATTCGTCAAAAGAAATGATGGAAGCATCGTAATATATATTAGTTACCTCGGCATGGCCTGTTGTACCAGTACAAACTTCTTTATAACTGGGATTGTCAATAGTTCCGCCCATATATCCCGAAACCACTTTTTGGACTCCTTCTAACTGTTGAAATTGGGCTTCGGTGCACCAAAAACAACCTGCGCCAAAAGTGGCGGTATCAATATTTGCTGTTTTGTCTGTTTTGTTTTCGTTCATTTTTTTAAAAGTTGCAGATTGTTCAATAGTCGACTTTTGGCCACAAGCACTGAGCTGTAGCAAGATTAGGGAATAAAATAAGATTTGCTTCATCATAAAATCAAATACGAGTAAAGGATTTTTATGGATTCAAAGATGCTGAAATGCGCGTTAATAGCAGTGTTAAAATATTGTGTCAAAAAATATGTAGCAAAAAGAGAAAAAAGATTTTGTAAATCGTTCTGGATGATTACTTTTGCAGCGGAGAGATGGCAGAGTGGTCGATTGCGGCGGTCTTGAAAACCGCTGACTGTAACAGGTCCGGGGGTTCGAATCCCTCTCTCTCCGCCAGAACGATGTTCGAAATTGTTCAAAAGTGTGTAAATCATTGGTTTACACACTTTTTTTGTTTAAAGGATGTTCTAAAATGTTCAATTTTGTACGACTAAAGACTGCCCAACTGGTTACCCCATGAATTCAGGAGAAAAAAGGGTAACTAGTGCCGAACAAAAACGAACATAATAGTACTGAAAATTAACGACTTAGCTTTTGTTTTATGACTTTGGTAGTATAGTTTTGCATTCACAAATGGGGGGCACAAAAAACAATTTGCGCCTATGTCAGCAAAATCAAGTTTCAGTTTGGTATTTTATATCAACAGAACAAAAGCAAGAAAAAATGGAGCCTGCCCCGTGATGTTGCGGATCAACATCAACGGACAAAAAGTAGCGTTCCACATTAAAAGAGTCATTATGCCAGATGACTGGGATACCAATCGGTATCAAATGAAAGGCAGAACTACAAGCGCTCGAGTGTTTAACGACTACATCGAGGCGCTTAGATTAAAAACATTGAGAGTTTACAATGAATTGCTCAATCAACATCACGAAGTGTCACCCAATATGCTTCGAGATGCGGTTTTAGGTATAAATTCTGCAAAGCCTAAAATGCTACTCGAGATATGGAATGAACACAACGAGGGGCTGAAGAAACTGATTGGTAAGGAAAATTCGTACGCTACCTACCAAAAATTTACTACAGCGCGCAATCATGTGGCTTCTTATTTGCTCAACCAGTATCAATTGAATGACATTTCAATCAAACAGTTGAACTACCAGTTTATTATTAATTTCTCTCTGTACCTCAAATCTGAGAAGAATATTGGTAATAATACAACAACAAAGTTTTTGCAGAACTTTAAAAAAATTGTAACCATTGCCAAAAGAAATGGATGGATACAAAATGACCCTTTCGACCACATTCAATTAAAAATTGAAGAAGTGGACCGTCCTTATTTGACGGAGAAGGAAATGAAAAGCTTGATGGACCTTCAATCCCCATTTGAAAGGTTAAATAAAGTAAGAGATCTGTTTATTTTCTCCTGCTTTACAGGCTTAGCTTACATAGATATGAAGCAATTGGCCAAAAAGGAAATTGAGCAAAACGAACAAGGTTTATGGATTAAAACACATAGGCAAAAAACAGGAGTTCGAGCCAATATCCCACTTTTGGAAGTGCCCCAAAAAATATTGAATAGGTATGCAAATGTTGCTATCATGATGCCAGACGACCCCCTACTGCCCATGCTTAGCAACCAAAAATTAAATGCCTATTTAAAAGAGCTGGCTGATATTTGCGGTATCAAAAAGCAATTGACTTTTCACGTGGCTCGGCACACATTTGCCACAACCGTGACCATGACTAATGGCGTACCCATCGAGTCGGTAAGTAAAATGCTTGGGCATAAAAAGATAGCTACGACACAACATTATGCCCGAATTGTTGACCAAAAAGTTGGTGAGGATATGGGAGCACTTGCTTTGAAGTTGCAAAATCGATTTTAAAACTAAAACGGATTTCCCAAGCCTCAATATTTTGAGGCTTGGGTATCTGTGTTTGCTAGACTGAGTAAAAGAAAAATCATTCACCTCAAGGAGCATTTTAATGCACTGTTTTATAGGATTGATTTACAAGAAGAGCGAAAAACAGCAAAAAGTGCTCTTTACTGCTCTTTTTATTGCTTTTTTATAGGATTAGTATTATATTTGCATCAAATAATGCTTTATAATGCACTTTTCAGAGTTAATAAAAACAATAAAGACACGTAGAGAAGTTCTTCAAGTAACACAAGAACAATTGGCTGAAATCTCTGGTGTTGGCCTAAGAACCTTAAAACAGTTTGAAAGCGGAAAAGGTAACCCTACCCTAGCCACCATTCAAAAAATCGCTGATGTGCTGGGTATGGAATTATGTCTGAAAATTAAATCCCTACCCTAAAATAAATGAGAAGCGCTAGGATTTTATTCAAAAACGAAAATGCGGGCCTTTTAACCCAAAACGATGACGGGTCATTTTTATTCCGTTACCACGATGAATGGCTTGCCAATCCCAATAAGCCGAGCATTAGTCTCACTTTGCCTAAATCAGTAAAAGAGTTTCAATCTCAATATCTATTTCCTTTTTTCTACAATATGCTGCCAGAAGGGTCCAACAAGCAAGTAGTCTGTAAACTGAATAGAATAGAGCCAGACGATTATTTTGGATTGCTGATGACCACTGCAAAAAACGACAGCATTGGCGCTGTAACAGTTATTAAAATAGAGAACGAATGAGTTTGCCTGAAATAAAATATTGCCCAAGCACCTTGGCTGCAGGTTTTGATACCTATAGTCGAACGGCTTTGAAGCGTGTGTTTCAAGGCAAGAAAGTGCATCATATTTTGCCTTACGACTCTCCAGCCACTAATCCTGAAACCGATGAGCTTTTTGATGAGAATCGGAAAATAATGTCGATATCAGGAGTGCAAGAAAAGTTTTCGGTTCTATTAGACAAAAACAAACTGAGGCTTATTAAAGATGGTGAGCTTGGTACTTATATCCTAAAACCCATACCAGCCGCAGGCAAAAAGGCAGACCAAATGCCTGCCAACGAACACTTGACCATGCAAATTGCCCGTCAGGTTTACGGGATTGAAACGGCAGAAAATGCGTTGATTTTTTTCAAGAATGGTGAAGTTGCCTACATCACCAAACGATTTGATGTAAAAGATGATGGCACCCTGTCTGCCGGACATGCAGGCAAATGGGCGCAAGATGATTTTGCTTCTTTAGCAGGAAGAATGCCCCAAACACACGGCGAACAGTACAAATATTTGGGGAATTATCTTGAGCTTTTTGAGCTGATGCAAAAGTATTTGGTAAGCTACAAAATAGAGGCGCCAAAGCTTTTAAAAATACTGGTCTTTAATTATCTATTTTCAAATGGCGATGCTCACTATAAAAACTTCTCGATAATTGAAACGCCAATGGGCGATTATCGTCTTAGCCCAGCTTACGACTTGCTCAACAGTCGTATTCATATTGCTGACAAAGACTTTGCCTTAGACGATGGATTATTGCCCAAAAATTTAGCAAAAGGCTCTATTCAAGCTCAATTTGCGCTACTTGCCGAGCTTGCAGGCATTAGTGAACAATCTTTCATCGATATAATGACATTGATGATGGCACAATCAGATTCTGTAGAAAAATTGGTGGCAGCCTCCTTTCTCAACGAAGGCACCAAAAGAAATTATTGGCAAGCCTATCAAGGACGATTGAAGCAATTGGTGAAGCTTTGATAGAAGTATGCACTGAGCTTCTATAATTTTTTTTCAGCACATTTTTAGAGCGACATAGTTTGGCGTTCTGCTCTTCTACTTTTGTAACAGAGATTTTTAGTAATTCGAAAATTACAATATTGAGTAATATTATCAACAGCCCTAGCGATGAGGAGCCACAAGTCATTATTTTATCCTTCGACCCCCATCAAGGAAATTCCATCAAGACCATAAATAGCCAAAGTATCATCACACCAGCACGGGTAAAATAATTATTGAAGAATTGAGGGAACAGTAAAAAATATCCTGAAATTCCCTTGATAACTATTTATTAGTCTCAGTAATATTGAATTTGTCTTTTGTAGAAATACCATTTCTGTGAAGCCTTCTTATTTCCCAAGGTGCAATTGGATTTTTCTCAGACCAAATGCCTATTTTCTTTTTACGAGCTTCTATTTCCATTTGAGCAAGATTTGGGTCGGAGTTGTACTTTTTGTAATGCCAAGCCAGACCAGCTTTTAATAATTCTTCGCCACACTCTTTGCCATCTGAGGTGTAGGTTTTCGCTATAATTCTTCCTCGGCCATCATCATCAGTTTTTATGATCGTTACTGTTTTATTGAAACATAAATTGCTCAGGAACTTTTTAGAAACTCTGCTAAAGGGCATTCCTTTTTCGGGTGCATCTATTCCGTGCATCCTGATGCGAATTTTAGTTTTATCTTCCAATAATAGGTCATAAGTATCTCCATCCATAATGCCCACCACATAGCCCTTTACAGCTTTGTTTTTCTGCTGCCCATTTGCTGTGTGCAGGAAGCAAAGGGATAAAATACAAATCAGGGAAATGCTGAAAAGTGATTTGAAATTGTTCATTAATTCTTGAGGTATTTAAAAGTATGGTAGGGCTATAAAAGTAATCAAAATTTAGGGGCATCAGTTCTGTTTTAATTTGCAAAACGATGGCGGTTGTTGCTGCCAGTTTATAACCCATTATTTATCCAATCGAAAATGCTAGTTCTGAAAAATAATTTCACAGCGTCACACTTTGGCGTTCTGCGCTTCTACTTTTGTATTAGAAAAACAGAACTTATGCAAACAGAAACATTAATTCCCCAATTATTTCGTCAAAATATCTTTGAACTTGAGAAAACAACTGCTAAGATGTCCATTTCGGACGTGTTAAAAGAAAGGAAACACAATTATATCAATGAACTAAATTTATTTATTGCGTATTTTAATGTGATACCAAATGTAATAGAGGAAATCCAGATAGATTGCAAAGATGCAAACATTTGGTTTTTAGAAAATTATCAGTCGGACATCAAAGAAACATTCTACCGCAAGCGCTGTCACAGACAGGCAGAAGAAGCAGAATTAGATGATGTTTTTTATGTTTTATACGATGATTTAATCGTTTATTTCAAAACTTGCAGTTATTTGGCTTACATCCTGTACCGAAAGACTGAACTTTCAATTGTAGAAAAACTTAATAAAGACCTTCAGCAATTCAAACGACTAGAAATTAAGAAATCACCCGAAATATCCTTGCTAGTAAGAACGACAAATGGTATTGAACTTAATTTTTTGCGCATCGAAAAACCAAAATTGAGCATTGACGACAACTACAATGACGATTTTAAAGAAGTACATCGAACTATTTTCAGGCGATTAAATCGCAGAAATGAAAAAGGTATCGTGCTGTTACACGGTAAGCCTGGAACAGGAAAAACTTCTTATATCCGATATTAAATTGCCTCGCTCAAAAAAGAGGTGATTTTTCTGCCCCCCAATATGGCAAGTGATATTTCCAGTCCTGGTTTGATTACTATCCTTATACAAAATCCCAATTCGATATTTGTTATAGAAGATGCCGAAAACATTATTATAGACAGGGAAAAGAATGGCAGCTCACCAGTTTCGGCCTTGCTGAATATTTCGGATGGATTATTGGCCGATTGCCTTAATGTGCAAATCATTTGCTCTTTCAATACCGACCTTTCCAAAATTGACAATGCCTTGATGCGCAAAGGACGCTTAATAGCCAAATATGAGTTTAAAGAATTGGAAGTAGAAAAAGCGCAACAGCTTTCTAATAAATTGGGTTTTAAAACCACCATTGATGAATCAATGACCTTAACCAACATTTACAATCAAGAAGAAAAGGACTTTTTACATACCAATAAAAGGGCTTCAATCGGTTTTCAATCTTTAGTCAATGGAAAATTTCACCGCAATCGACTTTGAAACAGCACATGGTAAGCGCTGGAGCATCTGCCAGGTAGGATTGGTGCGTGTAGAGCATGGAACTATCACTCAGCAACTTTCAATTTTGGTACAACCACCGCAAAACCTGTATTGGAGTAATTTTACAGACATACACGGCATTAGAGCAGTGGATACCGCCGAGGCACCAATTTTTGACCAAGTTTGGCCAATGATAGAGCCTTTAATCAAAAATCAAAATGTGGTGGCACACAATGGACTTGCTTTTGATTTTCCTTGCTTGCGGCAAACTTTGGACTACTAACAATTGGAAATACCAGAATTTATGGGATATTGCACTTACCGCATTTATGGTAAAAATTTGGCTTCGCTCTGCCAAGAACACAATATTAAACTGAATCACCACGATGCACTCAGCGATGCCAATGCTTGTGTAGAGTTATTTTTAAAACATTTAAACAGTAAAAAAATATGGAAGAATTAATATCCTGGTTTAAAAAATACAAGTCTCTTTCAATTATATATAGAACGCCAGTTTTTGAAAAAGATAATAGTATATTTTTAAATGGATTCAGGGAATTAAAAAAATCCATTGACGAAGAGCAACGAATAAGGACCGATAACTATAATGTTTTTCAAATTATCAAATACATAGCGGATAAGGAAGAACTATTTCACTCACCTTTTTTAGCTGATTTATTAAATCCTGAGGGTAAACATAGGCAAGGTCGCTTATTCTTCGATGAGTTTTTCAACCAACTTTCATTTGAATTTAATAAAGAAAAATTTGACTTTAAAGGGAATTATTATTTTTTTGTTGAAACTGAAAAATGGACTGGCGATGGGGCAATTGATATCATAATAGAATTACAGTCAGCAAATAATTCAAAAAGGTTTGCAATAGCCATAGAAAATAAAATTTTCGCAAAAGACCAACCACAGCAATTAGAGAGATATGCATCATATTTAGAACAAGAGTACGGGAAAAACTATATTCTTGTTTACTTGACTCCTTATCCAAGAACCCCAGAAGAAAATAGTATAAGCAAAGAAAGACTAAAAGAAATGCTGGATTATGAATTAATGAAATTGATTACCTATGAAACTCATATTACTCAAATGCTTTTAAATTCATCACCTAACATTAAATCAAGTAAAATATATAGCATTATAAACCAATATCTTTTAACAATTAAAAACAATTTTAAAAATGGATAACATTAATAACCCAGACAAAATGTTCAACTTTTTAACAGAAGTGGAGAATTTTAAATCAGCACTTGAAATGAAAGAAATTTTAGAGAATATTGAAAATCGACTAAGGAAAGAATTTTGGGAAGAAGTCACCAATAAATTAAGTGAAAAAATAAATGAGTACAATAAAAATAAAGACGAAACCAGTAAACTGAATTTTGAATCAGCAAAGAGTAACCCCGAAATTCGATGGTTTAAAATCTCAAAAAATGATTGGCAATTTTTAGAGATTGATACGGATGGTGAGGATGTGGGAATTAAGAGAAAAAGCAATGCTGAAGGTATAGAGAGCAGAAGAAATGTTATAGAAGAAATTCTAAAACAACATGAACTTAAATATCAAAATTCGACTTGGATTTGTTGGAAAAAATTTAATAACTATAGATTCCAAGTTAAAGATGAAAAAATAAAACTTTTACCCATAATGAGGGAAGACACGATTAAAGAATGTGCTGATATTTTATTCATATTTGTAAAAAAACTTATTTTAGTTTGTGAAAATACTAATGAAAAACTAAGCGAACCGGTTAATGTCTAAACGAGGCTACATATCCCGCTACCTGCTTATCCTCAAAAAGCTAAAGGCAAAACCTTATGCCAGCTTTGAGGAGCTGCAAGCTTATATCCATCATCAGCTAGATTTTTTGCAGATGAGGGATGAGGATTTGAACATTGGATTTTCGAAGCGCACCTTCCAAAGAGACATAAAAGAAATCAGCAAAGCCTTTGGTGTGGACATCGAATACTCCAAAGCAAACAAAGGATATTTTATCCTTCAAAGCCAAAATGAAAACATGAATTTTCAGAGAATGATGGAAGCCTTCGATATGTTTAATTCACTAAACCTGGCGCAAGACCTCACTCCCTACATTCAACTCGAAAAACGCAAGCCTCAAGGCACAGAAAATTTATACGGGATACTTCATGCCATCAAAAATCGATTACAAATAAAGTTTATTTATCAAAAATTCTGGGAGGATGAATTAAGTCAGCGCACCGCAGATCCTTATGCTTTGAAGGAGTTTAAAAACCGATGGTATGTAATGGCCAAAGACAGCAAAGACAATACCATTAAGAGTTTTGCATTGGACCGATTGACCGAACTTGAAATCACCAGGAAACACTTTCATTATCCCGAAAACTATAACATTGAAGAACAATATCGCTATTGCTTCGGCATCATTAGTCCAATTGATGAAGCCCCTCAGGAAATCGTTTTGTCCTTCGACCCTTTTCAGGGCAAATACATCAAGACCCTACCCCTACACGAGACGCAGGAAATTGTATTGGATAGTGATGATGAATTGAGAATAAAATTAAAGCTTCACCTTACCCACGACCTATTGATGGAGCTGCTTTCTTTTGGTGATAATATGAAAGTGATAATGCCAAAATCACTAGCCAAACAAATAAAACAAGCACACCAAAAGGCTTTTGAGCAGTATTAAACTTAAAATTAATTTTCTCAAAAACGCAAAATGCCCATTCAATAAATCGGGCAATTTGAGTAATATTGAAGATTGAATGAGTAGGACTTTTACATACGTATATTTAAGTATTTAAGTGAGAAAGATATCGCCAAAAACAACCCAATAAACGTAAGGAATAGAACTAAAAAATATTTTTGTAAAACCTAGAATTAAAAATGAGTGATGATTGATTTATTGGAGACATTAGGGCATTAATAAGAACAAAGAAAAAATACAATCATGATGGAGCTTTTGAATTTGTAAAAACCCCATTAGTAGATAGTATTGATGAAAATAGAAAAATCTTTTTTGAGTTAGAAAACTTCTAAAATTAAACCATGGACGCATTCAAATTACATACACAAGTTATTGATAATTATAGAGCATATTTAAGTTCATTTATCAATATTGCGGATGATAGAATAAAAACAGAAGTAAACCAATCACTAAACAAAAAAGGATTTATTCCCGACCCCCTAGTTCAATTTAATCCTTCTTTTAAAAAAGATAGATCTCTTGAGGATTTAAGGAATGAAAATAAAATACATCAAGACACTCTAACTACAATCGGTTCTTATAAATTGTATAAGCACCAAATAGAAGCCATTGAAAATGGGATCAATGACAAAGGTTTTATTGTTACCTCTGGAACAGGGTCAGGAAAGTCTTTAACTTTTTTAGCTACAATTTTCAATAAGTTATTTAGATATGGTCAGGATAAACCATCTGGTGTAAAAGCAATTTTAGTTTATCCAATGAATGCATTAATTAATTCTCAGGAAGAAGAGATTAAGAAATATGCAATTAATTATTTGAAATCATTTCTACCAGAAAATTCAATTTCGGAAGAGAATAAAACGCTTGATAATATTCTTTTTGAACTGGAACAAAAAACGAATCGAAGGTTCCCAATAACTTTTGCTCAATATACAGGGCAAGTAAATGATGAAAAAAGAAAGGCTTTAGTAAACAACCCTCCAGACATCATTTTAACCAACTATATGATGTTAGAGTTAATTATGACTCGTCAGTCAGAGGCATGGTTAAGAGAATCAATGAAAGGTAATCTCAATTATTTAGTATTTGATGAATTGCATACATACAGAGGTCGACAAGGTTCTGATGTAAGTATGTTGATAAGAAGAATAAATAGTTGGTGCCAAAATGAAATAGTTTGCATAGGCACTTCAGCAACTATGTCGTCTGAAGGAAGCCCAATTCAAAAGAAAGAAAAAATTGCTGAAGTAGCTTCAAAGATTTTTGGCAAGTCATTTCACGCAAATCAGATAATTGGTGAACATTTAATTACCTGTACCAATGGTTTTACTTTTAATAAATCTGAACTGATTAATACAATTGAACAGGGCATTGACTTAAACGCAAACGAGGAGGAATTCATTTCTCATCCACTAACAAATTGGTTAGAATTGAATATTGCTTTAAAGAATAATGAAGGAACATTAGAGCGTGGACAACCAAAAACTATTATAAAAATTGCCGAAGAACTTGAGCATATTACCAACTATGATATTCATAAAATTGAACTTGTATTAAAACAATTACTTAAATGGGCGGAAAGCTTAAATGAAAAAAATAGGAAAGAAAAATCTGGTAAATCATTTTTACCATTTCGATTCCATCAATTTATTTCACAAACCAGCATTGTATCTGTAACATTAGAATCAAGAGCTACAAGACAAATTACAATACAAGCAGGTCGATACATCAAAAATAAGGAAGGTGATGAGATGACATTATTCCCTGTTCTTTTTAGTCGGTATTCTGGAGTTGATTTTATTTGTGTAGAAAAAAACACCGATCATAAATTACTGAAACCAAGAAATCCAAGCGATGCCTTTCCGGTATTAACTCAAAAGAATGCAAAAGGAGATCATCTCAATGAAAATAGTTTTAAATATGGATATATCGTATTGGATGAAGGTGAAGATTATTGGAACGATAACCCGATATCAATAGCACCTTTGGCCTGGCTTAAAGCAAATGAAACTGAATTTAAGCCTTTTTATGAATGGCAAATGCCAATTCCAATCTATTTTGATAGAGATGGAAATTATTCAAATGATAAAATTTATCCTTTGAAAGGTTATTTCATTTCTGCTAAATTAAGAATTGACCCTACTGCCGGAGTGATTTATGAAGATACTAAGACAAATGAAAATACCAAATTAATGAGTTTAGGAAATGAAGGTAGAAGCACTGCTACTACCATTATGTCCTATGCGGTTGTGGATTCATTGTTTAATCAAAATGAAAGTTATCAAGATCAGAAGTTACTTAGTTTTACAGATAATAGACAAGATGCCTCTCTTCAAGCTGGTCATTTTAATGACTTTTTATCTTCTGTAAAATTACGTTCAGCAATTTATAAAGCACTTGTAAAAAATACAGATGGACTAGATGTTCATGTTATAGCTGAAAGAGTATTTAACGAGCTTAAATTGAATGAAAAAGATTACGCAGTAAATGCAGTTGATGATGCGATTTTCTCTGACCCTGAAAATGAGAAAGCGGTTAAAGCATATATTCTTTATAGAATACTTCAAGATTTGAAACGAGGATGGAGATATGTTTTGCCAAATTTAGAGCAGACAGGGCTATTACGAATTGAATACTATCGTTTGAGTGAGCTATGTAAAATGGATCAACATTTTAGTAGTTTGTATTTCTTTGATCGTTTAGGGCCGGAATTGCGTGAGGAAATACTTTTTAATGTCTTAAATTTCTTTCGAACAAAATTTTCGGTGGCTCACAGGTTTTTATTGAATGATCGTGCCGAAATAGAAGCATTACTGAAAAACAAATTGGACGATAAAAAATTATGGTCGTTAGAACACAACGAGTATATAGATAGTCCATTTTATATGGTAGATACTGTGCCAGGCAGAAGCAAACAAAAAGGAATTTATTTCGCTTCTATGGGACCTAGGTCGGGAATTGGAAAATATATCAAGCGAAAAATGTATGACCTTGGTATTAAAATACCTAGCGAAGATGATTTTAAAATAATGATGGAATCCTTATGCAACGTGCTTGTAAGGGCTCAATTATTAATAATGCAGGAAAATCTTCGGGGAGATAACGGAACCGTAAATGGTTATTTGCTTAAAACTGATATTTTGAAATGGAAAAAGGGTGATGAAGTAAGTGTACCATTTGATGAAACAAGATTTAATAGCTTTCGTGAAATAGAAATCAAACCCAATTTATTTTTCCAAAATTTATACAAAACTGATTTTACAAAATATCCAAAGGGAATTTTAGGACGTGAACACACTGGGCAGTTAAACAGCCAGAAACGTATTGAACGTGAAGATGATTTTAGAAAAGGAAATATTTCAAGTTTGTTTTGTTCACCGACAATGGAATTAGGAATCGATATCGCGAATTTGAATATCGTACACATGCGCAATGTGCCGCCAAATCCTGCAAATTATGCACAACGAAGTGGACGGGCAGGCAGAAGTGGACAAACAGCAGTTGTGTTTACTTATTGTTCTTCATATTCGGCACATGATCAAAATTATTTCAATGCACAAGAAACTATGGTAGCTGGTACTGTATCAGCACCACGCATTGATTTATTAAATGAAGAATTATTAATCTCACACTTCAACGCTTATATCTTAATGGAGTTGTCTATTGCAGAATTAAAATCTTCTGTTGCAGATATTATTGACCTAAGCGATGAACGAAATATTCAAATTAAGGCATCAGTTTTACACAATATTGATGTTCAACTTGATGATTTTAAAGATAAATGGATAGATGGTTTTAGAGATATAATTCAACATCTTATTCCAGACTTAAATTCAATGTGGTGGTTTACAGAGCATTGGTTTAATCAAAAAATCAATTCCTTCAAAGATAGATTTAGTGCCTCATTTGATAGATGGATAGCCATGTATTTAGCTGCTCGTAAAATGGTTATTCAAGCGCGAATTGTTATGGATGACCAAGTGATAAAGTCAGATAGTGATGAAAAAAGAGATGCTAAACGTCAACATGCTATTGGTTTAAATCAAATCAGCTTGTTGAAAAATGATTCGGAAAAAACAAATTCAAACGAGTCTGAATTCTATATTTTTAGGTATTTAGCCGCTGAAGGCTTTTTGCCAGGATATAATTTTACACGATTGCCTATTCGTACTTTTATTGGTTACAAACACAATGATCAAGGTGAATATCTATCAAGACCTAGAGGTGTGGCATTGAAGGAATTTGGACCACATAATACGATTTACCACGATGGTAATAAGTATCAAATCAATAGAATGTCTGTTATTGAGGTAGATAAATTTCAGAAGGAAATGAAAATTTCTAAGGAAACCGGCTACGCATTTTTAAACGATGAAGCTAGATTTTCAAATGTTGACCCAATTACTCACACTGAATTGAAAGGCGATATAGTCGAAAATATTGGTTCCCTTATTGAAATGACAGAAAGCGAAGCTAGACCTATAGAGCGTATATCTTGTATAGAAGAAGAACGAAACTCCTCTGGTTTTATTATTGAGCAATATTTCACTTACACAAAAGGTATTGAACATACAAAGCAACAAGTAATTAGAAACGGCACTCAAGAATTATTGAATTTAATTTACGATAAAAGCACTGAGTTGATTTCTTTAAATAGAAAATCCAGAAGAGCCCCTACAGAATTTTTCCCAATAGATAAAAGAAATGGGAAATGGCTAACTGAAAAAGAATTGGAAAAACAAGATAATCAAGACAATAGACAAGATGTGATGTTGTTTGTAAGAGATACTGCCGATACTTTATACATCCAACCTTTGGAAAATATAGGTGTGAATGCCGAACAAACAATAACTCTTTGCTATGCCTTAAAGCGTGGAATCGAACGATTATTTCAAGTTGAAGAAAGTGAAATTGGCGTGCAAATGATGGGCAACAAAGAAAAGCCTAATATTATGTTGTATGAATCAGCAGAAGGAAGTTTGGGTATTTTGTCTCAATTAATTGAAGAGCCTATGCAATTAAAAAATCTATTTATTGAAGCCTATAAGAGTATTCATTACGATCCTGAAACCAGAACCGAAACTGAAAAAGGCAAATCATTGACAAAAGCTACTTACGAAGATTTGTTGTCTTATTACAACCAACGTCATCATGAGTTACTCGACAGGCATTCTATAGCTGATGTTTTAGCATTATTAATGGACTGCGATGCTTCTACATTGCAAAAGGGTAAAAGCCATGATGAACAATATCACTACTTACTTGGCTTGTATGATAAATCAAGTGGAAGTGAATTACCATTAATCAAGTATTTACACAAACACAAATTAGCCTTGCCAGATAAAGCCCAGATATTTTTAGATAACTTTTTTATCAGTGCTGATTTTGTTTACAATACTAAAAGTGGTGCTGTGCTCATTTTTTGTGATGGTGCAGTACATGATTCAGATGCTATGAAGGAATCTGATAAACACAAACGAACACTCTTAAGAGAAGCTGGGTTTGATGTGATAGAATGGCATTATCTTGAGTCAATAGAAAATTTAGTGAATAGACGTAAAGATGTTTTTAGAAAAATTAATTAAATGAGTAACTCAAATTATAATAACCCGGGTGAATTGGTTAGCTATCGCAAACGTGACTGGATCGTATTGCCTTCTGATGATAAAGACATTCTTCGAGTAAAACCATTAGGTGGTTCTGAGGAAGAAGAAACGGCTGTTTATTTGCCGTTAGCCTTACCTAATGAAACCATCACACCTGCTCAATTTCCTAGCCCAAGTGCTACTGAAATTGGTTCTTTAGAATCTGCCCGTGCATTATACGATGCTGCTCGTTTATCATTTCGTAATGCAGCTGGCCCTTTTCGTTGCATGGGGAAATTATCTTTCCGACCTCGTTCTTACCAATTAATTCCATTGGTAAAAGCATTACAACAAGAAACCGTCAGACTTCTTATTGCGGATGATGTGGGTATTGGTAAAACCATCGAAGCTTTAATTGTTTTGAAAGAATTAATGGAACGTGGCGAAGTAAAACGCTTTGCTGTGATTTGCCCTCCACATTTATGCGAACAATGGCAACATGAATTGAAAGATAAGTTAGACATTGACGCAGAAATTATTCGTTCCAGTACAGCAGCAAAATTAGACCGAAAAATACCCGATGATAGATCTGTATTCCACCACGTAGCATTTCAAGTTATATCTATCGACTATGTAAAGTCTGATAAGCGACGAGGTATTTTCATAAACGACTGTCCCGAATTTATTATTATTGATGAGGCGCATACTTGTACCTTACCTAGTGGTGCAAGTTCAAAAAATCAGCAACAACGCTTTTCATTATTACATGCCGTTGCAGAAAATAAAGAGCGACATATTTTATTATTAACTGCCACACCTCACAGTGGTAAAGATGAGGAGTTCACTTCATTATTAGGGTTATTAAAACCAGAATTTGCCAACCTGAAAATTGAAAATCTCGAACCAAAAGACCGTAAGAAATTATCAAACTATTTTATTCAACGGAAACGTGAAAATATTCGACGTTGGCTCAATGAAGATACCTCATTTCCAGAACGAGATTCTAAAGAATTAGGCTACACACTTACACCAGACTATCAGTTTTTTTATCAAAATCTGATTCGTTTTGCAAGAGGCATTTCTGCTGTTGAATCGGATAATAAACAAACCAAATTATTACGTTCTTGGGCTGCCATTGCGTTAATCAAAGGTGCTATGTCCAGCCCAACAATGGCCGTGGAAATGCTTGAACGTCGGAAGGTAAAATTGAATTCAGAAGGTGAAGAATTTGTAACCCCTTCTGAAGAAGATACCTTGTTTGAAGATTTAGAAAACAATTCAGATATACCAAGACAAGACTTATTTGAAAAACTAGATTTTAAACAAAATGAAATTACTGCTTTAGAAGATTTGCAACGCGAAGCCCAATTATTAAGCATAGGCAATGTAGATCGTAAAATGGAAACCACCATTAAGTTGGTAAAGCAATGGATAAAAGAAGGGTTTGACCCCATTATTTTTTGTCATTATATAGCTACTGCCCATTATGTAGCGGATCGATTAAAAAAAGAATTACCTAAAAATATTCATGTAGAAGCTATTACTTCTGAATTGGCTGATGAACAACGGAAGGAACGTATTGGCATTATGGGACAAAGTGACCGTCGTGTTTTGGTAGCAACAGACTGCTTAAGTGAGGGGATTAATTTGCAAGAACATTTTACGGCGGTATTGCATTACGATTTGCCTTGGAATCCCAATAGAATTGAACAACGTGAAGGACGTGTAGACCGTTTTGGACAAATAGCACCAACCATTAAAACCTATATTTTATATGGCGAAGACAATGCCATGGATAATTTTGTTTTGGAGGTGCTGATTAAAAAAGTACGTGAAATTCAAAAGTCAACCGGAGTATCTATTGTGTTTAGCGATGGCAATAAATCTATCATGACTGAAGCCACCAAGCGAATTCTATTCAACGAAAATTCGCAAACGGTACAACAAAAATTATTTGAAGAAACAGAAGAAACCATTTCCAACGATTTAGATTTGGCTCGTAAAAAAGGTGAAAATATTCGCAGCATTTTTGCCCATGAATCTATTGATCCGGAATTAATCAAACAAGATTTGGAAGCCGTAGATGAAGCCATTGGCGAACCTGGCACAGTAGCCAATTTTGTAAAACGAGCTGTGGAATTATTAAAAGGCCAATGTGTGGCTGACGGGCCAGACCGTTATTTATTGCATCCACAAAATTTACCAAATCATATCAAGCGTTCCTTTAAAAATGCTGCTGTTGTAAAAGTGAGTTTTGTATCGCCTACACCTAAAGGCTATCAATACATTGGGCGTAATCATTCGTTTGTAGAGCAACTTTGCCAGTTTATGTTAGCGCTGGCTTTTGAGCCCAACGCCGATTACCAGCCTGTGGCACGTGTGGCAGAAATTCAAACTGATGTTGTGAATACCAAAACTACTTTGGTGATGTTTCGTGTAAGAAATGTAATTAAAGAAGTGGCTACCAAACGGGAAGCCGTTGCCGAAGAAATGTATTTATGGGGCTATCGGTCTGTAAATGGTGAACTACAAACCATAGATTATAATGAAGCAAAATCCTTATTGGCAAACGCCAATGCCCTAAGCAATTTATCCCGAGAACGACAAGAAGCAGATATAGCGGATGAACTAAACCGCTTTGCCAATTTGCAAACCGAATTTTTAAAAGTAGCTGATGAACGTGCCGAAAATTTAGTAAAAGCACATGGCCGTTTTAAAAAATTAGTAGGAGGAAGACGCTTTGAAAAAGCCACACCGGTTTTGCCACCAGATGTAATGGGTGTTTATATTTTATTACCTAAACCCCAAGCGTTGTAAGTATGAATTATAGTGCAATTAATATTCAAGGCAATATTATTTCGAGTGAAATACTTGAAAAAATAAGAACGGAAGATATCCGTTTTCAAAAACCGAGCGACTTTAATTTACCACCCAATACCAATGTGCGTGATGAAATAAATTTGGCCTGGTCATTAGCTGTGAGTAATTGGAATGTGTTTAAAACCAAACGAGATACTTTAAAAGACAGCGACAGTGGCACCTCTGAAACACGCAAATATTGGATGCTTCCATTATTGGGTATTTTGGGTTATGAAATCACTTCGGCAAATGCTGAAATCATCAACGAAAAGTCATACGCCATTAGTCATAGAGCTACAAATAAAGATGGTTTTCCTATTCATATCATTGGCATCAATCAGTCGATGGATAAGCGACCTGAAACAGGTGGCACCCGACTTTCGCCACATGCTTTGGCACAAGAATATACCAATAATGTGGAGCATTTATATGCCCTTGTAAGTAATGGCAGTCATTTAAGATTGGTACGTGATGCTACCAGGTTGAGCCGTTTGAGTTACCTCGAGTTTAACCTCGAGCAAATTATGGATGAAGGGCTTTATGTAGAATTTGCCCTGTTGTATCGTGCCTTGCATGCCAGCCGTATGCCCGTATCGATGGATCAAGGTGCTGATTCTATCTTGGAATTTTATCATCAAGAAGCCATTGCATCCGGTACGCGTATTCGTGAGCGATTAAGCATAGCCGTTGAACAGTCTATTCGTGAATTGGCCAATGGATTTTTACATCATCCTCAAAACGAACATGTACGCCAACAAATTGAAAGCAATAAACTAGATGCCAAGCAATATTATTTTTACACCTTGCGTTTGGTATATCGTATTTTGTTTTTGTTGGTGATAGAAGAACGCAAATTAATTTATGCCGAAAAATTAGATGAAGCCACCACCAAAAAGCGAAGCATTTATTATGATTTTTATAGCCTGCAACGCCTTACCAAATTAGCAACCAAGCTAGTTTATGTAGATCCTAAGAAAACCGATTTATGGCAAAGTTTGCTTTCCACATTTGCCTTGTTTGAACACGGCAAATACGGCAGTGTATTAGGTATTGCACCATTAGGCGCAGGCTTGTTTGCACCCGATGCCTTGGGTGCAATAAGCCATCAAGTGTTGGATAACGAATGCCTGTTGAAAGTATTGCGCTACTTAGTAAGCTTTGAAAATGAAAATAAACAGCAGGTACGGGTAAACTATGCCGACTTGGATGTAGAAGAATTTGGCTCGGTATATGAAGGTTTGTTAGAGTATGACCCTTTGTTTACAGATAATGTTGGCCAACCGGTTTTTAGTTTTGTGAAAGGCGATGCACGAAGTAGCAGTGGTTCGCATTATACGCCAGAGGAATTAGTGAAGCCATTGATAAAGCATAGCCTCGATTATTTGATAGAAGATAAATTGAAGGAGCAAGATAAAGAAGCCGGCTTGCTGTCTCTCAAGGTATGTGATGTGGCCTGTGGAAGCGGGCATATATTGCTCAGTGCTGCGCGACGCATTGGTTGGGAATTGGCCTGCTTACGTGAAGCCAAAGCCACAGGACAAAGCGAAAAAGTAGACCAACCCACCCCACCCATTTTACGCACTGCGGTACGCGATGTCATTAAAAATTGTATTTATGGGGTAGATAAAAACCCATTGGCTGTAGAGCTTTGTAAAGTGGCTTTATGGCTAGAGGCACATGCACCTGGTGAGCCGCTAAACTTTCTGGACCACCATATAAAATGTGGCGATGCCATTGTAGGCCTTGCCCACCGCAGCGAATTAGAAAATGGAATAGCCGACGAGGCATTTAAAACACTGCCAGCTGATGATAAAGAAATAGCGGCGGCCTTTAGAAAAAGAAACCAACAAGAACGAAAACAACAAGACCAGGTAGCTTTAGATTTTGAAAACACGATTAATAATGAAGCAAATCTCATTTTAGAGAAGTTTAACCTCTTTAAAAAACTACCCGAAACAACACCCGATGAAATAGCCAAAAAAGAAAAGGAATACCGAAAATTTGAGCAATCTGTAGAGCGCACGAGATTGAAACAATTAGCCGATGCACAAGTTGCTCAGTTCTTTATACCCAAAACAGATGCTAATAAATCCGTTTTGCTGACCGATGCCGAATACCGTGGCTTATTAAAAAACGTAAGTAAAGGTATGGGACCTTTGCAATCGCAAAAGCTGGCCTATGCCGAAACCCTATTAGCTGAACACCGATTCTTTCATTGGTTTATTGAGTTTCCAGAAGTTTTTAATGAAGGTGGATTTGATTGCATTTTGGGAAACCCTCCATACTTAGGAGGTGGAAAAATTTCAACCAACTATGGTAAAGCTTATTTGCAAACTATTCAATATTATTATAATGGGGTAAAAGGATTGACTGACCTAGTCGCTTATTTTGTCAGAAGAAATTATGCAGTATTAAAGAGTAAAGGATTTACTGCAATTATTACAACAAATACGATAGCCCAGTCGGATACTAGAGAAGGAGGGCTGGATATTATTTTAGAAAATAATGGAACAATCGTATTTGCTGTTAAATCTATCAAATGGCCTGGAAAAGCTGCTGTTGACGTTTCATTATTATCAATCGGAAAAGATATTGTTTTTACAACATATTGGCTTAATAACAGCAAAGTAAAATTTATTTCATCATATCTCGACGCTGAGGGATTAATCACAAAACCTTCAACATTATTATGTAATAATAACATTGCATTTTTAGGTTCTGCACTTCATGGGAGTGGATTTTTAATAAATGAAATTGAAGCAAAAGAATTAGCAGAAAAAGAAGAAATAAATAAAGATGTAATCAAGAAATTTTATACAGGGGATGACTTAAATAGTAGTATCACGATTTCCCCTTCAAGATGGGTTATTTATTTTGGAAATATCACATTAGATTCCGCAAAAAAATATAAAGATTGCATCAATATAATTGAGGAAAGGGTTAAACCTGAACGAGAAAAGAACAATCGAGAGATAAGACGTAAAAATTGGTGGATATTTGGAGAGCCTACACCAAAATTGTATGAAAATATAAACGATAAATCATTTGTTTTTGCTATAAGTAGAGTAACCAAGTACGTTAGTTTTGTTCCAATTAAAACTGGTACGATAATTTCAGACGCTATTGTAGTATTTGCATCTGACAGATTTAAATCTATGGCTATCTTATGTTCCAACATACATGAATCATTTTGTTGGAAAGTTTCTTCGACTATGGGTACAAACACATTAAGATATAGTCCGTCAGATTGCCTTTTTACCTACCCTTTTCCCAAAAACTTTAGTGACAAGCAAGAGCAACTATTAGAAACCATTGGCAAAGCCTACAATGAACACCGTAAGCAACTCATGTTGGGTATGCAATTGGGGCTTACCAAAACCTATAATTTGTTTCACAGCAATGCCATCACAGCCCAAAGCATTAATGAAAAAGACAAACAAGTAGCGTCGCTGCAAAAGCATTTAGAAAAGAGTCCCGATACTATTTCATTTGATGAAGCTATAAAAGGCATTCTCAAACTCCGTGAGCTGCATGTGCAAATGGATGAGGCGGTATTAGATGCTTATGGCTGGGGCGACCTCACCCCGACCCTCTCCTTTGGAGAGGGAGCAATAAAGCTTCGTCATGATTTCTACGAAGTAGATTATTTGCCGGAAAATGATAGAGTACGTTTTACCATCCACCCCGATGCCCGTAAAGAAGTATTGAAAAGACTATTGGAGCTCAACCACAAAATACATGAAGAAGAAGTAAAGGCTGGCTTGTGGGATAAGAAGAAAACAGTAAGTAAAAAATCCAATTTAGTGAATGACCCATCAGGTGGGTATGTAGGGGACTTGTTTAATCAGGAGTAAAAAAATATTCAGCTTAAGGAGTTATTAAAACTAAATAGATTTTTATTATGCCAAGAAAAACGAAGCCGGAAAAATTGGAATGGAATAAAGCTTATTCGAAACTCGCAACTTTATTGTTAGATTTTTATAATGAGTTTACGGGAAAAAGTCCTCAGTTATTGTTTAGATTAGTAGAAGATCAGAATGGGATTATTTCGAATGAAAATTGGTTCAAAAACAGAAAAGTTTATAGTTCGAGCGGTCTTGATCCAATTCAAGTCTATGCTAGTTTCAATAGTTTCAAACAAAAAAGTAATAACCGAAATGCAATATATGGTGAATGGGTTGAAATTCTAAATGGCGGTAAAAATATTTACGATATTGATTTTGAAGGTTGCCCCTCTCCGTTTAATATTAAAATACTTTCTGGCAGGCAATTAAATGACCAACTTGATATTTGGAATACTTTTGAGCAAGTACATAAAAAAGGGAAATCTGCATTAAGTGATGAATTGTTACCGAAAATCAGAAAATGGTATGGCATAAACTTACCTTCCTTTACCATTTTTTTGTATTGGATAGATTGTGAAAAATTCATTTCTTTAGATAAAAATACCACGAATTATTTACTTAAAACCCAAGATAGTTTCGTAGTCCCAACAAGCTTGTCGGCATATCTTGATTTAATTGAAACAATTCCTTTTGGTCTACATAAAACAATTGTAAGTGTTGCATTTGATAGCAGGTTGATTGAACGATTGACTCCATCCCTTCGATCCAAACTTGATAAGTTTACAAATAGAAACGGTTCTTTGGACACAGAATTACTTTCAAATACAAGAGTTCCTTTTCGACTTATAGCAATTCAAATATCTAATGAATGGACTTCTAAGTACAGAAAAAATCTGAATGATGAATCGTACAAATTTTATCAAGGCTATACTATAGAAAATGAAAAAATCATTCTTGACAGATCGAAGTTATTTGATTTGTATAGTGATGAAAAAATTAGTATTTCGCTTAATGCTATAGTAGGCAAAAATGGATCAGGGAAAAGTGCCTTATCAGAACTGCTATTTATTGCAATAAATAACTTGTATTGCCACTTCCTAGGTTCAAGTATTTCTGACGATTTTCATCGGGTCGATGGAATACATTTGGAGTTGTTTTATGAATCCTATGGAATATTCCAACTTGTATTTGCAGATAAAACAATAACTGCGTTTGAATATCTTAAGGTTGGAGAGAATGAATATTTAAAATCAGAAGAAAGCACGAAAATTGATAAGTCCTTTTTAGAAAAATTCTTTTATACTTTATCCGTTAATTATTCACTATATGGGCTTAATTCAAGTCACCTAAATACCTGGTTGGAAAAACTGTTTGAAAAAAATGATGGTTATGAAAACCCAATTGTTTTAGAACCTAATAGAGTTAATGGAAATATAGATATTAAACGTCAGGAAGAGTTGGTGAGGTCACGTTTTTTTTCAAATCTTATGGAGTTCTTAGAATATGAGAGTCTTGAAAATACAAATATTGAACAAAAGAGTGCTGAAGATTATAGGATTAATTATCAAACTAAGGAAATATTAAATAGCACTGTAGGTTTGAAAAGTTACAGGTTTGTCAGAGATAATACTGAAGTAAGGAGTATAAATCTCGAAATCAATTCAGAAAAAACATCTAAAATATTTAAAAAGAACGATGGAACCGAAATTGAGAAGAAATCTCAAATCCCAAATTTTGACCTTTTAATCAAGCTATTAAAAAAGAATTTCAAACTTGCAGGCCTTAGACTAGATTTAATAGATTTTGATGATAATACTATTCCTGAGAGTATTTGCCTTAGGTATATTATAAAAAAAATTATTAAAATTGCACGTCTTTATAAACCATATGTGTCATTTCATTGGGATTGGAAAAATGAAAACATTAGATCCGTTGATTCATTTTTTAAGAAATTAAAAACTGATCAAAGTCATGTGACAATTAAACTTTTCCAAGCATTAAATTTTCTTCAGAAAAAAATAGAATATTTTGATGGCAATTTTAAGCTGGATGAGATTTCCGCTAAGATTATATCTTCAAAAACGAAACATTTAGATTCAAATAAAAATGAGTTAAAAACCATACATTTATTACCACCTTCATTTTTTAATATTGAGATTGGTATTGTTGATTTATCGGATTCGAAATTAAAAGAATACCCATTCGAGCAATTAAGTTCTGGAGAAAGGCAGCAAATTTATTCAATTAATTCCATCATTTATCATTTGAAAAATATTGATTCTGTTGAATTTGAAGGCAGAATACAATATAGATGTGTAAATCTTGTTTTGGATGAAGTTGAATTGTATGCGCATCCTGAGATGCAAAGAAAGTATGTCTACGAATTAATTAATCTAATTAAGAGGGTTGAGTGGTCTAATTTATCAGGTATCAATATCTGTTTTATTACTCATTCGCCATTTATATTATCAGATATAACCTCTGAGCGCATAATGTTTTTGAATCAATATGGCATGCAATCAGATTTAATAAAGGCAAAAACGTTTGGGGCCAATATCCATGAATTATTAGTGGATGGCTTCTTCTTATTCAATACGATAGGAGAATTTGCTCTTAAGCATATTGAAGATATTATCTCATTCCATTCATTAGTTCTAAATTCTTTACAAAATGAAATTCCGGAACTTATTAAAATATACAGAATAAAACGGCCACTATTCTTATATGTAGTCGAAAATATTGGTGAAGATTATATTAGAGGCGTTTTAAAAAATCACATTACCGATATTGATAAGATTTTAGATAAGAATTTCTTTAAAAAGCAAAGCCTTAAAGAATTAGAGGCTGAGATAGAACTCTTAAAAAAGGAAATAAATGCTAAAGATTAATTATCCAACAAATCCTGCTGAATTAGCAGCACTTCATATTAATTATAAAAAATCGTTCGATGTAATTGCAATACAAAAAGAATTGACGAAGTTTTTTAATTTAAAGGAGATGAAAACCATTTCAAAACCTCCCAAGGCTGAAAGTTTATTAATTATGAATTTTGAATCTTTACTAAAGGAGTCTATAAGACTTAATAAACTTATAAAAAAGCCGGTACACATCAAAAGATTGAAAAGCATTTTAAATTATGACTTGTCAGAATCTAGTTTTATAGCTAAGCAACAACCCAATATTGCTCAGTTTTTTGCTCAAAATCAGGATAACATTAATTTCGCAACCTGTTATTATTGTAATATAGATTACATAACAGCTTTTAAAGACTTTGGTGATTATAAAAACGGGTTAGATTTTGTTAAGCGTGCAAGAAAAGATGAATTAATTTGCATAAAAGGAATCGGACCTGCTAAGGCAGAATTAATAATACAAATCCATAATAGAAAACATCTGAAAAAGATTGATGATTTACCTTCAGGAATCACTCAAAATGATAAGGACAATTTAAATAAGCTTATTGTAAACGATTATAGTAGTCATTTTACTTTAGATCATGTTCTAAGTAAGTCAGATCATCCTATTGCCGCTCTCTCATTATATAATTTTGTCCCATCTTGTTATTCTTGTAATTCAAAATTTAAAGGTTCAAAGAAACTTATTGAAAAGGTGAGCAAGTCATTTTTGAGTCCAACTTCACTTAATAATTTGTTTACAAAAGAATTTAAATTCAAACTTTTTTTTGAAGATAAAAAAAATTCAAAAAAATTGGATATTAATGCCGTTAATGAGTTTTATATCGACTTTGATATGACAGTCAACCGAGCTGATTATGAGTTGTTTTTAAACATATTCAAAGTTCATTCAAGATATGTTTTTCATAAAAGAGAAATCTCTAATCTAATAAGAAAAAAGATCAAATACGATGATTCCCACATAAACAAAATTGCAAAGTTGATTAAGTCTAGTCCTGAACAGGTTAAAGAAGACATTTTCGGTAAAGAATTATTTGATATTCATCCTGAAAAATACCCACTTTCAAAATTGAAGAGAGATATTGCTAAAGAAATTGGCATAAAAGGAGTTAAATAGTCTAATATGTCGAGTTAAATAAAATTTATGGCAACTTTAGGCTGGATAGACTTTTCAACAAACGATAGAAACCGGGTAGGCTCTGTTTTAGACCTTCTGCGTCCGGAAGGTATGGTAGATGAATTGGGCATGGGAACTATCCGTGACGGATTGGCTAATCAGTTATTTCCTGGAATCTCTACCATCCAAACCAGGGCAAAATACTTTTTTATCATTCCCTATATTTTATACGATTTCCAAGCCACTAAACCAGCGAAATTAAGAGGCAAAACACCTTCTAAATTTCTGGAAGATAGAGAGTACGAAGTTATGTGGGCATTGGCTGAGCGATATCAGTATCAGGAGGGCAATGGTGTAATCGGTATCAGTAAACGTAAACCAAACAAAATCGTAAGGCGGCCATCGGCAATTTATTGGAATGGTCTCAACACCTATCAGTTCATAAATACTAATGGATTGGCAGCGGACAGTTTTTTAAGGCAGTCATTCAATCCTTCAATGGAAACATTACTATCCTCAGTACAGCAAGGAGATGATGCAACAGGAGATGATGCTGATGCCGAGCACGAGAATTTATTTAAGATAAGAGTTTCACCTAAATTAGACTGGAGTGAAAATCTAACACTTGAATTGGGTAAAGGAGAGGCTGAATTTTTTCAAGACCGCATACTATCCATTGCCAAAGGCAAATTGATAGCGGAACTCTTGGAGGAGGATAATCTCTGGGAAACATTTATTCAAACTGAAAACTTCATGCAATTTACCAATGCGGCATGGTCACTTCAACTTTCAGATAATCTGAAAGCAATGCTCATTTTAGCCCACGATTTTTCTGAATTAATGTACGGTGCGCATTTGGCCTACAACTGTCAGTTGCACAACAAGGTTTTTAACAGCGATTATTTTGATGAGAATTTCCAGGAGTGGATTGACGGTATTAAGAATAATATGCTCGATTACGCCAACTTCAATCCGGAAATACTATACAGTTATGCCACCACTACAAAGTCAACAACAGTTCAGTTTGTAAAAGATTGGTGGAGTCTAACACAAAGTGGATGTAAGGATGTCAGGAAAAGAGATATATTGGTAGAACAACAGGAAGCAATGGTAAAAGGTGGCAAAGCCCGTTTGCGTTGGAAAAAAACAGATGATGTAAAAGAAAACAAATGGCTTGGGTTAAAGCATTTTGATTATCGCTTTTCTCAGGCACGAACTATTTTAAAAGATATTAGAACAGGAATAACCAACTAAAATGCTGCACCCGAAACACAATAGAATTGATTATGGCGATCAACTCATTCCACCCGATGGGTATGAATTGGCCTATGCTGTAGGCACATCTTACTCCTTAGACCTCGAAGCATTGATGATACTTCCTGTGGCATTGTTTTATGCTCAAAAATTGGATGGTAGTGCAGATGAATTAAGGTATGATATGCTGGATGCTATTACCAAAGCAGCAGATAAAATTACGGTGTACTATCAAAATGGGCAATTAAAAGTACCGCAGAAATACCATCACCTCATGGCCTATTGGGAAAAGGGCATACTGCCAGTTATCATGCCTAACCTTGCAAGTTCATTTCACCCAAAAGTATGGGTAATCAGGTATGAAGCCAAAGGCTTAGCTCCAAAGTATAGGGTCTTGGTTACAAGTCGCAACTTAACTTTTGCTCGAGATTGGGATATGGCATTTGCAACAGATGGCGAAGTGTCGGACAAAGAGCAACCAAAGAATAAACCATTGGTACATTTTTTGCAATACCTGAATACTATTGGCAAGAAATCTATACCGGCAGCATTTCTGAATGATTTACTTAAAGTAAAATTCGACCTGCCTGAAAAATTTGATGCTTTTAAATTTGTTCCGATAGGCATACCTAATACTGATACAGGAAAGTCTTACATCAATCCAATTGCAGGGGCCAAAACCCTTTGGGATGAAATGCTGATCGTTTCACCCTTTGTAGATAGAACAACATTGAACAGCATTTATGAAGCCACCAGCAAAAAGCCTTACTTGTTAAGCAGAAAAGAAGAACTGGACTCGGTAGATGAAGAAACACTGAAATTATTTGACTGTTGGCAGTTTTCCACCTTCTTTCAGGAAGCAGAGTATTTTCAGGAATTAGAAGACGATGGAACGCCTCCTCTTACACAAAGTTTACATGCAAAGCTTTTTGTAGCGATGCAAGACTGTAAGGCTTATTGGTATTTAGGTTCAGCCAATTGCAGCGACCCAGCCCAGGGTAGAAATGTAGAATTTATGGTTGAATTAAAAGCCGGAAATTGGGCTGGCTTAAAAACCAAAGACATATTTAAAGTCCTCACAGATCCTGCCAAATCAGAAGGCATTACTTTATTTACACACTACACTTTTGAAGCAAGAGTTTCGGTTGAAGAACAAAAGAATATTGATTTAGCCATCCGAAAAATCAAATATGATTTAACAAGGCTTCCTATAAAAGGCACAGCTATATTGATTGAAGGAGGTACAGCCTATAACCTTTCTATACAAATTGATGCAAGCCTTCTCACATTGCCCAAAGAATTTGAAGTAAAACTAAAGCCCCTTCCTGAAAACCAAAAAGCATGTGTATCCATTAATCCGGAAAAAATAAATATCATCGACAATTTTGGCGGATATGCCGAAACGGCCTTGAGTATATTCTTAGTAATTGAAATTGCAAAAGATGGCCATATTCACAGTCAGTTTTTACTGCCAATGGAAATTGAGCTACCAAACAGCCGGCTCAATAAAATATTCTCTGCCATTATAGACAGCAGAGAGAAGTTTTTGAAATACCTCACTTTCTTATTAACCGGAGAACAAACCGATCTTATAGGCAACGCAAAAGGAAAGAAGGATAAAACATCTGCAAATGGAAATGATGCTTGGGCATTTACAGGTACACCCGTTTATGAAAAATTACTCATTGCGGCTAGCCGTTATCCGGATAAGTTAAAATCAATTGACACCTTAATTCAACGCCTGAAAGAAGAAACAACTGATTTAGATGAACCAATTATAACTGCTGAGTTCGAGGGCTTCTGGAATGTATTTCAAACCTTTATTAAAAACAAAAAATGATAATGAAGGAGAAAATAGAAGATACATTAGCAGGGCTAAAAGATTTTCAGATAAAAACGGTGGATTACGTTTTTGAACAGTTGTATGTAAATGGACGAAGTAAAATGTTGATTGCAGATGAAGTAGGCTTAGGTAAAACAATTGTAGCAAAAGGCATTATTGCAAAGGCATTCGGTCAGTTTACGACCACACCAAAAAAAAAGGTTTTCAATGTTATATATATCTGCTCCAATCAGGCATTGGCGAGGCAAAATTTAAAGAAGCTCAATTTCTCAGGTGATAATTTAGCTATAGATTATTCAGAAGATGATGATCGATTAACTGGTTTGGCTTATGTATCTGCAAAAGAAGAACAACAATTTCCGCTCAGAATAAAAGCCTTTACTCCTGCAACGTCCTTTGATGATAAAACCCATGCTGGCAAAGCCGATGAAAGAGTTCTTTTGTACAGGCTTCTGTATTCATATACAGATTTCCAGCCTTTAAGCAATAGTTTAAAATGGATACTGAAAGGTAACAGAAGAATTAAGGATGAAAATTGGACGAACAAAATTCAAGATGCGGAGAATTTTGATAATGGCTTGGATATAAGTAGTGTAAAAAAAATCAGGCCTAAAGTATATAGTGAATTTAAGAAGGCGTTAGACAAAACAGTAAGTCCTGCGGATTTACCAAAGTCATTCAACGCAGCTGGAATTAGCTGCCCTATAAAATATTGGACATTGCTGAAGAACCTCTGTCAATTGGGTATTCGTAAAAATAATTACTACAATTTCAATTTCAGTAAGGAGCTCATTTGTTCTTTACGCTTTTTGTTATCAAGAGTTTGTTTAGAGTTTTTACAGGCAGATATTTTTATCCTTGATGAATTTCAAAGATTCAAGAAATTAATTGAGAATACAAGTGGTAACGAAGGGGATGAGAAAGAAGAAATAAGCCCAGCAATTCAGTTGGCAAAGGATATTTTTTCATTTGAGGATTCTAAAATACTCATGCTGTCAGCTACTCCTTTTAAACCATACACTAATGACTTTGATGAATTGAACGGAGAGGTGCATTACAATGAATTTATTACGGTGCTAAAATTTTTGATGGCAGATAAAGCCGCTGAATTTTGGAAGGATTATGAAAATGATCGTAAGGCATTATTTGGTTTTTTACGTCATCCGGATACCTTAGATGCTCAATTGTCTAATGCAATAGCATTGAAAAATAAATTGGAAAGCCTATATCGCACTAGTATTGTAAGAACAGAAAAACTGATTGTTTCGGATTATAAAGATGCATTAATAAAGCATGTTGATGCAGGGAGGTATATAGAAATTAAACCTGAAGATATTCGTGACTTTATAGTTTTAGACAAAATCACAGTCCTTTTAAAAGATAGGCACAAGCTATCACTTCCGATCCCTCTTGAATATGTAAAATCTTGCCCATTTGCATTGTCATTTTTAGACAATTACCAACATAAAATAAAAATTAAGGAATTTGTATTAAAAGATTTAGAGTTAAATCAATTGCTTAAGCAAACAAAACACGGCTGGGTTAATTTGAAGGGCATTAACGATTACAAACCTCTTATTCCACCCAAAGCCAAATCGCTACCAAATGGTAAGCTACGCTTATTATTAGATGAAACAGTACACAATAATGGTTGGAAATACTTGTGGATACCACCTTCTATTCCATATTATGAATTAGATGGAGCTTTTAAAGGTAGTTGGGGTTATTCTAAAACATTAATTTTCTCATCGTGGAAATTAGTTCCTCGTATGGTGGCCTCATTGGTTTCGTATGAGGCCGAACGCCTTTCTATTGGAAATGCAAAATCAATTTCTGATAGAGAGAAAAAGGAGAAAGAGAATTTTAAGCCTTATTACTTTCAAAAAAGAAGGTCGCCAAGACCACAGTTTACTTTCAAAGTTTTAAAAGAGGAACAGGAACCTCAGCAGATGAATAATTTTATACTTTCTTATCCTTGCCTGTTTCTTGCCAATTTGTATGACCCTGCAATAAATATTTCAGATAAAAAATCAGTTCAACAAATTAAGGCTGACATAAAGCGACAATTGAAGGCTTCTTTCAAAAGTCTTAATCTTAACCAATATGTAAGTGGTGAAGGTGACTGGCAAAAGTGGTACTGGTTGGGTCCTCTATTATTAGATAAAGCAAGTGAAAATAATAAGGTCCTAGTAGAATGGCTATCGAAAGGAATGCCGCCCTCAGAACTTTCGATTGATGCTGAAAATACCGGTTCCGATAAAGAGGAAAGTAGCGGAAAGGAAAAGCATTTTGAACTTGCAAAATCTGCTTTCATAAGCCCAACTCCCATTGCCGCAAGTAAATTAAGCTATGAGCAATTGGAAATAATTTGTGATCATTTGGCGGGGCTTACAATTGGGTCACCGGCAATATGTTATTTGAGAAGCCAAAGGAGATTCAAAGAATTATCCAATGATTTGATAGATGCTGCATTTAATGTGTCATCGGCATTTCTCACAATGTTTAATAAGCCTGAGAGTATTGCAGTTGTGAGATTACATACAAATGATGAGTATTATTGGTCTCAAGTATTGCAATATTTGATAGACGGGAATGTGCAGGCGATGTTGGATGAATTTGTATATCTTCTTATCAATGGCGAAAATATTCAATCCACAAATGAGCTGAGTGATTTTATTTCCGATATTCTTTCAGTAAGAACTGCTACTTCCGACATTGAAGATTATCCAACTTTCTTAGATAATCTAACCAAAGAAAAGCCAAAGCGCAAAGCCATCAGGTCGCATTATGCCGTTGATTTTGGAACTCAAAAAATTAACACTGCTAAAGGTGCTGGACGACAAATAAATATTCGCCAAGCCTTTAATTCACCTTTCAGACCCTTTGTGTTAGCGTCCACTTCCATTGGTCAAGAGGGCTTGGATTTCCACTTGTATTGTAAAAAAATATTCCATTGGAACTTACCATCAAACCCTATTGATTTTGAGCAAAGAGAAGGTAGAATACATCGCTATCAAGGGTTGGTAATAAGGCTTAATTTGGCAAGTAAATATAAGGGTCAGATAGACTACTCCAATACTGCAAGCAGTATTTGGAAAGACGTTTTTAAATATGCTGAAAAAGAAAAAGCCAAGGCTAAGTTTCCTTGTGATTTAGTACCATACTGGCATACGGAAACATTGAGTGATATTAGGATAGAGAGGTTTGTTCCATTGTATCCTTTTAGCAGAGACATAGAAAAGTTCAACAATCTTATAAAAATTCTTACTTTTTACAGATTAACATTCGGGCAACCACGACAAGATGAATTAGTGGATGCTCTTCATGATTCAGGCTTTAGTGATAAGGTAATAGAGAAATTAGATGATTTAATTATTAACCTTAGCCCAATTAGATTTAATCAAGATTAAAATTTTCAAAATCACCAAACTTTCTTACCCCAATAATGCACAAAAGCAAATTATTAAATACTGAAAATATAAACATTGAGCACTTGGAAAAGTGTAAACGTAAAATAAGCTCCATCTATTCCAAGACTGAAAGACCTTATTAAAACCCATTCATTTATTAAGTAGAAAATATTTTCAAATATGTCAAATTGGTATAATAAGATAGAGGAAGAAATAATACAAAGATTAAAAATTACATTAGAGTCTGATGACTTAATATTCATAGGAAAATTTACTGGTGTTGAAAATAAGGATTTTGGCTTTTTTAAGGATGTTCGCTCAATATCTGGAGTCAGAAAATACTACCCAACAAATGATGGAGAGCCAGATGATTTAAATGTTAGGCCATTAGAAGTTTGGTCGAAAAAATCTATTTTATTTAACAGTGGGAAAAGAAAAACAATTCTTGAAGAAGGCAAATGGTATAAATTTTTCGCTGTTCCAGCTCAAATCCAACTTAGAATCAAAAACATCAATCCATTTTTACTTCAGACAGATTTATCTAAAGCAGTTAACATAAGGATATTTAAGGGAAGAGAGTTAATAGAAAATATACAACAAGATTCGATTAACACACCAGCATCGGTTAGAGGCAAGCTAACACGTTCAATTGAAGCCATTTCTAATGAAATCAATACACAACCAGCAACTTTTATTTTTGAATTAATTCAAAATGCGGACGACTATCCAAATGTTGAGAAGAATGTAAAAATGTCATTTGATATTAAAAGCCCTTATTTGATAATTAAACATAATGGAAGCAAATTTGATATTAATAACGCTGTAGCAATATGTGATATTAATGAAGGAGATAAAAGAAGTGAGGTTGAGAAAATTGGCTTTAAGGGAATTGGTTTTAAATCAATTTTTAAGGATTGTAATCTTGCATATTTAAAATCTGGTGAATATTCATTTCGCTTTGATGAAGTGAAATGGCGTAATGAGGGTAGAAAACTGTTTTGGCAAATTACACCTATCAATACTGATGAAAGTGAATTTCGTAGTATATTATTACCTTTCAATAATGTCAATTTAGTTATAAAACCGAAAGAGCCAAAACAACTAAATAATTACAAGTTTACTTTAATAGAGCATTTTAAGGATGAAAGAATTTTACTGTTTTTGAGAAATGTTAAGGAGATTGATTTCATTTTAAATGAAGACTCATTTAGTATTTCAAATAGTAATAATAAATGGAGAATTTTAAAATCAAACAATATTTTAGTTGAAGAAAGTATTCGTGAGGAATTGAATAGAGGGATTGCACTAAATGATAAACGGATACCCTTAAAATACCAAAATATTGAAAAAACAGAAATAGGTTTTGGTTTTTTACTAAATGAAAATAAAGTTCAAGGTGTTAATGATGCAACTATTTATGCTTATTTACCAACCAAAGTCAACTTAGGCCTCGGATTTTTACTTAATGGCAATTTTATACCTGATGGGTCGCGCACGCATTTACATCAAGATCTGACTTGGAATGATTTTTTATTCAAAAAGGCAGGTGAGTTTTTCCCAATTAAGCTTATTGAGTTGATTGAAAATGGCATTGACAAATCCAGTGCCATAAATCTTATTCCAAATTTTGACAAACTAACAGAAACAAATGATGATGAAAAAATTCAATTTATTAACGCCTTCAAAAAAGGATTTGATAATAAAATTACAACAATACAATTCATACCAACCAAACTAGGGAATTTAGAAACGCTTTCTAATATTTTAATTGATGAAACTGGTTTGGCCGAAGTATTGGGTGATGAATTTTCTCAGCTAACGGGTGTATCGGAAAACTTAATAGATAGTAAGGTAGGTGAAGGTATTGAGAAGATAAAAGCTCTAATTTCAGAATACTGTCAAGGAGTTGTTTACGGTATTGAAGATTTGAAAACCAGCTTAAAGACAGCTGTGTTTCAAGATTGGCTAAAAATTCCGTCAAACAACTTTAGGCTCATTCAGCATTTTCAATCATCAGTAGATCTACAAAGTTTACTTGAAACAGAAGCAATAATTTTATCAGAAAGCAAACAGCTGCTAAAATCATCTGCATTATTTAGTGGTGTTCCAAATGAAGTAACTTTTCTAGGCACTGAAAAAATAAACAATGGGCTTTTAGACTTATTGACAGAAAGTAAAATCAATCTTTCACTAACTGAATTTGAACCAGTTAAATTTTTCAAAAATAATATTCTAGCCAAACAAGTAAACATAAACGCTTCTTTGACTGATGAAACAAATCTTCTCAATTTTTGGAAATTTATATTTGACAACTGGACTCTATTTGAGGCTGACATTGCAATTAAAGATTCCTTTAAGCACTTTGTAGTTCTTTGCAAACCCAAAACTGAAGATGAACTTTTAAAGAAAGTGATTTCATCAGCTTACTTATCAAGTGAATTTAATTCTACAAATGATATTGAAATTGTAGTGAAAGATATTAGCCCAGATGAGGTATTTATTTCTGATAAATACATTGATAAGAAAAGAGAAGCAGAAAAATGGAGAAAGATTTTCAAGCAGGCGGGTGCTATTACTGATTTGCAGAAAGTTATTGAAGTTCTATTACCCAAACTACCAAATATAGAACCGGCAAAGCATCTTGAAATTGCAAAGCAGATTTTCAAGTTTTGGAAAGACCCTTCAAACAAGTTGACTGATGCCCAGATTGCGTTAATAAAAACCAATCTCAATGTCAAATGCGTTGATAAAAAATTCCGAAAATCAACCGACTGTATTATATCTGACCATTACAATAATAATCAACTCATTGCTACGTGGCTTCCAAACATAGAACTTGCAAATCAAGTTGCACAAGAGTATGCACCAAGAACAAACCAGGTTGCAGAATGGAAAAATTTCTTTGCCTTGATTGGCTGTGTTGAGTTGACAGACAAGCAAAATGTATTTGATGCGAAAATTGATTTCATTATTACAGCACAAGATGAATTGCGTGAAAAGCATTTTGAGCTATTGAAGACTATTTCTGAATTGCACAAAAACAAAAAGGAAAATGGATTAAGTTTTGATAAAGGTCTATCGCATTTCAAATTGCAAACGAATAATGATGAGTGGCACTTGCCAAATCAAATTCATTTGTCTAACATTTACAAACCCAAGTTAAGTTTACAGTATGATGATGTAATAAATTCTACCCTGCTTTTTCTAAATGAAAAATATCATCCAAATGAAATAGAGAAATATTTTCTAACTGAAATGGGTGTTAATGACAGCTTTAAATTCTACACGAGCGAAATAAAACGAAGTGAAATTGCAGTTGACTATTTGAACTCGATTGAAATTAAATATCCTGCAATTGCCTTGAACGCTAATGCTGGATGGGGTCATCAACATTACTTAATTAATCACATCGATTTGAACTACAAGAATCTTTTATGCAACTTTAAGTATTCAGAAATATTTTGGCAAGAAGTAGTAAAGGCTAACTCAAAACATACTAAAGTTTTGTTTATGCAAAGCAATTACAAGTGGGCATTCGGTAACTCAGTAATGTTTGAAAATTATGTTGTTAACTATATAAAGCAAAATGCAACACTTCCAAATCAAGAAAATGAATTGAAGAAGCCAACGGAATTGTTTTCGTTTTTGTTGTCCGTGTATATCGCTGAAAAGAATGACTTGCCGAAATTTAATTTAAGTGAAATTCATTTAAACAACGACCAATCAAAATCTTTAGAAGACATTCTAGGAGTTCGAATACTTTTATCCCAAAGCCATTGCATTGAGTTGTTAAGTAGAATCGAAAATAGATTGTCATTTGAAGAAATAAAGCAACTTCAAATCGTGGAAATCCTTTCGGGCTATTCACCTACTGATGATGAAAAGTCGAAATTATTTTTGCTTAATCAGAACCTTGAATGGAAAGCAATAAACGAATTGTTCATTTCAACGGATGATCAATTTCAAATTGAACCAACTCAAAACCTACACGAAGATTTTTATCCTATTGCTGAATGTTTTGGCGTTCAAGAATTGTCAGAAGAAAATTTGGTTTTAAAAACCAGCCCCAAAACTCCATCCGTTTCGGATGAAATAGAATCATTTTTTGGAAGCAAGGCAAAATATATCGCATTCAAAATTGATCATTTAAACTACGAAGAAGTAGAAGCGTTAATAATTGAAAAGATTAAAAAAGTAGCGTTTTTTGAGGTTACATCAATTTCAAAGGTATTTCCAGAAGTTAAGCCAATTTACAAATCTGAAATTGCTTTTCATTTTGAGGAAGATGAGGATAAAATCTTTTATAAAGGGAACTGGAAAACAAATTCAGAGCTTAAACTATACTTACATAAGCACATTCTTGAAGAAAAAATTCCAGAAGCTTGGTTTGAGAATGTTATTAATCGATGGGATGAGAAAGAATTGATTGAATTATTGATAGGGGAATATGGTAATACCCCCTTTGATAATGAAGAGGAAATTATTGATAATGAAAAAATATTGTGGGACGATTATTCAGAAGACGAGGCTACTTATATTAAGTCAATTGTAAATATCAACTACAATCAAGAAGGTCAATTGGATGCTAACACAACTGCTAAGATTAAAACATTAAAGTATTTAAAGGCTAATAGAGATGTTTCAAATATTGCCGATAAAGGTCGTTACATTCAAGTAGATGGCGTTAAAATAATTGTTCGTTCTGCTCAAAAAGGTTTGTTGTATTTAGATTTATATGATTGGGGTGAACTCAATGAAGTGGATGTCGAAATTGCAATATACACAAATAACGAAATAACCATTTTTGATTCACAAGATGCTTTGTTCCAATTCTGTAAACCTCAAAATACTTTTGGAGTATTGAGAATGCCAGATAATTACACTTTAGATGATTACAATTCTCTCGACAATATAAAAGAAAGAAGCAAGTGGCATTTTGTATTCATTGTCAATAAAGATGCAAAAACTGCAAAGAGCTACGAAGAGTTATTGAATATTGAAGACTATAATTTTTAAATATGAAGCGGCTCATCAAAGAACAACAAGTAAAATTTTACGAAGAAGAAATCAAAAAAATCCTTTCTGATTATAAAGCCTATCTTGATTCAAAGTGCATTGACTTAGTTAATAAGAACGAATTAAATGTTGGATCTTTTGAATATATTGATGAAGTAAGAAATCAAGTAGTTTTCTCATTTCCCAAGGACAAACTACCCAAAACAAAAATTCCACTTACTGCAACCAAGCCCAAAACAAGTGATGTTGTAACTTCTAGTTTTTATGATTTCAGTTACAGCCTATATCGCAAAAATCATGTTTCAGCTTTCAGTGAATGCTATGGTATATATTACCACGAACAGAATGGCAAATTCAATATAGGATTCAACAATTTCGACTTGGAGTTTTTAAACACACTTGCTAAAGGTGATAAAATAGTATTTGGAATATCTGACCCTCCATTGAAATATTATTTTAACCTTATTCAGATTACTAAAAATGATTTTAAGTTCCGGAAAGCAGAAGAAGTAATATCAGGCTCATACCATTTGAATGATTTTAAGCCAATTCATGTAGATGATTCTTTAGAACTAATTGAAAAGTACAAGACAAATTTACACAGCCACGATACAATCATTATTCAAGGACCTCCAGGCACTGGTAAGACTTATTTAATATCTAGATTGCTTGAAGTTTTAAATACAGAAAATAAATCAGTGTTGGTTGCTACCTTGGCGAACAGGTCTTTAATTGAACTGGCAAAGAAGTATTTTGAAATCGAAACGGTAAATAGGTCAGTTGTTTTTAAATCCAACCTAACACTAGATGAGTCAAGGGAAGTCAAAGAATTAAAACCTATGCCAAAAGATTTCCTGCCTGGGGCTGGAAGTATTCTGCTTACGACTTTCTATAAAATGTCCGGCATTGCGGTTGAAAATATTAGCAGCCCGGTCTATGATTATATCATCTTAGAAGAAGCCAGTCAATGCTTTCTAGGAACAATTGCAGCGGCTAAATTACTTGGTAAGAAGGTGATTTTAGTTGGTGACCCTCTTCAGTTACCACCAGTAGTAAATCAAGATAATCCGGGTACTATCTCACCAAATATTGACTTGATGTTGGAGTCTTTTACCTACTATGCATCCACAATAAACTGCCCAAAATTCAGGCTTAAAACTACCTATCGTTTTTCAGATAATGCATGTAACCAGACAAATACATTTTATGAAAACAGTTTAAAATCAAAATCCAATATTCAAAAAGATAATGAGACATTTTCAAAAATTCCAGCCCTTTATAACAACAAAGGCGGCTGTTCATTATTCTACTATGATTCTAAAAATTTGAAAAGCATTTATGAACTGCTATTGGGTCAAATAAATACCTTGCTTAAAATAAACCCTAAGTTTGAAATTGCGATTTTGTCATCTACCAAGAAAGGCGTTAAATTGCTAAGAGATAATTTGCTTCATAAATTCAATGATAAACAAGATCAAATTCTGATTAATACAGTCGATAGTGTGCAAGGATTGACAATTGACTTTTGCTTTTATTTTGCGTTTTCTGATGGCATTCCTGCGTTTTCATTCAAGTTGAACCGATTCAATGTGGCCACAAGCAGAGCAAGATACTGTACGTTGATTCTTTTAGATGAAGTTTACAAGATTATTCCGCCTTATAAAGGCAAAGTAGCAGAATTTATTTCAAAATGCATGAATAATTAAATCCTTTTCTCTTTTTTTGAGTAAACCGAATAGTTATTTATGACTTACCCCTATTTGTAAAATTTTCTATTTGCAAAACCTTTATACGTCTCACTAAAAGTGATTGCTATTTTTATAAAACAAGAACATCCGCAATTATTATCATTGATTACTTTTAATCAAGTCTGGCAAATCTATTGAGTATAAGATTTGTGTAGGCAAGCTTCAATTCCTCGTTTAAAAAACTATACCTAATAAATTCCAACCAACTTGCTTTTGCCTTTTCCATTTTCTTAAAGATATTTTCTTGCTGCTTTGAGTCTAAGCCAAGCGTGGTAAAAGCAGTTGTAAAATCATTGCGGTTAATCTTTTTCTTTTTGCCATTGAGTGTCAAAGCCAGATCTTCATCATCCGAAGGGTGAACAAGTGTTGTTGCCACCAAATCGTATGCTGGTGCCAAAACGGGTCCTATATTTGGCCTATGTAACAGCGAAAAATTTTTTAAATGCATATCGGCATTGCCTGTGAGAAATGAAAACAAGACCATTTCAAAAAAATTGACCACATCCAAACCTGGGCTCGCTGAATATTTCAAAATAGCTTTGGCAACTTGCTCATGAGAGCCACGGTATTTATCTTCAGTGAGTTTTTCGGTGAGCTGACACATATCCTCCATATGCCATTTTCCCTTCTTCACTCTGTCTATTCGTTTAGTGATATAAGCTAGATTGCCAGAGGCTAATCGGATAAGGCTATGAGGCACAACTTTGATTTTTGCAATACTAGCCAAGTGCATCGTAAGGTCTTCAACTTCGGGCAATTGGGTATAATGAGGTGTAGGTGGTTTTAAAATGAAGCCACCCCACAATCCCACTATTGTAAATCTTTTGGCAAGATTTGGTGCGGTTGCAGACGCTAAATGCAAGGATAATTTTGGTTGTACTCCAGTAATCACCGCATGTGATTGTAATACCTTAGCGGCCAACTCGTGCATACTTTCCTCTGAATAAGGTAAAATGGGAGGCATCGATTCTCCAAATATTTTTTTGCTACAAGCCGGATGAAAATCAGTTTGACCTTCATCTAATAGTTGGTAACAATAAAGGCATCGTTTTGTCATGCTTCCTTTTCTATTATTGGGTGAATACTAACGGCACCAATACAATCTTTGCAACAAGCAAGAAGCAAACCCATCCTGTCTTTTGAGTTAAGCTTCCAATTTTTTTCAGCAATATCTAAGAGCCATCCTTCAGGTATTAGTCCATCAAAAAACGAGAACAAAACATTGCTTATAAAGGCAGCCTCTTGTAAAGGTAAAGTGAGGCTTATTGGTTTAGCCTCGGGAGATTGCAGGTAGTCAGTCGCATATTGAAAATGATAACCATGCTCATCTTGGCTCAACCATCCAGCTAAATCATTGTGCATTCTTATTTCGGCCTTTCTCATTTACTAAAGGGTGGGTTTGTTTGCTGATCATATTTTACCGGGCCTATTTCATATCCCCAAAGATTCAATACCTGATTAACTTTATCAAGCTTTAGGGTTTCTTTACCTTGCTCCAATTCTCTTACAAAACGCAAACCGACCCCTGCCTTTTCTGCAAGCTCTGGCTGGGTAAGATGAGATTCAGCTCGCTTTTGTTTTACAAACGTTGACAATTTCATTATTTATACCTTTTCGGGTGTAAAAATACGTTTTTATTCGGCATTTATACCACATAGGGTATAATTATCTTAAAAATCTTGTAGCTAAACACCTTCAGAAAAATACCGATCAAAACCACGTTTGAACATCCTATAATTCCTGTCTGTTTTGCCTCTTATTTGTCCAATGAAGTTGATGTAGCCCCCTAGCCTATTGATAAATCTTGCTCGCAATTCTGTTTCTGTTGCGGTGTTTAGCTCGAAATGTTTTTGAGTCGCTAGCTCCAAGCCGTTTTTGGTCATATCGTGTAGCATAGCCCTTACTTTTTTCAGCAATTTTCTATCCACATTGGGTTTTTTATTTACCGTTATTCCTGTTACTGATTGCTTAGCCTGCTTGTGGGTGATGCGAAATTTACTTTCATTTATTTCAAAACCTTGCCCTGTGATGATGGAACGTAATTCCGAAATCATTTCGTTGTTAATCGTTTCGTTGCAAGAAAAAGTTAGGTCATCGGCATATCGGCTATAGGTCAATCCAAATTTCTCAGCAGCTTCTGATAATGCAGCGTCGAGCTGGAGGCAAATAAAATTAGAAATGACTGGCGATGTGGGTGCACCTATGGGCAATGATCCTTCGTAAGTACAAATCATGGCCAACATCAAAGCTATATTTTCGTCAAAATCAAATATCGGAGATTGAAAAAGCGCTAAAATCTGTTTGCCCTTAATACTCGTGTAAAATCCGGTCAAACTGACCCCCTATTTTTTATCGAAAGTGACCCCCTGCTTTTCGGCGGATATTGCCCCCCTTTGTGTGTAAGCTTTTCGGAGCAAACTGACCCCCTAAGGATTATTTTTGGTTAATGATTGGTTGAACCATTTTGCAACAAATAAATGTTGCAGACGATGGCAAACAAACCAATTATTATGAGCAAAATCAAGCAAATTATACGATGCCATTTTCAAGGATATGGCAGTAAAAAAACAAGTGCTATCACTGGCGTTTCTCGCAACACTGTAAAGCAGTATTTACAAAAGTTTACTCAATCTGGGCAGACCTTTGCCAGCATAGAGCAAATGTCTGAGCTTGACTTACAAGCCTTATTTCACCCATCAGCAATTCTACCTCAATTGCCTGATATGGACCGATACAAGCGCCTGCAAGCAAAAATACCTGAGATAGACAAAGCACTCAGGCGTAAAGGAATGACGCTTGAAAAGCAATGGACAAGCTATATCGCATCCGACCCTAAAGGTTACAGTCGTTCTCAATTTTATCAATACATCATGGAGTACAGGCGTCGTAGTGGCATTACGATGCACATCGAGCATAAGGCAGGCGAAAAGATGTTTGTAGATTTTTGTGGCGACAAGTTGCAGCTTGTAGCCCCCCAAACTGGCGAGCTGAGCAGTATAGAAGTATTTGTAGCCATTTTGGGTTGTAGTCAGCTAACCTATGTTGAAGCTTGCCGAAGCCAAACAAAGGAAGATTTTATCTTCTGTTGTACAAATGCTTTCTCCTATTTTGGAGGAGCAACAAAAGCGATTGTGCCTGACAATCTCAAGGCGGCTGTAACAAAAAGCAGTAAATACGAGCCTGTAATCAATGAAGCTTTTGCCTCTTTTGCAGAGCATTACAGCTCTGTTGTATTGCCTGCCCGCTCCTACCGTCCCAAGGATAAAGCTTTAGTGGAAAATGCCGTCAAATTAATCTACCAGCGGGTGTACACCGAGTTGCAAGACAAGCACTATACCGCTCTCGATGCCTTAAATAAAGATATACTTATTGCGCTTGAAAAACACAATAGCGCTTCGTTGAAGCAGGGCAATAGTCGTAGGCAAATTTTTGAAGAAGAGGAGCGTCAAAGCCTAACAGCACTACCCTTAATCCCTTTTGAGCTACGCAAAGCAAAGTCTTGTACTGTAATGAAAAATGGGCATGTAAACCTGCAAGAAGACAAGCATTACTACAGCGTGCCCTACTCATACATTGGCAAAAAAGTAAAGATTAGTTATAGCTCCAACCTTGTAGAAATTTATTATCATTTCGCCATTATCGCTAGTCATTCCAGAGATTACAGACGCAACCGATACACTACACAAGACGAGCATCTGGCGAGCAAACATCGCTTTATGTCGGAATGGAATCCCGAACATTTTATACAAAAAGCCAAGCAAATATCGGCACCTGCAAGCCTGTTTATAGAGCGCTTATTAGAAAGCAAGTCGCATCCCGAGCAAGCCTATAAGGCTTGTGCCGGTGTGTTAAACCTGGCACGCAGAGTGGGCAACGAGCGTATCACAGAAGCCTGCAAAAGAGCGATAAACGTAGGTGCCTACCATTATCAGGTTTTAGAAGAAATCTTAAAACGAGGCTTGGATAAAATAAACGAACCAGACGAACAAATGCCCTTTATAGGCAAAGCGCCCACTCATCAAAACTTAAGAGGCAAAGATTATTACGAACAATTAAACAATACAATTAAAACAAGAAAACAATGAATGAACAAACACTAGAAAAAATGAAAAAGATGCGGATGCACGGTATGTATCGCAGCTTCAGTACTGTGCTCGAAAGCACTGACCGAAACCAGCTAACGGCAGATGAGCTGTTGTCTCAGCTCATAGAAAGTGAGTGGGATGACAGAAACCAACGTGCTGTAGACAGAAGCCTTAGGAATGCAAAATTTAGATACAAGGCATCTGTAGAAATGGTCGATTTTAGCATCGAAAGGGGCTTGGATCAAAATCAGGTGATGCGATTAGCCACTTGTGATTTTATCAAACTACATCAAAATGTACTCATAACAGGCAGTACGGGTACGGGCAAAAGTTATCTGGCCTCAGCATTGGGTAATCAGGCCTGCTTGTTGGGCTACAAAGTGGTCTATGCCAATACAGCAAGGCTTTTAAGCCAGTTAAAAATGGCCAAAGCTGATGGCTCTATGCTGGCCGAGCTGATGAAAATCGAAAAACAGGATATACTTATTTTGGATGATTTTGGGATACAACCCTTCGACAGTCAAAGCAGAATGCTATTGATGGACATCATCGAAGACCGTCACGGAAAACGTTCAACAATCATAGCAGGACAAGTACCAGTAGGCGCTTGGTATGACCTCATTGGTGACGAAACTTTGGCTGATGCTATTTTGGACAGGATTGTAAATGAAGCGCACCTCGTAGAACTAAAAGGGGAGTCTTTGCGCAGAAAAAGAAAAATTGAATAACACTAAATTTTTGACTTCTTTTGTAACAGCAATCAATGATTAACCAACTAAAAAATAACTGCCGTAAAGTAAGGGGTCAATTTGCTCCGAAAA
>Ga0209368_1000285_pt1 | contig 59856 bp, 60 predicted proteins | sample EBPBio242008_DNA_FD_185862 | JGI IMG/M metagenome (GOLD analysis project Ga0209368, IMG submission 185862) | Wastewater treatment Type I Accumulibacter community from EBPR Bioreactor in Madison, WI, USA - Reactor 1_4/24/2008_ DNA (SPAdes)... | ecosystem: Engineered > Bioreactor > EBPR >...
TCCACCCCTGCCAGCGTGACGCCGCGCAGGATGAAGGGGGCGACGGTGGTGGGCAGGTCCATGCCGCCGGCCAGGCCGCAGGCGGCGACGGTGCCGCGGTAGCGCGTGGCGGCCAACACATTGGCCAGCACCATGCCGCCTACGGCGTCGATGCCGCCGGCCCAGCGTTCGCGGGCGAGCGGGCGGCCGGGAGCGGTGAGTTCGGCGCGATCCACGATGGTGGCGGCGCCGAGGCTGGTGAGGTAGTCGGCCTCGGTCGCGCGCCCGGTGACGGCGGCGACGCGGTAGCCGAGTTTCGCCAGAAGGGCCACGGCCACGCTGCCCACGCCGCCCGAGGCGCCGGTGACGACGACTTCGCCCTTGTCCGGCGTGACCCCATGGCGTTCCAGCGCGAGGACGCAGAGCATGGCGGTATAGCCCGCGGTGCCGATGGCCATGGCCTGCCGGGCGGTGAGGCCCTGGGGCAGCGGGATCAGCCAGTCACCCTTGACGCGGGCCTTGGCGCCGAGGCCGCCCCAGTGTTTCTCGCCCACGCCCCAGCCATTCAGGACCACGCGGTCGCCGGGCTTGAAGGCGGGGTTGTCGCTGGCCGAGACGGCGCCCGCGAAGTCGATGCCGGGGATCATGGGAAATTCGCGCACCACGGGCGAAGCGCCGGTGATGGCGAGCGCGTCCTTGTAGTTGAGCGTGGACCAGGCGACGTCCACCGTGACATCGCCTTCGGGCAGGCGGCTTTCGTCCACGGCGGTGAGGCTGGCGGTCTGGCCGGATTCGGCCTTTTCGATGAGGATGGCGTCGAACATCGGGATCTCCTGTCAGGGCGCGGGCTCAGATGTCTTTCATCAGGCGGAGCGCGTCGTAGATGGCGGCATGGGTGTTGCGGGATTCCACGGCATCGCCGATGCGGTAGAGCCGGAAGCGGCCTGGGCCGCCGGTGAGGGTCTGGGGTTTGCCCTCGATGAGGGCGGTGTAGTCCACGGCGCCGAGGTTCAGCGAGAGCGGCTTGAGGTCGAAGTAGAGGCCGGCGTTGGGTTCGGTGCCGTGGTTGACGACGATCTGGTCGTGGGACTGCTGCCGCGTGAAGGCGGAGTAATCGGTGCCGATGGTGGCGGTGAGGCGGTTGCCGTCGCGGGCGGCAGAGAGAAGGCGCCAGGTGACGGTGAAGGTGGTGCCCTTGTCTTGCAGCGCACGCATGTAGGGGACGAGGTTCATGCCCATCACCTCGGGCGCGAAGGTGCGGTCGGGGGTCATGACCTCGACCCTGGCGCCGGAGTCGGCGAGGACCTGGGCGGCTTGCAGGGCGGTGTGGTCGCCCGCGTCGTCGTAGAGCAGCACGTCCTGCCCCGGCTTCACGTCGCCGGAAAGGATGTCCCAGGCGGTGACGGTGAGGTCGGTGCCTGCGGTGAGCGGGGGTTTCTGCGGCAGGCCGCCGGTGGCGACGATGACCACGTCGGGGTCGAGGGCGAGGATGTCGGGGGCCTCGGCCCAGGTGTTGAAGCGGAAGTCCACGCCGCGGGCGGTGCATTGCGCCATGCGCCAGTCGATGATGCCGATCATCTCGGACCGGCGTTTCTGCAGGGCGGTGAGGCGGACCTGGCCGCCGGGCTGGTCTGCGACCTCGAACACGGTGACGGCGTGGCCGCGTTCGGCGGCGACGCGGGCGGCTTCCAGGCCGGCGGGGCCGGTGCCGATGATGACGACTTTGCGGGCGACCGGCGCGGGGGGGATGCTGTGGGGCATCTCGGCTTCGCGCCCGGTGGCGGGGTTGTGGATGCAGAGCGCCATGCCGCCCTGGTAGATGCGGTCGAGGCAGTAGGTGGCGCCGACGCAGGGGCGGATGTCGTGCTCGCGGCCCTCGACGATTTTTTGCACGATATGGGGGTCGGCCATGTGGGCGCGGGTCATGCCGACCATGTCGAGGATGCCTTCGGCCACGGCATGGCGGGCGGTGGCGACATCGGGGATGCGGGCGGCGTGGAAGGTGGGCAGGCCGATTTCGGCCCGGATACGGCCGGCGAGGTCGAGATGGGGGGCCGAGCGCATGCCCTGGATGGGGATCACGCCGGTCAGCGCGGCATCGGTGTGGATGCGGCCGCGGATGATGTTGACGAAATCGGCAAGGCCCGCATCGCGGAAGCGGCGGGCCAGTTCCACGCCTTCGTCCACCGGGATGCCGCCGGCCTCGTCCTCGTCGGCGACGTAGCGGACGCCCAGGAGGAAGTTCGGACCGACGCGGTCGCGGCAGGCTTGCAGGACCTGGGTGGCGAAGCGCAGGCGGTTGTCGAGGCTGGAGGCGTCATAGGGGCCGGGGGCCATGCCGTTGGTGAGCGCGCTGATGAACTGGTCCATCAGGTGGCCGTAACATTCGAATTCCACGCCATCGAGCCCGGCGGCCTGCATCCGTTCAGCGGCATCGGCGTAATCGGCGATGATGCGGGCGATGTCCCAGTCTTCGATGATCTTGGGGAAGGCGCGGTGGGCGGGTTCGCGCGACGGCCCCGGCGCCACGACGGGCAGCCAGTCGCCCTTGTCCCAGCGGGTGCGGCGGCCGAGGTGGGAGATCTGGATCATCACCGCCGCGCCCGCCTCGTGGCAATCGTCTGCGAGGCGGCGCATCCACGGCACGACCTCGTCCTTCCAGACGAGGACATTGCCGAAAGCGGGCGGGGAATCGCGGCTGACCGAGGCGGAACCGGCTGTCATCACCATGGCCACGCCGGCCTTTGCCCGTTCCAGGTGGTAAAGCCGGTAGCGATCCTTCGGCATCCCGTCTTCGGTATAGGCCGGTTCGTGACTGGTGGTCATGATCCGGTTGCGCAGCGTCAGGTGCTTCAGCCGGTAGGGTTGCAGGAGGGGGTCGGTGGACATTGGCTTCTCGCTGGGACTTGAGGCCAGTCTGGACGCTGGACCGCGCGCGCGGTTGTGGAAAAGCGACCGCGAGAGGTCGGCCTTGCCTGCCTGCGGCTCAGGTCAGGCGCAGGAGGAGCGCCATCAGCGTTTCGCGTTCCGTAGGCGAGAGCGGCGCGAGCGTGGTGTCGGAGACGGAGAGCGCCGTCTGCCAGGTGGCATCGTACAGGGCGCGGCCGGGATCGGTGAGGCTGACGGTCAGGCGGCGGCGGTCGTCCGGGTCGGGCGCGGTGGCGACGAGGTTCAGGCGGATGAGTCGGTCCACCACGCCCTTGATGGTGGCGGCGTCCATCGCGGTTTCGCGGCCGAGGTGGTTCTGCGACAGGGGGCCCATTTCATGCAAGCGGGCCAGAACCGCCCACTGCGTGGTGGTGATCTGGGGAATCGCGGCGGAAAACAGCGACAGGTGGCGCTGCTGGGCGCGGCGCAGGAGGTATCCGACCTGGTCGTCAAGGATATAAGGATGTTGTCTGATCACGGAACGGGCATAGTCCCCAAGGGTGGGACATGCAACGCAATTGCTGCAACCGGGCGTTGACAGGCGGGGCATTGCCGGTTCAGATTTGTTTGTGTGCGAATGATAAGAGGCTGGTTGGATGAGCCCTGCGGGCTATCAGCGCCCCGAGACCCTGGAAGCGGCGCTTGCGGCGCTGGCTTCGGGCGGGCGCGTTCTGGCGGGCGGAACTGACCTGTATCCGGCCGGGTTTTCCGGCGCGGTCGTCGATGTCTCGGCGGTGGCCGAAATGCGGGGAATCCGCATTGGCCCGCGCGAGATTCGCATCGGCGCTTCGGCAAGTTGGGTCGAGGTGGCGGCGGCGGCCCTGCCGGCGGGCGCGCGGGCCCTGCAGCAGGCGGCGGGGCTGGTGGGCGGATGGCAAATTCAGAACGCCGGGACCGTGGGGGGCAACCTGTGTAACGCCTCGCCGGCGGCGGATGGCGTGCCGCCCCTGCTGGCGATGGGCGCGGAGGTCGAAATTGCCGGGCCTGCGGGCCTGCGCCGGGTGCCGTTGGGGGCGTTCCTGAAGGGGCCGCGCCGGGTGGCGCTGGACCCCGGCGAAGTGCTGGTGGCGGTGGTGATCCCCGCCGGGGGGGCTGCGGGCGTGTCGCGCTTCCTGAAGCTGGGGGCGCGGGCCCATCTGGTGATTTCCATCGCCATGGTCGCGGTGCGGATCGTGCCGCGCGAGGGCGTTGTTGCCGAGGCCTGCGTGGCGGCGGGTGCCTGTTCGCCGGTGGCGATGCGGCTGACCGCGTTTGAGCGGGCTCTGGAGGGGGTGCGGCTGGAAGAGGCGGCCGGCGTGCCTGTGGACGTGTCGGCTCTGGCGCCTTTGGACGACATCCGGGCGACGTCCGGCTATCGGCGTGAGGCGGCGGCGGAATTGGTGAGGCGGGCAGTGGCGGAGGTGGTGGCATGCTGCTGACCGTGAACGGGCGATCCTGCGAGGTGTCGGCCGCGCCGGTGGCGCGTCTGTCCGAGGTGTTGCGCGAGGACCTTGGGCTGAAGGGCACCAAGGTCGGTTGCGATGCCGGGGATTGCGGTGCCTGCACGGTGCTGGTGGACGGCGCGCCGGTCTGTGCCTGCCTGACCCCGGTGGCGCGGGTGGCGGGGCGCGAGGTGCAGACGGTGGAGGCGGAGACGCCGGACCTGGCGCGGCTGCGCGCGGCCTTCCTGCGGCATGGCGCGGCGCAATGCGGCATCTGTTCGCCGGGGATGCTGATGACGGCGGCGGCGCTGCTGGCGCGGAACCCGGCGCCGTCCGAGGCGGAGGCATCGGAGGCGCTGGGCGGGGTGCTGTGCCGCTGCACCGGGTATCGCAAGATCATCGCGGCGGTCTGCGACGTGTCCGGGCTGGCGGTGCCGGCGGCGCCCGTGGAGGCTCCGGTCGGGCAGCGCGTGGTGCGGCTGGACGGGGCGGCGAAGGTCGCAGGCGACTTGTTCGGCGCGGATGTGGTGCCGGAGGGGGCGCTGGTGGTGAAGGCCCTGCGCTCGCCCCATGCCCATGCGGGCTTTGTGATCGGTGACTGGAAGGGCTGGGCCGAGGGGCGCGGCGTGGCGGGGGTGTTCACGGCGGCTGACATTCCGGGGCGCAATGCCTTTGGCGTGATCCCGCCCTTTGCCGATCAGCCGGCGCTGGCGGAAAGTCCCGCTCGGTTCCGCGGCGAGGCGGTGGCTCTGGTGGCCTTTGAGCCTTGGGCCGAGCCTTCGTTGGACGGGTTTCCGGTGGTGTGGGAGGCGTTGGCCGCATTGGTGGACCCGGTGGAGGCCGAGGCGGGGGCGGCGCTGCATCCGGGGCGGCCGGGGAACCTGCTGGTCGAAGGGCGCGTGCGCAAGGGCGATGCGGGCGCGGCGCTGGCGGGATCGGCCTTCGTGGTGGAAGGTGCGGTCGAGACGGGGTTCGTGGAGCATGCCTATATCGAGCCCGAGGCGGGGGCCGCCTGGATGGAGGGCGAGGTGCTGTGCATCCGCGCCTGCACCCAGGCGCCGGTGATGGACCGGGACGATACGGCGCTGGTGTTGGGGCTGGCGGCGGAGCGGGTGCGGATCGTCCCTTCCGCCGTGGGGGGCGGCTTCGGGTCGAAGCTGGACGTGAGCTTGCAGCCGCTGATCGGGCTGGTGACGCTGAAGACCGGGCGGCCCTGCCGGATGGTCTATTCGCGGGGCGAGAGCATGGCGTCGACCACCAAGCGGCATCCGGCGCGGATGCGGGGGCGGATCGGCTGCGATGCCTCTGGCCTTGTGACCGGGGTGGAGTTCGAGGGGATCTTCAACACCGGGGCCTATGCGAGCTGGGGGCCGACGGTGGCGAACCGGGTGCCGGTGCATGTGACGGGGCCGTATTTCACGCCGGCGGTGATTGCACGGGCGCGGGCGGTGCATACGCATGGGCCGGTGGCGGGGGCCTTCCGCGGCTTTGGCGTGCCGCAGGCGGCGATCTGGCAGGAGACCTTGTACGACCGCTTGGCCGACAAGGCGGGCATCGACCGGCTGGAGTTCCGGCTGCGCAATGCGCTGCGCGACGGCCAGGCAAGCGCCACGGGGCAGGTGATGCGGGCCGTGGGGATCGAGGCCTGCCTGAGGGCGCTGAAGCCGCACTGGCTGCGGGCGCGGACGGAAGCGGCCGGGATGCCGGGGCGCGGGGTGGGCGTGGCGTCCTGCTGGTACGGCTGCGGGAATACGGCGCTGCCCAACCCGTCCACCATCCGCATCGGCGTGACCGGGGCGGGCGAGGTGGTGCTGCACCAGGGGGCGACGGATATCGGGCAGGGGTCGAACACGGTGATCGCCCAGATCGCGGCGGAGGCTCTGGGGGTGCCGGTTGGGTGCTTGCGGCTGGTGGGGCCGGATACGGCGCTGACGCCGGATGCGGGCAAGACCTCGGCCAGCCGGCAGACCTTTGTGACAGGGCGGGCGGCCCAGGCGGCGGGGCGCAGCCTGCGGGCGAAGGTGCTGCGGCTGGCCAATGCCGGTGAAGGCGCGCGGATCGGCTTTGGTGGTGGCCAGCTGCGGGTGAGCGAGGGCGGCACGGTGCGGGAGATCGCGCTGGCGGGGCTGCCGGTGGATGGCTTCGGCTATGCCCTGTCGGCGGAGGAAAGCTATGACCCGCCGACGGTGGCGCTGGACGCGGACGGGCAGGGCTCTCCCTATGCGGTCTATGGCTATGGGGCGCAGATGGTGGAACTGGCGGTGGACCCGCAGCTCGGCACGGTAAAGCTGCTGAAGATCACCGCGGCGCATGACCTGGGGCGCGCGATCAACCCGACGCTGGCGGAGGGGCAGATCGAGGGCGGGATCGCACAGGGCATTGGCCTCGCGCTGATGGAGGAATACATCGCCGGGCGGACCGAGAACCTGCATGATTATCTGATCCCGACCACGGGGGATGTGCCGCCGGTGGAAAGCCTTATCCTGGAGGTGCCGGACCCGGAAGGGCCCTATGGCGCCAAGGGGTTGGGCGAGCATGTGCTGATCCCTACGGCCCCGGCGATCCTGAACGCGATCCGCGATGCCACGGGGGCGGAAGTGACTCGCCTGCCGGCGCTGCCGCACCGGGTGCTGGCGGCGATGCGGGAGGCGGGGCGATGACGGTGGCGCGTTTTCTGCGAGAACGCGAAGGATCGTGTTTCCGAGTTTTCGCAGAAGACTCGTTCCGTGGAGTCAGGCCATGACCGAGAAGATCCGCTGCGATGCATGTCCGGTGATGTGCTACATCGCGCCGGGGCAGACCGGGGCCTGCGACCGCTATGCCAATGACAACGGGCGCATCGTGCGCACCGATCCTGTGGTGATGCTGTCCCATGCTCTGGAGAAAGGGGACCGGCTGGTGCCCTTCGCCATGCGCGACTGGGAGGGAGAGGCCTTTCCGGCGGATGTGGTGGTGACGGGGATCGGGTCGGGCACGACCTACCCGGATTTCAAGCCCGCGCCTTTCATCGTGGGCTCTGAAGTCGAGGGCGCCGACATGGTGACGGTCGTCACCGAGGCGATCTTTTCCTATTGCGGCGTGAAGGTGAAGGTGGACACCGACCGCTTCCTGGGCCCCGAGGGCGCGTTGGTGCGGGTGGATGGCGAGCCGGTGGGCCATGTGACCACGGCGGAATATGGCAGCCAGATGCTGTCGATCGGCGGGGTGCATCACCTGACAGGGGGGACCAAGGCCGAGGGTCGGGTGACCTGTGCCGCGATGCTTGCCTTGTGCAACGGCGAGGCTGTGAGCCTGACCATCGACGGCGGATCGACGGTGGTGGCGCAGGCGGGCCAGCCGCCGGTGGTGGACGGCGTGCGCGAGCGCAAGATGCGGGTGGGCTGCGGCTCGGCCACCATCGGCATGTTCGCGGCGCAGTGGCAGGGGCTGGTGGATGAGGTGGTGGTGGTGGACGACCACATCACCGGCGTGGTCAGCGAACACCAGGCGGGCAAGGTGATCGGCTGGCAGCCGACCGGCATCCGCATCAAGGGCCACCGGTCCACGCCGGGGCGGTACTTCCGGGTATCGGAGCCGGGGCTGGGCTGGGGCGGCACGAAGCTGACCGACCCGCTGGAGATTCTGGGCGACTGGCTGCCGGGCAAGGGCGCGCGGCCGGGGCTGACGCTGTTGATGGTGTCGACCACCGGCGAGGATTCGGGGTTCTATGTGCTGGACGAGGCGCTGAAGCCCGTGACTCAGCCGATGCCCGAAAGCCTGCGTGCGACGGTGGCGCTGATCGAGGAGAACTGCGAGCCCTCGCTTTGCACGGTGATGTTCGTGGGCGGCGCGGGCGGGTCGCTGCGTGCTGGGGTGACGCGGAACCCGGTGCGGCTGACCCGGTCGGTGCAGGAGGGGATTACGCGGCTGACCTCGGGCGGGGCGGAGTGCTTTGTCTGGCCGGGGGGCGGCATCACCTTCATGGTGGATGTGACGGCGCTGCCGAAGGGGGCTTTCGGCTATGTGCCGACCCCGGCGCTGGTGGCACCGCTGGAGTTCACCTTGAGCCGGACGGAATACGAGGCGCTGGGCGGTCATGTCGGTGCGATCCGCTCGTTGGACCAAGTGCAGGACGAGGGCGGGGAATATGCGACCGCGGCCCGGGTCGAGCCCTGGCGGAGCGACGGGATATGACGGCGGGCGTCGCAGTCAGGGGGGGCTTCAGCCCCCCTGCGCCTGCCGGGCCAGAGGCCCGTCAGGCTTCTCCCCCAGAGTATTTGGGCAAAGAAGAAACTGGGGTGCAGGTCGGCTGGCTTTCGGGTGGGCGGCTGCATCTGAACCATGGCCCGATCGATCTGGTGATCCGGGCCGAGGGGCCGGGGGCGGCGGCGGCCTATCGGGCGGCGCTGGCCCGGTTCGGCGGGATGCTGGAGGCGCTGGTGGCGGAACTGCCGGCGCTGCGGTCGGGCGCCGGGGTGCCGGTCGAGGGCGATGTGGCGCGGGCGATGGCGGCGGCGGTGGCGCCGTTCCGGCCGGCCTTCATCACGCCGATGGCGGCGGTGGCGGGGGCGGTGGCGGATGCGGTGCTGGCGGCGATGGTCGCGAGTGGGGGGCTGGAGCGGGCCTATGTGAACAACGGCGGCGACATCGCGCTGCACCTTGGCCCTGGTTCGCGGTTCGACGTGGCGATGGCCACGGGCGGGACCGTCGTGCTGCACGCTGGGGACGGGGTGGGCGGCGTGGCGACCTCGGGCTGGCGGGGGCGCAGCCAGTCGCTGGGGATCGCCGATGCGGTCACGGTGCTGGCGCGCACGGGTGCCGAGGCGGATGCGGCGGCGTCGATGATTGCCAATGCGGTGGATCTGCCGGGGCATCCGGCGGTGCGGCGGGTGCCGGCGGTGACGGTGAAGGCGGACAGCGACCTGGGGCAGCGGCTGGTGACGGTGGATGTGGGGCTCCTGACTGCGGGCGAGGTGGCCAAGGCGTTGGCGCGCGGTGCGGATTGCGCGCGCTGCGCGCTGGACCGGGGGCTGATCCTGGGTGCGGCGCTGGTCTTGCAGGGCGAGATGGTGACGGTGGGACGAATGGCGGTTTCGGAAAGGGCGGGCGCATGGATTTCGGCGTGAGGAAGATGGTCGTGCAGGTCGAGGAGATCCGGCACGAAGGTGGGCCGGTCGCGGCGGTGCCGCGGGTCCGGGGCGCCGTGCTGGCTGTGGTGCGCAACCCCTTTGCCGGGCGCCATGAGGCGGAGTTGCAGGGCGCGATGGAGGTGCTGAAGCCCCTTGGGCTGGAGATGACCGACCGGCTGATCGCGGCTTTGGGCGGGCGCGAGGGGATCGACGGCTATGGCAAGGGTGCCATCGTCGGCGAGGGCGGCGAGGCCGAACATGGCGCGATCTGGCATGTGCCGGGGGGCTATTCCATGCGCGAGCGGCTGGGGGAAAGCCGGGCCATCGTGCCTTCGGCGATGAAGGTCGGGGGCATGGGCGCCTCGCTGGATGTGCCCTTGGGCCATATCAACGCGGCCTATGTGCGCAGCCATTTCGATGCGCTGACCATTTCGGTGCCGGATGGCCCGCGGGCGGGCGAAATCGTGCTGGTGCTGGCCATGGCCAAGGGGCCGCGGGTGCATTCGCGCATGGGGGGGCTGGAGGTCTGGCAGATCAAGGGCGAGGACGGGTTGCGGTGAGTGGGCTTGTCGCCGGGGTGGATGTGGGCGGCACATTCACCGACCTGATCGTGCTGGATCCTGCGACGGGGGCGGTGGACCTGGCCAAGGTGCCGACCAGCCTGCCCGACCAGTCGGGCGGGGTGCTGGCGGCTTTTGACGCGGCGGGGGTTGATCTGGCGGCGCTGGACCTGATCGTGCATGGCACGACAACCACGACCAACGCGGTCCTGGAGCGGAAGCTGTCGCGCACCGGGATGGTGACGACCGAAGGCTTCCGCGACGTTCTGGAACTGGGGCGGCGGACGCGGCCGCAAGCCTATGGCATGACCGGGCGCTTCGTGCCGGTGATCCCGCGCGACCTGCGGCTGGAGGTGCCCGAGCGCATGGATGCGCGGGGGCGCGTGGTGACGGCTTTGGACGAGGGCGCGCTGCGGGCGGCGCTGGCGCGGCTGATCGAGGCGGGCTGCGAAAGCCTGGTGATCCATTTCCTGCATTCCTACGCCAATCCGGCGCATGAACTGCGCGCGGCGGAGATCGCGGCGGAAGTCTGGCCCAATCGCCATGTGACCTGCGGGCATGCGCTGTTGTCGGAGAGCCGCGAGTTCGAGCGGGGCGTCACGGCGGCGGTGAATGCGGCGGTGCAGCCCTTGCTGGAGCGCTATGTCGGGCGGCTGGCGGGGGAGCTTTCCGCCCGCGGCTATGGCCGTGACTTGCTGGTGATGAACGGCAACGGCGGCATGGTGACGGCGGGGGCGGTGTCGCGCGAGGCGGTGAAGACGGTGATGTCGGGGCCGGCCTCTGGCGTGATGGCGGCGGTGGCGACGGGGCGGCGGGCCGGAATGCCTGATTTGCTGACCTATGACATGGGGGGGACATCGACCGACGTGGCGATGATCCAGGGCGGTGTGGCGCCGGTCTCGAACGAGATCGAGGTGGAATATGCCATGCCGATCCATGTGCCGATGGTGGATGTGCGCACCGTGGGCGCGGGCGGCGGGTCGATTGCTCGGGTGGATGCAGGGGGGATGCTGCGGGTCGGGCCGGAAAGCGCGGGGTCCTATCCCGGGCCGGTCTGCTATGGGCGCGGGGGCACGAGGGTCACGCTGTCGGATGCGAACCTGATCCTGGGGCGCCTGCCGGCGGCGCGGTTCGGGCAGGCGGCCGAGGCGGCGCGGGCGGCGATGGCGGAGCAGATCGGCGGGCCGCTGGGCCTTGGCGTGGAAGAGGCGGCCGAGGCGGTGGTGCGGATCGCCAACACGCATATGGCGGGGGCGGTGCGGATGGTGTCGATCTCGCTGGGGGCCGACCCGCGGGATTTCGCGCTGTTCGCCTTTGGCGGGGCCGGGCCGTTGCATGCAGTGGCGCTGGCGCGGGAGCTTGCCGTGCCGAAGGTGCTGGTGCCGGCACGGCCGGGGCTGACCAATGCGCTGGGCTGCGTGGTGGCGGACCTGCGGCATGATTTCGTGCGCACGCTGAACCGCCCGCTGGACGGGCTGGACATCGGCGCGGTGCATGAGGTGCTGGCGGCGCAGGAGGCGGAAGGGCGGCGGCTGATCGGGGCCGAGCGCGTGGCGCTGAAGGGCATTCGGGTCGAGCGGTCGGCGGACATGCAGTTCGTGGGGCAGACGCATCTGCTGCGGGTGGCGCTCCCTTCGGGGGTACCCACGCGCGAGGAATTGCAGGCCTTGTTCGAGGCGGCCTATTGGGCGCGGTTCCGGGTGGAACTGCCGGAGATCCGGGCGGCGCTGGTGAACCTGAATACGAGCGTGGTGGGAGAGCGGCCGGAGATGGACCTGTCGCGGCTGATCGACCCGGCGGGGCGGAAGCGGGTGGCGGAGCCCACCGGGATGCGGCGGGTGTGGTTCGGCGGCTGGCACGAGGTGCCGGTCTACTGGCGGGACCATCTTCCGTTGGACTGGTCCGAGGAAGGGCCGATGATCGTGGAACAGATGGACACCACATTGGTGGTGGAACCGGGGTGCCGGGTGTCCGGCGATGCGGACGGGAACCTGATCGTGGAGGTCCTGGTATGACGGGGGTGTGCGGTGGGACTGCCCCTCACCCCGACCGTCGGAGCAATGCCGCGACCCCCCGAGGGGATAGGGGGAGATGGCGCGGGGTGATTGCCGGTGTGCTCTTCCTGGGGAGCGCGGGGCCGGCCTGGGCAGAAGTCTGCGACAAGGTGACGGAAGGCTGGGATTCGGCCGATGGTCCCGTGGGCTTCTGGGGGGAGGCGCTGTCGTGGCTTCTGTCCATTCCCGGCATCTTTCTCCTTTGCCTTACGCTTGCTGTGATGCTGGTCGGATGGCGCTGGTTGTTGTTGGGGGCGGCGATCCTGCCGCTTGGCTTCGCGATTCTTCTTTTGATCGGGAGCGACAACGAGGTCATGCGCTTTGCGATGGATGAGGGTTGCGTCGGCCCCGTGGCAGGCGCCATCGCGCCCTTCGCTCTGATGTGCTCGGTCCTGTTTGCAATGGGCCTGAAACCAAACCTCCTTTCGAGGCAGCGTCCATGATCGACCCCGTCACCCTGGCCGTCATCCATGCCGGCTTGAGCCAAGTCTGCGACGAGATGGACCTGACCTTTTCACGCGCGGCCTTCTCGCCGGTGATCGCCGAGGCCGACGACCGGTCGGACGGCATCTATTCCGCCGTGGATGGCTCGCTGATCGCGCAGGGCTCGCGCGGGTTGCCGGTTTTCGTGGGCACAATGCAGTTTTCCACGCGCCACATCGTCGAACGGATCGCCAGCGGCGAGACGGCGGCGCCGGAGCCCGGGGATATCTACATCGTCAACGACCCTTATCTGGGCGGCACGCATCTGATGGATGTGCGCTTTGCCATGCCTGTGTTCCGGGGCGGGCGCATCTTCTGTTGGTTGTCGAACACCGGGCATTGGCCGGATACGGGGGGCGCCGTGCCGGGAGGATTCTCGGCCAGCGCGATCAGCGCGGAACAGGAGGGGCTGCGGCTGCCGCCGGTGAAGCTGTTCAAGAAAGGCGTGCTCGACCACGAAATCTGGGCGATCATCCGGTCGAACATCCGCGTCAGCGAACAGCGCATCGGCGATGTGAAGGCGCAGGCCTCGGCCCTGCTGGTGGGCGAGGCGCGACTCGGCGCGTTGATCGACCGCTATGGCGAAGGCTTGGTCGAAGAGGCCATCGCGGCGATGCGGGGCATCGCGGCGCGGCAGATGCGGGCGATGATCGGGCTGATCCCCGAAGGGACCTACCCCGCGCAGGCGGTGGTGGACAGCGATGGCGTGGTGAATGAACCCTTGTTCATAAACCTGTCGGTGACGCGGGCGGGCGAGGTTCTGGTCTTCGATTTCACCGGGTCATCCGCGCCCTGCATGGGGCCGATGAACTCGGTCCGCGCCACCACGCTGTCCTCGGTCTACCTGGCGGTGCGGCATGTCTTCCCCGATGTGCCGCTCAGCGCCGGGGCCTTCGAGCCGCTGGAGGTGCGCGGGATCGAGGGGACGTTCCTGGATGCGCAGTATCCCCGGCCGGTCAGCGGCTGTGCGGCCGAGGTGAGCCAGCGCATCGCCGAAGCGGTCTTCGCGGCGCTGGTGCAGGCGATTCCCGACCGCGTGACGGCGGCGCCGGCGGGGACCAGCGGAAACTTCGGGCTGGGCGGTACCGACCCCGAGACCGGGGCCGGCTATGTGATGTACCAGATTTCCGGCGGCGGCTATGGCGGCAATGCCGACCACGACGGGTTGTCGAACGGCTGTTCGACCATCGGCATTTCCAAGGCACCGCCGGTCGAGATCATGGAGCAGAAGTTCCCGGTGTTGTACCGGCGCTATGCGCTGCATGAAGGTTCTGGCGGGGCAGGGTTGCACCGCGGCGGGTTCGGGCTGGACTATGAGATCGAGCTTCTGCGCGGCACGGCGCGGGCGTCCTTCGTGATGGATCACGGGCGGGTGGGGCCGCAGGGAGTGTTGGGTGGCGGCGACGGCGCGGTGAACCGCGTCGAGGTGGTGCGCGGCGGCGAGACCTGGGTGCCGCCGCATCTGTCGAAGGCGCAGGACGTGGAACTGCGCCCCGGCGACCAGGTGCGGGTGCGCACGCCGGGTGGCGGTGGCTATGGCGACCCGATGGCGCGCGATCCGGCGCTGGTGGCCGAGGATGTGCGGCTAGGGCGTTATTCTGCGGAGGAGGCCGCGCGGCTCTTCGGTTGAGTCACTCGGCGGCGAGACGGGGGTGCAGCAGCGACGAGAAGAGCCGCGCGGCCCCGCCTTCGGCATGGATGAGGCGGCCACGGGAGATCGTCGCTTCGACCCGGCGGGTTCCGGCGTGGACGATGGTGAGGTCGGCCCGGCAGCCGGGTTCGATGCGGCCCCGGTCAGGCAGGCGCAGGATCTCTGCCGGGCCCGAGGAGACCAAGCCCCAGGCCCTGGGCAGCGACATGACGCCCCGGTCGGCAAGGGCGAAGACCGCGGCGGCCAGATCCTGCGGCCGCCCGGCCGAGGCAAGGGCCGTGACCAGACCATCGGATGCCAGAACCGCGTGCAACGCCCCGGCCAGGACGGCCGGTGCCGAAAGCACAACGGGGCACATCATGGCGCGTGCGGCGGCGGCCGCGCGGCGGCTGGCCGGGAACATCGCCAGGCGTGCACCGATCATCGAATGGCGTTCGCGGACCTCGCCATCGGGGTCGGCGCGGGTGCCGTAGATCACACCAAACTCGTCGAAGGCCTCGGCGAGCGAACAGAGATGGCGCGGAAGCTCGTTGCGCCGGCGTTCGGTGGTGGAGATGCGGTCCGCGAAATCTGCCGGGTCGTGGCCGAGGTCACGGGCGTAGGAGTCGAAATGGCCGGGGGCATCCGCCGCCTCGAGCGCCGCGTTGAGACCGTTGGTGAAGGTGACAAGGCTGATGCGGTTGCGCCGCACGGCCTCGACCAGGGGGGCGGCCTCGTCGAAGAGGTGCATCTCGACATCGAGGTGCAGGCGCAGGTCGGTGTGCATGGCCAGCCGGTGCGCGGCAGCGCGGCGCAGGCGGGCCTCGACCGCCGCGGCGTCATCGGGGCCATTCGGCCAGCGCCAGTCGAGCGTGAGGCAGGCGGTGGTGACGCCGGCGCCTGCGGCGGCAAGGTCGGTGGGCTCTGGTTCCGGGCCGCCGGCGTGCAGGTCGATGAGACCTGGCAGCACGACGTAGCCCGAGAGATCGATTTCAGGCAGCGGGCCACGCGTTATCCTTCCCTCGGCGATGGCGACCGAGCGGCACTGGAACTGGCCGTCACGCAGCACGTCTGCGCCGGTGAGCCGGATCGGGGGCAGCGGGTGGATCATCTGTGGGCTGCTCGCATGAATCGTTGCTTTGTGGATAACCCACGGCTGCAACGTGGCTGTGACAGTGTGGGGTGCTTGCCGGGCGGGCGGGGGGGGGCTAGGCAGGAGGAAACTGCGGAGATCGGGAACGATGCTGAGCGCCTATCGGGTCGCATCCGGCCGACTGGAGAAGATGGCGCCGGGAGAGGCGCTGGACGAGGCGATCTGGATCGACCTCTGGCGGCCGCTGCCCGCGCAGGTCGCGGCGGTGCAGGCGCTGGGCCTGATCGTGCCCACGCGCGAGGATATGGAAGAGATCGAGCTTTCAAGCCGACTCTACCACGAGGGCGGGTATGATTTCATGACTGTGGTGCTGCCCGGCGTGACGCCCGACGGGGAGCAGGTGTCGGGGCCGGTGTGCTTTATCCTTGGGCCGGCGCGCATGGTGACGGTGCGGTTCCATGCGCCGCGGCCGTTCGAGACCTATCCGTCCCGGGCCGACAAGACTCCGGTCGGCTGTGCCGGGCCGGACCGGCTGTTCCTGGGGCTGGTGGACGAGGTGGTCGGGCGGCTGGCGGATCACCTGGAGACGGCGGGGCATGGGCTGGACGAGGTGACGCGGACCGCGACCGATGCGCGCACGGCGCTGCGCGGCCCTGTGCTGGAGGCGGCGCTGGCGCGGGTGGGCCTGGAGGGCGAGCGCATCTCGCGCGTGCGGCTGGGCTTGCTGACGATCCAGCGGATGCTGGGGTTCCACGCGCTGCAACTGGGCGAGTCGAAGCAGGACCATACGATGAAGGCCATGCTGAAGGGCCTGAACCGGGATGTGCAGGCGTTGGAGGTCCATGCGGATTTCCTGTCGGCGCGGGTGGGGCTGGCGACCGACACCACGCTGGGCATGATCAACCTGAGCCAGAACGCGACGGTGCGGATCGTGTCGGTGGTTGCGGTGCTGTTCCTGCCACCGACACTGATCGCTTCGGTCTATGGCATGAACTTCCAGTTCATGCCCGAACTGGCGGAGGCCTGGGGCTATCCGGTGGCGTTGGTTCTGATGTTCGCCTCGGCGCTGGGAACCTGGGCCTATTTCAAGTGGCGGGGCTGGCTGTGAGCGGGTGGCGCCGGACCAGGCGGAAGCGGCGGTCCGGGCCTTCGGCCAAGAGGCAGAGCGCGTCGATCCGGTAGGGGCGCGGCGCAAGCGCGGCGAGGCGCGGCGCCAGGATGGCGGCGACGGTGGCGGCAGGCTCGGGATCGAGCGGGCCGGTCAGCGTCATGTGGAAGCGGAATTCCTCCATCACATAGGGATAGCCCCAGCGGTCGAGCAGGCTGCGCTGGTTTGGCGTGAGCCGGTCCGGGCGGCGGCGCGCGATGTCGTCGGGGGTGAGCGGCGCGCGGAAGCAGTCGAGGGCGGCCACGCAGCGGGCGGCGAGGTCCTGCAGCGCGGCGGAGGGATCGGCGGGGGTCAGCGCGAGGAATCGGCCGATGGGCGTGAGCGCGAGGCCCGTGAGCGTGACGGGCGCGAGTTGGGAGGCGAGGTCGGCAAGGGATGAGTCCAGGGCTTGGGGCGTGGTGCCGGGGGCAAGGCGGAACGGCGCCTTGAGCGTTGCGTGAAAGCCGTAGCGCCGGGGTTCGTCGGTGATCTGGGCGCGAGGCAGGGGAAGCGGCGGAAGGTCGGGGGCGGGCGGTTCGCGCCCGGTTTCGGCATCCCATCCAAGCCATGCCGATGAAAAGGCGGAGAAATCCGGATCGGATGGCAGGTGGTAGACGGCGTAGCGCAGAGGTGTGGTCAAGTCGGATCTCCGGGGCGGGCAAATGGTCGCGCGGCGCACGATGCGCCGCAAGCGTGAATGAAAGCCGTGACCTTTTCGCGAAGCGTGAAACGCATTGACGGAGGATTCACGGCACTGTTGCGAGGAGAGGGGCAGGCTGACTGCAAGTTGGACGCCGTTCATGGGATCACACAACTATGTCACTGGAACCGAACTTCGTCACATCGCTCTGCCTGCGGTTCACTGCTCCCTGTTCCTTCGCAGGCGACCTGGCGCCCGTCCTTGCCCGAGGCCTCGGCTTGTCCCCCGCCGAGGTCCAAGTGACCCAAGGCGGGACGGGCGTCCTTTTCCCAGGTTCACAGGTGCGGCCGGAGCGGGCCGCCGCTCTGGCCCGGGCCTTTGGCCTGGACGTGGTTATGCCGGACACGCCCTTGCGGCTTTCGCTGGCTTTCCTGCCCCGGCCCGGGGCGAGGGCGGAGGCGCTGGCCTGCTGGCTGGCAGGCGTGACAGGGCTGGAAGCCGAAAGGCTGGGACGGCGGCTGCGCCGGCCAGGCGGGGCGCTGTTCCGCGACCTTCCGACAGCGCAGGCACTGGACTGGCAGACGGCCTGCCGCGACCGGCGCGACCTGGACGTGGAGGTCTCGGATGGCAGGGCGGCGGTCTATGACCTGTTCGGCCCGATTTCCCTGGGCCTTGCGACCGACCTGCGCATTCTGGGGCTGACGGGCTGCGCCGTCACCGGCGCGCGTGCTGCTGCACTGGATTCGCGCATGGCGCGATGGCTGGAGCGACGGCACGGCAATGTGGCCCTGGACCGCGCCTTCCAGCGGTTCGATCTGATGCTTCTGGGTTGCGGGCGCCTGAAACCGCGCGAGGTGGCCGATTTCCTTTGCCTGCGCACCGGTCTGGGCATAAGCGAGATTTGCGGCGCCTCGGCGCTGCGGCCGCTGCGGATCGAGCTTGGTCTGCCGCGCGAGACCGCGCTGCGGTTCCAGGCGGATTACGCCCATATCGGATTGCCGGTGGCGTTGCGGCTGGCCGATTGCCGGGAGGCTTGATCGGCGCCGCGCGCTTGGGCAGCATGGTGCCATGCAGTTTCGGCGTTTCGTTCAGTGCTTCTTGATCTGGCTGATGCCCACCCTGGCTGCGGCGGAGGTGTCGGGGCAGGACACGATCATGTCGGAAGCCTTTGTGGCGGCGCAGGTGGCCAGCACCTCGCAGGCCGGGGCGGCGCTGCGGCAGATTTCGGTTCGAGAGGCGGCGGGCGATGGCGTCCTTGCGGGCCTCGTGAAAGAGCGCCAGGCGCTGCAGGACCGGTATCGGCGGGTGCAGACCAGCCTGATGGCCCCCAGTGCCGACCGGGTGGCGCTGGCTGGCGAGGGCGATGAACTGGCGGCGCAGATCGCGGCATTGGACCGGCGGATCGCCGCGGAGTATCCCGACTTCTCGGCCTTGACCAAGCCGGCGGCCTTGTCGGTTGCAGATGTGCAGGCGGTGCTGCGCCCCGACGAGGCGCTTGTGCTGACCTTCACCGGCGAGGAGACGACCTTTGTCTGGGCGATCTCGAAGCAGCGGGCGGGCTGGCTTTCTGTGGCAGCCGGGCAGCCCTTGCTGGACCAGGTGGTCAGCGAGTTGCGGCTGGGGCTTGATCCATCGGCCGTGACCCGCGGTGCGGCCGCCCTGGACGATGCCGAAGCGCCAGCTTCGGGCAGAACCGGCTTTCGACGTGATCTGGCCGAGCGGCTTTATGGCTATCTGTTGCGACCGTTGGAGCCGGTGATCGGCCCGGCTGGCACCCTTTATGTGGTGACGGATGGGCCGCTGACGAGCCTTCCGTTTTCGGTACTGGTGACCGAGCCGCCGATTGGCGAGGACGATGACCCGGCAGCCTTGCGGGCGACGAAATGGCTGATCCGCGATCATGCGCTGGTGACGCTGCCATCGGTGGATTCGTTGCGGCTGATCCGGTCGCTTCCGCCGCTGCCAAGCTCGCCGCGCGAGTTCCTCGGCTTCGGTGACCCGGCGCTTGAAGGTGGCACGACGCTGGCGGCCCTGTCGCGCGGGGCGGGGGTCATGCGCTCGGGCATGGCGGATGTGACGCAGCTTCGCGCGCTGCCGCCGCTGCCGCAGACGCGGACCGAGCTTCTGACGATTGCGGCAACCCTTGGCGCGCCGGAAAGCGACGTGCGGTTGGGGCCGACGGCCTCGGAGGGGGCAGTGAAGTCGATGGACCTGAAAAGCGCCCGCGTGCTGGCGTTCGCCACCCATGGGCTGCTTTCGGGCGAACTTGAGGGATTGACTGAGCCCGCGCTTGTGATGTCGCCGCCGGACCGACCGTCCAAGGCAGATGACGGGCTGCTGACGGCTTCGGAGATCTCGGGCCTGACGTTGGCGGCGGAGTGGGTGCTTCTGTCGGCTTGCAATACCGCGGGCGGTGAGGGACCGGGGGCCGAGGGGCTTTCCGGTCTGGCGCGGGCCTTCCTGTTTGCGGGGGCGCGGTCGATCCTGGTCTCGCATTGGCCGGTGCGCGACGACGCGGCGGCCCGGCTGACGACCGACACGTTCCGTGCTCTGACCGAGGGGCGGGCCGACACGAAGGCCGGGGCCTTGCGGCTGGCCATGTTGGAGCTGATGGATGATCCGCGCGACCCGAGCCTGGCCGCCCCTTCGGCCTGGGCGCCCTTCGTGCTGGTGGGGGATGGCGGATGATCCGGGGGCTTGCGCTGTGGCTTGTGCTGGCGCTGCCGGTGGTGGCGACCGAGTTGCCGGACCCGAACGAGATCCTTGACCGGGCGGTGAGCCTGTCGGCCGAGGACGACTTCGACGGGGCCTACGAGGTCTTGGCCCAAGGCTTGCAGGCCGCGCGCAATGCGGGCGATCTGTCCCCCGACTGGGGCATCGTCTTTGCCGTGATGGCGGACACGGTGCGCAATGTGCGCGAGAATCCGGCCTATGCGCTGATGCTGGCCGAGGAGGGCCTGGCGGTTGTGGCACCGAATGCCGCTGACGCGCAGGACGTGATCGCCATCCTGAACACGTCGCGCAGCTATGCGCTGGCCGACATGGGTCGGATGGAGGAGGCGGCAGCCGTGGGCCGGATGGCCGAGCCGCTGCTGCGTGCGGGCATGGGCGACAAGGTGGCGGATGATTACCTGCGCGAGATTGCCGCCTGGGAAGCCGGGGCGACCACTAAGGAAAGCGGTGTGTCGCCGATGGCTCTGGCCGAACGGTCGCGCAAGGATGCGGCCGCGGCGCTGGACGAGGGAGATTATGCGCGCGCCCTGACCCTTGCCGCGCAGGCAATGCTGCCGGTCAATTCGGGCCTGCCGCAGGGGGAGGTGTTCCTCAGCAATGCCGATGCCATGCGGATGACGGGGCGGGCGTTGTATGGCATGGGCCGCAAGGAAGAGGCGCTTGATGCGCTGTTGCAGGCGGCGAGCCTGGCCTTCGAACCAGGCTGGGACGAGCTGGAGGTGCCCGTCTTCTTCGTGAAGGTCGAGGGGGCCGAAGAACAGCTGACCGACCTGATGATCTGGCTGGCGCGCACCCTGATGGACGTGGGCGGCGACGATCAGGACTATCTGCTGTTGGCCGGGCGCATGGCCGACATGGCCGGCCGCATGACCCCGACGGGGCCGTCATCCTTTACCACGGCCTATCTGCGCAGTTCACTGGCGACGAGACTGGGCAAGCCCGAGCGTGCCGTCGCCGAATTGACGGCGATGGCGGCGAAGGCGCGGGCCGAGGGGATGGAGGACTATGCGCTTCTGTCCGAGTTCTATGTACAGACCCTGACGGATGCCAATGTCGGTGCGGTCGAAGAGATGGACACCGACGCGCTGATCGCGGCGGCGACAGCGGCCATCGACCACGCAAGGGCCAACCCGGCCTCGATCATCGATCCGGGCTTTGTCGCGGGCGAGACGGCGGGGTTCCTGATCCTGACCGAGCGCACGGACGCGGCGCTGGAATTCGCGCGGCAGGCGTTTCAGGCGCGGGTGGACTGGTTGGCGGCCTCGGGTTCGGCCGGTCTGGGTGAAGACGCCTACCGGCGCAACACGCGCAGCCTGGCCGAGACGCTGTTGCAGGCAGCAAGTCGCAAGGATGGAACGCAGCCGGGCGCGGTCTGTTCCGATGTAGAGGGGGTGGGCTGTGTCATCATTGTGGAAACCCCCGCCAATTCACCGGGTTAAGCTCGCGTAAACGCTGGTGTGGCAAGCTTGGCCCCGGGTGTGAGACTAGGGTGACGGGATGGCAGGGCAGGCGAATGCCGCGCCGGTCATCATCAAGCGCAAGAAGGTCATTGTCGTCGGCGGCCACCACGGAGGGGCGTGGAAGGTTGCCTATGCCGACTTCGTCACGGCGATGATGGCCTTCTTCATGTTGATGTGGCTGCTGAACGCGACGACGGAAAAACAGCGAAAGGGGATCGCGGACTATTTCAACCCCACGGTGCCGATAAACCGCATATCCGGCGGGGGCGACGGGGCATTCTTCGGTGATTCCGTTCTATCGGAACAGACCTACGCACAGAACGGCACGGGCTCCTCTGCCTCGCTGCCGACGGAGGACCGGAAGGCGCGCGGGGATGCGGCGGGCGGTCCAAAGGAAGCCCGCGCAGAGGAACTGCGCGTGATGGCCGAGGTCGAGAAGGCGCTGGCTGGGCATTCAGGGGAAAGCATGACGATGCAGCGCCTGCTGCGGCATGTGGTGACGCGCGTGTCGGACGAAGGGCTGGTGATCGAGCTGTACGATTTGCCGGGGGCGCCGCTGTTTCTGGGCGATACGGCCAATCCGGCGCCGGTTGCGGAAGCCTTGTCCGGTGTTCTTGCCGATGTGCTGGCGCGGGCGACCAACAAGGTCGCGGTGGCGGGCCATGTGCGGGCCTATCCGATGCCGCTGGCGGTAAGCCCGGTTTGGGATCTGTCCACCGAGCGGGCGCAGGCGGTGCACCGGCTGATCGCCACAGCGGGGCTGGATGGGGGGCGGTTCGAGCGCGTGACCGGCTATGCCGACCGAAAGCCTGCCACTGCTGACCCGACCGCGCTGCGCAACAATCGCATCGAGGTCGTGCTGCTGCGCAAGGACACCTGACGCCATTAGGAGAATCTTAGTCGTGGGGGCGCAGGGTCGCCGTATCGGGAATCGATGCTGCAGAAAGGCGCTCCCCATGACGATTTCCTCTTCCCTCAGTGCGGGTGTGGCCGGACTGTTTGCCAATGCCACGCGCCTGGCCACGATTTCGGACAACATCGCCAACTCTGGCACATATGGGTACAAGCGCGCCCAAGCCGATTTCTCCAGCATGGTCATCAATGATGCGCACGGAGCCGGCGTCTATTCCGCGGGCGGCGTTCGTGCCACCACCAGCCGTCTGATCGAAGAGCGGGGATCTCTGATCGGTACCGCGAACGCGCTGGACCTGGCGATTTCCGGGCGCGGGATGTTGCCGGTGATGCGCGACACGGGCCTTGGCCTTTCCGTGGGCGACCAGCCGTTGACGCTGACGCGCACGGGTGCCTTTCGCACCGATGCGGAAGGGGTTCTTCGCACCGAGACAGGTCTTGTCCTCCTAGGCTGGCCGGCCAATGCGGATGGTACGATCCCGGTCAATCCGCGCGATTCACAGACCGGGCTGCAGCCCGTGGTGATTAACGCCAACCAGACCTCCGGCGATCCGACCACGGCCATCAAGCTGGGTGTTAACCTGCCCGCCACCGAGACGGATGCGGGCGCATCAGGCGACGCCCTTCCCCTTTCGGTTGAGTACTTCGGCAACCTCGGCACATCGGAATCGCTGAACATTACCTTCACGCCGACCGTGCCCAGCTCGGGCAGTTCCAACGAATGGACCATGGTGATCCGCGATTCCGCCCAGGACGGTGCGGTCATAGGCGAGTACACGCTGACTTTCGATGACAGCCGGGGTTCGGGCGGCACGCTCGCTTCGGTGACCACGGTGTCGGGTGGCGCCTACGACGCCACGACAGGCGAACTGGCGCTGACCGTCGGGGGCGGCCCGCTTTCGATGATGATCGGCAAGCTGGGGGACCAGACCGGTCTGACGCAACTGTCCGACAATTTCGCGCCGGTCTCGATCACCAAGGACGGCTCGCCGGTGGGCAACCTGACGGCGGTGGAGGTGGACGAGTCCGGCTATATCATGGCGACCTATGACACCGGCTTCATCAAGCGAATCTACCAGATCCCCCTGGTGGACGTGCCCAACCCGAACGGACTCGTCTCTCTCTCGGACCAGACCTACCAGATCTCGCAGAGCTCGGGCTCGTTCTATCTGTGGGACGCCGGCACCGGGCCGACCGGCACGGTACAGGGCTTCGCCCGTGAAGGTTCGACAACCGACGTCGCCGCCGAGCTGACGAACCTGATAACCACGCAGCGCGCCTATTCCTCGAACGCGAAGGTCATCCAGACCGTCGACGAGATGCTCCAGGAAACTACGAACATCAAGCGATAGGGGGCGTGAATGAGCCTGACGGCCAGCCTGACCAGCGCATTTTCCGGGTTGGCGGCCCTGTCGCGGATGACAGAGGTCGTGTCCTCCAATGTCGCCAATGCCCAGACTGCGGGCTATGTCCGCCGCGAAGCTGTGCTGAGCTCACGCGGAGCGGATGGGTCGGGTGCGACGGTGCGTGTGTCGGACCTGCGCCGCGATGTGGACCGTGCGCTTCTGGCCGACCGTCGCAGCGCGGATGCCGGGGCGGGTGCCAGTGGGCGCATCGCCGATTTCGGACTGGCGATGGAGAATGCGATTGGCGGCGTGACCAGCACCGGCTCGCTGACCGACCGGATCGCGAAGCTGGAGGCGGCGCTGATCACGGCAGCCGGTCAGCCGGAGAGTGACAGCTTTCTTGGCAATGCCGTCACGGCCGCGCGCAAGCTCGTTTCGCAGATCTCTTCGGCCGCAAAGGCTGCCCAGGCCGAGCGGATATCGGCTGATGCCCGGATCGCTCAGGGCGTCGACAAGCTGAACGCGGGCCTGCGACAGGTGGCGGATCTGAACGAACGCATCCGGACGCTGACCACGGCGGGTCGCGACGCGACAGGGCTGATGGACGAACGCCAGCAACTGGTGGACCAGATGGCCGAACTGGTACCGCTGCGTGAAGTCGAGCGCGCCGACGGACAGCTTGCGCTGTTCACGACGGGTGGGGCGGCGCTTCTGGATGGCCGGCCGGCGGAGTTTGGCTTTACGCCTACCGCGCAGATCACACCGGACATGACTTTGGCGAGTGGTGCGCTTTCCGGGCTGAAGCTGGACGGCGTGGCGATCAACATGGCGAATGGCGCGGGTCTCATGTCCGGCGGAACACTGGCGGCCGATTTCGCCATTCGCGACAAGCTTGGGCCGGAGGTCCAGGCGCGGATGGACGGGCTGGCGCGCGATCTGGTCGAGCGATTTTCTTCCAGCACTGTCGACCCTAGCCTGGGGGCGGGGGATCCGGGCCTGTTCACCGATGCCGGGGCAGCACTTGACCCAATGGCCGAGACTGGCCTGGCGCAACGGCTTGCCGTGAATGCGGCCGTCGATCCGGAACAGGGCGGCGCCGTTTGGCGGCTGCGCGACGGCATCAACGCCACGGCTCGAGGGGCTGGGGGCGATGCACGGCTCTTGACGGCGCTGTCAGGCGTCTTGACAGATCAGCGCCCCACCGGCTCATCTGCCTATTTGGCCGGGCAAAGGAGCTTTTCGGCCTTGGGCGCGACCCTTGTCTCGCTGACGGCGGATGACCGTCTGGCGGCAGAAGAGGACGCGGTGGGGGCTGCCGCACGTCTGTCGACGCTGAAGGAACTGGAATTGCAGGGCGGCATCGATACCGACCGCGAAATGCAGGACCTGCTGGCCATTGAACAGGCCTATGGCGCCAATGCGCGGGTTGTGCAGACCGTGGACGAGTTGATCCGGATGCTGCTGGGGCTGGGCGCATGAGGTCGATAGGCTTTGGTGATGGTGCAACCGCAGCAGCCCTGCGGCGGCTGACCAGCGCCACAAAAGGCGACATCGAGCGGTTCGCGACGGAATCGGTGACCGGTCTCGCGCGCGATCCTGCGGCCCATCTTGGCGGTGATCTTGGCCCCCTGGCTGGACTTCAGGCCGACTTGGCACGGCTTGGGGCCTGGAAGACGAACATCGCGACAGCCGGCATCACCGCCCGGACAATGCAGACCGCGCTGGACAAACTGGACTCTTCTGCCGCGAGCTATGCGACATCGCTTCTTAGCGCGGCCGGGGCCGCCCAACCGACCGAGTTCGCGGCCACGGTTGGCGAGGGCGAGGACCGGTTCGAGGCGGCGATCTTGGCGCTGAACACGAGGATCGGCGACCGATCGATCTTTGCCGGTGTTCAGGTTCAGGGCGCGGCCACGACCAGCGCCGACGCCATTCTGGACAGGCTGGAACTGCTGGTTTCCATGCTCTCCGGCGCGGATGAGGTGGAGGCGCTGGTGAACGACTGGTTTGCGGATCCGTCCGGCTTCGCGACTGAGGCCTATCTTGGGGGCGAAGCGTCGGCGCCCGTGCCGATCGGGACTTCGGGCACGGCCCGGCTGGAGGTGACGGCCGCCGATCCGAAGATGCGGGGCACCTTGGCGGGGCTTGCCATGGCGGCCCTCTTGCAGCGCGGCGTATTGGCCGAGTCCGACGTGGCCAGGACCGATCTGGCCAAACGCGCGGGCGAGCAACTGATCGGAGAGCAGACCTCGCGCACGGCGCTGGCTGCGGAGCTGGGCATCGCCGAGGCTGCGATCGCCGAGGCCGCGATCGAGGTTGGGGCGGGTATCTCTGCTACGGAAATTGCGCGGGCGGGGCTGATCGCGGTCGATCCCTATGAGACAGCGACGCGGCTGCAGTCGGCGCAGAGTCAGTTGGAAACGATCTATGCCATCACGGCGCGGCTGTCGCGCTTGAGCCTCGTGGATTACCTGGGATGATGCGGCTTGCACTTCTTTGCTTGTTTCTGGCGGCGCCGGTGGCGGCCTCGCCGGTGCGGATCAAGGACCTCGTTGATTTCGACGGCGTGCGGGGAAATGACCTCGTGGGCTATGGCCTGGTTGTCGGGCTGGACGGTACAGGGGATGGCTTGCGCAACTCGCCCTTTACCGAGGAGATGATGGCCAACTTGCTGGAACGGCTGGGCATCAACGTGGAGGGAGAGAACATGCGTCCGCGCAACGTGGCGGCCGTGTTCGTCACCGCCGATCTGCCACCCTTTGCCCGGACGGGGAGCCGCATTGATGTTACGGTGTCGGCCATTGGCGATGCGCAGAGCCTGCTGGGCGGAACACTGGTCATGACTCCGCTCAACGGTGCGGACGGTCAGATTTATGCCGTGGCCCAGGGCGCCGTCATCGCGGGAGGTGTGTCTGCAGAAGGCGAGGCCGCAAGCGTTACTCAGGGCGTGCCGACGGCGGGCATGATCCCCTCGGGCGCTCGGGTCGAACGTGAGGTCGACTTCGACTTCTCGGCACTTTCCGTGTTGCGGCTTGGCCTGCGAACGCCGGACTTTACCACTGCCGCACGCATTGAGGCGGTGATCAACGCCGCCTTGGGACGGCGGGTCGCCGTCATGACGGATGCCGGCACGGTGACGCTGGATCTGGGTGAGGGCCGCCTCGGATCCCCGGCACAGATCATGGCGCGCATCGAATCCCTTCCGGTCGAGCCCGAAGCCCGGGCCCGCGTGGTTGTGGACCAAAGGTCAGGCACGATCGTCATGGGTGCGGACGTGCGAATCTCGGCCGTTGCCGTTGCACAGGGCAGTCTGACCCTGACGGTGGAGGAGGCGCCAATGGTTGTGCAGCCCAATCCCTTCGCGGATGGTCAGACCATGGTGGTGCCCCGCACCTCCGCCGGGATCGAGCAGACCGGGGCAGGTTTGGCCCAGCTGCCTTCCTCGACTTCACTTTCGGATGTGGTGGCGGGGCTCAACGCCCTGGGGGTCACGCCGCACGACATGATCGATATCCTCAAGAGCATACATGCGGCAGGCGCCCTGCACGCCGAGTTCGTCGTGAACTGACAGGCGGCACTGGCTTGATGTGCGCCCGCAGAAGTGGGCCGGGACATGAAGGAGGCGAGGCCCGGTTGACATCGGAAAGGCCGGGATGTGCTACGGCATCGAGCGACGTTCGGACAGGTATTCCAGCTACATGTAGCTGCGTACCAGGGCGCCCGAAATCAGGCTCCAGCCATCTGCGACCACGAAGAAGGCAAGCTTGAACGGCAAGGAAACCACGGCCGGCGGCACCATCATCATGCCCATGGACATGAGGACCGCGGAAACAACCAAGTCTATGATAAGAAAAGGCAAATAGACAAGGAAGCCGATTTCGAACGCGCGCTCTATCTCGGAGAGGATGAAGGACGGGATCAGAAGCGAAAGTGGCGCTTCGGCTAATGAGGCTGCCGGTCCGGGCCTTAGCGCAGCCAGAGTGGCGAAGGTGTCGGGGTCGACCCTGGCAGACATGAAGCCGCGGAACGGCTGCAGCGCTGCAAGCAAAGCCTGGTCGGTGGGCATCTCGTCCCGGCTGAGCGGTCCAAGTCCTGCATTCCAAGCCTCTGTGAAGACAGGATCCATGATGAACCATGTCAAGAAGAGCGCGAGGCTGACGATCAGCATGTTTGGAGGCGCTTGTTGCAGCCCGATGGCCTGCCGCAGGATCGACAGGACGGTCACGATGAAGGGAAAGCACGTGATCATCACGACGAGGCCAGGCGCTAGGCCCAGCACCGTGATGAGGAGGATGAGTTGGACCGAGCGACCGGCGAGGGACGCGCCCTCGCCCAGGTCAACTGTCACCTGCTGGGCAAGGGCCGGCGCAGCCGATAGCAGGGCGATGACAAACAAGGCGCTGGTGAGACCGCGGCGCATCAGAGCCCGCCGCGCAGATTGGCGACCTCGGTCAGCCGAACCGCGAGCATTCCGGCTTGGTCGCCATCGAGCTCCTGCAGTTCTCCGCGGGCGATCAGCCTGTCGCCCACATAGAGTTCGACCGGATCGTCGACGCGGCGGTCGAGCGGAAGGACGGCATCGCGACCAAGTTTCAGGAGGTCGCGTACGAGGGGCCGGGCTTTTCCAACCGAGATGGTGATCTCGATCGGCACCTGAGAGAAGGGGTTGATGCTTGGGCCGTCATCCATGCTGGATTTCCTTTTCGGCAAGGTCGAAGAAGTCATGGACCGCGGTCGCGATCTCGGCGACGGCACGATCCAGATCCACAAGCACCTCTTCGGTGCCTAGACGGATGTAGACCTGACCCTCGCTCAGGGTCGGTTCTTCCTTGAGTTCGAGTGGCAACCCGGTGATTTGTCCGAGGAGCGTTTCGACCGCTGGGCGTGCGGCGGGGTTCAGCATCAGGGCAACCGGCTGCTCGGCCAGGCTTTCGGCAAGCGGCATCAGGGACTCGAGGACGAGCGGCGCCAGAGTCGCGCGGGCCACTTCCGGCAGGAGGCGCGAAACGATCTGGAGCAGAAGTGGCTTGAGCGCCGAAAGCACGTGAACGCGCGCTTCGTGATAGGTGAAACCGAGAGATTGCAGATGGCGGGCAAGGTCGGTCCGAATCCGCGCCTGGTCATCCGCCTGAGACGCGGCGGCATCTTCCCAGCCCGCGGCGTAGCCCTTGTCGAAGGCTTCGAGCCGTTCCTCCTCGAGTGCGTCGGCTTCCACCACGACGGGGGAGGACGCCCTGCGGGGGGTAGTCTCAAACACTTCGAGCCTGAGTGCCATCAGACCGTGTCCTCCTCGGTTTCCATCCATCCGCGGAGGATCTCGACTGTTTCGGTCTGGCGCTGTTCGATCAGGCGCCGCAGGCGGGCGACCGGGTCAGCCTGGGAGGCCGGCGTCGGGTCGTCGGCGAGCGCGATTCCGCTGCGGGCAAGCTCTCCATCCTCGATCACTCCATCCAGCACGCGAGGCGCCTCGGCGCCCAGACTTGGCAGCGCGAGTGTGGCCAGAGGGGAGGCCAGTGCCTGAGAGCGCCGCCCGGAGAGCAGGACCGGCCGCAGCACGAACAGGCCCAGCCCCAAGGCCACCAGGGCCAGGACGCCCGCCTGCGCAAGGCGCGTGAGGTCCAGCGAAGAGAACGGTTGCAGAAGCCCTTCCTCGGCCTGGGTGCCCTCGTCCGGAACGCTGGGGAAGGGCAGCGACTTCAGCGTGATCGTATCGCCCCGCGCCTCGTCGAACCCAACGGCAGAAGCGACGAGTTCTTGCAGTGCAGCCAACTCTTCGTCGCTGCGTGGCTGATTTGTGACCGTGCCGTCGTCAGCGGTGACGAGCTCTCCATCCACCAGGACAGCCACGGACAGTCGTCGGATCGCGCCAGGCAGGCGTTCAACCTCGCGCTGGGTTTCGGACACTTCGTAGTTCACGCGCTCGCGGCTTTCGGAGCTTTGGCTCCGGTCGGTCTGGCCTGCGGCGCCGTCACCCTCTGGCAGATTCGAGGCCACCGTGACCCCGCTGTTGCCCTGCTGGCTGTTATCGGATTTCTGCTCCGTGTCGGACGAGATGGCGACGCGGCCTTGCGGATCGAAACGGCGTTCGGAGACGCGCTCGCGCTCGGTTACGAGATCGACGGACACTTCCACGACGGAACGCCCCGGACCGACACGTGCCCGAAGAAGGCGTTCCACATTCCGGCGAAGCTCTTCCGCCCGGTCATTGGTCGCGCCCGGCATGTCGTCGCTGCCACCCTCGGGCGGGACAAGGCCGCCGACGGAGTCGATGACGGATACATCCTCTGGCCGCATGTCCGGAATGGCGGACGAAATGAGGTGGCGCAACGCCTGGGCCTGGGCCGCGTCGATGCTGCCCGAGGCAGTGGTGACGGACACCGATGCTGTCGGCCGGCTGTCACGACGAAACACCGCGTCCGGCAATTGCGCGATGTGGACGCGCGCAGCCCGGATTTGCGGCATCGCGAGGATTGTGCGGGCGAGTTCGCCTTCCTTGGCGCGCCAGTAGGCGGCGTCAAACATCTGCGCTGTCGTCCCGAACCCGGACAGTCCGTCCAGCAATTCGTAGCCGTCGCCTGTGTTGGTCGGAAGGCCCTGAGAGGCGAGCGAAAGGCGCAGGGAATCCCGCCGTGACGAATCGACGTAGATGGCCGATCCCCGAATCTGGTACGCGACGCCCTGCTGGTCCAGCGCCGCTATGACGTCACCGGCCGCGGCCTCTTCGAGCCCAGCGTAGAGCAGAACGTAGTCCGGCTGCGAGGCGAAACGGGCAATCGCGAGAATGGCTGCGAACATCGCAAGGGTCGCGCCGATGACGATCGCCCGGCGGATTGGGCTCAGCCCCGACCAGAGCGACAGTGGAAAGTTCACGTCCGATTCCTCCGCAGGCTTCTGCCCGTTTCCGGCACGCTCCCTTGCCAGGCTTAAGATTCGGTTAGCTCTCCTGCGTCTATCGTCATCTCGTCATGGAGGACGACATGGCCGCGGACACCGGCGAGGCAAACAAGGACAAGACAACGCGCCGGCGCGGGCGTCTTCTGGTGCCTGGGGTAGCCGTGCTTGCCCTCCTGACGGGTGGCGGCGGGTTCTATGCCGCCTACGCCGGGTTGTTGCCGATTCCCGGAGCGAGCGGCGCTCACGGGGATCCGGTCGAACCCTTGCCGTTGATCGCGTTTGTGCCGGTCGATCCGGTGGTGGTTTCCCTTGGCCATGGAGCAGAAGACCGTCATCTTCGCTTTCGGGCGCAACTGGAAGTGAACCAGCCTTACGAAGCGGAAGTAGCGGCGCTCTTGCCCCGGATCGTGGATGTCCTGAACGGTTATCTCCGGGCGGTGGATGCCGCCTCGCTGGACCAGCCGACAGCCCTGATCCGCACGCGCGCCCAGCTGTTGCGCCGCGTCCAGATGGTGACGGGCGAAGGCCGGGTGCGCGACCTGCTGGTCGCAGAATTCGTCGTGAACTAGGGGGACATGATGACCATGATCGCCGATGTCCTGCTTGCGGCTGGCGCCTTCGGAGCGGCCTTCTATTGCTACGTTCTTGCGGGGCGGCTGCGCCGTTTCACCACTCTGGAGACTGGAATGGGCGGGGCGATCGCCGTGCTTTCCGCCCAGGTTGACGACATGACACGACTGCTGGAACAGGCGCGCACTGCCGCGACGGGCTCGGCCTCGACACTTCAGGATCTTACCCGTCGCGCAGAGGACGTGTCCGCGAGGCTGGAACTTCTCGTGGCGGCGCTTCACGATCTGCCGGATGCCGCTCCATCCGGCGAGCCGCTCCCTCCGGATGACGACAGGCGATTGCGGTTCGTTCGACGCAAGTCCGCCCGGGCGGGTGACTTGCCATCGCAGGCCGCGGAATGAAGCGTGCCGCAAGAACCGGGCTTGGTGCGCCCTTGCTGCTTGCGCTGACGCTAGCCGTCGGCGGGGCACTGCATCTGGGTCAGGCCATAGGCACGGCCCTGGCGATGGTACCGGCGTCTTCGGCCGAGGAATCGGTTCCGGAACCATTGGCGTGCCCGCAGCCGCCCGCAGCCGTCGCCAAGGCGCTGCTGGCCCGTGAAGAACAGGTCAAGCTGGAAGAGGACTCGCTACGCGACCGTCAGGCGGCAATCGCCCTGGCAAACGCCGCGCTCGATGTCCGGTTGGAGGAGCTTGCGCGCGCAGAAGAAAGTCTACGGGCCACAATCGCGCTGGTTGACGGCGCCGCCGAGGATGATCTGACCCGCCTCACACAAGTGTATGAGGCGATGAAGCCGGCCGATGCCGCGGCGCTGTTCGAGTCAATGGCTCCCGAGTTCGCAGCCGGATTCCTTGCGCGGATGCAGCCCGATGCCGCCGCGGCGATTATGTCCGGGCTTCCGCCTCAGGCCGCTTACGCGATCAGCGTGGTTGTGGCCGGACGAAACGCCAGGGCCCCCACGGAGTGATGGCAGGGGATCATTAATCTGCGGATGACATGATCTGGGATAGATTTCACGGGGGCAGGCGTGTTCGGCGTTATTGGCATCTTGGTGGTCTTCGTGATGGTCTTTGGCGGCTATATGGCCGCCGGGGGAAAGATCGAGATCATCCTCCATTCGCTTCCGTTCGAGATGGTGATGATCGGCGGGGCCGCCGTGGGGGCATTTCTCCTTTCGAATGATCTCGCCTCGGTGAAGCAGACGGTGAAGGATATCGGTCGCGTGTTCCGCGGCCCACACTGGAAGCCGGCCGATTATCGCGATCTTCTTTGCCTACTGTTTGAACTGATCCGTCTTGCCCGGTCGAACCCTGTTGCGCTGGAGGAACAGATTGAACGACCTGGCGAGTCTTCCCTGTTTGAGCGCTATCCACGCATTAAGGCCGATCATGATGCCCTGGATTTGATCGCCGACACGCTGCGCGCGGCTTCCATGAACTATGATGACCCTCATCAGGTCGAAGAGGTGCTGGACAAGAGGATGGACGCCAGCCATGCGCATGCGCTTCATTCCTCGCATGCTCTCCAGACAGTGGCCGATGGTCTGCCTGCCTTGGGGATCGTGGCCGCTGTGCTGGGTGTTATCAAGACCATGGGCTCGATCGACCAGCCCCCCGAGATTCTCGGCAAGATGATCGGCGGCGCCCTGGTTGGGACATTTCTCGGGGTGTTTCTCGCATATGGCATCGTCGGCCCATTCGCGACGCGGCTGCGGGCTGTGGTGGAGGAAGACCGGCATTTCTACCAGTTGATCCGCGAGGTGCTGATCGCAAACCTGCACAGCCATCCAGCCAACATCTGCATCGAAGTGGGCCGCCAGAACACGCCTCACGGCAAACGACCGGATTTCGCAGAGCTTGAGATGGCATTGAAAGCCCTTAAGCAGGAGGCTGCGTGAGAGTAACTATTCGCCTTTCGATCCTTCTAGCCGCGCTCTTTGTAGCAGGGCCCTTGGCTGCCCAGACGGTTCGCGTGCTTTCGGGGGATCATGAGAGCTTTACGCGGCTCGTTTTGATGGTGGCGGATGGGGAGGGGTGGCGTCTTGGGCGAACTCCGGAGGGTTACGGCCTGCGCCTTGTCCGTCCCGTCCGCTTTGACCTGACCGGCGTCTTCCGGCTCATAGATCGCAAACGACTGGCAGCGATCTGGGCAGACCCGGAGGACGGAATGCTGCGGATGCGGCTCGTCTGTCCCTGTCATGCCCTCGCCTACCGCGAAGCCGGTGGTCTTCTGGTGATCGACATCCGGGATGGTCCAGCACCCGCAGGATCGGCTTTTGAAGAGGTTATCCTCCCTGGAGAGATGGCCTTCCTCGCGGTTCCAGGCCCTCTCCATCCCCGTGCTCGCCCACCACAAGTCGCGATTCTTGGCCCGACTTGGACCAGGACGGTCGCGCAGGCGGCGCGGGTCGGGATGACTTTGCCGTTCGACGGCGGGCGTTACCCTGCCGCAACCGCCGGGCTGACCGAGGCCCTCACGGCCGAGTTGGCCCGGGGCGCAGCCCGCGGACTGGTGGATTTTGCGTCACCCAGCCGCAAGATCGATTCCGCAGTCTCCGCCATGCCAGCCGGGATCGCCGCCTACCCCGGAGGGATGGGCCTGACTGTCTCAGTGGTGCCAGACCAGCAACGGCGTCTCGCTGCCGACGGGAGCACCTGCATCGCGGACCAGGAAGTTGCCATCGCGGACTGGGGCGACGATCGGCCTGTCTGGCAGCAGCTGGCCGAGGCCAATGCCGTTCCAGGCGAGTTCGACGTACCTGACGCCGGTCGCCGAGACCGCGCAATCCGCATCCTCCTTTACGCAGGTTTCGGACTTGAGGCGCAGCGCGTGATCGAGGCTATGCCCGTGAACGACCAGGAGAGCGACACGCTCTACAGGGCGATGTCAGGTATCATTGATGGGCAACCGCCTACGGGATCAGTACTCGGCGGCCAGGAGTCCTGTGATGGAAGTGTCGCCATGTGGGCCTTCCTGGCAACGAACCCGGCTGAGGTTAGACAGCTCAACTCGCCATCGGTTCGACGCGGATTCTCTGCCTTGCCTAGACACCTGCGGCATCTTCTTGGTCCGGACTTGGTGCGCCGGTTTCTCGCGATTGGCGACGCCGATGCGGCTTCGGACATCCAGACTGCCATGGAGAGAACCCCGGGCCCTCGTCCCGCGGGAGTGCAGGCTTCAGCCGCCGAACTCGAGCTGGAGTCCGACGATCCAGAGGGCGCGCTGAAGTCGCTTGAAAGCAGTCCCGATACCGGGCCTGGCAGCCTCGAGGCCCTGATGGCCGAGATCGAGGCGAGCGCTCGGCTGGCCCGGCCAGTTGGCCCACAAACTGTTGAAGCACTGGAGGCTCTGGTCGTCGAACATGCCGAAACAGATTCGGAACTGCGGCTCCGTCGGGCCCTTGTGCTTGCGCAGGCCTTGTCGGGCGACTTCGGCAGTGCGGTCGAAGGTCTAACCGCGGTTCCCGATGCTGGCGATGCGGTCTGGAGCCTTCTGGCGATGGCAGAAGACGATGCGGTTATTCTGCAGGCAGTTGGCCTTCCCGTACAGAAGATCGAATCGTTGCCTTCCAAAACGAGGGAAGCTGTCGCCAAACGGCTCGTCGGCCTTGGTCTGGGTCCGGCCGCGCGGGATTGGCTTGGTGACCCACCGTCAGACATCCAACTGGGCGCAAAGGCTGCGCTATTGGCAGGTGATGCGCGGGGCACGCTTCGCTTGCTTGCAGGACGTGCGGACGAAGTCTCTGAGGAGTTGCGCAGATTGGCTACCTCGCAACTCTTCTCCGCAGGATCGGACTCTCTCATCCTTCCGACCGGAGCATCGCTCCAAACGGCCACCTGGCTGGGAAACTGGGAGGTTGTGGCCGAGATCGGCGATGCGCCCTGGAAGGACCTTGCTTCGCTCGTGACCATTGCTGAGTTTCCGGTATCCGCAGGGTTGCTTGAGCAGGGAAGAGCCGCGCTGGGTGCTTCCGATACCACCCGTGCGGCGATCGAGAGACTGCGGTCGGTTATCGAATAGGCGCTTTCGGTTCACGCTTACCATTCGTCAAGCGATGTCGGTCAGTTTGAGTAAGACGAGTCTCTTCTTGCGATGGGTGCCGATGCTTCGCTTCGCCTTAGCCCTTTCTTTCTACCCATGGATTGCCGGTGCGACGCATGCCCAGTCCGACACAGCGGTGCTTTGTGATCGGGCAGCAACGCAGGCATCGCAGACGACCGGAGTTCCGCTGCAATTGTTGCGTGCTCTCACTCGGGCGGAGACTGGGCGGACCCGAGATGGAGACCTTCAGCCGTGGCCCTGGTCCGTCAACGAGTCGGGTGACGGGCACTGGTTCGACGGCAAGTCCGACGCAGTCGACTATGTCCGGGCTGCACTGGATCGTGGGGTTGCCAACATCGACATCGGCTGTTTCCAGCTCAACTATCGCTGGCATGGTGCATCGTTTGCTTCCGTGCAAGCAATGTTCGACCCCAACGAAAACGCGCATTACGCTGCCCGGTTCCTGCGCGACCTGTACGCTGAGACTGGCGACTGGCGTCTCGCTGCCGGTGCCTTCCATTCCCGCGAGGCCGATCAAGCAGCGCCGTATCTCGAGCGACTGGAAAGGGTTCTGGCAGAAACGTCGGGCACGGCAGAAGAGGCAACGTCAGGGGCATTCCCTGCAAACACCTACCCTCTTCTCGCCGAAGGAAGGGCCAAGGGCCTGCGGGGTTCGCTGGTTCCGGAAACTGGCATCCTGGTGGCACTCATTCCCGCGGGGCAGGCCGCCCAATCGATTCTCGAAAGATGACCGCTCCCCTCCTTGCAGGATTGATGCGACCGACCGTGGGTCTCGCCCTCGGCCTTATGGCGGTCATCGTCATGATGATCCTTCCTGTTCCCGCCTGGCTCCTCGACATCGGGCTGGCGCTGTCCTTCGCAGTGGCAATCCTGATGCTGACCATCACGCTCTTTGTTGAGCGCCCCCTAGACTTCTCGGCGTTTCCCACAATTCTGCTGGCATCGCTGCTTTTGCGCCTTTCCCTGAATGTCGCATCCACAAAGCTCATCATCGGAGAGGGTCACACCGGGACCGGTGCCGCGGGCCACGTGATCGAGGGCTTTGCAGAATTCATTATGGGCGGGAATCTGGTGATCGGCCTTGTGCTCTTCTGCGTCCTGCTGATCGTTAACTTTGTGGTCATCACTAAGGGTGCGGGCCGGATGGCCGAGGTCGGCGCGCGCTTTGCGCTTGACGGCATGCCCGGCAAGCAATTGGCAATCGACGCCGACATGGCGGCCGGTGCCATCACGCATGCCGAAGCAAAGGCGAGGCGGGAAAGGGAGCTTGCAGAGATAACCTTCTTCGGCTCTCTGGATGGGGCCTCCAAGTTCGTGAAGGGCGATGCGGTTGCCGGCCTTCTGATCACGGTGCTGAATCTTCTTGTCGGTGTGACCATCGGGACCGTCTTCCATGGCATGCCGCTTGCCGAAGCCTTCTCGACATATGCAATTCTTACTGTTGGTGATGGTTTGGTGAGCCAGATTCCGGCGGTCATCATTTCCGTTGCGGCTGCACTGCTTCTGGCGCGCGGAGGGGCAACTGGAGCAGCCGACAGGACGCTGTTTGGGCAGCTCGGCCAATTCCCGGCGGCCTTGGCGACCGTGGCAGCGGTCATGGCCCTGTTTGCGGTGGTTCCCGGTATGCCGTTCCTACCGTTCATGGCGGGGGCCGCGACGCTTGGCTTCTTGGCACAACGCGGCCTTTCCCGACAGGCCGCGACATCTCAGCCGACCGACGCAGCCATCGAGCCGCCACGACCGCGTCCTGTTGGTGACATGCTGGATTTTGACGAAATCCACATCGAGTTCGCCCCCGATCTGGTCGGGATGGCACTTGATCCTGCAACAGGCCTCGATGCGCGCATTGCCAGCATGCGGAACCACATCGCGGGATCGCAGGGCTTGATCTTGCCAGAGATCAGGTTGACCGATGCTCCTGCCTTGTCACCGGGGACTTACAGCATCCGCATACAAGGTGTAGAGCGGGTCCGGAACAGGCTTCATCCGGATCTGGCGCTCACCTTGCTGTCCGAAGGTATTGAAGCGCCGTCCGGGATCGACGTGCGTGAGCCGGTTTATGGCGCGCCCGCCCGATGGATTAGGACCGATCAGCAAGAAGAGGCCGCGATTGCTGGATTGACCGTCGTGACGCCGGCCGAGGTCCTTGCGACCCATCTTCTTGAGACCGTCCGCGGAAATCTCCCGAGACTGTTGTCACTCAGGGGGGTGCGTCGGCTCCTTGACGAGTTCGTCAATGTCTCCGACGGCGTCCGGGCCGCAGCCAACAAGCGGCTACTTGACGAAATGATCCCGGACAAGGTGTCGATGGAACTGCTGCACGCCGTCCTTCGACTTCTCCTTGAGGAAAGAGTCTCGGTCCGGAACCTGCCCCTGATCCTTGAGGCAATTGCCGAGGCCAGGGGACTTCCATCGCCCGAGGCGGTCTGCGAACACGTTCGACAACGACTGGGATTCCAGCTGGTCGCGGACCTTCGGCGCGAGGACGGGACGATCCCTCTGGTGCAGCTTGCTCCGGAGTGGGAACGCCTCTTTGCCACCTACCAAATTGATGGGGAGCGCGGGCATCGCGATGTAGCCTTGCCGGCGGATCAGTTTTCGAGACTCGCCTCGGCCATAGCCGAGCGAGTGAACCGTGCGGCAGAACACGGCATGCATCCCGCAATCGTCACTTCCTCGCTGCGACGTCGGTTCCTTCGGACGGTGGTGGCCGCCAAGGGAATGTCTGTCCCGGTCCTCTCATTCGAGGAGATTGGGCTGGACGCACGGCCCGCGATGGTCGGCGTGGTGGGGCCATGACAGGCTGGCTAGCCCTTCTGTCAGAAGTCTCTGGTGCCACGCCCGACCTCGTATGGAAAACCAGCCTGGTCTTCCTGCGCGTCGGCGCCGCCGCGGCTCTATTGCCTGCCTTTGGCGAACAGACGCTTTCGGTGCGAGTGCGGCTGGTTGCTGCCGTGGCTTTCACGGCAATCGTCGCGCCCGCGGTGTTCGAGGCTCTCCCAGCAGCAGACTCCGGCGTTCTGTTGCCCGCCGCCGTCGAGGTGCTTACGGGGCTGGCACTCGGACTCGGCCTCCGTCTGATCGTTTTGACGCTTCAGATTGCAGGAACGATTGCCGCCCAGGCAATGTCGCTCTCACAATTGACAGCCTACACAGGCCCAGAACCAATGCCGGCCTTGTCGCAGTTTCTAACCATGGCGGCACTGGCATTGGCCGCGGCGCTTGGTCTACATGTCAAGTTCGCGGAGTTCCTGGTACTCTCTTTCGAAATCGTGCCATCGGGACTTCCGATCAGTGCCGAGCCATTCGCGAAATGGGGTGTGGAAGAGACGGGCAGGATGTTTGCCCTGGCTTTTGCGCTCGCGGCGCCCTTTCAAGTGGCCTCAGTGCTGTACAACCTTGCTCTTGGTTTCATCAGCCGTGCCATGCCCCAGTTGATGATCACCATGATTGGAGCACCTGCCCTGACGTTAGGGGGCATTGCCTTGCTCGCACTAGTTTCTCCAGTCTTGCTCTCGGTCTGGCTGCTGGCATTGCAAGCCGGCCTCGCAGTTCCCTTCGAGGCCGCGCCATGAGCGACGAAACGGCTGAAGACCGCGAACACGCCCCAAGCCAGAGAAAGCTCGATGAGGCACGGCGCCAAGGAGATGTGGCCCGATCTGTGGACCTGGCTTCGGCCCTTTCCCTGTGTGGTTTCGTTGCGGCGGCGGTGCTTGCCGGTCCAAAGGCCATTATCGCGCTCGGGGATATCGGGATCGAACTCCTGGGAAGGTCCGACAGGCTTGCCCACAGCTTTCTTGTCAATGGTGCAGTGGCGCGGCGGTTGTTTGCGGCCACATGTTTTGCCGTAGGTGGACTCTTCCTCTTGCCCGCTTTGGGGTCAATCCTCGGATATCTGGTTCAAGGGAGTTGGACCTTCACCACTGCCAACCTGGCTCCGAGACTCTCGCGGCTTTCGCCCCTCGCCAATGCGCGACAGCGCTTTGGTTTGAATGGGATCGCTGAGTTTGCGAAATCAATCACTAAGGCCCTGATGATTGCGTTCGCTCTGGTTATTTTCGTTGGTTCCCAGTTGGCTGCGGTGATCGGGGCGTCGCAATTGTCGGCCGGTGAAGCCAGCCTGTATCTAGTGGGCCAGATCAGAAGTTTTGTCCTGATTGCGCTTGGCATCGCCCTTGCTCTCGGCCTGGTTGATGTCTTCTGGCAGCGCATGCGATTTCTTGCGCGCAACCGCATGTCGCGCAAGGAGCTTATTGACGAGCAACGCGAGTCGGAAGGCGACCCGCATGCGAAATCAAGTCGTCGCCGTAGGGCGCAGGATCTGGCCATGAACCAGATGATGGCCGAGGTGCCAAAGGCGGATGTGGTAGTCGTGAACCCAACACATTACGCGGTCGCGCTGAAGTGGGATCGCAAGCGCCGTGCCGCGCCAATCTGTTTGGCGAAGGGCGTCGATGAGTTGGCCTTGCGCATTCGTGCTGTCGCGGCCGAGGCCGGCGTTCCAGTGCGGGGCGATCCAGCTACGGCTCGTGCCATCCATGCTACAGTCGCGGTGGGGCAGGAGATCCACCCCGAACACTATCGCGCCGTTGCAGCCGCTATCCGGTTTGCCGAAGCGATGCGCCGTCGAGCTAGGGCACGACCGTGAACCCAAGCCCGTCAACTCTGCGCCGGCTGGCGACCATCGCCGCACTGATCCGGGACGCAAGGCTTGAAATAGTCAAGAGGTGCGCGCATGCGCAAGCGCAGACCTCCCAACGCCTAGAGGACTTGCAGAAGAAGGGACCGGCAGAGGACATGGACCCGATCGTTATGAATTCAGTTCGACTGAACTACGAAGCTTGGGCCGATGCACGTCGGCGTGATCTCTTGATCACACTGGCACGCCAGAGGGCCGAACTCGGCGAGGCTGAGGCCGCTGCCCGTGAGGCCTTCGGACGTGCGGAGGCATTGAGGAAGATCGGGGCGCGGGCGGATAGAAGGCGCTGATCCTGCCCTTCTGCAACGGTCAACTGTCCTGACGGACAATGTCTGAGATCAGAATGTCTGTAGTGGTCTGGCCCAAGACCATCTGGGCGGCCTCCCGCAGGGCCTGCCGCAACGGCGCGAGAGCGGCTCCTTCGGTGAAGTCACCATCGAAACCGCCGGCATTCGCGTGATCGAACAGAACCTGGAGGAATGCATCTCGAAGCTTGGGTTCCCGAGCATAGACATCTTCGCCATGACCGGGCTGAACTTCCAGGCTGAGAGACAGGATCACCAGCGAGCCGACTTCGCCGCCACGCAGGATTGGCACAACGAACTGGTTAGAGAGCTTGACGTACGCTGGTAGCTCATCTGGGTGATGCTCTTCTGAATCATGTTCGGCTTCGCTACCACTTTCGCCTGCCGGTCTAAGCGCAGCACCAACTCCCATACCAGCCACCAGCGACAGGATCGGAAATAGGATGAGGAGGTACCTTTTCATCCGATAGTACTCAGTAGGGCAGGATGGCGTCGGTCATCTGCTGGCCATAACGTGGTGTCTGAACATCGCTGATCTGGCCTCTGCCACCGTAGGAAATTCGCGCGCCAGCGATCTTGTCGTAGGTTATCTCATTCTTCCGCGATATGTCGGCAGACCGCACAAAGCCGGTGACAGTCAGCTCTCGTAGTTCGCTGTTGACCCGAACTTCTTGCTGGCCTTCTATGCGAAGCGCGCCGTTGGGCAAACGTTCAATCACCGTCGCTGCGATACGAAGGGTGAGCTTTTCGTTCCTGCGAACCGACCCGTCCCCCTGGTAGTCGGACGCCGAGCTGATTTCGACAGCGGGGTCTAGACTGGCACCATCAGGCAGAATGGCGGCGGCGCGTTGCGGCAGGCCGAAGAATGCAGGGATGTCCAATTCCTCCGTACCCTCCCGGCGTTGGTCCGTCCGGTTCGAGATCTCGGCTTCTTCGTCGATGGCGATCACGACTGTCAGGATGTCCCCCGCTCGCGCTGCGCGAGGGTCTGCATAAAGTGAATCCGGTCCGTCAGTCCAAAGCGATGACTCGGCACCGGGTCCGGTGGCCAGCAGCCTGTCTGAGATGGGCACGGTGTACATCGCTGCGCTTTGGCTGCCCCGCTCCACTTCGGAGAACGAGGGCGGTCCGCCAAGGTTATCGAGCCGCGCGCAGGCCGCGGTGGCGAGCAGAACAACAAGAACGGGTCTAAGCATCTGTCTCTTTCAGCTTCCCGGGGATATGCGGACGGTCCCGTCCGATGCCGCTATGCCAGTGAGCACGGCACGGGACCCAACGTTCATGACACGCAAGGAGCCCCCGATGGCGGCGCGGTCGAGCGAGCGGCCCTCGACCTCGATGGTCAGGCCACCGAACGAGTAGGCCAGCAACACGACTTGGTTGCGCTCGATTGCGGCAGGCGGTGCAAGGTCCTCGGGCCTTATTGGGCGACCGGCATAAATGGTCCTTCGCGCCTCTTTTCCTTCAGCCTCCTGCGGGTGAATCAACGCGCCGGGAAGGTCGCGTTCCACCAGAAGCAGGTCGTGCGGCGAAATGATGGTGCGGGCACGGATGACCCGTGCGGCGACAACACTCTCGGCCGCGAGATTGGTTGGGATGAGCGTGGCCAGCATGGCGAGAAGCAATGTTCGCATCAGCGCAACTGCGTGGTTGCCGCTAGCATCTGGTCGGCAGCCGTGATGACCTTCGAGTTCAACTCGTACCCGCGCTGCGCCTTGATCAGTTCCGTGATTTCGCGAACCGCATCGACCGAGCTGTCCTCAAGATAGCCCTGGCGCAAGCGGCCAAGTCCATCTTCGCCCGGCAGTCCCTCCAGGGGCCCGCCCGAAGCCTCGGATTCGAGAAAGAGGTTTGATCCCATGGCCTCGAGGCCTTTCTCGTTGGCAAAGCTGGAGAGAGTGAACTGCCCTAGCAGTTGAGCTTCCGTCTCTCCGTCGAAATAGGCGTAGACCTCGCCATCGGCGTTGATCGATAGGCTCTTCGCATCCGCCGGGATGGTGATTCCTGGCGCAACCTCATATCCATCCGCAGTCACAATCAAGCCGTCCGCCGTGCGCTTCAATGCGCCGTCGCGGGTGAAGGCCGCCGACCCCGATGGCAGTCTCACCTGAAGATAGCCCGCGCCTTCGATAGCAAGATCAAGGTCGCCGTTCGTCTGTGTCAATGCTCCCTGAGACACTACCACTGATACGGACGACGGCCTTACGCCCAAGCCGATCTGCACGCCCGTTGGAAGGACCGTGCCGTCGCTGGCCGTAACGGTGCCGGGGCGAGCGATCTGCTGATAATGCAGATCGGCGAAATCGGCGCGGCGGGCGTTATAGGCGGTGGTCGACATGTTGGCGAGATTGTTGGATACCACATCCACCCGCATTTGTTGGGCGCTCATGCCGCTGGCTGCAATTTGCAGGGCGTTCATTCGGTGCTCCTATTGGCCAAGGGTGTCGATCACGAGTTTCAAACGCTGATCCTCTCGGTCCAGCAGGGATTGGCCGAGGTCATATGCGCGCTGCACATCGATCATCCTGGCCATTTCACTGACAGCGTTCACGTTGCTGCCCTCGAGGTAGCCTTGAAGCACGGTACCCCCCTCGGAAGGCTCGACGGCGTCGGCAGAAAACTGCGCGCCTCCCACGTGGCGTAGCGATGTGGCTGTCGCCGGCTTCCACAGGCCGATCCGCCCGATTGGTTGACCATCCGCAGAAACCGTGCCGTCGGATCCGATCAAGATTGTACGGCTATCCGGGGGAATCATGAGCGGCGCACCGGCTTCGTCCAACAAGCGACTGCCATCCCTGGCCGCGAGTTCACCCGTCGCCAGCGGCGAGAAGTTCCCAGCTCGCGTGAGCAGTTGCCGCCCGCCGGAATCGATCAGAAAGAAGCCACTGCCATTGATCGCCATGTCGAACGAGCCACCCGTCTGGCTGAGGCTGCCTTGTCCCAAATCTGTCACTCGGGCCGAAGCGTGGGCAATTGAAAGGCCAGTTCCGTCCTCAAGACGATTCACATGCTCGGCGAAGACCAGGCCTTCGCGCCGAAAGCCGACGGTTGAAATATTGGCGACGTTGTTGGCGACGATCGCCAGTTCCTTCATCAGGCCAGACTGGCGCGAAAGCATGACGTGACCGGAATTGTCCATTCCTAGCCCCTTTCGATCAAGGGCAGGATACGCATTGTGAAGAATGTCACCAGCGTCGTGGTCATGGAGCTCATGGAGACCCAGAAGACAAGAATCATGACGCAGACCTTTGGCGCAAACGTCAGAGTCATCTCTTGCACCGAGGTCAGTGCCTGGAAGACGCCGATGATGAGGCCAGCAACCAGTGCGGAAATCAGAAGCGGAGCCGAAATGATCACTGCTGTCCAAACTGTTTCGCGCGTCAGGTCGAAAATCAGGTTCTCAGTCATACTGGCATCCTCAGGATCTCCTGATAGGCTTCTACAACCCGGTCGCGCACAGTGACGACCGTGTCGACCGCCAGCTGTGACGACGCGAGCGCCTCGACCAGGGAGTGAGGATCGGCCCCACCTGTCATGGCGGCCTTCGCCACGCCTTCGCTTTGTGCGAGCGTGTCTGAAAAGCTCGCTGCCGCCCTTGCAAAACTTGCCTCTGGCGTTTGGGACAAGGGAGTCGGTGTTGTCGCATTGCGCGCTTGCTCGTAGCTCCGGGTCGCAAAGGACGTTCTCAGGTCCATGAGTTTCTCCTCAGCGCCGAAGCAGTTCGAGAAGGCTCTGTGCCATTTGGCGGGCCTGATCGAATAACTTCAAATTGGCCTCATATCCCCTCTGGGCCTCTCTGGCGTCCGCAATCTCGATAACAAGATCGACGTTCGACCCTGGGAAGCGTCCATTGGAATCTGCCAAAGGGTTGCTCGGGTCGTAGATGGATTTGAGCTCGCTTTGGTCCAGCTGGACCGGGCCTGTGATGACGCGGCTCTGATCCGAGTCCAATCGGAAGCCAATGACTTTGCGGCGATACCCAGGAGTGTCCGCGTTTGCAATATTCTCGCTGATGTGGCGAAGCCGCGTGGCCTGAGCTTCCATGCCACTTGCAGACAGCCCAAGGGCTAGGGTCAGATCGCCCATGTTCTACACCCTTCTGCCTAATGCGGTGCGGATGATGTCCGAGGTGGATCGATAGACCGCGAGGGCTGTGGCGTGGTCTTGTCGGACCTCCGCCGCCCTGACCATTTCGGCCTCAAGCGAGACGGTGTTACCGTCAAGCGAGGCGTGCCCCAAACTCTCTACCGCTGAGGCAGAGTTCGCAGAACCAGAGAGGTGCCCAGGCCGAGTTTGCCGTAACGATCCGGCATCATCCCGGAAGACGGCTCCGAAATTGGGCAAGTCACGCGCATGGAATCCGGGAGTGTCGGAATTTGCCACATTCTCTGCAATGAGCGAAAGGCGCTCGCCGGAGTAGGCGGCAAGAGCGCGGGCCAAGCGGGTGACTTCCAGAGGTTCCATCATCGGGGCTTCTCCCTCGACTGCCTTCACCAAGGCTTAAGGGCGATTCCTTTAGAAAGGGTAAGCCAGATCAAAATGGGAACATCATGACGCTTGCGCTAGATCGCCTTGCCCATGCCGTCCAGGAGGTCAGGACGGTTCACAGGATCGGCAGGGTGACTGCGGTTTCGCATGGGACGCTCATCATAAGGGGGCTTGAGCGGAGTGCCGGGCTCGGCGACCAGGTCATCATCCGGGGTGTACGTGGCTCCGCGGGGGGAGAGATTGTCGCCCTTGGTTCGGGCACAGCGTCCGTGATGACCGAAGGAAGTACGGAAGGTCTAGCTATTGGTGATGCGGTGGAGCTTTGCGGTGAAACAGTAGTGGCACCCGATGACCGATGGATTGGCCGGATCATCGATTCATTGGGGAGACCGCTGGACGGCAGTCCGCTGATGCGGGGCCCCATTGTCCGCCGATTGCGTCCCAACCCGCCGCCGGCGGCAGAAAGACGGCGGCTCGGCGCGCGGTTAGAGACGGGGACGGCCGTCTTCGACACGCTGTTGCCCTTGGTCCGAGGGCAACGCATAGGTCTCTTTGCGGGTTCGGGCGTTGGCAAGTCCACACTGCTTGGACAGTTTGCTCGTGGCGTCGCTGTCGATGTTGTCGTTGTGGCGCTCGTCGGTGAGCGAGGACGCGAACTGCGCGAGTTCACCGAAAGGGTACTTGGCCCCAAAGGCATGGCACGTTCGGTTGTGGTTGCGGCAACTTCTGATGAGTCCCCGCTGTCTCGGCGACGTTGCGCCTGGACAGCGATGACAGTCGCAGAGCACTTCCGCGATCGAGGGGCGCATGTGCTCTTGCTCTTGGATTCGGTTACTCGCTTTGCAGAGGCTCATCGCGAGATTGCTCTTGCCGCGGGCGAGGAGGCCTCGCTTCGAGGCTTTCCGCCGTCAATGTCGCACACGATTATGTCTCTGGCTGAACGTGCGGGCCCAGGCCCCGAAGGCGCAGGTGACATCACGGCCGTTTTCTCGGTCCTTGTGGCTGGCTCGGACATGGAAGAGCCTGTGGCTGACATCCTGCGCGGAGTCCTGGATGGCCACGTCATCATGGATCGGCGGATTGCCGAACGTGGCCGGTTTCCTGCGATTGATCTGCTCCGATCAGTGTCTCGTAGCCTGCCCCATGCCGCGTCCGTAGAGGAGAACGCCCTAATTTCTAACGCACGGCGGCTTCTGGGGGCATGGGATCGCGCCGAAATCATGATCCAAGCTGGTCTTTACGCCAAGGGGAGCGATCCGGATGTTGACGAAGCGATCCAAGTCTTTCCCGCGCTGGATGCGTTCCTCTCTGAGCCCGCTCCGGAAGGCGGTATCGACAGTAGTTTCCGAAGGCTCAAAGAGTGTTTGAGGACTACATGAGGTGCCGCACTAGCTGGTCCTCAAGTCCCGCATGAAGTTTGCCGTCTGTGAGAGCATTTGCAGCGCTCCGCCTTGGGCCTGTGTCGCACGGAAGGCGGCAATCTCATCAAGAACGAGGAATCGTCTGATCAGCGATGCGCGCGAGCCTTCGTCGGAAAACCCGGAAGGGTCACTTGAGCCGAGAAGGCCCTCTGAGCTCTGCTTCAAGATGGAAAGCTGCTGATCTAGGTCTATCGTCCCGAAGGACGTTGGAAGTCCAAATGCGGTCTCGAAGACGGTCCGAACGGCATTGTTTCCAATTATTGAGTACCACTTTGTGTCTGCAGAAGTAGATTTCGTAGCGATTGCTGCCAGCTCGCGATCGGCGTTGAGGGCGAGGCGCAGGCTTTCGTTTTTTTCGCCGACAGCCTCTTCGAAACGTTGAGCGCGGTACTTTTCGATGATCCGGTCTGCGAAGTCCGACAGCTTTGTCCGGGGGGTGTCATAGTCGCCGAACCCGAACTCGGATGACAGCGCGGCGTAGGTCTTGTCGGCTAATCTCGTGGCCAATGCGCCTTCAGAAAGCGTTCCCTCCTCCAGCACCTTCTTGATGAAGTATCGGTTCGGCAGATCTTCGCTCAACCCAAAGGCCCCGAGCGCAACTTTAAGTATCTGTCGATCTGCAACGAGTTCTTCTGCGCTGTTGATGCTGCCAATCCGTTTCCGGAAATGCGCTTCATCCCTCTTCACTTCGGGATCGGCCGAGAGACGTTCAATCTGGGAACCCGCGCTGAGCTGTAAGTACTTCCAGCCCAGATAGCCGGTTGAGGGCAGCAGAACCGAAAAGCTCATGATCGGCCCGCGGCGAGGAGCCGTTCTTCCCTTGGAAGCAGAAGACGCAGGGCTTTCAGTGCCTGGTATGTCTGACCTTCCAGAACGGCCCGCGACGCAGCTGACAGCTGCGCCCGGCTGTCATGGTCTGTCAGGACTTGGCTCAACTGCTCGATGCCGCGCAGAAGCTGGGGGCGCGCAACTTCAGGTGCGGCATCCCCCGAAAGAACCAATTGGGCAACATAGCAAACCCGTCGTACCGGCGTGTTTACATGATCGGGGTGAATGGCATCGCGCAGTCGCAGGATTCGCGCGTCCGGTGTCACGATCGCGAGCCGCGACCTGCGGTCACCGTTCTCGATCACCGCCCCATTGATGAGGACCCGCTCATGCGGTCCAAGTTTGAGGATCAGGCCGGTCATGTTCCTGTTCCCGTTCCGGCTTCGCCTCGCAGGCCCCGCATGACGGCTGTGTTTATGTCGATCAGCACCTCCACGCCCGCGGCCCCGTCCAGCATTTGGCGGCTATGATGCGCGGTGAATTCATAGAGATAGAACAGCTGAGCACGCAGGGTGGTTGGCAGGCCATTGCCGGCGCCCGCGACATCAAGGGCCAATGCGGACCAGAGCCGCTGATTCTCCGCGAGGGCGGCAACAAGGCCGGGAAAGTTCGTCCGTCGTTGGCGCCATGCATGTGACAACTGCTGCGTGGCGCGTGCCAGCAAGTCGTATTCAACCGTTCGAGGGGGACGCGTGAGGGCATCCGGGCGGAAATAGGCAGAGTTGGGGATCTTGCTGAGGGTCACGGTCAGTTTGCTCGTCTAAGAGTGGGCGAAGTGGAAATGGGGCCGGTGGAACCGGCCCCAGTCACCTCAGCGGAACAGAGACAGGAGAGATTGTGGCTGCTGGTTCGCAATGGACAGCGCCTGCGTCGACAACTGCTGTTGCACCTGCAGGGCCTGCAGCCTGGCCGAGGCCTCTTCCATATCGGCATCCACCAGTGTGCCGATCCCGGCCTTCAGCGAGTCCGTCAGCTTGCTGACGAAATCGCCCTGGATGTCGATGCGACCCTGGGTGGAGCCGAAGTCTGCTGCCGCGGAGATAGCGGTCTGCAGCATCGATTCGATGTTGCCGAGGGCGGCCTGAGCCCCTGCCTGAGTGGACACGTCGATCGACGACAGAGCGCCAAGTCCGCCGGAACCAGCGTTCGTAAACTGTGCACTGACAGTCAAGTCATCCGTACCGGCATTGGTGAAGGCCAATTCGCCGGGGCTGCCACTGTCGTAGTCGATGGTCAGCCCTTCGATCCCCAGGCCTTCGACGGCTTGCTTCAAGCCAACGGCGACGATGTCGGCGGCCGTCGTCGACGCGACGTCTTCCTCTGTAACTGTGTAGGTCGCGGTCTTGCCGCCGATCGTGATCGAGACCTTGTCTCCGGCCGCAAAGGCATCGGTGCTGTCATCGATCACAATGAGTCCGGTGCCGCCGCCGCTGTCGAGGGCGAAGCCAGCGGTATCATTGTTCGTCGAGGACCCGTCCGATCCGGCGAGCACGCCCTTGGCCGAATAGGCGCCGATTGAGAGGTCGTGCGCGGTCACGCTGATCGAGGAAACCGCAACGTTGGAGCCTGACCGGTCCAGGGATGCGAGCACAGAGACCGAGCTTTGCGACCCATCGACCAGGTTCAGACCGTTGAACTGCGCCGCGCTGACCACCGAGGCGATCTGGTCGCGCAGGGCCGAGATATCGGTCTGGATCTTGCCGCGATCGACATTCGCCTCCTGCGCGGCGACGATCTTTCCCTTCACTTCGGTCAGAAGATCGGTGACGGTTTCGGCCGCCTGACGGGCAACCGCCAGAGTCGAAGAGCCAAGGGCAAGGCTGTCGGAGATCCCCTTGAAGCCCTTCACATCGGCTTCCATGACCTTGGAGATTGACCAAATCGCGGCGTTGTCGCGCGCCGTAGCGACGGACTTGCCAGTCGAGATTTCGGACTGGGTGGCATTGAGCCCGGCGTTGATCGACTTCATGGTCTGGAGTGCAACCATCGCGCTGGTGTTCGTCAGAATGGATGACATATTCTGTTCCTCGCATTGGCGGCGCTTTGCGCCGGCAGATTGGGCCGCCGGAGCGCCGGCGGCGGGAAGGGCATTCTCGCCCTTGCGGAGGGACCGTCGGACGTTCCGCGCCATCCCGTCGGGGATGCATCGCGATTTAAGCTTGTGAACTCCTAAGGAACGCTGAACTCCGCCACCCGAAAGCGCTGCATTTTACAGAGAGTCACAGTCGCCTCGCCAAAGTTGCATCGCTGCCCAGACTGCGGCGTCTACCCGCGCTGTCGTACGTCGGTGCATGACTTGCCTCGCGAATTTCCGATAGCCTTGCTTGTGCCGCTCGTATGCCGCGTGCGGCGGCTTCCAACTGGCGCTTCAGGCCGACCGCTTCCAGCCGCAGGGCCTCCTGCTCGTCTGGCGATGGATCGGTCGCTGCGGCGAGCGCAGATTCTAGTGCCATGGCGGCCTCGCCGAGTTCAGTGAGCCGCCCTTCGCGCAAAATCCTCGACACCGCGGCAATGGCCGTCGAGATTTCACTCCTTGAAGGCATCGTCCGCCTCCGATGCCATTGACCGGAAGATTGCTTCTGACAGGCCAATGCCGCCCGCCCGCGCGATCTGCTCGGCCAATCTCCCTCGAAGGAACGATGCAAAGGGGTCAGGCCCGTCGTCGCCGGTGCCCGGGGAAAGGCTACGATCCAGTCCGGAATGCGCAAGCATTTCCGAAAGGAAGACGGATTCAAGCTCGACGGCCTTGTCATACAGCGCCGTTTGGCCACGCAAATCTGAGGCCACGGCAGGAGGAAAGTGTAGCATCGTTGGCTCCTTCTCCAGAATTTCGTTGTTGTCCGCTGTTCCGGTAAACACCCGGTAACCCCGCCTGCGCCATTGGGTGACCATTGGAAGGAGATGGCGGACCCATGGACAGCACTCTTGTCATCCCCTCGGGCCAGTCAGTGGTGGCGTTGCTCGACCCTGCGAAGGCATGCGAAGCACCGGGCGACGCGTTCGAGGCGTTGCTTGAAGACAAAGCGGACCCTGGGGAGGATGCAGTCTGCTCAGGAGAGTCTACCGATCCCCCGGTGGGCTCAGGCCTCGCAAACTTTCTGCAGATTCTTACGAGCCTGCGCGAAGGCATGCTGTCAGAAGCGATCCGGGATGATGGAACTGTTTCGGGGTCACCAGTTGCGGTGGTGACGCAAGGTGGTGGAACGTCTGACCAGAAGAGTCTGGCGACGCAAGGCACACAGGCCGCTCAAGAAGACCCTGTCACTTTGGCTTTTGCCGATACTCATGAGTCTGTCGAGGTTGATTTGACGCCAAGGGGGGCCGTTCCGGGCCAGGCCGTCTCGTCGAGTGTAGAATGGAGATCATCGCATGATCCTGGCAAGCCGGCCCCCACCGCCGTTCCTGCTGCCCCCGCTGCCAGCCGAACGGGCTGGGTGAAACCTTTGGGGGGCGACTGTGGTGGAGTTCCGCTTCGACACCTGTCGGACCGGCCCGCATTAGCATGCCTCGATGGATTGGACAGTGACGGGTCGACTGATCGCAGTCCTACATACCCCAGCTTCGTCACAGGCCTTCGGTGGATTCCGGAGCCTGTTCCAGTGCGAGTTTCGTCCACGCTCGCCCACATGGCCCTGAAGACCGAAGAAAGTGGGCAACCGCATCACCCGCGGGTTGAGGCGGTTGCCACGCCGCTAGGCTCACCCGTGGTTGGTGTGAATGGTGGTGAGACCGAGCTTACGCTTGATCTTGCTGAACTCGGGCCGGTTCGCTTGCGCATCAGAGACAGGCGCGGCCGGCTGGCCCTGCACGTGCTAGCCGATCATCCGGCTACGCTGGAGCTGCTTCGACGCCATGCCAATGAACTCACCAGAGCCCTTTACGACGCTGGAGTTTCCGGCGCGACGCTCATGTGGGGACCGGCCACGCCCGATCCAGTCTTCGACAGGCCGACCACGCGCAGAGAGAGCGAAATCCTGACTGCCAACGGGGCATCAGGCGCGCGAAGCAGCAACGACCTTTACCTTCTGCTCTGAGGGGGAGCACACATGACAACCGTCACCTCTGTCACGACCTCCAACACTGCCACGACCGCTGCCGCGGTGCAGTCTTCCGGCTCGGACTATCAGATGTTCCTCAAGATGATGACGGCGCAAATCCGGAACCAGGACCCTTTGAACCCTATGGACGCGACGGCCTATGCAACGCAACTTGCGACCTTCACGGGCGTTGAACAGCAGGTGCGAGCAAACCAGCTGCTCGAGGGCCTTTCGACCCAGTTCAGTGTTCTCGGGATGGCGCAGCTCGCAGGTTGGGTGGGGCAGCAGGCACGTGCAGACGTGCCCGCCGCGTTCGACGGCCGCACTCCGATCACGATATCTCCAAATCCGGCCCAGGGTTCTACGAGCGCCGTACTCGTTGCGCGCGACGAATCCGGGACTGTCGTTTCCCGAGAAACCCTTCCGGTCTCGTCGGCTCCCTACCTGTGGCTTGGCGCCGACATCGCGGGCAATCCGCTGCCGGCCGGTACCTATCAGTTGGAACTTGAAAGCTACGGAGGCGCCACCCTTCTGGATACCTCGCCCGTCGAATCCTACTCCACGATTGTCGAGGCCCAGGCTGGTCCAAACGGAATCCGGTTGCTTCTTGCTGGCGGACAGAGTGTCGATGCCACATCCGTCACGGCCCTTCGCCGCATCTAGCCAACCTGCCTCTGATGTACAGGGCCGGGCCAGTATGGTCAGAGCCGAGTGCCGATGGCCAAGCCGGCGGCAAGTGCCGTTGCTGCCAGAACCCACGGCCAAGACTGCCACGGTCCGGGCTCAGCTTTGGGTTCCTGGGGGGTGGCTTGCGCAATCAGAAGTGCTTCGACCATGCGCGGCAGACGGGGGCCAAACCGCGCCAGAACCCGCGCGGTCTCGCGCAGGTCGCGCAGCGTGGCCAAAGGCCCCACATTCTTGGTGATGTAGCCCTCGACAATCGGACGCGCGACCTCCCAGATGTTGATGTGCGGGTCGAGTCGCCGGGCAACCCCTTCGACCACCACCATCGTCCGTTGCAGAAGGATCAACTCGGTCCGTGTCTGCATTCCGAAGCGCTCGGTCACCTCGAACAGGTAGGCCAGCAGGCGGCTCATCGAAATGCGGCTGGCATCCATGCCGAATATCGGCTCGCCCACCGCCCGCAAGGCGCGCGCGAACTCGTCGATATCGCGGTCTGCGGGTACGTAGCCCGCCTCGAAATGAACTTCGGCCACCCGGCGATAGTCCTTGCGGATGAACCCCATCAGGATCTCGGCATAGACCCGGCGGGTGTATTCGTCGATACGGCCCATGATTCCGAAATCATAGGCGATCAGGTCGCCGTTCGCCGCGACCTTGAGGTTGCCTTGGTGCATGTCGGCATGGAAATAGCCGTCGCGCAGCGCGTGGCTCAGGAACAACTGCAGCACCCGCGCTCCCAACACCTGACGGTCATGTCCCGCCGCATCAAGCGCGTCGTTGTCTGCCAGTGGCAGACCTTCCGCCCAATCCAGAGTCATCACCCGCCGACCGGACAGATACCACAGCGGCCTTGGCACTTGGATCCCGACATCTTTCTCGGTGTTTGCGGCGAATTCTGCCGCGGCCGAGCTTTCCAGCCGAAGGTCCAGTTCGCCCAAAACGACGCCCTCGAAATGGGCGATCACGTCCATCGGTCGCAGCCGGCGCGAAGAGGGGGCGAGGGTTTCGATCACGCGGGCCGCGAAGTAGAAGGCGTCGATATCCTTGCGGAAGGCCCGTTCAATACTGGGGCGCAATACCTTTACGGCCACCTCGGCTCCCGTGTCGGCCAGCGACGCACGATGAACCTGCGCAATGGAGGCGGCCGCCACCGGTTCGGAAAATGCGCTGAAGGCCTCGTCAACGCGAATGCCCAGTTCGGCCTCGATCGTCTCTTTCGCAATCGCGATAGGGAAGGGCGGAAGCTGATCCTGCAGATAGCGCAACTGTTCGGCCAGCTCATCGCCCACGATGTCGGGACGGGTCGACAGAATCTGCCCGAACTTGATGTAGGCCGGCCCAAGCGCCGTGATCGCCCGCGTCAGCGGCGGCAGCGCGGGGTCTCCCCTCAGGCCAAGCCAGGCAAAGGGCCAGCCCAGCACACGCGCCAGGATCCGCAGCCTTGGCGGCGCGTTGAACGCTTCCAGCACCACGCCAATGGCGCCTGCCCTCTCCAGCGTTGCCAGGGTGCGGACCAGCCGGACGATGTTATGGGGACCGCGCACCTAGATCTTCCACCCCGAATGCAGGGCAGCCACGCCCATGGTCAGGTTGCGGAACTTGACCTGCGAAAAGCCTGCCTGCCGGATCATGGTGGCAAAGCTTTCCTGATCGGGAAACTTCCGGATCGATTCGACCAGGTACTGATAGCTGTCGCGGTCATTCGCCACGATCTGCCCCATGACAGGAATGACGTTGAAGCTGTAGCGGTCGTACATCCATTGCAGGAGGTCATTCGGGATCTGGCTAAACTCCAGCACCATCAGCCGACCGCCTGGCCGCAGCACGCGAAAGGCTTCCTTCAGGGCGTCGGCGATGCGGGTCACGTTCCGGATGCCGAAGCTGATGGTGTAGACGTCGAAGCTGGACGACGGCAACGGCAGCGCCATCGCGTCTCCGACAACCCAATCCAGCCGGTCGGACATGCGGTCGGCCTCGGCGCGCTTGCGCCCCTCGACCAGCATGGACTCAGTCATGTCCAGAACAACGGCACTGGATCCCGGGGCCCGGCCCAGAAAACGGAAGGCCACATCCCCCGTTCCACCTGCCACATCCAGCAGGCGCTGGCCTGGCCGCGGGGCAAGCCAGTCCATCATGGCGTCCTTCCAGAGACGGTGCACACCACCCGACATCAAGTCGTTCATGATGTCGTAGCGGTTCGCCACCCGTGTGAAGACGCCATGGACCAAGCCGGCCTTTTCGGCCTCGGATACGGTCTGAAAGCCGAAATGCGTGGTTCCGTTCTTGGTATCGGTCATGCCCTGCGGCCTTGAAGGTTCTGGATTTCAGCTTCCTTATAGGTCGCGGGGCGCCCGCTGCAATGCGCCCGTCTGTCCGGTGGGGGAAGATGCCCGAACTGCCCGAGGTCGAAACCGTGCGTCGGGGCCTGGAACCGGTGATGACCGGCCAGATAATCCGTCTGGCGCAGGTCAACCGTCCCGACCTCCGGTTCCCCCTGCCGGACCGCATGGCCGAGCGGTTGACCGGTGCTCGGGTCGAACAGTTGCGCCGCCGGTCGAAATACATCCTCGCCGACCTGTCCACGGGCGAGACGCTTCTCATTCACCTTGGCATGTCCGGTCGGATGCTTGTGTCCGGCGCTCAGCTTGGTGCCTTTCATCACGACCATCCCGCGCCTCAGAAACACGATCATGTCGTGATCGACATGGAGGGGGGCGCCCGCGTGACGTTCAACGATGCACGTCGGTTCGGCGCGATGGATCTGATGCCGACTGCGGCCACAGACGCGCATCCCTTGCTGGCGAGCCTTGGCCCCGAGCCCATGGGCAACACGTTCGATGAGGATTACCTTTTCAACAGGCTCAAGGGCCGGGCCACGCCGATCAAGGCCGCATTGCTGGATCAGCGGGTCGTGGCAGGGCTTGGCAACATCTACGTTTGCGAAGTGCTCTACCGCGCCGGTATTGACCCCCGGCTCCTTGCCGGCCAGATCGAGGAAGCCCGGCTGCGGCAGATCGTGCCCCTGGTGCGCGAGGTGCTGGCCGAAGCCATCGCCGCCGGAGGGTCATCGCTGCGCGACTATCGGCAGGCGGATGGCGAACTGGGCTATTTCCAGCACGCCTTTCGGGTCTACGATCGCGAAGGACAGCCCTGCGCCACGCCGGGCTGTGCAGGCACCATCGCCCGTGTCGTGCAGTCGGGCCGGTCCAGCTACTTCTGCCCCGGCTGCCAGAGGTGACTTGCCAAGCCCCGGCGGCCTGCTAGGAGTCCGTCTGCCGAAAAGCGAAGGGAACCGCCGATGGCCTACGAGACGATCATCGTCGAGATCGAGGATTACACCGCTCTCATCCGGCTCAACCGGCCCGAGGCGATGAACGCTCTGAACTCGCAGCTCATGCGGGAACTGGCCGAGGCGATGCGTCTTGCGGATGCAAACGATCAGGTAAGGTGCATCGTGGTGACCGGCTCGGAAAAGGCATTCGCTGCCGGTGCGGATGTCAAGGAAATGGCGTCCAAGACCTATTCCGAGGTGTTTTTCGACAACCTGTTCGGCCCCGAGGCCGAGGCCATCGCGTCGATCCGCAAGCCTGTTGTCGCGGCCGTTTCCGGCTATTGCCTGGGCGGTGGGTGCGAGCTGGCGATGATGTGCGATTTCATCGTCGCTGCCGACACGGCGAAGTTCGGGCAGCCCGAAATCAACCTTGGCATCGTCGCCGGCATGGGGGGCACGCAGCGCCTGACCCGGGCGATCGGCAAGTCCAAAGCCATGGACATGAACCTGACGGGGCGCTTCATGGAGGCCGCAGAGGCCGAGCGCGCGGGCCTTGTCAGCCGCGTCGTGCCGGCCAAGTCGCTGATGGAAGAGGTCAAGAAGATCGCGGCCCGCATCGCGGAGAAGTCCTCGATCACCGCGATGATGGTGAAGGAGGCGGTCAACCGTTCTCAGGAGACCGTCCTGTCGGAGGGCCTGCTGTTCGAGCGTCGGATGTTCCATTCGGCCTTCGCGACCGAGGACCAGAAGGAGGGCATGGCCGCCTTCCTTGAAAAGCGCCAGCCGCAGTTTCGCGACCGCTGACGCTTCGGTCTTTCCTTTACTCTGATAATGGCCTATAGGCCCGGCCCACATGCGCGTGAGCCCGCCTAGGCAGATTCGTTCCCGTCCCGTTGTGGCGGGCCTTGGGTCCTTCGTGCGCCAGACAAAGACACAGACCAAGGACAAGCCAGATGGCCAATACCGAACAGTCCAAGAAGCGCGCCCGTCAGTCGGAAGCACGCTATGCCGTGAACAAGGCGCGCCGTTCGCGCATCCGCACTTTCGTTCGCAAGGTTGAAGAAGCGATTGCCTCGGGCAATGCCGAAGCCGCCGCCGCCGCCCTGAAGGCCGCTCAGCCTGAACTCGCCCGTGGCGTGACCAAGGGCGTGCTTCACAAGAACACCGCATCGCGCAAGGTCTCGCGCCTCGCTTCTCGCGTGAAGGCGATGTCGGCTCCGGTCGCCGCCGAATAATCCTGCGCGCCCGATTCGGGCGGCGGAGAGATATGACAGGGCGTCCCGTCAAGGGGCGCCCTTGTGCTTTTCTGGCCCCCTGCCTGGTGGCGTTGCCGATTTGCAAGGTTGCCGGGATTCGGCAATGCGTGCCCCCCTGTCAAGCGCGATGTTCGGTTGCCGCCGATCACGGCCCCGCGATACCGTCCCTCCATGCGATTCACATCGCCTGGGGAACAGGTCGGATCGCGGACGGATGACTGTGCCCGGTTGCTGCCAAGCTGATCGCCGGGAGCAAGATACCCGTTCGGGATCAAGAGGTTAAGCTGCTCGGTCGCGCTGACCGTCAAAGATAGTTGCAAGGGATCGCGCCGTGATTTGGCGTGGCCGTTGTGCTGTGAGCGCTTGCCGCAATTCGTGGCAAGGCTTCCTGCTGTCTTTGTCGTGCGAGCCAGCAGCACAGGCATGTGGATCAGAGCAGAAGAACGAACAAGGCGGAGCCGGGCTGTCCCGGCGGGGGACCGCCGAGGGAAACAGAATGAACGACGACACCTGGGGACGGGTCCGCGAAGAACTGATCAAGAGGGTAGGGCGAAACAACTATGTGACCTGGATCGAGCCACTGAAGCTCAATGGCCTCAAGAACGGTGTCGCGCAGTTTGAAGTGCCGACGTCCTTCTTTGGTACATGGGTCAGCCGGAACTTTTCCGATCACATTCGCGCCCAGTTCAATCAGGCAGGTGAGCCGGTCGAGCGAGTGGAGTTTTCGGTGGCATCCGTTGCCGCCGGACTTCGTCCCGCAACGCAAGGCGCCGCTGCCAACGGGACGCGCGCGGCAGAGCCGTCCGGCCCGCGCCCGGCGTCTCGTCTGCGGTCGGCGGACGATGACCTTCCGGGCGCACAGCTCGATGCGCGGTTCACCTTCGACAGCTTTGTCGTGGGCAAGCCCAACGAGCTTGCCCATGCCGCCGCGCGCCGCGTTGCCGAGGGCGGGCCGGTCAGCTTCAATCCGCTTTTCCTTTATGGCGGCGTCGGCTTGGGCAAGACCCATCTGATGCACGCCATCGCGCACGAGTTGATGGTGCGCCAGCCGGACCTTCGCGTGCTGTACCTTTCTGCCGAACAGTTCATGTACCGCTTCGTGCAAGCGTTGCGGGACCGGCAGATGATGGATTTCAAGGAGATGTTCCGCTCGGTCGACGTGCTCATGGTCGATGACGTACAGTTCATCGCCGGCAAGGACAGCACGCAGGAAGAGTTCTTCCACACGTTCAACGCGCTGGTGGATCAGAACAAGCAGATCGTAATCTCAGCCGACCGGGCGCCGGGCGAGATCAAGGATCTGGAGGATCGCATCAAGTCGCGCCTGCAATGCGGCCTTGTCGTGGACCTTCACCCGACAGATTACGAACTGCGGCTCGGCATCCTGCAGCAGAAAGCGGAATACTACCGCAGCCAGTACCGCGGCCTGATCCTTTCGGATGGCGTGCTGGAGTTCCTTGCGCACCGGATCACGACGAATGTTCGCGTTCTCGAAGGCGCGCTCACCCGTCTGTTCGCTTTTGCTTCGCTGGTTGGGCGCGAGATCACCCTGGAACTGGCGCAGGATTGTCTTGCCGACATCCTTCGCGCCTCGGATCGCAAGCTGACGATCGAGGAGATCCAGCGCAAGGTCGCCGAACACTACAATGTCCGCCTCTCGGACCTGATCGGTCCGAAACGCCTTCGCGCCATCGCCCGGCCCCGACAGGTGGCGATGTATCTGTCCAAGCAGATGACCCACCGCAGCCTGCCCGAGATTGGCAAGCGGTTTGGCGGGCGTGACCACACCACGATCATGCACGGCGTCCGCAAGATCGAGGAGTTGATGACCACCGACAGCCAGCTTGCGGATGATCTGCAATTGCTGAAGCGGCAGCTTCAGGGCTGACGCGGGCGGGCTTGACGCCCCCCGCAAAGCCCCCCAATGTCACACGAAACGAAAGATGAACCGGCCTTGGCCGGGCGATCCGGTGTCCCCGAACGGGACCCGTCAGGGGGATGGCGATGAAGTTCAGCATCGAACGCGGCACGCTACTGAAGGCGCTCGCGCAGGCCCAATCGGTTGTCGAACGCCGCAACACGATTCCGATCCTCGCGAATGTCCTGATCGAGGCCGAGGGCGACAAGGTCAGCTTCCGCGCCACCGACCTTGACATCGAAGTTGTCGATCGCGCCCCCGCCATGGTTGAACGTGGCGGCGCCACGACGGCCTCCGCCGTGATGCTGCATGAAATCGTGCGCAAACTGCCCGAGGGCGCCCTGGTGTCCATCACCGCCGATCCGGCATCCGGGCGCCTGACCATCGCCGCTGGCCGTTCCACCTTCAGCCTTGCGACCCTGCCGAAGGAAGATTTCCCGGTGATGGCCTCTCCGGACTATTCCACCAATTTCGCGGCCCCCGCGCCGGTGCTGCGTCGGCTGTTCGACAAGGCGAAATTCGCCATCTCGACGGAAGAAACGCGCTACTACCTGAACGGCGTCTATATGCACACCGCGACCGGCGAAGACGGCCCCGTGCTGCGCTGTGTGGCGACCGACGGCCACCGCCTCGCAAGGATCGACGCGCCGATTCCGGCGAATGCCGAGGGGATGCCCGGTGTCATCGTGCCACGCAAGACCGTGGGCGAACTGCGCAAACTGCTGGATGATGACGAGGCGCAGATCGCCGTCTCTGTAAGCGAGACGAAGATCCGCTTCGCCACCCCCGCCATCACCCTGACATCGAAGGTCATCGACGGCACCTTCCCAGACTATTCGCGCGTCATCCCCATGGGCAACTCCCGCCGGCTGGAAGTGGACGCCAGCGAATTTGCCAAGGCGGTGGACCGCGTGGCCACCGTGTCGTCGGAACGCTCTCGCGCCGTGAAGCTCTCGCTTGATGAGGACCGCCTTGTCCTGTCCGTCAACGCGCCTGATTCCGGCGCCGCCGAAGAGGAACTCGCCGTTGCCTATGACAGCGATCGGCTGGAGATCGGCTTCAACGCGAAGTACCTTCTGGAAATCGCCAGCCAGGTCGACCGCGAGAATGCCGTTTTCCTGTTCAATTCCTCGGGCGACCCGACCCTGATGCGCGAAGGCAACGACACCTCTGCCATCTATGTCGTGATGCCGATGCGCGTGTAAACGGTCGCCGGGACGCCACAGGACGACCACGCTCTGCAAGCCAAGGCGAAGGGCTGATGGCCGGGTTTCTCATTTCCTCGCTGTCGCTCTCGCACTTCCGCAGCCACCGCGCGCTGCGGCTTGCGCTGGATGGCAGGCCCGTCGCCCTGTTCGGGCCGAACGGCGCGGGCAAGACCAACATCTTGGAAGCGGTCTCGCTCCTGTCGCCGGGCCGCGGGCTCCGGCGGGCCGAAACCGGCGACCTGGCCCGGCGGCCCGAGGCCCTGGGCTGGAAGATCGCCGCCGAAGTGGCCGCGCCGCGCGGGTCCCATGAAGTCGAGACCTGGGCCGAGCCGGGCGAGTCGCGCCAGGTCCGCATCGACGGCAAGCCCGCCACGCAGACCGCGCTTGGCCACCTTCTCCGCATGGTCTGGCTTGTCCCTGCTATGGACCGGCTCTGGCTGGAGGGTGCCGAGGCCCGCCGGCGTTTTCTGGACCGGATCGCCCTTTCCTTCTTCCCCGACCATGCCGAGGCGGCGCTGGCCTACGAAAAGGCCATGCGCGAACGCAACCGGATGCTGAAGGACGAGGTGACGGATCCCCGCTGGTATTCTGCCGTCGAACGGCAGATGGCCGAGGCGGGTGCCGTGATCATCGGCAACCGCGAGGCGGCCGTCGCCCGGCTGCGCGAGGCGCAGGACGGCGCGGCGACGGCCTTTCCCCGCGCCGACCTGGCCCTGAAGGG